>Ga0326727_10000560_pt1 | contig 151252 bp, 105 predicted proteins | sample MB2enrmetagenome_FD_207643 | JGI IMG/M metagenome (GOLD analysis project Ga0326727, IMG submission 207643) | Lab enriched peat soil microbial communities from McLean, Ithaca, NY, United States - MB29MY | ecosystem: Environmental > Terrestrial > Soil > Wetlands > Peat | place: USA: New York... | reverse complement strand
GCGTCGGCCTTGTCGGCCCCGCTTCCTGACCCAGCCTCGCCGATCCACTCCTTCTCGTCTCTCAGTCTACTGGGCTGCCCAACTCCTTTTCCGCACTGCTTTTTCCGCACCCCACATCCCTGTCTGTCCTTCCCCCGCACTCGCATCGCCGTAATGGGGCCTAAAGGTCCTATTAGTGTTTCTTTGCTCGTTCCCGTACCGCACGGCCCCAATCTTCAACAGTGATCTCATCCAAGCGACGACGCTCCGCCATGTCCAAACGTACCCGCTCATGAACTTCTTCAATGGATTTCCGGCGCGATTGCATCATTCGTTTCCTTTCGGCTTCTATGCGCGCCTCCGCTGCGCTTGTATCCTTGACCTGTCCCGTTTTGGGCGGCGCGTCGGATTTTCCGTTGAGGCAGGGCTCGACATCTAAACCCAGCACTTCCTTCGCGATTGCTTCCGGAGACTGCAACTCTTTCGGAGCGGGGCGGGTCTCGGCGCATGCGGCTGCAGCAGATTCGAGTTTTGGTTCGCTATTTAAAATCCCCAAGCCTTCGTTTGGCGTCGCTACCATCGCCAGAGTCGCCGCCTTGGACTGCGCAGGCTTATTTTCCGAAGCCGCTGGCTTGTTTGCACGACGATACACCTTCAAGCAGTAGCGCACCTCGCTCTCGTTGACACCAATATCCTTCCCCAATTTGCGCAGGCTGCGCCCCAGGTTATGGAGTTCGTCAAGACGGGGAGCGAGTTGCGCAAGTTTTTCGCGTTTTGAGCCTTTCAACGCAAGATAATCCCGGTTCAGAGCCTGAGCCTTGTTGTCGATTTCACCATCATGGTTTGTACTGCCCGTAGTCTCGTGCTTTTTCATAATCGCTCCCTTCGTTGAATTCGGATAGCGGCCTTAAATGTCTCCGGAAGAAGGTCTGCCAAAAGAACAATGAGTCGGAATCCCCTCTTAACAGGGTTCGTAACCCTACCCCCCGATGGCGACGAGCGTGTCGCATCCGTAGCTTGACCAACCTCCGGAATTCTTTCGGGTCAGGCATTGTCAGAGCATCTTCCTTTATGGCCTTTCTCGCGACCACTTCACAATCGGCGATGCTTACGTTTTGGATATACCGAGTGCGGCGGGGCTTCGGCCGGTTGCAGGGGCAATAGAGAAGATTGCCCCGCATCCAGATCCGGAACTGGTTCCATTGCCGGGCGAGCGAGGCATAAGCGCGTCCATTTCCGCAAGCCTTGGTTTTGCGCAAAGCTTGTCGCCGCCGGTTTTCCAGTTTTCTGCCCAGTCTCGCTACCACTTGCCTGGAGTTCGGAACGGGGGAGGTTGCGTGACCGTGACGAAATTGCCGATCGGCGATGCGGACGAAGAAATGGAGAATTGCAATTACGATCGGATTGAGATGCACACGATGGCTTTTCTCTTTCTTGTCCTCAACCCAAACCGTGCAAGTCGCCCAAGCGCCCAAAACGATATCCATGAATCGCTGATTAAATGCGCCACCTGGCCTGACCTTCTGATAGAGGTGAAAGAAATCGATAAATGGAAACCCGCTGAATTGTTTTTTATATTCCCAGCATAAAATGGCTGGCTTAAGCCCCGCGTGAATCAACTGGATTTCGGGTCTGCTGAGGCGGAAGTCAACCGTTTGCAGTTCGCCATTCCACTTTCTCCAGTCAATCTGCTCCACAACCTCTCCCACACAATGCCGCAGGCGATTTCCAGATTCGGCTGGGAAGTACCCACTGCCCTTTCTCTGCCGACTTCACAGGTGGCAAATTCTCATACGCGCCGACAAACACTCCTGCAACTTCGATGTTTTCAGGCAAGCAAAGCATGAAGTGCACCCTCAGATCGCATCCAACAGACTCCTGACGCTGGTGGCCCATTTCCCTGGTGTTCCGAAGCCAAGAAGTGATGGATGCCTTGCATAATCTTGAACGGCAGTTCGCAAGGTTTACCGGAACTTCCGGGAAACGCTGATGGTGGGCGTTCCATCCGCGGGGCAGCTTCTCCCGAGAAGCAACGCAGACGTCTGTCTTTTGTACGAGCCCGCTCGCGGCGGTGGTGGTCGGCGACGCGCAAACAGTCCGCAAGATTCTTTCGCCCAGTGGAGGCCCGATCAAGGACCTACGCTATCAAGAGCGCAATTTTTGTTGCAGTGCGTTCCATCACTTATTCTTGTGACCGTTACTGCCCAAACGGCATCTTCATTGTTTCTGAGTTGAGCACGATCGAACTTTAGGCGTTTTTCAACACTTTTCAGACGCGGCTGGCGCCGCACACGATCAAGAACATGCACGCTGCTTTGCGTCCTGCATTGGGTGACGCCATCGCCTGGAACTTGCTGGACCGGAACCCGGCAATTTCGAGTATTTCTTCGGACATAAGCTCCGGCTAGACTTGCTTTGCGAATTCGGCTCTTGCCATCTTGAAGATGGAAATGCGGGGTTACCGTCTTTCCACAGATCGAGGAATTGTTTGTATTGACTTACAGCGCGTGCGCACCTTGAAGGCCAGCGCCTGGGGCGTCCGCGTCTCGATCTGGATCACCAGGAAATCATTCGCGAGCACGAACGCGGCCTGAGTCTTGGCCAGCTTGCCAAGCTCCACCGCGTCTCACGCACAACCATTCACCGCGTCCTGGCCGCTGTTCCAAAAGGGGTGGCGCAGGCCCCTCCACAAACTCCTGAAAACAGGCGGCCGGAAACGGCCGCCTGAGCTGTTACGAAATCTATAGCTTGTGGAACGCAGTTGTCCTTAGGAACTCTGGTCAAACACCGACGAGCGCCTTACAGGAGAGTCGCCGTTCGCAAAAGAAATGCCGCCCGAGTTCGAGCGGCATTTCTGAAGACTGCAAGAGCTGTTACGTCTTCACTGCGCCGATTACGGCATACAACCCACTGTACCAGACGCAGTTCCTGTACAGGTACAGGCCGTTTGCTCCCGAAGAATACTCGCTCATTGGTGCGGGGGGTCTGACGTTGGCGGCGTTGCTGGTGCAGCGCTGTTCGCATCAGCCTGTGCTGGCGGCGTTGCTGGTGCGGCGCTGTTCGCATCAGCCTGTGCTGGCGGCGTTGCTGGTGCGGCGCTGTTCGCATCAGCCTGTGCTGGCGGCGTTGCTGGTGCGGCGCTGTTCGCATCAGCCTGTGCTGGCGGCGTTGCTGGTGCAGCGCTGTTCGCATTAGTAGGCGAAGAATTGGCTGCCATAGCCGCCTCGTTGTCCGCCTCCTGTTTGTGAATCGCTGCCGTGTCTGCGTTCTTGTCTAATCCCTTGCTCGTTACGTTTAGCGTGAAATGAGTCCCTGGATAGAACTCGATGTTGTGGGAAGAAGCCGTGACGTCGAGTGCGATGACATAACCCAGCGCTCCACCAGCCGCAGCTCCAGCTAGAGCGCCCCATCCGCCGCCGAGCATCCCTCCAGCCATCGAGCCAATACCGGCTCCGCCAAGTGCTCCCATCGCCCTTTTTCCCCCATTGCCCTTTGCAATTACTTGCCCCTCTTCATCCACCTTGGCCACACCCTTCGAATTGACAACGTCTTGAAGGTCGGCCTGAATCTTATAAGTTGTGTCGCCTACAGTAAGAGTCTCAAAGCCGAAGGCGATCCGTGATTTAGGCGCCTCCATGTTCTGAGCGGGCTCCACCTTGCGAACGTGGCCTTCAATTACGCCACCCTGAAACTCTGCCGGTTCAAGGACCAGCGCTGTGACGGTGTCACCAGTCTTCGAATCCTTTGTGCTAATTGGAGATGTTAGGTTAACAACGAATGTTTGGTTCTTGATCTTGTCACCGGCAAACGCCGGATTTACGATCAAAGCAGCCACACATGTAGAAGCGAACAACAACTTTCTTAGTTGCATACTGCCATCCTCCCCATCATGGAATTGACCAACGGATAGACTCTTGCAAGACACCATTCCCCTGCACCCTAAGCGTAAGCCGCTGGTATGAATTACTCGGCGCGGGTGTAGACGCCACCCCGACGTGCTTAGCGTCGGCGGGCTGAATCATCACTAAGACCCCAGGCAGGGCACCGGAGACAATCTGGCCCACATCGCTTGAATTCCCGTTGATGGTGACTAGAGTGGTCCCTTTGACCGTGCCCTGCCAAACAATCACCCCCGAACTGGGACCGCTGTATGCAGACGGCCGCGGCTGTCTTGCTGCTGCCTGTTCGGTCCTTTCGGCTTCCACTGCTGCGGCCTGCTTCCTCATTTTTTCTGCTGCCTCTGACGCTTCTTGAGCTTTTTGCTTCTCAGCGTCAACGCGGAGTCGATCTTGTTCCAACTGCTTTTCTCGTGCCTCTTGTTCAGCAGCCTTCACCTCGAGTTCGTGCTGCTTGTCCGCAAGGGCGGCCTCTTCGGCTATACGCTGTGCATCCATTTCTGCCGCCCGGCGTTGAGCCGCACCTATGCTTTTCTTTTCAGGCGTGAGTTTCTCTTGCCCCTTTGGCGCCGCATTGGCATTGGACGGAAATTCCGGAGCTTTGATGCTCTGAACCACTTCATCCGAAGCAGATCCGGTCCCGGGCGATTGGGGTGCGGCGGCCGAAGGTGACCGATCGGCGGTCGGAGCAATAGCCACATTTCCCGGCGAGTAGTTGGCGTTATACGCTGTAGTGCGACTATGACGGAATGCAAAGAACCAAATCAAGGCAACAGCCCCCAAAATAACGGCAGCCCCAGCGGTAATCCAACGCAAACGTCCACGGTTTGCGGCGTTCAATCTCGCGATTTCCTGATCAGGGTTACCTTCGGCGAATCTGGTCGGAGCCAGACCGTTTTCGCCGGAACTTGTGTTGGCTACCCGCGTGAGTGCACCTGGCTTGGAACCCTGCCGCTGCTCGGGAGTACTGACGGACGGACGGACTCCCGCAGGGGACTTGGGAGCAAATATGGGTAGCGCCCTAGCATCGACCCCGGCTGTCGCGCACACTGTTCTCAGCGCCGCGGCCATGTCGTCGCAACTGGCATATCGATCCTCGGGCTTCTTTGCAGCCGCCTTTTGTAAAATTTGATCAAGCCCATCCGGAACCTGGATGAATTTCGAGAGCGGAGGAGGCGCGACTTCGAGGTGCCATTTCATCACCTCGTACTCACTGGTTGTGCTGTACGGAAGGCATCCAGTCAGTACTTCGAACAGCAAAATACCCATCGCGTAAATGTCGCTTCGGTTATCTACCTGTCCACCCTGGATGCGTTCTGGTGGCATGTATTCGATGGTCCCAATCAGCGCTTTCTCACGCGTCAACCTCTCCGCTCCCACCGCGTGCGCGATGCCGAAATCCATTACCTTCACGATGCCGCGACAATCAATGAGAATATTTTCCGGTTTGACGTCGCGGTGCAAAACCCCCTGGCTGTGGGCATATCCTAGGCCATCCAGCGCTTGCAGCAAGATGGGCGCTGCCTGCTGCCAAGGCAATGGAACCAAGTCTTTCAGAACCACCCCTTCGATGAATTCCATCACGATGCAGAAGGCATCGCTGGTTTGCACCAGAGAATGGAGCTGGACAATGTTGGGGTGGTTCAACCGCCCTTGTAGCTGCGCTTCTCTCCTGAATCTCTCCAGCACTGCAGCGGAGGCCGCAAATTCCGAACGCAGGCGCTTGAGTGCAACCTCGCGCTGCAAATCCACATCGAGCGCACGATAAACAACTCCCATACCTCCGGCCCCAAGTTCGGAAAGGATCTCGTATTGGGCAATTCGGGTGCTCATCAGAAATCTAGCCGACTAACACTTCGTGAGTCTCTGCGGTCGGTTCCGTTGTGGATGACGGTGGATTAATCGCGATGATCACAACAGAAATGTTGTCATCTCCACCACGAGAATTTGCCATCTCTATCAGCCGTTCTGCGGCCGAACCAGGTGTGGAAAACGATGCAACTTGAAGCATCTCTTCTTCTGTTACTAAATCGTGCAGGCCATCACTGCACAGCAGAAAACGGTCTGCTGGCCGACATTGAAACGGTGCCGGAGCGGAAGCGAGTTGCACATCGATTTTCGTTCCAAGAGCGCGCACCAGGACATTACGATTTTCGTGCGAATGCGCCTGCTCCGAAGTTATGAGACCGTCGCGGACCATTTGCGCTACAACTGAATCATCCTCCGACATCTGATATATCCGGGAGCTACGCAGCAGATAAATTCGACTGTCACCGATGTGTGCAAGCCATGCAGTGTCGCCCACGACAGCAACAGTCACAGCGGTGGTACCCATTCCTTGACACTCGGGCCGCTCCTTGGCAAGCGAAAAAATGCGATGGTTTGCGGCCTGAAAAGCAGTGTCAAGCGCCTCACCAGGCGTGCCGCCGGCGGAGAAGTAAGTTTCCGAGATGGTCTTGCAGGCAAGGGCACTAGCGATCTCACCTGTATTCGCGCCGCCCATCCCGTCGGCAACAATCGCCAGCACTCCGCGACTCGCCTGTAGCCTAGGTTGTTCGGACCGGACAAACAATACTGAATCCTCATTCCCCTCGCGTGTGCGGCCTACGTCGGTATGAACCGCTGCATCGATTGTGAGCCTATTCGCGCAAGAAGTTGGCTCGGCTAGCCGTCGGAATCGTCGCAGCCAACTCATTGCGATACCGCTCCGGATCGTGCGTCGATCTGCTGAATAGCTGCCGTCAGCTCAGGTTTAACGTTCTCGGGAGCCAATGTCAGGGCACGCTCGTAAGCAGACTTGGCCTGCGGAAGCTGGTGTTGGGAACGAAAGATAACCCCGGCAACGCCGTAGGACTCCCAGCGGTTAGGATATTGCGAAATCAAGTCAGCCGCGCCTTGCACCGCCTGTATCGGGTTGGTTTTGACGGCCGTCAAAACCGTTTTGACATGCTGTTCAAAAACCGGGTCCGCTTGGTCCGTGGGAGTGAGCTGCTGGTCCAATTGCTGCAATAGTTGCTGCTGTTGGCGCACTCGTAGTTCGTCGCCACTGTTTAGGCGGATATAAAAAAGCAATCCTGCCATTAGCACGATCCCCGCCGCGGCATATGCGAACCACTGGAGCTTGGTCGATTTGCTCTGAGCTTTGTTGAAGTTCGCATCTAAAATGCGCTCTACGGTTGTGGATCCGATCGGGAGCGTTGCTTGGGATGGCTCGGTGGGAGTGCCTTTCGGGGTCGTCGATGTCGCACCTAAAGCTCCGCCCCCGGTCTCTCGCGTCCCATTCGCGCTCGGCGGCGGATCGATCTCGAAGCGGAACTCTGGTCCGCCAGCACCTAACTGCACCCGGTCGTTGTGCGAGAGCCGGGCTTCGCCAAAAAGGCGCTGGTTGTTAAGGAATACGCCGTTACGACTTTGCAAATCGCTGATCCGGCACTTTCCCACAGAGTCGACGGTGATCTTCACATGTCGACGGCTTACGAGACCATCGCGTTTCTCATCGTACTGCACGGTCACACCGGGCTCGCGGCCGAAAACGATCTCGTTGGCACCCCCAGGAAACTGGTCGACTTGGTGTGCCCGCGAACCGGTGAGATGACGAACGATAATCTTGTTCACGTCTTCCTCACTCCTTGAGGGCCTGGTGCGGCCCTCAATTTGCTGTCAGGTTTTCCGATACGCGCGAACATCAGGTATCAATTACCAAAGTCACTGTGCGCAAGATTGCAATTGTGTCGCATCCGTGTCCCCCGAAGAAATTCGAAGTTCGGTTTCTACCAATCTCCAATTAACTTCTACAGAGGAGCCACAGCCGTTGATAAAGGCTTTATCCGTGACGATTGCAACTTACTCTCTGATGAACAGGTTCCGACGACGCCAAACACAAACGTGCCCACGCTACAGCCATCCTCAATCATCCTCAATTGATAAGTTTCAGAACTGTCTCATCGCCGTGCGCGCGTGGGTATGCCCGCACCAAAATTGCGTCAATATACCGTCATACCCGGGTAATTGGCAAGTCAAAAGTTTGTAAGTATCCTTTGGCAAAAAACTATCCTGGAACACTGTTTCTAGTTTTGACTGAGGCGAGGATGTACTTACGCGCTCGGTCAACCTCATAAATCCTTTTTCTGTTGCCTAAGAACTGAGATTGGGGTATATTTCCGCCCAGATTGGGGTGCTATCCGAGTGTGTCCGAGGTAATGCCGTGCAATTAGGGTGCATTTTTTCTGGACCTTTCTTTATTGCTGCGAATCGCAAGAGACTCATCGTCCTTATAGTGGGAGCACTGTTTTTTGCCACTTTGGGCACACGCGCCGTCCAAAGCCAAAACTCGACATGGCAACAAGAGCAGGAACGCGAGCGGCAACAAGAACAGGAACGCGAGCGGCAACAAGAGCAGGAACGCGAGCGGCAACAAGAACAGGAACGCGAGCGGCAACAAGAGCAGGAACGCGAGCAGCAACAAGAACAGGAACGCGAGCGGCAACAAGAGCAGGAACGCGAGCAGCAACAAGAGCAGGAACGCGAGCGGCAACAAGAGCAGGAACGCGAGCGGCAACAAGAGCAGGAACGCGAGCGGCAACAAGAACAGGAACGCGAGCGGCAACAAGAACAGGAACGCGAGCGGCAACAAGAGCAGGAACGCGAGCGGCAACAAGAGCAGGAACGCGAGCGGCAACAGCAAGCGCAAGGGGAACAGCGCGAGCGGCAACAAGAGCAGGAACGCGAGCGGCAACAAGAACTGATGGAGAGGCCCCAACAACAGCAAGTCTCGATCCAAACAAGTCGACAGACGCAAGATGGGAACGCACGTCAGGAACCAGTACTTACCAACAGTCCGACGACTGAACGGACCAGCGAAGTAGGGCGGCGAGGAACTTCTTCACAGGTATCTGCTGATGGCTCATCCTCTACCCAGCGTGTCCCGGATATTTCTCCCCTCATGTCGCCCGTTAAAACAGAAACTTCTTCGAAGCCATCACCAGTATTAACCGCCCACCCGGTTGATTCTCGGCCACTTACGTCGCCAGTGTTAACTGTTTCTCCGAGTGTGCCCAAACGCTCTGCGCCGACTTCTACTATTCCAGTCAGACCAGCAGCGGTGTCCCCAGCGACCGTATTGGGGGTCCAGGCCCGACCCTCGCTTGGCGAGAGTCAGTCCGCGACATTCACAACTGCACAACCGAACCATGTCAGTGCCGCGACCGTTCTAGGTGTTTCACCGGGTGCACAGCCTATGAACATGGTTGCGGCTCAACAACAGGGTATTAGTGGGCAAGTGGCGCCACGTGGTCTAGGTATTCCGGTAGACCAAGCAGCCATGAAGCCGGCGCAACCAACCCAGGGAAGCTGTGCGAACTGGGCTGATGACAATGTCACGGTCACAGCGCTCGGAGAGGACTCTCTTTTTGTGTACGCGAATGTAAGGAGCGGCATCGTCGACGCGAATGGTGTGCCTAGTCTTACGGGACAGTTCCTTCGCCTTCAAAGTCGACCCGACTCGAAAGCGCCGTTTTTCTACGGTTTTGGCGGCACGGCCGACCAGCAACTCGCCGCGGGCCAGACAGTCGTTCTTCCGGTGGCGGACTCAGCGAGTCAAGGGAATCGGCAGCAGCATTTGAGAGTTCATTACTGCAAGCAGTGAACTCCGATGGGTCCAGCAGATCCGTGACACTGGAGAACTGAAAATGGGTATTCTAATGCTGCGATCTTTACTCTATGCTGCCGTATGGCTGATGGCATCCCTATGTTTTGCGCAACAGCAATGCGATACATCGGCATTCACTTATAACTCCTCTACTCACATTTATTACATGCCCGGTGGTGTCAACGGGGCTACATCTCCCAGCCAATGCAGCTGTCTACAGCAGCAGTGGGATTCTATTAATCAGCAAATCCAAACACAACACCAGAATTGTTTGAATGCAAATCAGGGACAACCTAGCAACCCGAACTCAGGGTCCTACCCTGGAAGTGCATGCACTTTTGGTAGCTGCCAGTCTCTCCACGATGCGCTCTATACGACCATGGCACCGAAGGAAAAAGCTGAAATGGCTGAATGTAATCAGCAAGTCGCGAGCTATCAGGCCAGGTTGCAGGCCGAACAAGCTGCCCAGCAGCAACAAGAGGCTGCACAGGCTGCTGCTGCTCAAGCGGCACAAGAGCAGCGTTCCCAAGAGCTTGCTGCTTACAAGCAGCTCCTTGCCGCGCAATTGAATGCGCAACAAAACGTCTCAAAAGCCTTTGACAGCGTTCAGCAATTGCTGCGAAGAGATGACGGGCCAGAAGCACAATTGAACAGCAGCAGCGATGAGCCCGATTCGGTTCCCGCGAGCAACGGAACGCCTGATTCTCCACTCAATGTCGCGGATTCCAGTGCGGCGGGAACCACGGGCGGTTCCCCGGCAGGGGACTCATTAATCGGTGCGGGATCAGGAACCTCAGATCTCTCGGCATCCAATGACAATAATCAGGGCGGCGCCGCTTGGTCTGACCCGATGCCCGAGAGCCCTGCGAACCAAGCGGTGGATTGGTTTACAGACAAGCTTAAAGACATGGCCTATGACGAGATGAAAGACCAGATGACTGAGGTGCTCAAGGAAGGTATTGCGGATTCCGGCGAAGTGGGCGAGATTGCGGTAAATCTATACGACAATGCGACCGGCGCTTACAACACCGTATCGTCTTGGAAGAACGCATGGACGGAACTCAACTCGTCCGAGGCTGACACCCAGATTCAGGGTACTGTGGACGCGACGCTGAACCTGAATGATGAGTTCAATGCCAATCCCATCTCAAAGGCTATTGTAAGTACTTTCATGCCTGTCATAGGTAACGTTGGAAAGCAAGAATTAAACGTGGTTAACACAATTGGCTCTGTTATGGATAATGCTTTCAGTTCGGATGGACTTTCATCGTCTGCGGCTCAGGCTCAAATCGACGATAGTATTACCGGGCTCCAGCAAGCGTTTGTTCCTGCGCCCCTTTTGAAACTTCAGGCTATTATCGATTCGCAGGGTTTTGCCTCTTTCAGTTCGACTGTAAAGAAAATTTGGAATTGGAATCCGTTTGTGGATACCTGCACAGGTTTTGGGTGTTAAGATGCGTGCCTCATATCGTTTATGGAAGATCGCTTTGACGCTTGGCAGCTTGTCTGCTGGAGCCACCGCCTCCGGCCCGGATATGCCTTTGTCGTGCCCCAGCGCTTTATATAGCGGCGTCGACTCGCGCTTGGAGATATCGGCTGCGGCAAGGATACCCGGCCAAAGCTTGCCGGTGCTAGGTTTTGAGGTGCTCGGTGGTGGCGCCATCGTTGCCTACAAAGATAGGCTTTTGGCAATTACGAAAAAGGATGGGATTCCCGTGGCAATTCCTGACCTGAAAGGGATCTCGTTCACTAAGGATGGGCAGCTTTTCGTTCAAAGCAACCGTGGTGTAGGCCGATTCGGGGATGGCGGCATTGAATACGACAAGCCGCTCACGGCGGATGTGCATGGGCGGCTGTTCGGATCGGGAAACGGGGTCCTTATGGAAGCCCGTGAACGTGACAAGACTGTACAGTTCGTCGCACGAAACGCCAGAAAAAGGCTTGTGGTCGCAAATTTCGAAGGGCCCCTACGTGCGTCCTCGTGGAATCAGTATGGGTTGGCCGCGATTCTTGGCAACAGCCTTTTCGTTTGGCAGCCGGGGTCCCAGGCAGCGATTCGCTTGATCTCCGACAGCGGCTTGACCACAGCTAGGGACGTTTGCCTGATTGGCCCAAAGGCCGCGGTAGTCACCTTGCATCGTGGCGTGGTGCTGATAACACCGGAAGGCATTTCCGTGGTTATTGGGGGCGTTCGGGCCAGATGCCGCTATGTGGGCAAGACTCTATATTTGCTTATTGAGGACAATGGTGAGATTTTGGCAGTTAAAGGACTGGAGCAGCTGGGAACGAAACGGGGTGATCACGATCACGCGGTAAAGCTACTTTTGGCGGCGCCGAAGCAAAACCTCTCGAGTTCGTTACAGTTTCGCGAAGCCGTGCGAATTGTCGGATGCGATGAGGCCCGAAGAATTCTCTCCGACCAACCGCTTTTCAATACAGACGAAGCTGCCACGAGCCTCGAAGACGCGGCAAAGGCTGTGAAGAATTCGCGGCCCGCAAGCGACAGTTCTCCTCAACCTTCACGGGGGCCCAACGGCCTTCCGATTCCTCAATCGGCTCCAACTCCTGCGCCGAACCAAACAACAGTGCCTCCATCGTAGCCTTCGCATGAGAGCTTTCGCAGAAATAGAAATGCAAGACTTAACTCATCAAAAGAGTGGCTGAAGGTCATGAAAATATTGATTAAGCATTTGACGGGGACGCTCAGCGGCAAGTCGGAATCGTTTGATTCAACGGAAAACCGAGAGTTATTAGTCGGTCGGGACGCGGAGTGTGCGGTCAAGTACGATGAAGACCGCGATGACTTGGTGAGCCACCAGCATTTGAAAATTATTGCTAACCCTTCTTCCCCCTCCGGATTCAACATCGTGGATCTGAAGAGTCGTAATGGCACCTTCGTGAACAGACAGCGGGTGGCCACATCAGCGTGCCTCAAACACCTTGATGTGGTCCAACTGGGCGCCGGCGGTCCTGAGTTCCGTGTAGAGTACGATCCACCGCCCGTGGTCGCATCGCGCCCCACTCGCGTTGCAGAGAATGATTTTTCTTCTGCCCGAATGACGCGGGAGGCCAGCTTGCCTGTTTCCGCCGTCGGAACACGACCTGTCGGACGCCTTACAGTCGAGCGGATGCTGGGCGAGAGTTTTCAAAAAGTTAAGCGCGAATCCAACAAAGCGTTATGGGTGGGAGTGGTCGGCATCGTTGTCGTACTCGGGCTGGCGGCCGGGTTGTTCTTTCTCCTTAAGAACAGCTCTGAGGAAAGCGCCCGCCGCGCTGCACAACAGCAAGTTCTGCTGCAAAAACTGGACGATCAGGCGAAAGCAGCGCCCGCCGAAGAGGCGCAGCTGAAGGCACAAATTGCCCAGTTGGGTGAGCAGTTGAAGGCCGCGCAGACAGAGAATAAGAAAGAGTTCTCACAGCTCGCCCATGCGGAAAACGGTCCTCCCATAACTGCGCTTTCCCAAACCAGCGCCACCAGCGAAGCTTATGACAAGCAATTACAGGTAGCGGTGCAACAGTTTGCAAATAACGATCTTCCGGGAACCATGAAGACGTGCGCTGCTCTCATTCGGCTCGACGGCAACCGCTGGGAGGCGTATGCTCTAGCGGCAAGAGCGCTCAATGGTGCGAACAAGCAGGCCCAAGCGAAAACTTTCTTCCTCAAAGCGCAAGAGTTGGCGCCAGCTGATGTCAAACCTACTATTCAGCAGATGATCGATAAACTGGGTACTCAATCACCATCATAGATTTCCTTCAGCCACAGCTAGTTTTCTCCGCCCTCGAAGGTGTAGCCCCTTAATCTCAAGCACGTCGACGAACGGTGTGCCGAACTCGATTTTGACGAGAGCCGTGCGTGGCGACCAGACGGGCAACACCTTAGCAACGGGGCCTGTGAACGGTGGAGTTATCCGGATGGCAAACCGGCCACAGGGTTTTCGCTTGCTCAGGCGACTCAGATATTGACAACAAATGCCGAGACACTGAATGCACTCGCGGCTCGCCTTATTGAGAACGGACGATGTGTTCTCGACAAAGTGGGGGCGAATTCTGTGACACCGTCGCAGTGGGAGTTGGTCATCACGAGAGAAGAAATCATAAGCATTTGTGGCTGGGGGTTTGATGTCGAGCTCGCCGAGCAAACGGAGGGTAGAATGTTGCCCGCGAATATCGCGACAGACAAGGATGGAATCCGGATTAACAACCCACTCTCTCCCCGTACCCTCACGTCCTTAGCAAAGCACTACCATGGGCAAAAAAGACGCGTGATCTTCTTCTGCGCTTGTGAAGAGTTCAGATGCTGTCACAGGAAACAAGTCGCCAAACTGGTGAAGAGAGAGGCTGCTCGACGCCGATGGCAAGTGAACATCGGACTACTGGAATGTGTCAAGTCGGCGAATCGAGCGATTCCCTCAGTTACCCGGTTTTACTAGCAGGCTGCGGAAACAGTGGCTTCCAGAGTTAATTATTGGCTTCGTCGCTCTTCGAGTTCCGGTTTCTGTGCTCAGCCCTGAGGTATACACGTGGACCCCTTCGTCGAACACCTTAAACAGATTTGTGCCTCATATCCGACTAGGAATAAGTGGATTTTTGTCCCCTCTCGTTCGATTGGCAGGACGCTGGGCGAGCGCCTCACACTCGCGGGAACCAACTGGCTCAATCTGCGGTTCGTGACGCCGCTGGACATCGCGCTTCGCATGGCCGGGCCTTTTCTCGTCGAGGGTGGAATCGAACCCTCCGAGGAAGGCCTCGGTCCCGCTCTGATGATGCGCCTGCTGCATGATCTTCCACTGCAGCCCGGATACTTCCGCCCTCTTACGGAACAGCCCTCGATGGCGCAGGCACTTTGGTCTACGTTGCGGGAACTGCGCATGGCCGGCGTGCGTGCCAAAATGTTAGGAGCCGACTGCTTCTCCGCACCTGGCAAGCATCAGGAACTCGTTGCCCTGATTTCGGCGTATGAGGGTTTCCTCGCGGACCACAAATACGGCGATATGGCCACCGTGTATGAAGAGGCCCTTAAACATGGTTCCTGGTGCCCCATCCAGCCTGAAGACTGCTGGATGGACTTACCGGACACGTTCTGGACTCCAGCCCAGCGCAAGCTCATCGATTCGGTTGGTGGAGAACCGCCGCTACGGCTGGAGCAAGTTCATCGTAGTGGTGCCGAGTATCGCCATCCGTGAAGGCGTCTTTCAGTCTCTCAATGACACCTCGGAACAATTCCTTGAAGGGTATGGGAAAAAAGTCCGACCGTTTATCTACAACTCAAAGGAACTACACAACCTGGAGAGCTTCAGCTCTGATTCCGGCATCAACGTGATGGTGATCAATGCGCAGGCATTCAATGCACGCGGCAAGGATGCGCGGCGCATCTACGAGGAGTTGGACGACTTTCAAACGCGTCGGCCAATCGATGTGATTGCGCGGAACCGCCCGATCATGATTCTGGACGAGCCGCAGAAAATGGAAGGCGCAAAGACGGTGGAGTCCCTGAAGGAGTTCCACCCACTATTCATTTTGCGCTATTCCGCTACGCACAAGCAGGAACACAACAAAATTTATCGGTTAGACGCACTCGACGCCTATAACCAGAAGCTCGTGAAGAAGATTGCCGTGCGCGGCGTTGCGTTGAAGGGCCAGGCTGGAGCGAGTGGTTACTTGTATTTGCAATCAATCGTGGCTGTTGAAAAACTCTTTTTTCCGAAATCTGCAAAAACTGATTTGCGTCAGAATGACTTATGAGCGACTTTCTCAACGCAGGTAGACATTTCCTATCCCCAAATTTGAGGGTGTTTTTCCGGGAAAGAGAGTTTTTCAACACCCACAGGCGCTAGCACTCACAACCAACTTTCAGCGTGGTCAGTGAAAACGCGAACCTTCGCGGATCATCGTTGGGCGTTCAATACGATCCGCGTTGGATGCAAGAGAGCTCAGATATTCAGAGCGGTTACTTGCCTCCCGTTCCTGATTTTGCCAGCCACAGTCCATTCGGGGGAGCAACCTCTTGGTTCCAGCTCCGCACGGCCCGCTCTCCGCTCCCAATCCCGACTCCGGCACCAACCAGAACTGAAAAATTGCTTGTTGGTGTAATGACGATTTTATGCCCAATTACCCGACTACCTTGCGTGCTCATTCGATTTTTGCCAGACTACGCCCGCGGTGAAGGTCGACCCAAATTCGTGATCTTGAAGCACATGGGTAAGACCCCGTCCATGGCAACATGCGAACGCTGCCACATCAAGTTTTTCACTCCGCTTGATCTGCTCAAGAGTCCTCAAAAGGCCGTAGAAAATAACCATAGCGCTGAGACGCCGACCAACTTGCTGCCCTTCATTGACTTGCCCCATCCCCAGTCCTAAGATTTCAGCCAGATGATCGACCAGACCATCTCGCACTACCGCATCGTCGAGAAGATCGGTGGCGGCGGGATGGGCGTTGTTTACAAGGCCGAGGACGTAACCCTCCACCGATTTGTCGCGCTGAAGTTTCTGCCCGAAGAAGTAGCCAACGCCCCCCAATCGTTGGCTCGCTTCCAGCGAGAAGCTCACGCTGCTTCCGCACTGAACCATCCCAATATCTGCACGATCTACGAGATCGGGCAGCAGGATGGTCAGTCCTTCATCGTCATGGAGTTTCTGGACGGCGTGACGCTAAAGCACCGCATGGCAGGTCGCCCGCTGGAAATTGAAACGCTGTTGTCGCTCGGAATCGAGATCGCCGATGGGCTCGACGCGGCACACGCGAAAGGAATCGTCCATCGCGACATCAAACCTGCCAATATTTTTGTCACCAAGAGCGGCCACGCCAAGGTTCTGGATTTCGGATTGGCGAAGATCAACGCGAGTTCAGAGACCGAGGCATGTGACCCCGCCGAGCGAACGGCTTCGGTCAGCACGGACTTGACCAGCCAGGGCACGACGCTGGGCACGGTGGCGTACATGTCGCCGGAGCAGGCGCGGGCGAAGGAACTGGATGCGCGCAGCGATCTGTTCTCGTTTGGAACTGTGCTCTATGAGATGGCTACTGGGCAGTTGCCCTTTCGTGGCGAGAGTTCCGCAGTCATCTTCCGCGAAATTTTGGATCGCGCCCCTGCCCCTGCCGTACGGCTGAATCGCAACGTGCCAGCGGAACTGGAACGGATCATCAACAAGGCTCTGGAGAAGGATCGCAACCTGCGCTACCAGCACGCGGCCGACATGCGAACGGATTTGCAAAGGCTGAAGCGGGACAGCGAGTCCAGCAGAAGCGTGATCGTGGCAGCATCGTCTGACAAAACGCTCAAACATCCCAGGCTCTGGTTCGTGCTAGTCGCCTGCATCGCCGCCCTTGCACTGGCAATAGCGGGTGCTTGGTACATGCGATCTGGCAGGACAGCCCAGATCAATTCCATCGCCGTGCTGCCCTTCACGAACGGTACTGGAGATGCCAATACCGAATATCTCAGCGACGGCATAACCGAATCACTGATCGGCAACCTCGCCCATGTACCGCAGCTCAAGGTTAAGTCCCGCAACTCTGTCTTTCGCTACAAAGGGAAGGATGTAGATGTGCAGAAGGTGGGCAACGAGCTAGGTGTAACGGCGCTGGTGATCGGGCGAGTGACGCCGCGAGGGGACAGCGTCGAAGTGAGTGCGGAGCTTACCGATGTTCGGGACAACACTGAAATTTGGGGGCAGCACTATAGCGGCAAAAGCGCAGATATCATCTCGCTGCAAGAGCAGATTGCTGGCGACATCGCAGACAAGCTGCGTTCCAAGCTCAGCGTCTCAGAAAAACAGCAGGTCACGAAGCAGGGGACGTTAGATCCAGAAGCTTATGAGTTGTATTTGAAGGGTCGTTACTCGTGGAACAGGCGGACGCATTCGGAGATTGCCGCGTCCATCTCCTATTTCAATCAAGCGATCGCCAAAGACCCCAGCTACGCTTTGGCGTATTCGGGTTTAGCCGATGCGTATAGCGTCTTGCCTGTCTATGGTGGCGCTCCCATCGAAAACTATCCCAAATCGAATGCCGCCGCTCGCAGGGCGCTGGAGCTGGATGTGACATTGGCCCATCCCCATGCCGTTCTGGGCTACAACGAGATCCAATACGACTGGGATCTTGCCGAAGGGGAGGCTGAGTTCAAGAAGGCTTTCGAACTCGATCCCAACGATGCCACCGCACACCTCTGGTACGCGGCGAGTATTGGCTTCATTGGTGGCAGGGAACCGGAAGCCATTGCTGAAGTCAATCTCTCTCACCAGCTCGATCCGCTGTCACTGATCAATGGCTCTGCGGTTGGACTTATTCAAATCACCGCACGACACTACGACGAGGCCATTGTGGTCTGCAAGAAGTTGGCAAATGAGAACCCGACATTTGCCTGGGTGCACTTTTACTTAGCCCAAGCTTATTGGGGGAAACGCATGTACCCGCAGGTCATTGAAGAATGGAAGGCCTATGGCCAGCTCTCCGGTGACCGAAACGAATCTGAGTTCGCTTCTGCCATGGAGCAAGGATTTCGTTCCGCGAGTTGGAAGGGAGCTCTCATTGAAGGCATTGAAATCCGCCTAGCGCAACGCAAGAGAGGCTACTATTCAGCGTTCATGATTGCTACCCTCTACGCGGACTTGGGAGACAAAGATCAGGCTTTCCGGTGGCTCCGCACTGCTTATCAGGAACACGATTATTGGCTGGTCTATTTGAAGACTGACTTTTTACTCGACCCCTTGCGCTCTGACCCGCGCTTCACAGGGCTGGTGCGCAAAATCGGCCTGCCGCAGTAGCGGTTCGAGCTTTTGTCTCTCTCGAAAGACGCCGATCCCGAAATCCCCATCCTGAAGCCAGCCAAAGCAGAATACGTGCAGCTCCAGCTAGCGGGAAAGTTCTGCCCCGTTGCTTAGTTTCTAGCGCTAAGTGTTGTAAGCAGGCGTGGCTGTTGAAAAACTCTTTTTCCTGAAATCTGCAAAAACTAGATTTCGTCAGGATGACTTACAAGCGACTTTCTCAATGCGAGTAGACATTTTCTATCCCAAAATTTGAGACCGCTTTTCGGAGAAAGAGACTTTTTCAACAGCCACTCCCGATTACGCTCATTGGCCCGGCACCCAACAGTTGACTGCGCGCCCACTTCGGGGTGCGAACAGACAAACAGCGCGGACAATCGCGCAGCTCGCTAGCCCTCGGGGCGATAAACAAAAGTTTGTTCGCTGAACCCTATTGCACCACCTGCTTCACCGTTCCCGAGCTCGCGTTGTGAAAAGCATCGCCAGGATAGCTGGCCTTGATAGTGTACTTTCCCGCCGTCGAGAAGGACGTAGTCAAAGATGCGACGCCATTTGAGGCCGTGCCCGTTCCAATCTTGGTTGCACCGTTGTAGAACGTCACGACTTCTCCATTCGGAATGGATGGATTCGAAACAACTGTAGCTGTGAAGGTCACTGACTGGCCGATTTGTGACGGGTTCGGTGACGATGTGACATGTGTCGCCGTCTTTATCGTCAGCTTGTTCAAAAGCACGGCAATCGACCCGTCTGCGGAAGAAGAGCACTTTTTATCGCCTTCGATCAATCCACACGCATTCACCAGCACTATGTCAGGCTTGCCGTCGCCATTCACGTCCCTGACCTCGACCGAGGTTGCGTAGTGCCCGCCAGTAGTCGCAGTGAAAACCGAATTGAACGTGCCATCACCATTGCCCGACATGACAACCACCAGGCCGTAGCCCGGAACGCAGGTAAGGTTCGAACAGTCGAAGGTCACGACCAGATCGGGCTTGCCGTCCCCATTCACATCGCCGATGGCCACCGAATCGGGTTCCCAATATTTAGGAAAAGCGTAGTTGACGGGCGTTTGGAATGTGCCATCACCGTTGCCCAGAGAAACGCTCACGCCGGTGTAGGAAGTCGTGACCAGATCCATCTTTCCGTCCACGTTTACGTCGCCCAGTGCAATGGACCATCCGCTCACAGGGGTATTGACGGGCTGCTGGAATGTTCCATTGCCATTGCCCAGCAGGACTTGCGCCGGATAACCATCCACGACAATATCCGGGATGCCATCGTCGTTTACATCGCCGATTATGGCCGAACCTCCGTTCATGCTGTAGTTGACGGGCAGCTGGAATGTGCCATCGCCGTTGCCCAGCAATATGCTTACTTCAGGGTTGGTGCAGTTATCGTCAAAGCACTGGCTGATAATCAGGTCTGGCTTGCCGTCCTTATTCAGGTCAGCGATGGCCAGTGATCCGGCATTGTAGCCGCCCGAGCTGTAACTAACAGCCGGCTGGAAAGTGCCGTCGCCGTTGCCCAGCAGCACGCTCACACCGCCGGGTCCGCTGCCTTCGCTGCAATTGCTCTGGCAGCGGTTCGTTACGACCACGTCGAGCTTGCCGTCGCCCCTGAGGTCGGCGATGGCGACCGCAGCGCCTATATATCCGCCAGAACTGTAGGTGACCGGCGACTGAAAGGTGCCGTCGCCGTTGCCCAGCAATATGCCTAACATACCGGCGCTAGAGCCCCAGCTCTGAAAACTGTTTACTACGACCACATCAGGATGGCCGTCGCGGTTGAAGTCCCCGATCGCGGCCACAGATAGTCCGTAAGCGCCCATACCGGGCCCGAAGCCGCCCGAATCGTACACGACGGCAGCTCCAAACTTTGCCCCTGGTACTGCTGCATCGGGGAGCGGTTGCGCAGTATCTTCCATAGGCGGTCTTTGAGCGCCGGGGAGGGCCCTCATCTGGTTGGCGCGGGCCACAGGATGGGATTGCGCCAAAATCAGCACGCCGATCAGGAGGCAAAAGAAATATCTGAAATAGAGTCGATAACGAGGGGATTGCATGGCGTCCTCCGGGGTCTCAGTCGTTCACAAGAACTGGCCGCAGTCGAGCGGTAAAGATCGCGGCAATGGGAGTGTGCAGGCCGCCACCTGCGCCATAGGCTGGGTGAGGAGGATAGGGTCGCAGGAAGGTGCAGCTCACCCGCAGTTCACCATGCAAGCCGCCCGTCGGTCAGTGACATGCGGCACGAGCTGCTGTGAGCACCGGATAACGCGGGAAGAATTGCGAACCCGCCTGTCCCTAGTTGCCAATCGCACGGCATAAATTATCGTTAAATCCCCGTTACGCTCATTGACCTTGCCATTGGGGTTCTGTGTGAAATCGCTTGGACTACAACAACTACAGGACGCCACTAGAATGGTAAGCGAGTCTGCGCATGTTATTTCCCTTCCACTGGAACCACCCCTACTCTTGGCGCACGAACGTGCGTAGCGCATTGCCCCGCCCTCTGTGCTGGTGGATTGACAAGGGCAAAGACTGCGAATCCGTCGGGGCGAATCATGTTTGCTACAACCAAGATGACGCTCATAGTGCTTGTTATCACTGTTGTAGGGTCCGAGAGGGGCAGTTGTGGGGTGGTATCTACCAGAGAGACGGACCGCGCTAATGAGCGTAATCGCCTTCCATAAGAAGGCCGGTCGGAGTCAAGTAGATTCTGATTTCCCCCCAACTCGACGGTTCTTTTTGCGTGCCATTTGCGTGCTGTTTACTAGACCAAGAAGAATTTTCAGGGATCTAGGTGTCATCCGCGATCCTGCATGTTGTTGAAACTACGTTAATTTGTGCTTTCGACTCACACTCGCTTCCGCCAGTTATTGCCCATGAGTTGCGCAGTCCGCACTGCACATCCCAAACTGAGATCATCCACAATTTGGGGCTGCAGTGAGAGAAACGTGATAACTGGGACTTGGACCCCGGCGGAAATCGTCGCCACCTTGTTAATGTTGCTTACTGGATTGACCCATGGCGATTGGCGAATGAAACGCGAGGCAGATCGAGGGCTTGATTACGGCCTTCATGTTCACATCGAGCGGCTTCACGTAAGTCGGAAGAATCTGAGTACTCGCATGTCCAAGAAGATGAGCGACAGCCCTCGTTTATGGAAGATTAAGAAGTCGTGGGTCGCAGTTCGGAACGAAGTAGATCCTTTTCATCGTTGTTGGCTAACTTAACAACGAGCTGTAAGGTGGTTTTCAGTTTCGAATGGAAGCGCGGCGTATGTCAAGAAGTTCACGCAGAAGTTTATGGCACACTAGTCGCTGGCGAAACCTGGAATCAGCTTGATCACATGCATGCTCCAGATTCTTGCTAGCTTCGAAGCCGGTTGATTCCGCGCCGATCCTTCTTCATCTCGATTTTTCCTGTAGACCTCGCATGTGCAGCAAAAGGTTCAAGCCACTAGCAAGATCTTCCCGATACCACCTTTTTCCGCCGCTGCTTGAGCCTCGGCCGCTTCACTGAGTGGCAGTTTCCGGCTAATCGGGATTACCAGCTTGCGGTCTCGCACCGCTTCGGCCATGAACTCGAGGGTTTTCCGGTCGAATTTCGAGAATACGTGTACCACCTTTACAGATGCGTGCTGCGCGGCGTTCTGGGGTGCCTCGACAACCGATGCATACACTCCTCCCGGCTTGACCTTGGCGATGAGCTTCTCGGCGGTTCTTCCGCCGACCGTATCCGCAATCGCATCGAGCGGCGGAAGATTCGCAATCGCGTTGTCGTCGTCGGTTGCGATCGCCCGATCCGCGCCGACAGTCTTCGCCTCATCGAGTTGCCTCTTGAGAACCCCCGCGATCACAGTCGCTCCTCGTTCCTTCGCAGTGAATACCACCGAACGGCCGACATTTCCCACGGCACCTACGACGAGAACTATCTGGCCCGCTTTGATTCCCGTGGCTGAAAGGAGCTGGTTGCCGGTCACGGTCACCAAAGGCAGCGCCGCTGCCTGGATCAAATCGAGCCCCTCGGGAACTTTCGCCAGAACCGCTGCTTTCACGACACAAAGCTCGGCGTAGGTATTGTCCGCCATAGCGAACACCCGGTCGCCGAGGGAAAAGTCTTCTACTCCCAGCCCAACCTTGACTACAGTCCCGGCCATATCGACTCCTATAAGACCCGGGAACTGGAGGGGATAAAAATCCTTGGTTAATCCAGCGCGCCGCTTGTAATCAATCGGATTCACACTGGTGGCGGCGACCCGCACCAACACCTCGCCGGGACCAGGAACCGGATCAGGATAGTCTTCGAACTTCAGTACTTCGGGACCGCCATATTGGTGGACAACGACCGCTTTCATGTTTCATCTCCTTGTATGCTGCATGGGTAGTCACTAACAAGCCTTGCAAGCCCAGATTCGTTCAGGCAGCAGATCTTGTCGGAATTTCGTTCGCAATGTACTCATGCGCTGATCGATTGGATATCGGTCGGTGTCAATCGGATGCAGCGCAACTCTGAACCTATGCGGAAGCAGGTCGCCTGAGTCACCGAAGTACCATCTTGCCTGGTGACTTCTGCCACCTGCTTCCATGGTCCGGTTGTCAGGTACGATGATGCTGGGCTTGCCGGTCTGGGTCGCCGTTTGGAGAGATTTCATGAAACTCACGCTCGACCGCATCATCAGCATAGCGACACTTGTGGCCGCGGTCGCTGCTATTGTTCTGGTGTTGAAAAAGCCGGCACCACTGGCGCAAGCGCCGCAAGCTCCGGCTGGGATTGCGGCCAATGCACAATCATCCTACCCCCAATCATCCAACCAAAAAGTCGATCAGCTAGACGCGACCGCGAAACAACCTCAGCTAACGCAGCCGTCGCAGCCCAGCGGTGGATATTCCATAACATCCCAAACCACGCCGAATGCGCAAGCAGCGCAGAGCCCGAAGGGTGAGATGCGGGTCAACTCGGAGCAGATTAGCGCTGCGATCAGCAAAATGTTGGGCGCGAACGGAGCGGGGCTGACTCCCGACTCGAATGTTGGCGATGGAGCACCAAACATCAAAGATCAGAAGGTCACTTATGATGGGGATACGGTCCACGGACAGTTTCTGACGGAGATTGGCGGGAAGGACGTTTGGATCACAATTTCCGGGCACATGGGGCAGAAGGATGGGTATGCCACGTTCGATCCCACGGAGTTCAAGGTTGGAGACTTAGACGTGCCCGTGTCGCTGGTGAATCCTGCGCTGCAGAAGAAGCTCGCGGAAGAGCGGGACCGTCTCAAGGTGGCGGAGCCAGCGGGCGCTAAATAGGAGATAGCGACCGGCTGCTGGCGCGTCCTACCAAACCCACAAAAACTGATTTCGGAAATCAGTTCTTCATCTACCATAGACTTACAATGCCTTGAATTGCCAACTGTGCCCGGTTAAGTGTTTTGTTTGCCGCTTGAGGGCGAAATTCGACTCACACTCGCTTCCGCCAATGCTGTGCACTCCCTGCACTGGAAGTGTGCGCGGCTGTCGACCCGGATTCGCTCGTTCCGTGAACCTCTACTCCGGCCGCAAACACCTTATTCTTAAGACCTCATTGCGAACCCCGGCTAGAAGAACGCCGCCAGTCTCGACGCAACAAAAGTAGGACGGCGTTCGAATCTTTAAGGACCGCATTAACAGGATCCGGCCGCAAACCGCCGCCGGGTGTACATAGCCCTTCGTACGTTGTCCGCGTGCTAGGCCGTGGTTTCACCAGCACTTCGGACTGAGCCTTTCGCGTTTCCCGTCTCAAGACTCCTTTGGGCAGGTCGATGAGCTTTACAGCGGGTTAAGCGGGGAAGTGTCGTCCGATGCTAGCGATTGAGGACAAAAGGCATAACATGCCGGCGTTCGTGGGTGCGGCCGTCGACGCCATGTTTGCGTGCGAGACGGCAATGATCCCAAATAACCCGGGGCCGGGCCAGCTCCGAGATTCTCGCCAAGCTAAAGAGCTGGCGGCAGGGCCGCCCTCTCTTGCCGCCGCAAACGATGACATCCAGGGCAATGCCAGTGTTGCTCGACAAAAGCTTTGCGTCCTCATGGTGGAGGACGATTCCTCCGATGTGGAATTGAGCCGGCGGATACTGGAGAAGTCAGGATTTGAAGTTGACTGCACGGCGGCGCAAACGGAGGAGGAGTTCACCGAACGTGTTCGCCGCACTCGCTATGACGTGATTCTTGCCGACTACCACCTGCCCTTGTGGAACGGAATGGAATCGGTGAAAGTCCTGCGCCAGGAAGGGCTCGACATACCCGTCATTATGGTCTCGGGCTATCTGGGCGAGCAGCGGGCGGTGGAATGCATCAAGCAAGGAGCAGCCGATTACGTTCTGAAAGACCACATGATGCGCTTGCCAATCTCGGTGCGGCGAGCCTTGCAGGAAAAAAAGCTCCGACAGGAGTATCGCCAGACTCTTGAGAATCTGGCGCGCTCGAATCGCGACCTCGAACAGTTTGCCTACGTCGCGTCGCATGACTTGCAAGAACCGCTGCGCATGGTGGCGATCTACACGCAACTGCTGGCCGAGCGCTATCACGGAAAACTCGACGCCGAGGCCGACAAATTCATTCACTATGCGGTCGACGGCGCCACGCGCATGCAGACGCTGGTGCGGGATCTGCTGGCGTTTTCGCGGGTGGGACGGCAGGGCGGCGAATTCAAGCTTACCGACTGTGTTACGGTCGTCGATCTTGCTCTCCAGAATTTGCGGAGCGCTATTCAGGAAAGCGGGGCCGAGATCGAGCGAGAATCTTTCCCAACGGTCGTTGCAGATGCTTCCCAGCTAACCCAACTCTTCCAAAACCTGATCGGCAACGCGATCAAATTTCGCGGCCCGGACCCACCGCGCATACGCGTCACGGCTGAGACCTCGAATCACGAAGTCATTTTCTCGGTTGCGGATAACGGGATCGGGGTCGCTCCCGAACACACTGACGCAATCTTTGTCATCTTCAAACGGTTGCATACGAGCACAGAATATCCCGGCAGCGGCATCGGCCTAGCCATCTGCAAAAAAATCGTGGAGCGCCACAGCGGGCGGATATGGGTGGAGCCCGGCCCCGATTGCGGCTCTATTTTTCGTTTCACGCTGCCCGCCAGGAAAGAGGAAAGCATACGAATGGCAAAGTAAAAACCGCTGAAGTGCTGCTGGTGGATGACAATCCTGCCGATCTCGATCTGACGCATGACGTCCTGATGCAGGCCTCGCGCGTCAGCGTGAACACGGTCGGCGACGGCGCAGAGGCTTTGGCATTCCTGCATCGCAAAGGCGCATACGCGAGCAAATCCCGCCCAGACCTGATCGTCCTCGACCTCAACCTTCCGCGCAAGCCCGGACGGGAAGTCCTTTCGGAGATCAAGAGCACTCCGGAGCTAGCTCGCATTCCGGTAGTGGTGTTTACGAGTTCGGAGGCGAGTTCCGACATCAACCGCAGCTATGACCTGGGCGCGAATTGTTACCTGCGCAAACCCGGCAATCTTCCCGATTTCCGTGCAGTCGTGAGCTCGATGGCGGACTTTTGGCTGGGCTTCGCCAGCCTGCCGCATAAGGAGGGTCGATGAGCGAGATGCCAAGGCACGTTTTGCTGATCGAAGACAATCCCGGCGACGCCGACCTGATCCGGCTGCGTCTCACCGAGAGCAAAGTTCCGGTCGAGGTGAACCGGGTGGAACGGCTATCTGACGGCCTGGCCTTGCTTGACCGCGAAACGCCTTCTCTCGTGCTGCTCGACCTGAATCTCCCCGACAGCCAGGGTGCGGAGACATTTCGCAGGGTGCTGGCCAAGGCACCCGAAGTTCCGGTAGTCATTCTCTCTGGGCAGGACGATGAGGGGCTGGCGATCAAAGCGCTTCACCAGGGCGTGCAAGACTATCTCGTCAAAGGCGACTTCAGCCACGGCGAGCTCGATCGCGCCATGCGGCACGCAGTTGAGCGCCAGTCGCTGCTGCGATCGCTCGAAATAAGCCGGAAGCAGCAACTCGAGTTCAAGAACCAGTTTTTGTCGCACGTATCGCACGAGCTGCGCACACCGCTCACCTGCATTCATCAATTCGTCACTATCCTGCTCGATGGCTTGGCCGGCGCGGTGAGCGAGGAGCAGAGCGAACACCTGCGTACGATTCTGCGGAGCGTAAACCAGTTGGGCGCGATGGTTCGCGACTTGCTTGAGGCCACGCGCGCCGAGTCTGGCAAAATCAAGCTCGATATCCGCTGTCTCTCGATTGCCGAACCGATGCGCGCCGCCGGGGCGATGATGCAGGCGGCGGCGCGGGAAAAGCGCATCCACCTCGATGTGGCCGCCGACCCGCTCATTCCCTTCGTCTTGGGCGACATGGATCGCGTGCTCGAAGTCCTCATCAACCTGATCGACAACGCCATCAAATTTACGCCGCAGGATGGCGCGATCACGGTACGCGCCTTGCGCATGCGCAGCGATCCGGATTTTGTCTGCGTCACCGTCTCCGATACCGGGCCGGGAATCACGCCAGAGTCGCGCCATCTGATCTTTGAGCGCCTCTATCAGAGCGCGCAACCGGCCGACGGCAGCCGCAAGGGCCTCGGCCTGGGTCTGTTCATCACCAGGGAATTGGTGACTTTGCAGGGAGGGAGAATCTGGGTGGCCAGTGATCCGGGGAGCGGGGCGACTTTTTCCTTCACATTGCCGCTCTATGTGCTGCCCAAGTTGCTGCAGCCGGTCATTACCCAGCAGACCCGTCTTCGCGACGCGTTTGTTCTTGTCCGCCTCGATCTGCGTCCGCGCTTGAAGGCCCCGCGGCACAGTTGGAAAGAGACTTGCGCTCGCTGCCTCGATCTTTTGCAGCGTTGCGTCTATCTCGACAAAGATCTGGTGCTGCCGCCCATGGCCGGTCCGGGGCTGGCGCAGTCCTTCTTCGTGGTCGCATCCACCGACATGAAGCGTGCCGAGATCATGATGACGCGCATTCGTGGACAGATGGCGAAGATGCCGGAGCTGAAAGCGAACGGGGAATTTACGGTTTCGGCAGCGCCAATCTCGCTCGTCGACCTCCCGCCCAAGCCGACAGACGGCGCTCTGGAACAACAAGTAGCCGCCATTGCGCAGCGCGTCACTGAAATGGTGCGCGCCGCGGTGGCACAGCCACCAACATTTCCCCAAGATCATGCGACGAAGGAAACAGAACTAGAGACAATGAAATAAGGAGAAGCTATGGCATGTGTTCCGAAAATACTGATTGTGGACGACGATCCAGACCTGCGCCAGGCTTTGCGCCTCCGCTTGCGGGCCAACCACTATGACACAGTCAATGCCGCCGACGGCTACTCGGCCATCGCGCAGGCATATAAAGAGCATCCGGACCTTATCATTCTCGATCTCGGCCTGCCTGCGGGCGACGGTTTCGTCGTGCTTGACCGGTTGCAGCGCGACGACAAACTCTCGACCATCCCGGTTATCGTGCTCACGGCTCGCGATCCGCAAAGCACCGAACAGGAGGTGCTGGAGGCGGGAGCGTCTTCGTTCTTCCAAAAGCCGGCGGACAACTCGGAGTTGCTGGAAGTGATCCGCGCCACGCTGTTCCAAAACGATGAGGATTCTCCACTACCGTCCTGAACCGTCTGGTGGATTCCGCTCTCACGGAAGGAGGTCGTCATGCATTCTTCGGATTCTCCCGCGGAACCGGGCCCATGGGCCAATGGATTCACTCGACGCCACCCGCGCATCCCGTTTAGCGTTCCGTTCAGAATCCATCACCTGAAGGCAGGCATGAGTGGGATCTCGAGCGGCATGAGCCTCGACCTGAGCGAAGGCGGATTTGGAGCCCTCGTGAACGGCAAGCTACGCGCCGGCGAAACCGTGGAGATCGAATTCTCCGTGGAGGGGAGTGATCTGCGCCTCATCGCCATCGTGCGCTACTGCTCAAGTTTTGGATGCGGACTCGAGTTTCTCGGACTGACGCCGGATGAGCGCTCGCAAATTTCCCAGGTGACGACACGCCGGGAGATGGCGCGCACGGCGGAACTGGCCAGAGTGATGGGATGAGGTTGGTGTGCAGACTATCGACCAACTTATCAAAGAACGGAAGGCCGAATCCCATATCGGGAAATCGACCTTTGTCCCAGTGAGCGGGCTCACAACTTTCCCCGACACCTAACACTCATACTGAGTTGCTAAGTGCAAGGTACGAAATAAGTCACCTCCAGGAAGTTACATAGCCTGCCTGTCTTCGTGGCAGCATCACATGAGCGAGCACCCCGATCCGCGCCTCACGCAACGACTCAGATTGTTCTCCATGGCCGCAAGCGCATTTTCCGCCGCGGTTGGCATCTCCGGCCTGATCGGTTCCGCGCTTAACATCCGTAGTCTTGTGACATGGGGAGTCGAGCCCGTCACCATGAAGGTGAATACGGCGGCGTGTTTCCTGCTCGCCGGTATCTCACTTTGGCTCCTGCGAAAAGAGAACGGCCAGATTTTATATTGGCAGAAAGCGATTGGGCGTACGGCCGCCCTTCTCGTTGGCGCCATCGGTTTAATCAGCGATCTGGAGTTCCTCTTTGGCTGGAATCTCGGTGTCGATCGGTTACTTCTGTCCGGCCTGCACGATAGCATCGTTCTCCCCTCCCATCCGCGGCTGATGTCGCCGATTACTGGCTTCATCTTCCTTGTCTCGGGCATGGCGCTCCTGGTTCTTAATTGGAGGACCAAGAATAAGGATTGGCCCGCCCAATACTTTTGCGCAGCTGGCGCGATTGCTGGTGGATTTGGATTTATGGGCGTGCTTTTCGAATCCGCCGCCTCAAACATAACTCTGGCTGTGCCGACGGTCGTGGCCTTTGTCGCTCTTACCGGCGGAATCATCAGCGCGCGCCCCGATTGGGCACTGGCTGGACTACTGACCAGCCAAACCCAGGGATCGCGATGGATGAGGCAATCCGCATTAGCCACCGTGACGTGCCTGGCTTTCTTCGTCTGGATTCTCTCCAAGCCGCTGCTCACGACCGAGCACTTTACGCTGTTTCAAACCAGCGCCATCGTGGTTCTTATCGGGACACTGCTGGCGATCTTCATTGGCTGGACCGCGCTTCTGCTGAATCGGAGCGATGGTGAACGGGAGCGCGACGGACAGGCGCTTCGGTGGGAACCCGGGAACCCAAGACCCGTCACCGGCCGGTATGACGACTCACCGATAGAAGGCTCGATCAGGCTCTGGTCAACCAGTGGCATCGCACTGGGCGTTATCCTGGCCGGTATCGCGGGCCTCCTATCGTGGAACAGCGTGCGGCAGGCGGCGGAAGATGCCGACTGGGTTGCGCACACGCAGGCCGTGTCCGCCACGATTGAAGCCACACTAGCCGATATCACGGACGTTGAGAGCGGAGCCCGCAGTTTCGCCGCCACCGGCGATGCGGCGTTTCTTCAGACATTTCCTGCACGGAAGTTGGCGATCACTCACGACATAAAGACCTTAGAGCGTTTGACCGCGGACGATTTGGTTCAGCAGCAGCGCGTGTACCAATTGGCCTCGCAAGTTGCAAGCCGAACTGAGTTCGCCGAGCAAACTATCGCGGAGCGGCGGCGCACCGGCTCAATTCCTCCAGCGGCAATTTTCCGCGAGGGCAAAAAGAGAATGGACGCGGTCAGCGCCTCACTTGACGAGATGCGGTCCGAAGAGACTCGCCTGCTCGACCAGCATACGCAGCGCTCGAATACCACCCGCCGCCGAAACAGAACCGTGACGCTCTTCACTACGATGGCGGGCATTGTGCTGTTGGTGATTGCCGGGCTGGTCACGAGCCAGGAAATTGGTCACAGCGCGCGAATGCGGGGCGAAATTCAGAGCATGAATGCCGATCTTGAGCGCCGCGTCGCGGAACGCGCTACCGCACTCGAGAAGAGCCAGCAGCTTCTACAGGGAATTTTCAACTCGGCGCTGGATTCCATCATTGCGCTCGACGAGAGACGGCGCGTCGTGTTTTTCAACGAGGCGGCGCAAAGAACCTTTCGCTGCTCGGCGGCGCAGGCGATCGGGCGGCCCATCGAGGATTTTATTCCGGAGCGCTTTCGGGCCGCGCATCCCGACCGTGTGAGACGATTCGCAGAGTCGGGCGTGACGAACCGGAGTGTCCCTGGCGTCGGGGAACTCTGGGCGCTCCGCGCCGACGGAGAGGAATTCCAATTCGAGGCTTCGCTCTCCCAGACTGGAACTCCCGGGAACAAGACTTTTACCGTTATCCTGCGCGATGTTACCGGACAAAAGATCGCGGAGAAAGCTCAGCGTGCGCTCGCTTCCATCGTGACTCTCTCCCACGACGCCATTATCGGCAAAAACCTGGATGGCATCGTCACCAACTGGAATCCGGGAGCGGAGGAGATCTACGGCTATACCGCCGCGGAGATGATCGGCCGGTCGATTCACACGCTGATTCCTCGCGATCGTGCTGATGATTTCGCGTCGATCATGCGAGCCATCAAGAACGGAGAGAATCTCCGCCACTACGAAAGCGTGCGCGTGAAGAAGGACGGGCAGCCGATTCACGTCTCCCTTTCGATAAGTCCCGTGAGAGACGACAGCGGCAACATCGTGGGAGCCTCCACCATCGCGCGAGACATTACCGAGCGCAAACAGGCCGAGGAACTCCTCCGCGAGTCGGAAGAAAAATACCGAACTCTGTTCGACTCCATGGTTGAAGGCTTTTCTGTTATCGAAATGATTTTTGACGAAAACGAAAAGCCGGTCGACTTTACCTTTCTCGAGATCAGCCCGTCTTTCGAAGCGCAAACCGGCATCAAGAACGCGCTGGGAAAGACGATGCGCGAACTCGCTCCGGGAACAGAACAGCGCTGGTTCGATTTTTACGGAAACGTGGCGCTCACCGGCGAACCTGGACACGTGGAAAATGAAGCGAGGGAACAATCCCGCTGGTACGACGTTTACGCCAGCCGCATCGGCGAACCCGGGCAGCGCCGGGTCGCCGTCATTTTTGCCGACATCACCGCCCGCAAGCAGGCCGAGACTGCGTTGCGCAATTTGAACAATGCTCTCGAACAGCGCGTCCACGAACGCACCGCCGAACTCGAATCCGCCAACAAGGAACTGGAGGCCTTTACCTATTCCGTCTCCCATGACCTGCGCGCGCCACTGCGTCATATCAGCGGGTTCTCCAAAATCCTCGTGGAGGAATTCGGTTCGAGCCTTCCGGCCGAAGCTCATCACCATCTGGACCGAATCCAGCAAGGCACGCGCCGCATGGGGCAACTCGTCGACGATCTGCTCAATCTGGCGCGCGTCGGCCGCCGCGATGTGGCCCTCCATGCCACGGGACTCAACTCGCTGGTCGAAGAAGTCATCACGAATCTCAAGCTCGACGTTGGCAACCGTGAGGTCGAATGGAGGGTTGGAGTCCTTCCCTTTATCGATTGTGACGCGGCGCTCATGAAGCAGGTATTTGAAAATCTTCTCGCGAATGCGCTCAAGTTCACCCGGCCGCGGCCCCGCGCCCTAATCGAAGTGGGCCAGGAAGAAAAGGATGGGCACACTGTCGTGTACATCCGTGACAACGGAGTCGGATTCAGCATGAAGTACGCCGACAAGCTCTTTGGCGTCTTCCAGCGGCTGCATCGCCCAGAAGATTTCGAAGGCACAGGGGTGGGTTTGGCGACTGTGCAGCGCATTATTCAGAAGCATGGAGGTCAAATCTGGGCGGAGGCCGAACTCGACAAAGGAGCGACCTTTTATTTCACGATGAGTCATAACGAAACGAATGAAGTTAAATCCCAGGCGGTAGTGGTAGGAGAAAAAACATGACGGAAAAGCAAATCGAGATCTTGCTGGTGGAAGACAACGAAGATGACATTGAACTGACCCTACACGCTCTAAGAAAAGAAAATCTCGCCAACTCCATTCATGTGGCCCGCGACGGAGAAGAAGCGCTGCAATTCCTTTTCTGCAACGGAAATCATTCCAACCGGCCGCTCGACAAACCCCCACGGCTTGTGTTGCTCGACCTCAAACTGCCCAAGGTGGACGGAATGGAAGTACTGAAACGCATCAAAGCCGACCCGCGCACGGCGACGATTCCGGTGGTGATTCTGACCTCGTCCAAGGAAGAGCGTGATTTGATCAAAAGCTACGGGCTGGGCGCGAACAGTTACATTCAAAAGCCGGTGGATTTCGATCAGTTTCAAAGTACGGTGAAGAACGCGGGTCTATATTGGCTGGTGATCAACCTGGCGCCGGTGGCGGTCTCCATGGGCCAGGGCGCAGGCTCGTAAGGACGGACGTAAAAATCGGGCGGGTTACTCGTCTTTGCCCTATGCGCGTGGTTGAGCGAGGCCATATCTGCGATTGACGGCTCGATTCTGTGCGAGAATGCCGAGCATGAAATCGCTCTTGAGTAAACAGCTCTTCCTCGTCGGCTTCGCCGTCATGGCGATGCTCGCGATCGCGTCGATTGCGCAAACGCCGGAGTGGCATGACGATCTCGCGGATCGCATGGTCGGCCAGTGGAAACTCGAGGGCTCGGTTATGGGCCATCCGGGGCACCACGACGTCGAGGCGGAGTGGATTCTCAATCACCAGTTTGTTCGTATCTACGAAAAGACCAGCGCCAGCGCGCCAGCTAGCGAACATCGTTACGAAGCGATCTGGTTTCTCGGATACGACTCGGTCAGCGAGCGCTACGTGCTTCACCTCGTCGATGTATTTGGAGCACGCTTCTCCGAGACGCTCGGTTATGGCACACGCGACGGAAACGCGATACGTTTCATTTTTGAATACCCTGATGGCCCGTTTCACACCACGTTTCGCTGGTCACCCGAGACGAAGAGCTGGCAGTGGCTGATGGAGCAGAAGGACAAAGAAGGCAAATGGAGGCAGTTCGCCGACCTGAAGCTGACGCCCGCGCCTCGTTGATCCGGGCGATTCCGCGGCCGCGTCAGCCAGAACCGGAGGCTCAGTGTCCCGGCACGCGATTGCCTAGTTCGCGAAGTCGAACGCCGTTCTTGAGGTTGAACTCCATCTCTTCGAGAGTGATCCCCTTCGTCTCCGGCACGAACAGGGCGACGAAGGCGATCGCAAGCACGCAGAAGCCTGCGAACACATAAAAGATCGATGCGTTGCCATGCGCCTGCATGAAGGAGAGCGCGTTCGCCATCACCAGACCGGCGAAGGTCCAGTTCACCATGGTTGTAATCGTCATCCCGATTTCGCGGCCTTCGAGGGGGAAGATTTCGGAACACACGATCCAGACGACCGGGCCCCATGAGACCGCAAATCCAAAGATGTAGAGGATTGCCGATACCAGCAGCACTGTCTTCGGCGTGCTCCCAATCAGGGAGGGATCGGAGACGGAGCCAATCGCGTGGAAAGCGGCGCCTGCTGCAATCATGGTGACCAGCATGGTTATTGCGCCCACGTAGAGCAGCTTCTTGCGTCCCCACTTCTCGACCAGGCGGATGGCTGGGAAAGTGAAGAGCATATTCACCGTCGGGACAGTCATTGAGGCGAGCAATCCCTTCATGCCCGCGTATCCGAAAATCGTCGGCGAGTAGTAGATCATCATGTTGATGCCGACGAGTTGCTGGAAAACCTGCAAAAAGACGCCCACCAGCAGCACTTTCAGGAAGTAGCCGCGCATGACAATTCCCACACCCGCGCCCTGCGGCCCGTGCAGCGCCTGCTCGATCTCGTCGATCGCGAGGCTAATTTCCTGTTCTGTATTCAGCGTCCGGCGCAGGACCTTTATCGCGTCGTCTCTCCTGCCCTTGAGCATCAGCCAACGCGGACTCTCCGGGAGCATGAAGCCGCAAAGGAACATGAGCGCCGCGAACAAGGTGATGGTCAGAAACATGAGCGGCAGAGAAGTAGCGGGATTGACAAAGGCTCGGGCAATGAAAACGTTGGTCAGTGAGATCAGGAATATTCCGATCGTGATCATCAACTGGAAGAGCGTGCCCATCGATCCGCGAATGGATGCTGGAGCGGTCTCGGACAGAAAGAGAGGAACGATGAAAGAGGCGATGCCGACCCCGAAGCCGAGCGCGAAGCGGCAGGCGGAGAGCACTGGCAGCGGCGGCAGCAGAGCCGAGTACGCAGAGGCCGCGGTGAAGATGAAGCCGGCGAAGAGCAGGCTTTTCTTGCGGCCGAGGAAACGCGCGAAGAGGCCGGAGACGAGCGCGCCGATGATGCCTCCGGTCGCGAGGATGGACGAATAGCGTTCTCCGTCATGGACGCCCAGGTGATAGTGCTGCTGGATCGTGGCGAGGGAGTTGGCGATGAATCCCTGGTCGAGGCCAAATAGCAGGCCGCCGAGTGCGGCCACCGAGCAGATGATATAGACGATTGTCTTGTAGCCGCCAGACTTCGCTCCGACCGCTCCCGTTTGGGACATTTCCACCTCAGGCTGTTTTTGACGCGTTATAAAGCGATTTAGTTCGCACTCATCATACCGTTGTTTGCACCCGCCGCAAATGCTGACGTATGTCCAGCTAGCGGTTGACTTCGGCGACGACAGCTCCAAATGGCTTCAATTCCAGGACGCCAGGCTTATCAGATTTGAACGATCCAACCAGCGGCGTCAGCCTAAACGTCGCAAACCCTTGCTTGGCAAGATCGAACTTAATCGTCCGTGGCGCATCCGTCATGTTTAGCGCAACCAGCACTGCTTTGCCTTTATAGCTGCGCAGGTAAGAGAGCACATTCGGATCGTCTTCGTTCAACGCCGCATAGTCGCCGTCGCGCAGGGCCAGGTTGCTATGCCGCAGAGCGAGTACCGCTTTGTACACGCTCAGCACCGAGTTCGGGTCTTTACTCTCGCTGGCAACGTTATGCGTCGCGTAGCTTGGTGGTACGGGCAACCACGGAGTCTTCTGGCTGAAGCCCGCATTGGGCGCGGTGTTCCACTGCATCGGCGTGCGCTCGCCGTCACGGCCGACCTCGGCGGGCCAGCCGGTGATTCCGATCGGGTCCTTCACGTCTTCCTTGCGCTTGGGATCGTTGTTCTCCATCCCAATCTCTTCGCCGTAATACATGATCGGCGTTCCGCGCAGCGTCAGATAAAACACCGCCATCAGTTTCGCGATGGCGTCATTATGTTTCCCATCCCCGTAGCGGTTATACGAACGCACGATATCGTGATTGCCGATCACAAATACCGGCCAGCCCTTAGCGGAATTCACTGCGGCAATCTGCTTGCGGAACTCGGGCGGCGATAGCTTGTTCACGGTCGTAAACATGAAGTCCATCGGCATCTGGAGCTCTTTACTGCCGTTGCCGTAATACTTGTTGAGCTGCTCAATGTTGGAGGTCCAGGTTTCGCCGATCAGCACCGCGCCCGATTCATCGGCTACCCTACGCATCTTCTGGAGTTCGGTGTGGACTTCAGGCAGGTTGGTGTTGTACTTGTTCTCAGTAATCGGATCGCCCTGTCTGTTCTTGCCCGGAAGAAGGGGGTCATCGTGCAGCGCAGGATCTTCGAACAACGTATCGACCGCATCAAGCCGAAATCCGGCAGCGCCGCGCTTGTACCACCAGCGCATGGTGTTGAGCATTGCGGTCTCGACCGCGGGATTGCGCCAGTTGAGATCGGGCTGGGCCGCGTAGAAGAAGTGGTAGTAGTACTGGCTGGTTGTGGGATCGAACTTCCACGCTGAGCCGCCGAAGAGCGAAATCCAGTTGTTGGGCGGTTTGCCATTGCCTTTGCCATCACGCCAGATGTACCAATCGCGGTGCGCCGAAGTGCGAGACGACTTTGAGTCGAGGAACCACGGATGCTGATCGGAAGTATGGTTTGGCACGAAGTCCATGATGATGCGAACGCCATGCTTCTTGCCCTCCGCGACCATGCGGTCGAAATCGGCTAGCGTTCCGTACATGGGATCGATGTCTTCGTAGTTGGAAACGTCGTAACCGAAATCGACTTGCGGCGAGGGATAACAGGGCGTGATCCAGATCGCATCCACGCCGAGGTCATGCAGATACTGCATCTTCGACGTGATGCCGTTCAAGTCGCCGATGCCGTCATTATTACTGTCGGCAAAACTGCGGGGATAGATCTCATAGAAGACGGCGTTCTGCCACCATTGATGGCCTTCGGCGTCGACGGTTGGAGTTTGCGCGACGCCGATCTGCGAGGATGTGAAGAGCGCGCAGAAAAGAACGAGCAAGATTGGCAGAATTCGGGAAAACGAAATCCGAGAATTCGGAGACGACATGAATCTCCCTTCGATTTCAACCCATAGAAAATAGCGGCTTGATGGATGGTTTCGCAAGCAACATCGCAGAAATCAGCGAGTGGGATGGCAATTTTGGGAGTTGCGATGTCAACTTTGCGAAAAAGAGAATTGCAAAAAAAGGGGGACGCGAAATTGATGCGTCCCACCTGGGAAGAGAGACATTGGTTCGGCGCTCACGACGGTTCAATGAGCGCCAGATTTCTAAAAATCCGATTAGCGGTGGCCGCCGTGGCCTCCACCGCCATGCGAGCCACCGCCACCGTGGGAAGATCCACCGCTGCTATGCGAGCCGCCGCCGTGACTGCTTCCACCGTAGCTCGGGGCACGGCCGCCGCCATAGCTGGGTGCGCGTCCACCGCCGTAACCGCGGCCAGCCATACCGGGGTATCCGCCGCGGCCGCCATAAGGGCTGCCATAGCCGCCGCGAGGCGTCACGATGGGTTGGCGCATATTGAGGGGCGGGCGCGAGCCGCTATAGCCTGGAGCGCGTCCGCCCGAGCCGAAATATCCGCGGGAAGAACCGTAGGCGCCAGAAGAACCGCCGCGATTCTCGGAGCCCATTCCGCGGCCAGCTTCAGAGCGGCCGGATTCTGCGCCGGCTGACGGAGAGGATGAGCGCGGCGCCATGGGACTGAACTTCTGCCATCCGCCGCTGCTGGCTCCGCCGCCTTCGCGGCCGGAAGATCCGATCGAATTTCCGCCTCGCGATTCGGCGGTCATATTTCCGCGCGGCTCGTTGCCGCGCAATTCGCCCGCGGAATTGCCGCGTGACTCACCCGCGATGTTGCCGTGCTGCTCAGCCATGGACCGCGAGCCCGAGCCTTGGTTGCCGTGGAATCCGGGTTGCGATCCGCGCGCGGTGCTGTTGCCTCCGCGGTTGGCCATGCTATTGCCGAAACTGCCTCGGCTTTCGCCGCCGCGATTGGCGGGCGAAACTCCGTTTTGGCGCATGGCATTTGAAACCGATGCCTGCTCACGAGCAAAGGAGTGATTGGTTGCGCCCGCGGATGCTCCGCGAGTCGAAAAGAAATGCTGGTTGCCGGCGCTGTTGTGAACCGTTCCCGGCGCGGCTGCACGGCCGCTGGCGCTCAAGCTGTTGCGGGTCGGCGTGACCGGCAAGTTGCCTGTCGCAAAGTGCGCGTTCTGCAAGGATGCGTGGTCGACGCGCGAGAAAGTGCCACCCCGTCCACCGAAGTGATTGGCATCCACGCCGGTTGCGCCGCGGAAATGCGGATCGTTCTGTGCGAGACGCACGTTGGAGAAGCGGTCGCCGCCGTGCAGGGGCGCGAAGCCACCGCGATTCCAGCCGCGCCAGCCGGTGTAGCCGAAGCGGCCACCCCATCCCCCCCACCAGGGGTGGAAGAAGTCACAGGGACCGATGGGGAACCAGCCGATGGATCCCCAGCCGAAGCCGACACCGAAGCCGCCACCCCATCCAAAGAAGGAGACATAGGCGGGTGCCCAGAGGGGACGATAATAGGGGTAACCGTAGACGGGTCCAGGCCACCAACCCCATGCGCCGTTGTAAAGGAACCAGCGTCCGTAGTGATAGGGGGCCCAGCCCCAGGGTTCGTACGAGACCCAGGTCCATCCCCAGTAGGGTTCGTAGACCCAGGTTCCGGCGCTGTAGGGAGCCCAGTTGGGATCGACATTGGGGAACCAAGCCTGGCCGTAGTCGGGGACGTCGCGCCAGTTGCCGTATCCGTCCATGTCCTGCGTGCCGGTGTAGTAGTCGTTGGTGTGGCGGCGCGAGACCGAGCCCTGAATCATGTGGTCGCGGTCGGTGTTCCACTGATCGAAGTCGTCGCGGGCGGGGGCGTCGCCGATGCGATATTGGGTCTGATCGCCAGTGCCACGGATGGTAATGAACTGATTCTCGCCTACTCGCGTGCCGCCTTGCGGCGTAGTGATCTCGACTTCACCGCGGCGAACGAGAACTTCGGTGTGATCGTCGGCGGTAACGAGGATGCGGAAGCTGGAGGCGCGGCGCTCGCTGCGAATGGCGACGTTCGGCGTATCGATCTCGGCGTCGGCATCGCTGTTGCCGAGGACGGTGTAGTTGGCCATGCCGTGGCCGAGCTGAATCTGGATGTTCTTGCGGGTGAGGTTAACGATGTTGGCCTGCGTGTGCTCGGCGATACGGAGGATGTTGGCGTAGTCGAGCTGGATTTCGGCGCGGGCCTTGTCGCCGGTGGAAACCTTGTCGCCGGTCATGAGCGGAGCATTGAGGATTGCGGCGGACCAGTCGCCGGAATCGCCGCGCTGAGTGGAGACGTCGCCGTGGATCATACTGACGCGGCCGACGCCGTTATTCTCGGAGGTTTCGTTGTTGTTATTGGTCGAGTCGTTGTAACCGGGCTCGGCATTTGGTCCGCCGTAAGTTGGGCGGCCATAGCTTGGATTGGCGCCATTCGGGCCGTTGTATGGTCCGATATTTGGACTAGGCTTGGGCGGCTGCTCGCTCATCGGCGGACGGCCGTATTTGTCTTCGTCGGATTGCTGGTCGGGACGCGGGCCAAGAGTGGGAGGATTCTGGGGCTGACCGGAACCCTGATCTCCATTTTGCATCATGTCCTGGTCGTCATTCTGATCGTCCATGGGACCTTGATCCTGGAGCTGGTCCTGGGTTGGCGGTTGCTGCTGGTTCTGGAGATCCGGAGATGGAGCGGGATTTTGGGAGAGATCGGGATTCTGGGCGCTGGCTGCGCCAGAGATGACTAGTAAGAGTGCAACGAGTAGGGCGGCGAGAGACACCTTCTTTGGGACTTTATTCGCCACTCGATTCGACACTTTGAGATTAGACCGCATGAAAAGCCTCCACCCTGGAACACAACTATCGATGGCTTAGTAATGGCACGCTGGATGCCAACCTCGGTGCGGAGAACGATATGGCGTAAAGGTGCTTGTTTCAGACAGTTATAGCTTGGTGTTGGTTTGGCGACGGTGACTGGAAAGCGGTAAGCGGTGGCTGCGATGAGCCGATGTGGTGGTTTTGGGCCAGAGATGGTGATGGGACTCGCGGGCCGCGCGGAAATGGCCAATCCTGTTTACTGATTAGTACCGTATACCCCCTCCGCTCGATCTATTAGAATGAATTAGTTACGGATACATTTCCGCTTTATCTATGAAAACAAAGCGTTTATGCGATAGCTGGGTAATTTACGTAAGCTGATGATTTTATTGCTGTTAGCCTGAATGATAAACGAGACCCCGAATATCCTCGTAAGATCTTGATTCTGTGATAGTTATACGTAAGATATTCCGGATAAAGGAGTTATGCGGAACTCCTGAGAGCCTGGTTGAGCGAGAATCCTGATTGAGTGAGAACCCTGGTTGAGAACGAGTAGGAGTATCGGCTCGAAAAGAAGATTAGTGGCCCGCGCAAGCTCGCGCTTGCGAGGCGTGCGCCCGGCTCGTCAGCATATTTTGAATTGCGGCCTCGATTTTTTTATAGGCGGGCAAGCGATAGTTCCATCGCGCATCTGGTTCCGGCGCGTTTACCACCATGGTGGCGTTGGCTTCGAATAGCAGAACTTCACCTTGCGGGTTCAACCCGAAATCGATTCCGCCATAGTCGAGTGCAAGTAATTTTTGAATGTGGCGCAATCCGCGCATGGCGAGTGGCCCGAGGGCGCGAGGCATATTTTCGAGGAAGGCACAGTCCTCCGCACGGTGTTGCGGACTGTCCGCCATCTCAGCCGTAAAGTAATGGATCTTCCAGTCGCTGGAGATGGCGCAATGCAAGGGGTAGAGTTCGCCGTCGATCGTCATGACGCGATACTTGCGCGATTTGCCGTCGTGGCCGCGGGCGTCGAGATACTGCATGACGATGATCTCGTCGCCGGGGATGTTCTCGATGGCGTTCGGAAGAGCCGCGAGGTTTTCGACGCGCTTAAAATGCAGGCCGGTGTGGAAGCCGGGCGCGCGCACGAGAAGAGGAAAATCGAGATCGAGGGCAGAGAGAGTGTCCGCGGCATCGGAAGCGGTAAGCCGCTCCCGCGGCAGGGTAACGGTCCTTGGAGTGATAACCCCGGGCAGCCCGGCCAAGCGGGTCGCGTTGGCGCTGCGGCTGGTGGCCAGCACCGCGGCCGGCGAATTGATCACGGGTGCGGCGGTGAGGGCAAGCACGGATTTCGCCGCCTCCAGCGCAGCCGATGAAAGTTCGACATCGCCGATGCCGTTGATGGCGAGCCGATGGGGCGGCAGCGGAATCCTGGGATCGTAAAATTCCGGGGTCACGATATAGGTCTGGAAAATCCGGTCGTCGAGAAATTTTTGCAGGCGCACGTTACCGCCGGTGGTTGAGGCCAGCAGCAGGACTGGCACAGCCGTACCCCGGCCGCGATACGGCATTGGAATCACGGAGCGGTTTTTGAAGGCCTCGCGCCGGTGCCACGCGGCTTTATCCGGATCTCCCAACTCGCCGAGCACGTAAGACAATCCTTCATGCGCCTTGGGGTTGTCGGGATTTTTCCGCAAGGCATATTCGAAGTGGGAGCGGGCCTCGCGACGGAGTTGCAAGGCTTCCTCGCCATCGCCATGAGCCGTGAGTTGTTCGCCCTCTTCGAGCAGCAAATTTCCGAGATTGACGCGGGTCAAAAGATCGTCCGGATTCAGGGATACAGCCTGGTTGTAGGCGATTCTTGCGGCCTTGCGGTGCCCGGTTGAAAACAACACGCAGCCCAGATTGTTCAGCGCCGGCAGATGGCGCGGATCACGCTCGAGGACTTTGATGTAGTCATTTCTGGCGTCGACGAAGCGGCCCAGCTTGGCCAGCAGTAATCCGCGGCGAAAGCGCGCATCGATCGAAACCGGATCGGCCGCCAGCAGGCGCTCAACCTCGAGCAATTCCGCTTCCCACAGGATACTGGGGGGAGCGTCGGCGGAACTGGCGGCATTTGCGATTGCAGGAGCGGGGGAAATGGCCCCGGTTAAGCGGCGGCCGAGAGCGAGGGTACAGTCGACGAGCCGGTCGATATCGGCTTCGCCGGTGCGGTGGTTGACAATGGCGGCGCGAATCGCCAGCCGCCCGTCGATTGTGGTGGTGGAAGGAGCGACAATTCCGGACTCCTGGAGGTGAACCACGATCTCCGCGTTCAGGCGATCGGGGTCGGTGGCGCGATATCGGAAGCAGACAACATTCAGTTCTACCGGCGCAAGCAGTTCGAGTTCGGGTGTTTGGGCGATTCGGCGTTCCAAGTTGCGAGCCAATTCACAGCTTCGCGAGATCATCCTTCCCAAGCTGTCAATGCCATATACCTTCAGCGTGAACCACGCTTTCAGTGCACGGAAGCCGCGCGAGAGATCGGGGCCATAATCGCAGGGCCAGGGCGAGCCGGCCGCCAGACCGCGCGTCTCGCGCCGCAAGTAGGAAGAGGATGCGGCAAAGGCGTTTTTTTGCAGCTCGCCGTCGCGCACCAGGATAAAGCCGGCATCGTAGGGAACCTGTCCCCACTTGTGAAAGTCGAAGGCAAGCGAATCGGCTCGCTCGATGCCGAGCAACCTGGGCGCCAGTTCGGGAGCGAGCATAGCCAGGGCTCCGTAGGCGCCGTCAACGTGGAACCAGAGCTTTTCGCGATGCGCGAGATCGGCGAGCGCGGCGAGATCGTCGATGGCGCCCGTATCCACGGTTCCGGCGGTTCCGACGATGAGGAAAGGCTGAAGCCCAGCTTCGCGATCGCGCCGAATGGCGGTCTCGAGAGCTGGGACACTGATGCGACGGCGACTGTCAGTCGGAATAAGGCGCAGGGTATCGCTGCCGAGGCCGCATAAATCCATGGCCTTGCCGATACATCCATGGGCCGCCGCCGAGCCGTATGCGGTAAGCTGGCAGGGTTTTGCCGCAATACCTGCGCTGCGGACCTCGGAGCCAAGGGCAGCGTCGCGCGCGACGACCACGGCGACGAAGTTCGCCATCGAAGTTCCAGTAACGAACAGTCCAGCCGCAGTCGCCGGAAAACCGAATAACTGTTGCATCCAGCGCCCGACCTGACGTTCGACTTCGATTGGAATCTGATCGCGTCCGCCGAGGTTGGCGTTCAAACCGGCGGCCAGCATCTCCGCCATGATACCGACGGGCGTACCGCCGCCGTGGACCCATCCCATAAATCCGGGATGAACGTTTCCCGCCGCGAAGGGCAGGATGTAATTCATGAACTCCCGGTGAACCTCGGCGAGAGCGGAAGGAGCGGAGGGAGGTGAGTCCTGAAAATGCTGGCGGACCTCGTCGGGAATGGGCTGCCAGACTGGCCGCTCGCGTATGTTTTGGGTGTAATCGAGGATGTCGTCGAGCATGCGATGGGCCTGGGCGCGAAAGCTGTCCCAATCCGGAGGGTCGAGCGAGCCACAGGTCGGTACGGTTGGCGGCAATTCGTTTTTGGTGGTATCGGCCTGGGGACTGCTGGGCATCACTCCTCGCTTGAATGCTCTAATTCTTTCTCTTATTTTTTTGTCTGATTCAATGCCTTTAAGTTCTTTGTCGTGAAGTTCTTTGTCGTGAACTGTTTGTCGGTGGCGCATCTCGATCGGAGTTTTATTAGCGCGCAGACTCTCGCCCTTTTCAACCGAGCAATTTGCGAGCCCAGTCGGTGGATCCCGGCATTACTCTCGGTACGAAGGTCCTAATGCCGTCCGGTGCAAGGAATCGAAGTTGCTTGGCGGAAGTCTCTCTCGGCTGCGTGGGGCGTCCGGCGACGAGGCTCTAAGGTGTGGCAAATAGGCAGGTGAGCAGGGGCAGGTGAAAAGGCAAATGAAAAGAGACGATCGGAAGGACGGTACTGGGACTTCGAAGTCGGTGAGCTCACTTAAGAATGGCAGGACGCGACTTCGGTGTCGGTGAAAGTATTAGAAACTCTAATGGGTGAGTGGAAACCTTGGCGGCGGCACTGTGGTGCGAGGAGAGGCAAACGAGCTCAATCGGTTGGCACGGGGATGCGCAAACGGGAGGGCGGTATGAAATGGCTTTTGCCGGTTGTATTTTGCCTGATTGTTCTGGCGTTCGGCTGGGTGGTTTATGTGGGATGCCGAGCGTGGGGGAAGATGGGGTGGGGAAAACGGATTGGCGGGGCATTGCTGCTGGTTCCGCATTTTCTTTTTATCACATGCATCCTTATGTCGTTATCGTGCGGGCATCCGGCGCAGGGGTCGGCTTGTTTCAATGCGCAGTTTATTTGCGCCGTTTTGGTGGTGTTCATTTTGCCGCTGCCGGCGTTGGTGGGGACGCTGGTGGCGGTGTGGATATTCAGGTCGGCCTGAATGAAGGTGTAGCTGATTAACTGCCTGCCAATCCAGAGGAGTGCGCGCCCGAGTGAGGGCGTGCTTGGACCTTGGAAGCTCTATTTTCCTGGCGGCATCAGCTCTTAAGATTAATCTCCGGTGCCGGTCAGGCTTGCTGTTTGAGGGCTGCCGATGGCGCTGTCGGCGACGCTCAGTTGTCCGGTTCTGGTTCCGGTTTGCGTGGGGGTAAAGGTCACGTCGATGGTGCACTTGCCATTGGGGGCGAGGCTGGCGCCGCAGGTTGTCGAGGACACGGCAAAATCGCCCGTTGCCGAGGCGGCGATGCCCGTCAGCGCAATGGCTCCGTCATTGGTCAGGGTGAATTTCTTGGGCTTGCTGGTGGTGCCTACTTTCTGATTGGCGTAGGTAGCGCTGGCTGGAGTGAGCGCGACCTGCGGAGTGGCGGTGCCGGAGAGCGCAACGGTTTGCGGACTACCCGAGGCGTTGTCGGTGAATGCTAGAGTGCCGGTGCGGGTTCCGGCCTGAGTTGGGGTAAAGGTGACTTCGACCTTACATTTGGCGTTGACGGCTAACGTCGGGCCGCAGGTTGTGCTCTGGACGGCGAAATCTCCGGTGGTTGCGATGCTGGTGATATCGAGGGTCGAGGGACCGGTGTTGGTGAGGGTGACGGGCTTGGGCTTGCTGGTGACGCCGACCACGGTTTTCGCAAAGGTGAGCGAGGTGGGAGAAAGAGTGACGATGGGGCCGCTGGCCGTGACGGTAAGCGATATCGTCGTCTGGCTGGTTGAACTGCCGGAGACGCCGTTGATAGTGATGGTGGAGGTGCCGAGAGCGGCGCCGCTGGCAACCGTAAGGGTCAGGGCGCTAGTGGTGGTTGTGGGATTGGGAACGAACTGGGCGGTCACGCCAGTGGGGAGGCCGGAGGCGCTGAGGGTGACTTCGCCGTCAAAACCCTGAGAGTCAGTGACGGTGATTGTGCTGGCGCCGATATTGCCTTGCGCAATGGAGAGGGAGTTCGGATTCGCGGAAAGGGAGAACGGCGATGCTTGTCCGAAGAAATCGGACATGGCGGTTGTGGCGTACAGAGCCGGAGGGGCGGTGGAGCACGCGTCGCCGTAGACGGCGGTCAGGCCGAGGCCTTGCAGTAAGGTGCAGGCCAAGGCTCCTTCGCCGTAGGAGATGTTGGAGGCATAGCCGGCCTTCGAATACTTCGGGCTAAACATGGCGATGAAAATCTGGCCGCCGCCGTTGCGGTTGTCATTTCTGGATTCGTCGAAGGTGACAACCAGGAGGTCGCCATCGTCGAAAGTCGGGCCATAGCCGGATGGGTCGGTCAACGGCCCGATGACATTTGTCTGCAACCAGGTATCGGCGTTGAGATCGATATGGCCGGGATAGGAGGGACAGTCGTGGGCATCGTCGCAGCCGTCGGGGGCGATATAGGTGAGGTTGGGGAGGTTCTTGGCCGCGAGATCGCTGGGGAATTGGCTGAAGGGGACAATGTTGTCGGCTTGCGTCTGGTTGTCATAGACGTCCGAGTAATAAGGGAACGGGTTGTGGCGAACATAGTAGGTGTTGTCACCGGTGAGATCGGTGGGGCAGGACTTGGCGACATAGTCGCCGCCGAGATAGCCGACATTGGGTATGCACTCGGCATAGGACTTCCAGGTCTGGCCCTGGGCTAAGAGTTCGCGGACGATGTTATCGACGGTGCTGGGAAAGGGGCAATCCGAACCGCCGCTGCCGTTGGGATCGCAGGAGTCGTCGTTAGTTAGAATCTGGCCGCTGACGTACTCTTCGTAGTTGCCGATGGAGGGATGGGTGTCAGAGAAGAAGTTGGTGGAATATCCCCAGGTGTGGCCCAAGGCATAGAGATTCGGCCAGGTCGCAGCGGTGATGTCGGAATAGTTGAGGTTCTCCTCGACGACCCAAATGATGTGATTGAAGTGAGGCGTAGTCTGGGCAGGAGCGGAGGTAGCGGCGAAGGCACACACGAGGAGAACTGCGAGACACACTACCGAGCACTTGTAGGTCGATTTCATGGAATCCTTTTTATTTAGTGCCCGGCACGGCAGCACGATTTGAACTGGGGTCTTCTCTGACTTAAAAGAAGGGGATCATTGTAGGGGGCAAGCCGATTGCCGCTCAAGTGAAAATTTGAACAATCATGTGGCGGCGAGATTGCAGTCGAAGTTGCACTGGGAGACATAAACTCCGGTAACTTTTGGGGCATGGGCGGGCGTGCTAATGTGGGCTTAGTATTGCCGTTTCAGTGACTTGTAGGCAGAGGCGCTTCTCTTAATGGGGACGTCGGCTGGCTTGCAAATCTTTCTGGAAGCATTGCCGATGCCCAAGCTCCCGATTTTTCGGTTGCGCCCCACGGACGCGCCGCCCCCACCCGACTTGCGGCGCTACAAACCCATACTTACATTCAGCGATCTGCAACTGGGCGTGGATAATTTGCGCTATGACGTTTTCCTGGGGGCGCGGTTTACGGCGGATTTGAGCTTTCACCTGGCGCGGTATATCTGCCGGTTTGGCGAGGTGGAGACGCTGTTTGACATGGAGGTGCCGAACGCGGCGCCGACGAAATTTATTCGTCCGGCGGACGCGACCGACACGAACTTGCGGCGGCGCGGGCCGGCGGACCTGAAGACAATTCTGATTTCGATTCACCAGGCGATTTTGACGCGGGCGAAGGCGGAGGGGAATTCGTCGGTCGACATACTGGGACGGCTGGCGGTGCTGAAGTTCATACGGGCAGAGCTGCACGCGCAGTTCACGAAGATTCTGGAACAGTGCCGGATGAAGTCGAAGGCGATGGAGGGATTCCGGCAACTGAAGCTGGTGCAGACGCAGGAACTGGTGTCGTCGTTCCAAGTGCGGAAGAAAGTGATTATCCGGCGGGCGGGGCAGGAAGTTTTGCGGCTGCTGCGGGTGATCGAAAAAGAGACGCTGGCGCGGACGCGGCGGTCGCTGCTGGGCGACACAGCCGGGGAGACGTACCGGCTGCTGCTGAATCCGCTGATTCTGACGGAGGATGGACGGGACGATTATCTGTGCGCGGAACACTATTACATGTTTGGGAACTTCGACACGGATGCGGACCGGTTTGCGCCGTTGCGCGGGCTGGCGATCGCGTTTTTGCGCGAGCTGGGATATGGCGACGGGCTGGAGGACAGCGAACTGGATCACGCGCTGAACGTCCCCGAAAATGCAGATGCGCTGGTGGGAACGGGGAGCGGGGAAGATGCGACGGCGGAAGATCGGGCGCGCAAAGACCGTCTGGATATGTGGACGCGGCTGCTGCAAAGGGCGGGGGTGCTGCAACAGGTGATTGCGTCGTATGAGGCGGTGCCGCTGCTGACGGATTATGCGCGGCAGGTGAATCCGCAACAGCTGAAGAATGCGCTGATCAAGAGCGAAGAGACGGAGCGGGTGGAGAGAATTATTTTGGAGGCGAAGCTGTCGCCGGAGAGGCTGTTTGCGGCGGTGGCGCGAGTGGAATCGTGCCGGGGTTCGGAGCGGGAGCGGTTTGCGGCGCGTCTGCTGCACGATCTGTTGTGCTATCACCGGGACATGCGGAGCCTGGAGACGGCGAATGCGGGGTTCGACAGCATCAATCTGGTGAGCGACAACAAGGTGCGGGAGCTTTCGGCGGTGAACCGGATGCTGTATGAGTTCCTGCCTCCGGAGGACCAGAAGCCGACAGAAGACAAAGTTGTGCATCATGTGGTGGTGAAGGCGGATATTCGGGATTCGTCGCGGCTGACGAGGTCGCTGATGGAGAAGGGGCTGAATGCGGCGTCGTATTTCAGCTTGAATTTCTACGATCCGATTAACAAGATGCTGGCGAAGTATGGAGCGACGAAGGTGTTTCTGGAGGGCGACGCGATTATTGTGGCGCTGCTGGAGCGCGAGAACGAACCGATGCTGGGGGTGGCGCGTGCGTGCGTGCTGTCATGGGAGGTGGTGAGCCTGCTGCGCGAGTACAACGCGCTGCTGGAGCGAACGGGACTGCCGCAGATGGAGGTAGGGCTGGGGATCGCGTATCAGGATTCGGAGCCGCTGTACCTGATGGACGGAGAGCGGCGGATTACGATATCGGACGCGATCAACGAGAGCGACCGGCTGTCATCGTGCAGCAAGGGCGTGCGGAAAAAGCTGGCGAAAGAGGTGGGAGTGTTTCAGGTTTACAGGTTCGATGTGGCAGGGACGCAGGAGGCGGTGGATGCGGGAGTGGAAGATCTGCGGCTGAGCTACAACGTGGGCGGGATCTGCCTGAGTGAGGCGGCATTTGCGAAGTTGCGCGAGGAGATATCGCTGGATCCGTGCTTTGCGGGGGCGGCGGCGAGGAACGGCGAGGGTTGGTCGAATCGGTGGACGGATCCGAAGGCGGAGTTTTTTGTGGGGACGGTGCCGATTACGACGGGAGCGTTTCGGAAGATCGTGATCCGGAAGAGCCGAGTGGCGCAGGTGGACACGCGGGATTTGGCGATACAGCAGTGGACTGGACGGTATTACTACGAAGTGTGCGCGAATGCGGCGGTATATGCGGCGCTGCCGGGTGAGAAGAGCTCGGCGGCGAAGAAGTAGGGAACCTCAGCGGCTAAAGCCACTTATTTCAGAACGGCTGCTTTTCCGCAGCGCTGAAGCGCTGCGCCACCCAAAAGCTCTCGCTACTCAGAATCTCTCGCCACTCAAAATCTCTTGCTACTTGCAATCTATCGGTTGGGCGGATGCGGCACGAGTGACTCGTGCCCTGTCTGTGCGTTGCGCGGCACCGGGGTTGAAGCCCGGTTTAATTTCGCATGACTTAACGCGGCCCTGAAGGGCCGCTCTTCCACGGTGGTGCGGGCAGTGTGGAAGGCCCGCTCTAAAGAAGGCTGCTGGCTAGAAGGCGGAGCGAGTTTTGAAGGGAATTATTACCACGGCTTCGATAGCGATGGCCTTGCCATCTTTTTCGGCGGGAGCGAATTTCCATTGCTTGAGGGCAGTGACGGCGTAGTGGTCGAGGCGGTCGTCGGGACTGCTGAGGACACGGACGTCGCCGACGCGGCCGTCGGAGTGAATGATGGCGTAGAGCGTGACCTGGCCGTGAACGTTGTTCTTCATGAGTTCCAAGGGATAGCCGGGATCGGTCTTTTCCATCGGAACCGGGGTTAGCAGTTCACCTTCTTTTTGATCCTGCTTTAATTCTGCAAAACGCAATACCCAACTGCCGGTGAAGGAGTTGAGGTTGGGCATGTTGACGGTCATGCCGTAGGGGCGACGGCCGCCGAAGACCTGGCGGTCGAGGTCGGTAATTTTGTCGTCGGAAACTTTGGAGGCGGGACGGCTTTGCTTGGCGGCGGCACGCTGGGCGGGCGTGAGACTGGCGACCTCGGAGTTTTCGCCGTCGCCGAAGCCGGCGCCGCTGGGAGACTTGCCGTCGCGCTGAATGGGACCGGTTTGGCCAGGACCTGCGCCGACGTGGATGCCAGAGGGAAGCGAGCCATTGGCGCGGCCTTTGGAGCCGCTGCCGATGGCGGTGCCGCCGGCGCCGTTGGATCCGGACTTGCCGCCGGAGAGATCGGGATTGCCGGAGGCCCCGGCGTGACCATTGGGGCCGGCGGCGAAAGTGCCGCGACGATTGCCGTTGGGCACGGCGACGGGGCCGGTGGGCGCGGCGGGATTGATGCTGAGAGCGACGAGACGTCCCTGGCTGCCACCGCCGCCAGAGGAAATGCTGGGCGGAGGCGCGACGGGTTCGGCTGAACGCGGGAGGCCTTTGCCGCCGCGGCCACGGCCGAGCGTGTGCTGCTCGGCGAGGGCGAGTTGCGGAGCGGGCGCGACGACCTGGCTGGGAGCGATGTTCATGGAGCCGACGCGAGTGCGCGTGTTGGTGACAGTGGGCGGAGGCTCGACGATGGAAGCTTCAGGTCCGTTGATGCCGCGGGCGCGATCATGGGTAACATCGGGCGGAGGCGGAACAATATCGGCGCGGAGCGATTGACTGCGATCACGCGTGAAATTGGCGTCGGGAGCGGGCGCGACGACCTGCTGGTCGGGCGCGTTGACGCTGCGCTGCGCGCGGGTGGCATCGAGCGGCACGACGGGGGCGATGGCGCCGGTGGCGATGATGTTGGGCAGGGGAACGTTGTGATCGAGTTTGAGATCGGTTGGGGCGACGATGGTTTGCGAACGATTGTCGGGCTCGCGCGGAACGGAGAGTATGGGCTGCTTGTTGAAAGCGAGATCGCCTTTTTTGTCCTGGGGGGCGGGAGCGGCGGGCGGACCGGTATCGATGGGAGGAAGATATTCGTTGGGGGCGTAAGTGATGAGCGACGATTTATCGAACGGAGTAGGGCCGAGGATTTTTTGATTGCGGAGCCAGGCGATGGTGGTAGCCCAGATGAGGACAGCGGCGGTCAGATGCAGAACGCCGGACTGGAGGAAACGGCTCCAAGGCAACGGGCGCTCGACGAAGACGTCTTTCCAGAAGCCGAGGTCGTCGCCGGGGATGGTGGAGATGGGGGCGAGACGGGGACCGGGGGCGGGCGAGTTCGCGTTTGGCGATGCGGCTTCGAGCGAGAGCTCGGGCAATTTTTTTACAGGGATTCCCATCCCGTTCAGAAACCTCATTCCAGATGAATCGGCGGTGCCGTGGAACTTGTTGAGGGCGGTCGGGGGGCTGCCCTGAGTTCTACGAGCTTTTTGAGGATTATACGGGAAATTGGAGATTGGGGAAGCGTGGGAGGAACAAGTAGCGGGTGGGGGAGCAAAGAGTTTGCCGGAATCCGCCAGTCGTGAAACGGACAATCACCGGGGGTGAAGCCCGCCACTACTCGAGACGAGCTTACGCGGCCCCTTCGGCAGGCTCAGGGCAGGCTCTGAAGGGCCGCTCTTCCACGGTGAGCGCAGGCGTTACGGAATCTTGCAGACGGTTTAACCGGCGAGGGTGGCGCAGTCGACGTCGATGGGGACGGCGACAACTGATCCGTTCTCGACGACGACCTTCAAGACCTGACTGCACGGGCCGCAAAGCCAGTACTGCTCGACGTCGCGAAGGCTTTCGGGCGCGGTGGAGTGGATGAGGTGGCGGTCGACGGAGACGATTCTTCCGCCTCGAGCGTGGCTGAAGGAGACGCGGCAGGCGGGGTTCAAACATTGGGAGATCATGGAAAGCCTCGAAAAGCGAATCGAAGTCAAAGATGAAAAACGAACGCAAACTCCAAACACTTACCGGTGAAACTCTTTCAGTTTTTGTGCTTGCCGGCCTCTTCACGATCGAGATGCTCGAGATGACGAATTTCGGCTTCAAGCCAGAGCTTGAGGGCAGCCTCAACCTCGGCCGGTGAATACTGACGCGTCATGCTGTGGACCGTCTCGGCGTCGCGGTTGAGCGGAATGAAGTGGCAGGCGGGAATTTCAGCGTGATACTTCTGCGGAACGAACTGGAAGAGCCAGCATTCGTTGCAGGGAACGGAACGATCGACATCGAGCCGGTTGGGGCAGGACGGCGAATCGAGAAACATGGAAACGGGGCGCCAAGGCAGCGTACCGCCGTAGCCGCCGCGAGCGAGGTAGTCGAGTTCCCGCTTGAGCAGGTTGATGAGTTCAGAGTTGGATTTCGCCATGACAACCTCCTCGGCAGCCAGCGACACTGATCCTCGCGCTTGCTGAATGCAGTTTGACTTTGTTGCAACCATGCTGCCGTGATTGGCGACACGGGCGCGAGTGATATGGCTCACACAGCGGGCTTTGGGCTTCCGGCGTTCGGCTCTCGGCTTTGGGCTTCCGGCGGACTACGACGCGCGGAGAGACGGTTTCTTGGGCGAGAGGCTTACCTCGGCGGCTAAAGCCGGTTTCGTAAATACGGCATTTATCGCAGCGCTGAAAGCGCTGCGCCACCCAAAATCGCGCTCAGTGGGACGGTCAAAATCACGATTTGCTGCCCCACCCAAAATCATGGCATCGCTGCGGCATCGAAAATCACGACCCGCTGCGCCAACAAGATTCATGGCTCGGTGCGGCGGCCAAAAATTACTGCTCAAAGAATGTCGCGTTAGGGCATTTAGAATGCGCCGCCACCGCCGCCGCCGAAGCCGCCACCGCTGAAGCCTCCACCGGAAAAGCCGCCGCCAGAGCTGAAGCCGGAGCCTCCGGAGCTGGCGCGGGGCGAGGAGACGAAGACCTGGTGCATATCTGTCGCCATGCTGTGCATGGAGCTGGCGAAATAGAGCGCAGTGAATCCGGTGTAGCCGTTGGGCGAGACGTACCAGGTGGGCGGATCTTTGACAATGCCTTCGAAGGCCTGGGCCCAGTGGTGTTCGACGCCGAGGGCCATGGCGTAGGGGAGAAATTTTTCGAAGGTGTTGGGGGGCATGCGCTGAATGCGGTCTTTGTCGACGCGATTCATGAATTCCTGAAAGCCGAGGACGGCGATGTGGAGGCGGGCGCCGGTCAGAGTTTTCGCGGTCATCTGGCGGGCGAAGAGCCACCAGATAAGAGCCGAGACCAGGACGCTGACGATGAGTAGCGGAACGGAATAGAACAAGTTCATCCAGCCCAGCACCTGGACGGCGACGACGAGGAGAGCGATGGCGACGGCGGCGACGATGCTATAGCCGTTGGCGGATTCGGGGTCGAGCGAGTAGACGCCTTTGTTCTTGAGGGCGGACATGATGTCGGTGCGGATAGCGGGGATGGCGGTGTAGAAGCGATTTTTGAGGCTGGAGAGAGTGGTTTCCGAAGCGCCGCCGACGAAGATGTTTTCCATCATGACGCTCTCGTGCGGAGCGAGTTCGGGACCCCAGCCGGTGGCGCCTTTCTGGTTGTGTAAGACGTAATCTTTGTGGTGGAAGACGAGGAAAGTGTCGACCTTCTCTTCGATTTTGATGTAGCCGCGAACGGCGAGGTCGACGATGGTGGAGGTGATGTCGCGGGGGTGGATCGAGTCGTCGAGAAGGGTACCGGCTTCGGCTGGAGTCATGCCTTGCGGGGGATTATATTGCGGAGCGACGGAGAGGCCGGGATCGGGATCGCGTCCGACGGTGTGCCAGAGGCCGAACATGACGGCTAGAGTGAGCAGCGGGAGAAAAAGAATTGGATTGCTGCCGAGGAACCAGCAAAATTTTGTGAAGCTGCTGGGAGCTTTTACTGCGCCGGGCGGGATGTAGATGTCAATGGTGAGGCCGCCGCGCGCGGGAAGCTTGTGCGTGGTTTCGACGGAGACATCGGCGGCGTTGACCTGGGCATCGGCGTCGGTTTGTTTCGATCCGTAGGCGCCGGTGAAGGCTTGGGCGCGGAGGCCGCCGGCGGCGGTCTCAGGGAGGGTGACGAAGGCGGAGGCGTGATCGATAGAGACGGGCCAGTCGTTGCCGGTGACGTTCCAGTAGAACTCTTCGTAGTCGTCGAAGGAGCGGACACCGTTGCGGACGGAGTAGTCGATGTTGACGACGCGCGTGGCATCGACCGCGTCGGGAATGTAGATTTTCAGGTCGCGATAGGCGCCGGACTTGGAGGAGTCGTATTTGAGCTTGTCTCCTTCTTCGTCGGTGACGCCGAGGACTTTGAGGAAGAGCGTGTAGTTGGTGCCGTTGGGGCCGGGAAACTCGACGGGGATGGTGCGATGGATGCCGTGCCACTGGCCGACGAAGACGACGGTGATTCTTTCGCTGACGAGGGCGGAGCCGTCGGGGGAGATGGAGATGGTGTCTTTGAAGTCGGAGACGTGCCAGCTTTTGCCCTGGGCAAGAGCGAGGGTGGGGAGCAAGGTGAGGAGGAGAAGAAGGCGCAGTGTCCGAGTCAGAATGTTTGGGGATGACATTGGATGATGAACCTCCCGGAACTTGTGCGTCCCATTCTTTCGCCTCTTGGGGGCTGCCAGGCTGGGGAAAGATGGAATCCGGCGGGGGACAGCGACCACAGGGGCTGAAGCCCCGCGAATTTCGCACGATCTACGCGGCCTTGAAGGGCCGCTCTTCCACGGTAGTTCATAAGTTGGGACCCTCCCACGGTCGTTGATAAATTTGGGACTCGTCCCGTGGTAGATAGATTTGTGACTTTTCCCGCAGCCTGTTGCGGCGCGGATCTAGAACTTGACGGCTACAGGTTCGCGGTCGGCGGCGTCGGCCTCAAAGAACTGACGCTGCTGGAATCCGAACATGCCCGCGAGAATGTTTGTTGGGAACGACTGGATCTTGGTGTTCAGATCGCGAACGACGGCGTTGTAATAGCGGCGCGCGTTCTGGATGGCGTCTTCGATCTGGCTCAGGGAATTCTGGAGTTGAGTGAATTCCTGCGAGGCCTGGAGCTGGGGATAATTTTCGGCGACGGCGAAGAGGCTTTTGAGCGCACCGGTGAGTTGATTTTCAGCGGCGGCTTTGTCGGCGGGGCCGGTGGCCTGCATGGCCATGGAGCGGAATTTGGCGATGTTTTCGAAGGTGCTTTTTTCGTGAGTGGCGTAGCCCTTCACGGTTTCGACGAGGTTGGGAATGAGGTCGTGGCGGCGTTTGAGTTGGACATCGATATCGGACCAGGCCGAGTCGCAGCGGACACGGAGCTGGACGAGGCTGTTGTACATGCCGATCAGAAAAATGCAGACGAGAACGATTACGGCAAGCAATGCCAAGACCATAGACGCACCTCAAATGGATTCAAGCACAAGCGGCGAGCGGGCGCAATGCGGGGGAAGATGCGGGACCTCAGCGGCTGAAGCCGCGTTCTTGGCGGAGGCAATTATCGCAGCGCTGAAGCTCTGCGCCACCCCAAAGCAGAGCACCCAAGTGCAGCGGTGTGCCAGCCAAAAGCGCGGGGACTATTGCTTGGGGGCGAAGTAGCCGCGGCGGGCGCGGACTTGGAGGTCTTTTTTCAGGGCGGTGATTTGGATGGAATGGAAGCGGCCGTCGGCGTCGAAGTCGGCGGGCTTGTAGGAAACGTCGTACTGGCTGCGGAGTTCGTCTTCGATGGCGGCGAAAGATTTGGTGATGTCCTTCATCTTGTAGGGGAAGAAGGCGCGGCCTCCGGTGGCGGAGGCGAGATCTTCGAGGACGCGATCGCCACGGAGAATGAGACCGCTATCGTCGGTGGAGATGGCGTAGATGAGCACCTCGGCGCGCTGTGCCATTTCGATGGCTTGGGCTCGCGTGACTTCGCTTTGATTGTCTTCGCCGTCGCTGACGACGACGATGGCTTTACGGATGGGGCGATCGGAATGCTCGCGCAAGAGCTTTTCTTTGCAGGCCTTGTAGATGGCGTCATAGAGGGCAGTGCCGCCGCCATCGCTGAGACGCTGAATGCCGGCGGAGAGCTGGGGAACGCTGTCGGTGAAATCCTGCGCCAGATGGCTCTCTTTATTAAAGCCGACGACAAAGGCCTTGTCGTAGCCGGGGCGGATGATGTGCTGGAGAAAACCGGTGGCGGCTTCTTTCTCGAAGGCGAAACGGCCTTGCACGGAACCGCTGACATCCATGAGCAAGCCGAGTTCGATGGGCAGGTCGGTTTCGGGACGGAAGGCCAGGATGGACTCGACCGGCTTGTGATCGTCGGTGAAGGCGAAGTCTTTCTGGTTCAGATTGCGGACGAATTTGCCGTGGCGGTCGGTGGCGATGAAGAGAACGTTGACCTCATCGACGCGCTTGCGGATGGTGAGAACGGAGTCTTTAGTGTCATTATCAGTGTCAGTCGCGAGGCTCGCTGTGGCGTCGGCGGTGAAGATGGCGGAGGCGGCGGGACCGTAGGCGGTTTGGGCGCTGAGCATTTGCGCGGCGAAGATTGTCATGGTGAGGATTCCGCAGAAGAGGGCCAGCGGGGCGCGCGGCTTGAGCTTCGGTTTTGCTTTCGCGTTGGATTTTTTCATCATTGCGGTGCGTGTACTCCAGCTCGCCTAGCCATTCTTCGCCTAAGCATTCGATGCACGCCAAGGTCCGAAAACTTCAGCGCTACTACCTTGTTGACTGTAGGTCGAAAGGCGCAGGGACTCCAAGTTACAAAAGGTGTACGTAAAAAGCTTGTGAAGTAAAGTCAGGGGAGTCAATGGGTTGGCAGCGCACACCGAGGCAGGCACCGAGCTTTGCGAGGGCGCGGGTGGCACACGCGATGGACAATCAGTCGTACACCTTATTTCAAGATTGGAAATTCCCAAGGACATTTTTCCCGGATCGGCTGATTCGAATGCAAAAAGTGCTATGGGCTCAAACCCGGACGAGACTTGACTGTTGCTTGTAAACCTAGCAAATTGAGTTCTGCAAAGTGGGGCTCGCGGGAACAGGGTGAGGCTTGCTTGCGGGCGACTGGCGTTCTCCAAGCTTGTGTTCGCCGAAGGAGCGATCATGTATTTTGAGCAGTTTTATCTGACGTGTCTGGCGCATGCTTCGTACATGATCGGGTCGGAGGGCGAGGCGGCGGTGGTTGATCCACAGCGCGACGTCGACATTTATCTGAAGGCGGCGGAAGAGCAGGGGCTGAAGATTCGGCATATTTTTGAGACGCACCTGCATGCGGATTTTGTTTCGGGGCACAAGGAACTGGCGGCGCGCACGGGCGCCACCATTTATATAGGGGCGGAGGCGAAGGCAGGTTTTGTGCATCGGGCGCTGCGCGATGGCGACGAGGTGCGCGTGGGGGCGGTGCGGATTCGGGCGCTGGGGACGCCGGGGCACACGCCGGAAGGGATGTGCTTTGTGGTGATCGAGGATGGCGCGGCGGGGGGCGAGAAACAGCCCTATGCGGTTCTGACGGGCGATACGCTTTTCATCGGGGATGTCGGACGGCCGGATCTCTCGCCTACGCACACGCCGCAAGAGTTAGCGGGATTGCTCTACGACAGCCTGCATGAAAAGTTGCTGACGCTGCCGGATGCGACGCGGGTGTATCCGGCGCACGGGGCGGGATCGCTGTGTGGACGGGCGATGCGGGCGGAGAAATCTTCGACGATCGGGACAGAGCGGCTGACGAACTATGCGTTGCAGATTCGGGATCGGGATGAATTTATTCGGCAGCTGACGACGAATCTGCCGGCGCGGCCGAGCTATTTTGCGGAGGATGCGGAGATCAACCGGTCGGGCGCGTCTACGCTGCGTGAGCTTACGGCGCTGCGCGCATTGACGCCGCAGGAGGTCGCGGCGCGATTGCAGCAGAAGGCGTGGGTGCTTGATGTGCGCGCGGGTGATGTGTTTGCGGCGGCGCATGTGCCGGGCTCGGTCAACATTGCACTCTCGGGACAGTTCGCTTCGTGGGCTGGGGCGATTCTTGGGATTCATTCGAATCCGATTCTGGTGGGTGATTCGAGGGAGCAGATTGAAGAGGCGCGCATGCGGCTGGCGCGGGTGGGAATTGAAAAGATAGCCGGGTATCTGGAAGGCGGGGTTGACGGATGGAAAAATGCGGGGCTGGCGACATCGAGCACGCGGCAGATGTCGGCGGAAGAGTTGCGGCGAAATTTGGACGGCGGCGGACACGGAGGCGTGAGTGTTCTCGATGTGCGGCGCGAGGGCGAATGGCAGGGCGGGCATATTGCGGAGGCGAAGTGGTATGCGCTCGATGCATTTCCGAAGGCGTTGCCGGCAGTTGATGACGAAGGGGTGTTGGCGGTGCACTGCAAGAGCGGATATCGCAGCATGATTGCGTGCAGTTTGCTGGAGCGCGCGGGTTACGGGAACGTGGTGAACGTGACGGGAGGGTTCGACGCGTGGCATGGCGCGGGATTTCCGGAGGTGAGTTTGGACGCGCTGGCTTCGCGCCAGGGTTGACTGCGGAGTTTGATCGACGGCCGTACCTTAGCGGCTAAACAGTTTGCTGAAAAAGTGTTTTCTCCATTCAGATTCCCCCAGCGGCTGGAAGCCGCTGTTGATGGGGCACGGTTTACGGCCCGAGTGAAACTCGGGCCCTTCCCGTCCGTGCCGGATTTCAGAGTTTTTCACAATCTTTTAAGCCCCAATCAAAACAACCGACTTATCGCAGCGCTGAAAGTGCTGCGCCGCCCAAAAGCGTGTGGGAGCCGAGCGCCAGCCACAATCAGGGCGATGCCGATTTTTTTTTGCGGCCTCCTACGGCAGGATTTACAGGGGGGTAGAAAATCTTTGTGTCGCGACGGATATGCGCGATCAATATTCCAGAGCGTTCGTTCGTTTCAGAGATTTTGTTTCCCGCGACCGCGGGATCAGTTTTTCGAGCCTCAACCGGCGCGGAAGTCGCGTACATCTTCTCCCGCTTGGAATATGGGAATTGCGCCGCTGTGTCCGGCCTCGCTTAACCGCCGGTTCAGATCTTCGACGTCCTGCTTCGACCAGCCGACGCTGCTTAGTTCGATGGTGCCTTCCGGCGCGATCAGAAACCAGGTTGGAACGTTGGTGAGTCCGTAGGCATTGGATGCCGCATAAGCTTGCGGATCGTCGAGGAGCGTGGGGAAGGAGACTCCGTATTCCTTAAGGAAGGCGGAGGTGTTGTTGGGGTCGTCCTGCGAGATACCGACAAACGTCGCCTTCGCGCCATGTGCTTTGTACAGGCGCTCGAAAAAAGGAAAGGCGTACTGGCAAACCGGGCAGGAAATCTTGAAGAATGCCGCGAAGACCGGGCCGCGCTGGAGCGCCTGTTGCAAAGAAAAATTTTCGCCATCGAGCGCTGGCAGAGAAAAGCCGGGCGCTTTTTTCCCGGGCGTTAGAGCCGCCATGTCACACTTGCCTCCAAATAAACGATCGAGCCACTTCAAGTGAGATTCTCCTCGAAACGTCTCTCAGACTTAGATGATACCTTCCGCCTGCAAGATTTTACGCGCCAGACCGGTGATGGGAAGTTGGGGGATGCTTTTGATGGGAATCCATTTGGCTTGTGCCTTAGGGACGCCGAGTTTCGCTGATGAGTTGGGGGCCGATTGGGAGCGGAGTTTTGTTTTCGGATTTCGAAGCACATGGACGGTGTAGTTGGTGACGGTGATGGAATGGCGGAAGGTTCGCCATTTGGCTGCGGCGGCGGAGCCGTTCGGAGCTTTTGGCAGTTGCGGAATTTCCCACATTCCGGGCATGAGCGAAGAGTGTTGCGGACGTTTGACCAAACGTATCTGCCCGTTTCGGCGATCGAGGGCGCACCAGATTTCGCGCTTGATCTGCGGGATGGCGCGGGGTGGTTCGAGTTGGGCCAAGCCTGAACCTTTTTTTGAAATTTCGCGAATGCCAGTTGCGCAGAGCGCTTGCACGGGACACAGGTGACATTGCGGATCGCGCGGGAGGCAGACTGTGGCGCCGAGTTCCATCATGGCCTGATTGAAATCTCCGGGGCGAGATTGGGGAAGCAATGCCTGGGCGTGTTGCCAGGTGCTGGCGCTGGTGAGATTGGCGGCGTGAACGCGGCGAAGAACGCGCTCGACGTTGCCGTCGACGACAGCGACCGGCTCGGCGAAAGCGATGCTGGCAATGGCCGCGGCGGTGTAACGGCCGATCCCGGGAAGTTCGAGGAGGGCTGCGGCGGCTTGCGGGAATTGGGAGTTGCGGTGGGCGGCGAGTTCGCGGGCACAACGGTGCAACATGCGGGCGCGGCGGTAATAGCCGAGGCCGCTCCAGGCGGCGAGGACGTCATCTTCGGCGGCTGCGGCGAGGTGTTCGATGCTGGGGAATCGACCGAGGAAGATTCGGTAGTGCTCGAGGACGGCGGCGACGCGGGTTTGTTGAAGCATGATTTCCGAGAGCCAGATGGCGTAGGGATCGCGGGTTCGGCGCCAGGGAAGGTCGCGCTTGTTGGTGTCGTACCAGGCGAGCAAGGCGCGCTGGAAGCGGCGAGTATCCGGCGGACCCGTCTGTGCTTCGGAATCTGTTGGTCTGGGCTTCCTTGTTGCGGGCATCAGGGCAGGGTGCTGCTGTGCGCGATTTCGATCCAGCCGGATTTTTGTTGTTGCCATACTGACATCATGCGCTGCGGAGTTGAAGGGAGCGGTTGCGCGCCGGCGTTGCCGTTGAGCGTGATGGTGTAAGTGACGACGATGGTGGTGCCATTCAACTCGGTTTTCAGATCGCCGATGGAATAGTCTTTTAATTGCCACTGGCGGTAGCGGTTGAGGGCGGCGGCTTTGTCGAGGGTGCCAGCGGCTGTCGAGCCGGAAAAATTGGAGGCGAGGGCGCGGTCGACCTCGGTCCAGTTGGCGGCTGCGACGTGTTTCCAGAAGACGCGCTCAAGGCCCTCGCCGCCGGTGGCTTCGGCGAAGCTGGTGGCCGGATGGTCGCCAAACATGGTGCAGCCGGTCTCGATCAGCAAGATGAAAATGACAGCGGCGGCACAGCTTGCGGCAATCGTGGCGCGTCGACGAGTGCTGAAATTCATGGCGAGATTGTACCGCGTCGAGGAGGATCCCGTTGCCCGGCGATTGTCTGCGCGGATGCGCGTGCATTGACCGGCGGTTGCGGGGCTTCGATAATAGGGGAACGCGGGCGGATTGGCCGCGAGGCGCCGCTTAGAGTGCGATGGCGGGAATGCTATGACGGATTTTGACCGGAAGGTGGAAGAGGCCTCGGAGCGTTTTAATCGGCACGTGGCGAACATTGCGGCGAGCCTGGAGAAAGAAACGGCCGAGTTGGTTACTTATCTGAACGATGAGGTTGTACCGGCGGTGCGGACGCATTCGTCGAAGGCGCTGCGGGTGGCGTCGGAAAAGTTGACTCACTTCGCGGACTATCTGGAGTCGCAGCAGAAAAAGCCTTGAGCCGACGCCTGTCCAATCACGTGGCGTTAGTCACCGTCGCGGTGAGCGCGTTGCTGCTGTCTGCGTGCGGCCATAAGAAAACTCAAGTTGCCGTTCCGGCACCGCCTCCGCCGTCGGCGCAGACCTCGGCGGGCGAGAGCGCGCCGGAGAGCCGGGAACCCGCGGGTAGAAATGAAATTACGGTGCCGGCGGATGCGAAGCCGATTTTTGAGCAGACGGGCGTGGCGAGCTGGTACGGGCCGCCTTATCACAACCGGCGCGGCTCGAACGGCGAGATTTATGACATGAACGCGATGACGGCGGCGCACCTGACACTGCCCCTGGGCTCGATTGTGCGAGTGACGAATGTGAAGACGGGACATGCGGCGCTGCTGCGTATTACGGATCGCGGGCCGTTTGTGGAAGGACGGATTCTGGATCTTTCGCTGGCGGCGGCGAAGGCGCTGGATGTATATCTGCCGGGGACGGCTACGGTTCGGCTGGAGGTTTTGGAAGCGCCAGCCGCGATCGACGCCGGGGGACGATGGTGCATTCAGGTTGGACCTTTCGAGGGGGAAAAGGCCGCGGCGGAGCTGGCCGGCCGCTTACAACGGCGTTATCAAACGGCGAAGGTTTTAAAATTTCCGAGTCCCACTGGACGCTGGTGGGTGCGGGTGCGGGTTCTGGATGACGATCGGGAACGGGCGACGGCGATGATGCGTGAGAACGAGATCGCGGAGGCGCCGGCGTTTCTGGTGCGGCTGGATTGAAGGCGAGTTGGTTAATCCGCCCCGGCGGGAGCCGCGACCCGGACTGGCGGTTGCGACCGGCCTAACCATTTCTCGTTCACAATTTCTCGTTTAATAGTGAGCGACTCGACTTACTAACTGGCAACTACATGTTGTTGGTGTTATTGTTTCCTGTCGGAAATTCGGACGCCGCCGACTTAGTGCCAGGAAGCATTTCCCCCGGAATTGGAACTTATGTCCGATTGCCTGTTTTGCCGCATTATTAGCGGTGAAGTCCCATCGAAGAAAGTTTACGAAGACGAATACACCTTCGCTTTCGAGGACCTGAATCCTCAGGGGCCGACGCATGTCCTGGTGATTCCGAAGAAGCATCTGGCCGGGTTGAAAGAAGCGACGGCGGAGGATGCGGAGCTCGTGGGGCGCTGCCACTTGACGGCGGCGCACATTGCGCGCGAGCGCGCGATCGAGGACGGCTATCGCACGGTGCTGAATGTTGGGCCGCGGTCCGGGCAATCGGTTTTTCATCTGCACGTGCATTTGATTGGTGGGCGGACGATGCACTGGCCGCCGGGATAGCGGTTGTTATACAGAGGCCGAGGTTCACGGGAGACGGGGATGGGTTCCGTTTCCACCGATTTTCCTGCCTGTCATACAATCAACGAATGGCAAATCTGACGTTGGTCTACGGACTGCGTCTGCTGCCCTCCGAAGAGGTTGCGGAGGTGGGCGACGCCATCATTCAATTGAAGAACGGCCGCGAGACGCGCGTGACCATGCACGTTCTGGAGGGCGGCAAGGAAGAAATCGAGAAGCAATTGCAGACAAGTCTCTCCGCGTTCTTTGATTTCTATCCGGAGATCTGACGGTTAAGCGTTGAATGGTGGGGTGGGGCTCGGGCGAAGGGATTCGTACCGGACGTATTGGTTAACTTTGTTGTCATAGCGGGATGTTCTCTTCTTCATGAGGTTGATCTCTCTCGAACTCGAGAGCAGGATTCGCGACCGGGGGCTGTGGCCTGAGACTCGGGTTGCGTGGGCGGCTTTGTATGTGGTTGCGCTCGACGTAGTTCTTTTTGTAGTTCAGATGGCAGGCGGACGGATTTGGCCGGGAATGGCGGCGAGTCTTGGGGGCTGGGTCACGTTTCTAACGGCTTTTGCGATCGTCTTGCTAGCGATTATCGGGGTCCGGTGGATGAGGAGCCATCTGCTGTGGCGGCTGCGTAACCGGTTGATCGTTACCTACATTTTTATTGGCGTCATCCCGGTGATTCTGCTGGTGGTGATTTCGCTGACGTCGCTTTATTTATTTGCGCGGCAGTTTGCGGGATTTGTGGTTACCTCCGACGTGAGCAGCCACTTGCACAGCATGGAAGCCTCGAACCGCACGATTGCGCGCGCGCTGCTGAACCAGTTTGAGCGCGCGGGAAAGGCCGACGCGGCGATCGTTGCGCCAATTCGCCCACGGCGGGCAGAGTGGGCTCGGCGCGAGGTGTGCGTGTGGTATCGCGACGAAGGGGTGCCGAACTGCGTGGGGCCGGAAGGGAGCGCAGCGTTTGCCTCGCCATCGTTTATCCAAGGCGACTTCGGGGACGTGGTGCGCGACCATGGCAAGCTCTATTTACGCGTGGCTACGGTGGTGACTGAGCCGGAACAATTGCGGGTGATCACGAGCGAGGCGCTGGACAAGAATCTGATTGAGCAGATAGCGGGAGATCTGGGTGAGATTACGTTCTCGCCTAACGCGAGGAGTGCTTCTGCGGAGGCGTCTGAGGCGTTTTCGGCGGGGAGTGTGCCGGCGGCGGTGCGCTCGCTGGATTTTCAAATTGCGTTTCCTGTACCGATGCAGGTGGTTGATTGGTCGACCGGAGAACGGCGCGAAGGCGCATTGGCGCGGATTGAAACGCGACCGTCGGTGCTCTACGACCGGCTGTTTGGCGCGCTGGGAGATTATGCGCGAGGAGTGGAGCTGATTTTGTGGTCGATCGCGGTGATTTTTGCGGTCATCGAAATTCTCGCGCTGGTGGTGGGCGTCAAGTTGACGCGCAGTATTACGTCGTCGGTAGCGGAGATTTACGACTCGACGACGCATATCAATCGCGGCGATTTCAGCCATCGGATCGCGGTGAAATCGAGCGACCAGCTGGCGGCGCTGGCGACCTCGTTTAACTCGATGACGAGCTCGATCGAGCGGCTGGTGCAGGAACAAAAAGAGAAGCAGCGGCTGGAGAATGAACTGGCGATTGCGCAGGAGGTGCAGGCGCAACTTTTTCCGAAAGAGATTTCGCAGCTCGAATCGCTGGAGGTGCATGGCTTCTGCCGGCCGGCGCGGTCGGTGAGCGGCGATTACTACGACTTCCTGACGCTAACTTCGGGAAAGATGATTCTGGCGGTCGGGGACATTAGCGGGAAGGGAATTTCGTCGGCGCTGATGATGGCGACGATCCACTCGGCGGTGCGGGCCTACAGCATCGAGGGCATTCCGCTGCTGCGCGAAGCGCTGACGGCGGCGGGGCGGGGCGGAGACGCGATCGCGGTGGGCGGCGCGGCGGCGGAACGGGGCGCGATTGTCGCGAGCGATATACAGGGCGCGGAAGTTTCGCCGGCGGTGCTGCTGGGGCTGCTCAATCATCAGCTGTATGAGAGCACGCCGGCAGCGAAGTATGCCACGCTGTTTCTCGGAATTTATGATGCACCCAGCCGGCGCATCACGTATTCGAACGGCGGTCACCTGCCGCCAATTCTGCTTTCGCCGGATGGAGCGATGCAGTTGCTGGATTGTGGCGGCTCGGTGGTGGGGCTGATGGATAACCTGGATTACCGGGAGGCGACGGTGCAGTTGCGTCCCGGCGATTTGCTGGTGGGATATAGCGACGGGGTGACGGAGCCGGAGAGCGATTACGGGGAATTCGGCGAAGAGCGATTGATTCAGATCATTCGCGAGAACCGGCATCTGCCGCTGACGCGGATCACGGAGATTGTGACGGCGGCGGTCGATGAGTGGATCGGCGACGAGGAACAGCCGGACGATGTGACGCTGGTGCTGGCGCGGGCGCGTTGAGGCGTTGTCGATGAAATTTGGGCTTTCTTTTGGCGCGGGAAGGTGAAGCGCGGGAGAGGTCTTTGGTGGTGCGAAAATTCTGCCGAGCCAGGCTCGACCTGGAGAGCCGAGGGCTGTCCCCACGTGTGACGTAACTCACTGGCTGCCTGCCAGTTTGTCACTGCCTGCAATCATGGTTTCGGGTCTAATCAGAGGTTACGCTGCTTGCGGCGAATCAGAGGGATTCGGTTATGACGGAAGAGGCCAAACTGGTCAGATGCCCACTTTGCGAGGGCCAGGGGGCGCTGTCGCCTCAGGCGGTGGTGGAGCGGTTTGTGAAGCCCGAACTTCGCGAACGGCTGGATGCGCGAATTATGGAGATTGCGGAGATGTGCGCGTCCGCGGCCCCGAAATCAAGAGTTCTGAATTTTCAAAAGGAAGTGCATTCGTGGAATCCGGCGCTGGCGATCTGGCGGCGGAGCCCGAAGGAATGAGACTCTGCTGGGCGGAAACTGAGCGCGATTACGGCGTGGTCATTGATGACTATATCGAACGACTGTGCCGCGGGGCGGGCTAACCGGCCCGCCCGTTTTTGTTGAGATTATTCTTCCCGATCTTCTTCCGAGGATTCTTTCCGAGCTTTTTTCCGAAACAGCCTATTTTTTGCCAGCCTCGATTTCGTCGACGATGCGGTCAAGGTGATAGACCTTGCGCATGGCTTCGAGAAGGGCGCGGCTGTCGACGGCGACGGCGCGATTCTGCTTGGGGTCATAGCCGTAATCTCCGCCGAGGGAAAAGATGTTGCCGTCGAAGATGAGGCCGACGACCTGCGCGTCTTTATTGATGAGCGGGCTGCCGGAATTGCCGCCGATGATGTCGTTGGTAGTCGAGAGATTCATCGGCGTCGCGAGGTTGAGCGAGCTCTTGGCGTTGAGCCAGGTTGGCGGAAGTTTGTAGGGTGGCGCGCCGGTGGCGCGTTCGAACAGGCCGCCCATGGTGGTGTAAGGCGGAACAAACTTGCCGTCTTCATTTTCGAAGCCCTTAACGGCGCCATAGCTGAGGCGGGGAGTAAAGGTGGCGTCGGGATCGACGCTGGTGCCGTAGACGGCAAAGCGGGCGCGGGCGATTTTCTCGGCGGCGGCGCGAGTGGGCGCGTCGACGCGAGCTTCGTACTCCTTGCGCACGGCGAGCATGTCGTCGTTGATGGAGGCGATGAAGCGGATGAGCGGATCGTCGGAGGCGGCGATGGCGCTGGCACCACCGTTGTAGAGAGCCTCGCGAACTTTGGGATCTTCGAGGTGAGTTCCGGTGACCAGGCGGTGCGCAAGTTCTTCCGGCGATTCCTTGCCCAGAAGTTTGTGTACGAAAGCATCATCGGTGCCGAGGTAGCGGCGGGTGAGGGTCAGGAAAAATGCAACGTTCAATTCTTCGAGATCTTTATAGATCGGGACCTCAGATGAGATGACCTGCTGGACGTGCACGAGAGACTGGTCGCGGAATTCGGGGAGTCGTTCGGCATTGGGTTTCTGGCGCTCGGCCGCGGAACGCACGAGGAGAAGAGCGTACTCCAGCAGGCCATTGCGCAGGTAACGGCTGTTCACGACCGCGGCGCGATGAAAGAGGTGAGCGCGGACTTTTTGCACTTCGGCGATTTCGTTCCAGGCGGAGGCATAGGCGCTGAGCTTGGGGTCGGCGGCAACTGTGGCGCGCAGTTTCTGCTCCTCTTTTTCTTTTACGGCCATGAACTGAGGATCGAGTAAGGCAGCCTGGCGTCCGAAGATGGCCTTGAAAGAATTTTCGATGAAGAAGAGATCTTCGTTGGCTTCGCGCGCCTGCTCCGGGCCGCGAGTTTGGAACTGCTCGAGCTGACCACGATATTCAGCGTACTCGGTGAGGGTGAGCGGCAGGGAGGTGTCGCGGAGATAGGCGAGTTGCGACATGGTGAGCTCGCGGCTGGTGCCTCCGGGATTGCCGGCAACGAAGACGAGGTCGCCATCATTAGAGCCGTCCGCACTCCACTTGAGGTAGTCGGGAGTGGATGCAGGCTTGTTGTTTTCATAGGCACGGACGACGCCGATGTCGAAGTCGAAGCGGGGGAAATTGAAATTATCGGGATCGCCGCCGAATTGGGCGACGCCGAATTCGGGCGCGAAGACGAGGCGCACATCCGTGTAACGCTTATAGCGATAGAGATCGTAGATGCCGCCGTGATAGAGGGAGACGACATCGCAGCGGACGGCGGGATCGTCGCCACAACTTTGCTGGAGATCGGCCTCTTTGGCGCGCATAGCCTTGTTGGCGTCGTCGCCGGTTTTGCCGGCGGTGGCGGCCTGCATGGCTGCGGTTACATCGCGAATCTCGACGAGCTGGTCAAGTTCGAAGGCTGGACATTTGCGCTCTTCGGCTGCCGTTTTCGCCATATATCCGTTTTCAGAAAAATTGTCTTTTGCGGAGGAAAGTTCCTCGACGCACTCGATTACGCAGTGGTGATTGGTCATGACCAAGCCACTGGGAGAGATAAAGGAGGCGGAGCAGCCACCAGCGATGCGAAGGGAGGAGAGGCGAACGTGGTCGAGCCACGCCTGGGAGGGAGTGAAACCGTATTTTGCGCCGACGGTTTTGGAGGGGAAATTGTCGAAGGTCCACATGCCTTCGTCGGCGCGCAGGGATTGCGTTAACAACATGGCGACGGTTGCGAGTAGAGCGAGAAACATCGCACAGTTCGATTGCATTCTCTTCATGATTCTTCCTTTACGAAGTTTTTCTTTAGAACGCGAGCCTGACCCCAGGCTCGACGTCGCCGAAACAGGGCCATCTAGTGTCGGAGAGGAGGCCGATGAAAAGTGTACCGGAATTCCAGCAAAAACGCGGGAAGGATTGCTCCTTCCCGCGCCTTATAACCGAGACTAAGTGTCTTGTTAGACGAGGCCCTGATCGAGCATCGAGTTCGCGACCTTGAGGAAGCCCGCGATGTTGGCGCCGTTGACGTAGTTGCCGGGCGTGCCGTATTTTTCGGCAGCTTCCAGGCAATTCTTGTGGATGGAGATCATGATCTTGTGGAGACGATCATCGACCTCTTCACGGGTCCAGGAGATGCGCGCGCTGTTCTGCGCCATTTCGAGGCCGGAGGTGGCAACGCCGCCCGCGTTTGCAGCCTTGGCCGGTCCATAGAGGATCTTGTGCTCCAGGAACAGCTTGGTGGCATCGAGCGTGCTGGGCATGTTGGCGCCTTCGCTGACGACCTTGACGCCATTCTTAATGAGATTGGCCGCATCCTTCGCGTTGATCTCATTCTGTGTGGCGCTGGGGAACGCGCAATCGGCCTTGATGTTCCAGAGCCAATTGTGATCGAGCTTGCGGTCGACCGGATTGTAAACGGCCTTTTTGAACTTGTCCGCGTACTCTTTGATGCGGCCGCGGCGATTGTTTTTGAGGTCGATGACATAGGCGAGCTTCTCGCGATCGATGCCGTCGGCGTCATAAATCGCGCCGTCGGAATCGGACCAGGTCACAGGCTTGGCGCCGAGATCGAGCAGCTTCTCGACGGTGTATTGCGAGACGTTGCCGCTGCCGGAAACGAGACAAACTTTGCCTTCCAGCTTGTCTTTCTTAGTCTTCAGCATTTCCTGCGCGAAATAGACGCAGCCATAGCCGGTGGCTTCGGGACGAATCAGCGAGCCGCCCCAGCCGAGACCCTTGCCGGTGAGGACGCCGGTGAATTCGTTGCGCAGCCGCTTGTATTGTCCAAAGAGGAAGCCGATTTCGCGTCCGCCCACGCCGATGTCGCCGGCGGGTACGTCGGTGTCCGGTCCGATGTGACGGCAGAGTTCGGTCATAAAGCTCTGGCAGAACCGCATGACTTCATTGTCGCTCTTGCCTTTGGGATCGAAATCGGAACCACCCTTGCCGCCGCCCATCATGAGGGTGGTAAGGGAGTTTTTGAATACCTGTTCGAACGCGAGGAACTTGAGGATGCCGAGATTGACGGATGGATGGAAGCGCAGGCCGCCCTTGTAGGGCCCGATGGCGCTGTTCATCTCAATGCGGAAGCCGCGATTGACCTGGACTTTGCCATGATCGTCAAACCAGGGCACACGGAACATCAAAACGCGTTCCGGCTCAGTGATACGTTCCAGAATCTTTGCTTCCTGGTATTCAGGGTGACGCTCCAAGACGAGGCGCAGGGACTCGAGGACTTCGAGCACGGCCTGGTGGAATTCCGGCTCGGCCGGATTTTTGGCTTTAACAAGGTTGAGAATTTGGGAAATATAGTCGCCCGCGGCATGCTTTTTGGGCGGTTCCATCACTGCAGTCATAGAATTAGCCTCCGAGTTTTTTGAACTGAACGGAATTTGTCGACGAGTTGTCGTAGAAATAAACCGAAAATAACGTGGCCCAGGAACGACGTGGAGCACGAACCATAAGCCAGACGCCGCTGGAAGTGCGGCCTTTCATTATTCAATGCTTGAGGGGGAGGCCCTGCCGTGATTCGTATCACCCGGATTCGTGACGATTGGGCGCAGAGCCTGTGCGATAGACACGGAACGACCTCGCAAGCCGCTTACAACGCAATGATTGCGAAAGCGGAGGGCGCGGTCGCTGCATCGAAGACTGTATCGATCGGGCCCATAGAAGGTTACTTCTTACCCTTCAAACTGACAATCGTTACTTTCGAGGTGACCTTCTGTCCGTTCTCCATTCCGCCGACCATGATGAGTTCGCGATTGCCAATGGCGAGGACTGGGCTATCCATGATGGGATGCGGAGTGTTCTCGTCGATCGTCTCCCAGTCGCCGTGCTTGGGGTCGAATGCGAAGGTAACGGGGGCGGGTTCGCTGGGATTTCCGTCATAACCGATGCCACTATAGTCGTAGGGATTATCGGCGCCTCCGGAGAAATAAATCTTGCCTTTTTTTTCTGAGCGCGCGGCGCCGGCGGAGATACGAAATCTTGCGCTACCCGGATGGGCAGGAAGTTTTGTCCATTCAATTTGCGTGATGTCGGCTTTCTTGCCGGTGGGGATTTTGCCGAGCCAGCATTCGCTGGAGGCGAGATACTTGGGACCTTTCGAATCGGGATTTTTATAGGCTCCGTCGACGTAGACAATTGTGTCTCCGGAAATTGCGCCGGCATGGCCAAAGACGGGAGTTCCGGAGAGCGGCGTGCCCTGCAGCCACTGATCTTTTTCGGTGTCGTAAATCTGGACGTTGCGCACGGGTTCGCCCTTGGAACGTCCGCCGATCACGTAGATATAACGATCGCGAAAGAGACCGACCACGGCGTCATCGACCGGCATGGGCATATCTTTGCCGCGGTAGTAACGATCTTCGTAGGGCACATAAACGTTGAGATCGGAGAGGGTGGTTTCATGGCCGTCGCTATCGAGGACGTATCCTCCGAAGATGAAAACCTGGCCGCTGATGGCCACGGCCGAGGCCGCGAGGCGCCCGGCGACACCGGGCACTGGACGCTTTTCGGACCACTTGCCCGATTTGAGGTCCAACTCATAGGCGCTTAGGGTGACTGCGTTCCAGGTCTTCTTTGGGCCGATTCCCATGAAGGAAAATATTTTTTGCCCGACCTCTCCGGAATATGAGGCTGCCACGGCGGCGTCAGAGAGCGCGGCGGGCATGGGGGGAATCTGCGGCTCGGAAGCGGAGCGGAGATTGAGCGGGCAGAGCAGAAAAAGGATGACGGGAGTCAAAAGGACAAGGTTGAAAGGATGCGAAAGCGAAGACTTCATCCGCGATAGGGCAATCATCGCTTGAAATGATAGCAGCGAAGGGAATGGAGAGCGGTTAGAGAGGCCGGCAAATTCGGATTTCACGGGGCGGGATACGGCGCAGCCGCTCTTAGGATTACAGCATCGACCCGATTAGCCGGCAGCAGTAGCGGTGATAAGCTCCGAATTGAGTCTAGGCTACGGATTTGACCCAATGGAGGTTTTTCGATGCTGTGGACGATCTTTGTTGTGTTGCTGGTGCTTTGGCTGCTGGGTATGGTGACATCCTACACATTGGGCGGATTCATTCACATCCTTCTTGTGCTGGCGATCATCACGCTGATCTTCAACCTGGTTTCCGGGCGCAGAAGCGCAATCTAAGTCAATAGGGGAGGACGAGACATGCGAAGTGGAGGAGATGCCATGAATAAGTTTCTGAAGCTGTTGTTAGGTACAACGCTGTATGTGCTGGAGCAGTCGGACAAGTCGACGCGAAAGATGAGGAACCGCGCGGCTGAGAATTTCGATGATCTGAGGGAATTCGCTCAAGACAAGTATGCGACCGCGAGTGACCGAGTTTCGCGAGCGTCGGATGCGCTGATGGGAGAAGACAGCCACCTGCTGAGCAATGTGTTGAGCCTGGCGGCGGGAGTGGGAATAGGGATTGGGATCGGCCTGATTGTGGCTCCGGCGAGCGGGGAAGAGACGCGGGGCGCGATCTCAGACCGGGTGCAGGAATTTGGGAGCAAAGTGAAGAAGCAGTTTTCGTCTGAGGAAGGCGAAAATTATCCGGCAACCGGGACCAACGGTTAGTTGCCGGGAGCGCGGCCCTTTGCCATCGCAAGGGGTTCGCTGGTTTAGCGGACGTAAGGTGGTAGAAAACACTTTGGGATAATCTCCAAGAAAATTAAGAGTGCAACGACGTCTCAGGTGACGCCACCTGAGACGTTTGCACTTGGATAATGTTGTTCTGGATGGCGTAGACCACCAGATCGCGAATGGAGTGGAATCCCAACTTGCGCATGATATTGCTGCGGTGGGTCTCCGCTGTCTTCGTGCTGAGATTCAAGACGCAGGCGACTTCCTTCGAGCTCTTGCCTTCGGCGAGAAGCTGAATGACTTCGTGCTCGCGCGCGGTTAATTTCGGCAGATTGGGGACTTCGTTTCTGGATCCGTTGTGTCCTTTGTCGAGGAAGCCGGCGAGGACCATTTCATTGACGCGCGGGGTAAAGAACATACGATTGCGCTGCAAGGCCTCGACCGCGGAGACGAGATCGCGAGCGGCGTCTGATTTGAGAACGAAGCCGCGGGCGCCGGCATCGAGAGCTTCACGGATGACCTGGTCGGCATCGGTGATGGTCAAGACGATAATTTTGTAGCCAGCGTCGTGTTGCAAGAGTTGACGAGTTGCCGCCAAGCCGTTGAGGTTGGGCATGCCGACGTCGAGAATGACGACATCTGGTTTGAGAGCCTTTGCCTTTTCGACGGCGTCTCTACCGTCGATGGCCTCGCCGCAGATTTCCCAGCCTTCGTGCGCTTGCAGAAGCGTGCACAAACCTTTGCGCACAACTTCGTGATCATCCGCAACCAAAATCCGCAGTTTCATACCTACCTCCGATAGTTTAGCTCTACATTTCCTTGCTTGATTCGCCGTGTTCAACCCGATTTGAACGTGTGTTGTGGCCAACGCGCGTTGACACCCATTGATAATTCCCCACTCGCAATGGAACCGGCTGTCAGGTGTTTTGACGACCAGAAGTGCCATGCGTACATCCTGACCCCTGAAGGAAGTAAGGTACCAAAGAGTGGTTCCAAGCCGAATACAGCGAACCCTGTAGGCGCAAAGGAAAAATGCTTATTTGGGACTGACGGATGAATTCGGGAAATAGGTTTCTTCGCGAAGCAGAGCGGAGACCGCATCGACGACGGAGCTGATGTGCGTCTTCGGACATGTGCCTTTTATACCGGCGCGTCGAGCTTCAATGGATAATTGTTTGGACAAATAAAGAGTGACCATGAGAATTGGAGTGTGTGGGGAGGCGCGAATGATTTGTTTTGCGGCCTCCAAGCCATTCATCTCCGGCATCTGGAAATCGAGGACGATGAGATCGTGATGACCGTGCTGGAAGCGTTGAACGGCTTCGGCGCCATCGCTGGCTTCATCGCAGACGCGCCATCCTTCTTGCTGCTCGAGGACGCCACGAAGGTAGCGCCGCACCGCCGGATTGTCGTCTGCCAAAAGGATTCTGATCAAGTGAAATCCCGTAAGCCAAGAGTAGACGGAAGGAAGCACTGCATCAATACAGTGGAACCCCGATTACTGCCGAGGAGAAAAGTAAAAGGCGGAGATTTCGTTCTCCGCCTTGAGAAGATTCGATGTTTTGGGGATCAGGCGGCGCGACGGCGGCGTTCCTTTTCGTCCCGGGCCTCAATTTCTTCATCTTCGACATCGGAGTTCTTGACGGCATTCTTGGAGGCGTCTTCGAGTTTGCCGACGGCGTTTTGCACCTTGCCCTCGGCTTGCTTGGCAGTACCATTCACCTGCATTTTCGGGTTGTCAGTCCACTCGCCGGCCTGGCGTTCAACACGGCCAGCAACGTCCTTCATATTGCCTTCCACGCGATCTTTGTTCATTGAAAGATCCTCCTTTTGATTTCGTCAACTTGATTCCGCAACCAAATGAATCGTCCCACGAGTTCGAATGTAAGCGAGGACTGTAGTTAGGAAAATCGGGTTGAAGCACTAGAAGTTGCGGCGGCTGCCCGTAAGAGAGGCGGCGGATCGTCTATAAAAAAAAGGGATTAACGGCGAGCGGAATTTACGCGGACGGGGATACCAGTTTGCATTTACGGTGAATCACTTAGCATCTGGCCCAGAAGTTGCAAGTTTGATGGCGGGGGATGGCCGAGGAGAGCAGAGATGACAGAGAATCAAACAGGTGATTGGCGCGACCTGTGCGCCGCCGCGGCCGAGGAGCACAATTCAGAGAAATTAGCCTACCTGGTGAGTCAGATTATTGAGGCGTTTGACGCGTCAGGGCCGGGACGCGGGGGTAATGCAGCCCGTGATCGAAATTTGCCCGCGCCGTTAGAGCCGACAGAGACATCGTTACGAGGGCGCGTTAGTTGATCGCAAGCTTGCCTTCACGTCACGCAGCGTGAAGGTTGGTTCCGAGACCTTGCAGCACGCGGTGAAGTTCTTTTTCCGCATCGTGGGTGTAATGCCAGACGCGGTGGCGGCCGTAGCGCGTCAAAGTAGCGACGTTCGTCCGATACCAGCAGCACTGCGCCATATTTGGGGACAATCCGCAGAAGAAACGGAAGCGTCTTAAGTCAGGCGGAGAAGTGAGCATGGCGGCGACGAGGCGATGATTGCCGTCGAGAATTGTGAAGGGCCCGCGCTCGTCCATGCCGATGAGAAGCACGGCGGTGCCTGACGATTTGGCTTGGCCGTGATTACCTGGTCCGTCATTACCTTGTCCGTCGTGACCTCGTCCTTCGTGACGGAGATCGTCGATCTTGGCGAGGAAGGTGGCGCTTGCTCCGGCGCGATAGCGGTCATCGGCGATGCGCTGAGCCACCTGCGTGAGGTCAAAATCGCCGGCGGCAAATCTTCGCCACTGGGCTCGGGGAAAAACGCGAATGCGCTCGAGGTCTCTTACTTCCATCTCGGCTTCAAACCACTCGGTGTCTGGCGGCAGCTGCTTCCAGAGCGATCTGTGGCGGACGTTGAATAGGGCGCGGCGCACCTTGTTCTGAGCTTCCTGCTCGAAGTCGGGCGTAGTTACGAGGCCGCGAAAAGCGCTTTGATATTGCTCGAATTCTGGGGCGTTGAAATCAGTCTTGAGGAATTCGGCGATGACCTCGTTCTCGCTGACCTGACGGCGGAGCTTGACGAATCCTGGAACGATGGCTCGATCATCGTCGATCCCAGCGCGCAAACGAGTGGCGAGGTAAGGAATCGAGACGCAGATGACGAGGATGGTCATCATGACAACCTGCACCCAGATGACTTGCGCGAGCGACGAGTGGAACATGTAAATGCCACCGACAACGGCGGCACCGATGATGAGCTGAAACCATCCGGTGTTGGCGATCCGGCGCGACATTTCGTAGGCGATGAGGACGACGCTGATGCTATAGACGGCGGTAGAGAGCGCGTAGAGGATGAGCAGGCGGCGGAAATCGGAGGCAGCGACGGTTGCGAAGTGCGCACCGAAGAGATGCGTCCAGATCGAGGCGGGCGCGATGCGCAGGCTGGAAATGAAGAGCAGGCAGGTGCTGCCGACCATTAATAAGGTGAGGCCGAGAACGCCGTGATCTTTTTCCTTGCGGCCGCTGGCGCCGGCGGCGATGGGGAACATGCTATTGACGATGGACCAGGAGAAGGCGAAGACGACGCGGCCGACCATAGAGACGGCGGCGTAGAGTCCGGCGGCGCCGGGCGAGAAGAAGTGTTTGACAACGACGATATCGCAGTTATTGATGACTACCTGGCCAGCGAAGAAGACCGCGGCTTGCAGGCCTTCACGATAATCGAAAGAAAGGTCGGCTGCGTCGGCTTGTACCTGGCTGAGTTTGGGGCTGGCGAAGAAATAGGCGACGACCACGGCTGCGGCGTTGGCGGCGATGACGCCGGGCACACCGAGACCAGACTTCATGGCGGCGAGCGATCCGAACAGACGCACAAGGGCTTCGAGGACGAGGTTCGCGCCGAGACGCGGGAAGGTGCAGGTTCCGAGGAGATAGCCGCGCCGCGCACCGAGTGGAACGTAGAAGGTGGTGCCGATGGCCAGCAGAACGATTAGAAGCGGCGTGGGAATGTTGAGGTAGCCGGTGATCGAATTGCGAAATAACAAGAGTACCGAACTGACGAAAATTCCGGCGGCCCAGGCCCAGCGGTGAAATTCACGATAGGCAAGAACCTGCTCGCCGGCATTGGCGCGCTGGGCAACGAGTTTGGCGGTCAGAATCTGAAAGGAAAGCGTGACGGATGAGGTGAGGACGAGCAGAGTGTAGACGGCGGTGGTGTGGCCATAGGAAATGGGGCCAAGGATTCTGGCGACGGCGATGTTGTAACCGAAATTGGCCAGAGTGAGAATGCAGAGCGCGGTGAGCATGATGGCGCTGCCATTCAATAACCGCCCGCGAGGGGTTTTGGTTTTTGCGGCGATCGTCTCAATGATCTGCGAAGACACAGTCAGGCTCCGTACTCCTCGTGGCGAACGTTGTACCTGGGGACGCAGCGGGGGACTGGCCGCGCACACCGATCCATTGGAGTTAGCATTCAGATGCGCGGGGCGGAGGTCTTGCTGCCCGCCGTCGCGCGTCCAGGGTGAACATTTCGCTGCAACCTCAAGGCTGACTTTGGCCCTCTAAAACTCAAGTGAAAATGGCATATCCCTCTCTGATTACGGTCCTGGCCCTAGTGTTGTTTGCGTTTGATGGCTGCACTCACACCGGCATGCGCGGGGCTTTTCGCGAGCACGCACCGAAGGGCGCGGCGGCGCCGACGAAGGTGCTTGCGGTCTATGAGCCCTGGTTTGGCCATCCGAGGCACATCAATGTTGGATACTCGTCGCAGGATCCGGTGACGATCAAACGGCAAATTGAGGCAGCAAAGAAGTTGGGAATCTCCGGCTTTGTCGTGGACTGGTATGGCGACCGGGAGCCATTTATCGATAAGGCGTACGCGCTGATGCAGTCGGAGGCGGCGGAGCAGAATTTTTCCGTGGCGATGATGTATGACGAGACGGATTTGGAGACGGCGGCGGCGACGGACGACGCGCTGGTGGCGTTCGATTCATTTCATGAGAAGTACCTGACGCCGGGAGTGGCCGGAAGCCGGGCGTATCTGACGTACGATGGGCGGCCGGTAATTTTCATTTTTCCGAAGGCGAATCATACGGATTGGAGCCGGGTGCGGGCGGAGGTGAACAAGTGGTCTTCGCCGCCGCTGCTGATCTTTGAATACCGGAAGAATCCGTACGACGCAGCGTTCGACGGGTTTTATGCGTGGATCAATCCGGGGAAAGAGGGCTGGGCGGCCGACGGAAGCCATTGGGGCGGCGATTATCTGCGCGATTTTTACAAGACGATGCAGACGAAGTATCCGGATAAGATTCCGGTGGGAGCGGCGTGGGCGGGATTTGACGACCGCAAGGCGGGATGGAGTTTGGGAAGATACATGTCGCAGCGCTGCGGGCAGACGCTGGCCGATACGATGAAGATATCGCGGGAGGCTTATCCGGCGGACGATCCGATTCCGTTTCTGGTGATCGCGACGTGGAACGATTATGAGGAAGGGACAGCGATCGAGCGGGGGTCGGCTAGGTGCGATGGAGCTGGGCGTTAGGCTTTCGGCTTTGGGCTTTCGGCCTTACAGTTTGCTGAAACAGGCTGCCCCGCGCGGACCTCTGGGGCTCAAGCCCAAGTCAAGACAGGCAATCTATCGCAGCGGTGAACCGCTGCGCCACCCAAAAACTTAGGTTTGTCAGCGATTAGTAAGTTGAATAAGACGCACCGTGTTTGGGTGTTGGGCGGTAGGCTCTGGACTTTCGGTTTTCGGCTCTGGGCTTTCGGTTTTGGGGTCTCGTGGTTAGGCTCTGGGTTTCGGCGTTCGGCTTTAGGCTGCTTTGGCGTCGGTGAATTTTATTCCCTGAAGTTCTGATTCGGCGGGCGCGGCTTCGAAGGCATGATCGGCCTGGTATACGCGATTGATGATGGAGAGCGGCCGGGCTCGAACTTCGTCATAGACTCTGCCTAGATATTCGCCGAGGACGCCGATGCAAAGGAGCGGGAGGCTGCTCATCAGAAAGATGGTGGCGAGAAGGGCGTAGAGCATAGCGTTTTGGGGCGAGGCGAAAGCGGCGATGGCCGAGGCTCCGGAGGCGAAAAACGAAACTGCGGCCAGCACGAATGACATGCGGAGCGGCTTGTAGCTGAAGCTGACGATGGCATCGGTCGCGTACTTGATGCGGCTCATGAAGCTGAGCTTGCCTTCGCCGCCGATGCGGTCTTTGCGGTCGTAGTAAACGGTGGCGGTTCGATATCCGACCCAGGCGCGGAGACCGGGAAGGAAGCGATTGCCTTCACGCAGGCCATTAAGCGAATCGAGGACCTGGCGGTCGAAGAGACCGAAGATGCCAGCGTTGAGCGGGATGGGATAGTCGGAGACCGCGCCCAGTATTTTGTAGAAAAGCGGGAAAAGGATGGCGAGGAGTTTGCGGCTCTCCTGGCGGCTGCGGCGGACGGCGGTGACGACTTGAGCGCCGCCACGCCATGCGTCAACCAATTCGGGGATGACGGCTGGGGGATCCTGCATATCGCCATCCATGAGAACGATGGCGTCGCCGCGCGCGACCTGAAGACCGGCGTGGACCGCGCCCTGGTGGCCCCAGTTGCGCGACAGGTCGACGACGACGATGTGCGGATCGGTCGACTGCATCTGGCGCAACATTTCGAGCGAGGAATCGCGGGAGCCATCGTTGACGTAGACGACTTCCCAGGGTTCATCGATGAGGTTCATGGCACCGCTTACTGCGGTGTGAAGAATCTTTAGAATTTCTTCCTCGTTGTAGATCGGAATGACGAGCGAGATCACGTTGGGCTCCTGCATACTGCCAAATCAGGTCGAGTTAAAATCGGGTCGAGCTAAATCAAACAATTCGGTCTGGCAGGACGGTTACAAGCTGCCGCCCTGGAATATGCGCACCTTCCACCGGGTTTCGGTGGGACTGAGAACCGCGACGTAACGGGCGCGGACATGGTCCGACGCGATATCGTGGCCGTCTTTTTTTACGGCGACGTCGTACTCCACATCGTCCACGAGCTGAATAGACAAGCCCTCGGGCGAATAGAAAATCACTTTGATGTCGTGCGAGCGAGGCAGATAGCTGGTTTGAATTCCGAGCTTCTGCTGCTGCTCGACAGTTTGCGCCAGCTTGTCTTTGGCATTGCCCACAAAGACGGTGTCGAGCACGTCGGCGCGATTCTGGCTGAGCGCGTCGTTCATGGTGGCCCAGCCGAGGAGGTAGTCGCGGATTACCGAAGACTGAGTCTGCTCTTCGACGGGGCGCGGGCCGACGGAATTCATGGGAGCGACGCGAACGTTGGGCTCGGTGGAGGCGGGGAGCAGGACCGCGGCTAGAAGGGCTGTGGCGATCAACGTTGCGCTGCAGGCTTTCGCTGCGGTGAGCTTGGTGGCTTTCGCCGTTCTCGTCATCAAGGTCATCATCGGCTGCTCCAATGAATCTCGTTGCCGAGAACGACGCCGGAGGCGACGGTGATGGTTGCGCCGGCGACGGCGGGGAGTTCGGTTTGAGCGATGCTGCGTTTCAACGGGACATCGACGGTAGACATGCGGCCTTGATAGGACTCGGTGAAGCTGACGATAGTGCCGTCGGGAACGGGATTGCCATTGCAGTCGCGAACCGGATCGGTCTGCAATTGAACTCGCTGGCCTGCGACGGGGCGGGCCGTCATGTGAATGGAACAGGGATCACCAGGGACTTGTTCGATGACGCGGGTTGCTTGAATGCCGGTTGCGGTGGCCTCGAAGTGGGCCGGACCGGCCTTGGGCGCGGAGTTCATCTGGACCCAGGCCACGCCGTCGCGGCTGGTAGCTTTGCGCGATTGCGTGCCACCGGTCGCGTCGGATAACTGGAACGAGACATCTTCGGGCTTAAGGATGAGATTGCCGAAGACATCGAAAATATAGGCCACGCCGCTGATGCCATCTTCGCGATTGACTGGCAGACGCGAGGGCTTGGCGAGGAAACTGAGCGATTCGGGCTGATGGGAAGGGACTACGTCAAACTGCGTCGACTGCGCGGATGCGCCGGTCAGGAATGCAACGTAGTGGCCGGCATTGTGCAGATCATCGGCAGAGAATGCGACGTCTTGGCCGAGATGGATTTTGCGTTCGAGGGCGGCGGCGGGGCCGACGATGTATAGCGTGGCATCGCCGGAGCCGGAGGTTGGAATCGAGAACGCCGTGCCCGCCTCGACTTTGGCCGGGAAATGAAGATCCTGCGCCGCTGCCAGGTGGACAAGCAGAATCGCTAACACAGACGTAAGTGGCACGCGGAGGTTCATTGAATGCGGCTCGAGATGTAAGTCGTGGTGACGACGCGGTAAGTCTTGACTTTGTTTGAAATGTCGGCGGGCAGCGAAATCTGGAACGGGACTGGCGTTCCCGGGAGCAGCGCGCGGCTGGGATATTCGTCGGCGACCCAGACGATCTGGCCGCCGCCGTCGTAGAAGGTTCCGATGACGTGGGCGACGTTGACGACCTGTCCGCTTTGATTGACGAGTTGTCCGGTGAGAGAGGCATCGGGGAGGGGATTCAGCTTTTGCGACTCGATGCCGATGACGGGGTCGGCAGAAGCCGGAACCAGGTTCGAGGAGGGCTGCATGTGGATGCTGTCGACCTGCGAGAGGCGGACGTTATGAAAATCGATGCGAAATGGCGAGACCTGTTTGGGCAGCAGGACGTGGGAGATCTTGTCGAAGGCATCCTCGTCGCCGAGAGTGGCGCCTTTTTTATCGAGCAATGACGCCTTGACGGTGACGAATGCGGGCACGACATCTTCGTTGAGGATTTCGCCCATGAGGATGACTTCACCGGCACGATCGACGGGATGCATGGCGACGATGCGAACGTGCGGAGCTTCAACATCCTGCGCACCCCAATCGTCTTCGGGACCGCGGTAGATCACGTCCCAGCGCAGGTAGTTAACGGGGATGACTTGGGGAGGAACGCGGGGCTCACGGACGAGCGGCCAGGAAACTTCCCAACGCTTGCCGTTTTTCACGACGGGCAAATCGCGGGAATCCTCGAAGGTGCCGACGACCGAGGTCCAGTTCATGTGGACGCGGATGGTGGCCTGATCGGCGGTGGCGTGCAGCGGTTGCAGATCGAACTGATTGAGCTGGGAGTAACTGCGCAGGCTGCCGTAGTCGCCGGTGATGTCGCTGCGAAATTCGTTTTCGCTGAACTGGCCTTTATTGCCGAGCAGTTCGTAGGCGGAATGCCACTGGCGGCGGGCAATCTGCTGCATAACGTCATTGACCGCGTCTTGAGGAGAAGAGGCGGAGATGATGACGCGGGCATTGGGTTCGGCTACGCCGGAATTGGTTTGATTAGGCCAGATGGTGCCGGCGGCGACGAGAGCCGCCGTGCCAGCGAAGAGCACGACGGCAAAGAGAATGCCTTTGGCGGTGCGGCGGTGAGTGCGCGTGAAGCTGTCGCGATCGTTTTCACGGAGATCGGTATCGCGAAGATCGTTGTTATGAAGATCGTTGTCGCGAAGATTGGCGTCGTGAAAATCGGTCATGAGATCCTCCCGAGAACGAGATCGCGATCGGAACCGGCGACGGGCTTGGCGGGTGGCCGTACGCTCTGTTCGACGCGACGGCGGCTCGGAATCATCACGAAGAGCATGGCGACAATGCTGCTGCCGAAGGGTAGGATGCCCCACATAATGCCCTGCCATGCTGGCGGCTTTTGCGGAGAATCGATGGGAGTGGCGGGAGCGACATTGTCGCGGGCCCAGATGGAGATGGTGCGGTCCTCGACGTCGCCGATGCGACGCCAGCCGGAGAAGACGAGGAGCGGTTCGTAATAAGGTTCTTTGACGAAGACCCACTTCAGTCCATAGCGGTCGGCGTGCTCGAGAATGGCGGTGAGCGCGTCCATGCCGGCTTTGCCAAAGTACTTGGAACTGGTCAGGGCGGCGGCGCCGTGCTGGGTTAATTCTGGAAGCAAGCGGCCGGAGTTCCATTCGCCATCCACGCTGCTCGCGTCGGTGAGCATGGCGAGGCGAGATATCTGATTGCCGAATCCGAGCGTGATGTAGCGATAGCGGTCGTGGCCATCGCGGTTGAGCCACATGGCGAGGGTATCGACTTTGAAATCATCGACAGAGGCGGGGCGAACGATGGCCCATGCGACGGCTCCAGCGCAGGTGAGGCCGGCGGCAACTGCCACAGCCATCAAAGAACGCCAGCGAGCGCGGTCGACCAATTCTTCCGCGAGCAGGCCGATGAAGGGCAGAGCAAGGATGGTGGCCCAGTAGGTGAATCGCTCCATGGTGAGCACTTCAAAGGCGCGCTGGAGCAGGATGCGCGCGACGGGCGTGGTGGAACCGAGTCCGACAAGCATCGCGACCCAGAAGCCGACGAGGAGGGGACGCAGACGCGGGATGGAACAGCCGCGAATGACGATGAAAGGGAAGGCGAGGAGCATCGCGCCATAGGGAATGATGAAGTAATTGAAGCCGAGCGCCGGATTCAGGATGTAGTTGGCGCGGCTGGGATGGGGAATCGGAACCTGCGTGACCGGATATTGGATCAGCGCGAGCCAGAAGGGTAGCAGCACGACGCCGATCAGAACGCCGACTGCGGCCGTCACGAGCACGGTACGAAAGATGAAGCCCCTGGCGTAGGCGCGGTGATCCTGACGCAGGTCGTAGATGGCGAGGGCGAGAACAGGAAGTGCAAAGAAGAACGAACCGAAAAGCAGTGTGGCGTGGTGTGCCGCGGCGGCTGCGACGGCGAGGGCAGTTCCCTTCAATAGCGAGCGCCAGTTGTTGCCGCGAATCCACTCGTAAATGTAGGGCAACGCGTTGAGGTAGAGGGGAGCGGCGCAGGTGGTGGCGAGCTGTCCGGCAGCATAGATAAGGAATGCTTCCGATCCGATGAATACGCTGGCGAGCGCGGCGTAGGAAGCGGCGCGGCGGTCGACCCACAAACTGGCAAAGCGATAGACGCCGAGGATGAGAAGAAGGAGTCCGGCGAACTGCACGATCATGTAGCCCATATTGAGGCCCACGATGTGGGAGATGACAGCGATCCATTGTTGCGGCAGCGGTGGGTAGGTAGTCTGCGAGAAGCCCGCGTACCACTTCGTATTCCAAGGATCGAACCAGTGCTGGGCGTAGTGCGATGCGAAAAAGATGTGAAAGTTGGTGTCGTACGACCTGAGGGGGAGCTGCATGAGGAGCAGCGGTCCATGAACTAAAAAGGCGATCAGGAAAACCAGACTGAGCGGAAAGGGACGCTCGGCACGGTCGACGAAGTCAAGTCTGGGCACATTTCCTCCGGTTGCCCATCTTGGATTGTGAGCGGGGCAGAGTGGTTGCTTGCCGGGCCGCTGGCTGCGCGTCTTTGCTGGGGAATTCGCAAGGAAATAAGAGCCAGCCAACATTGCAGTTGGATGCGCCATCGAAGTTACGCAATCACAGCCAGAGGTATCGGCTGGAGGCAGATTGAACTCCCAGAATTCATTTATTAGAGCATTGCTGGCGGGATCGCTTGTCTTTATGACGAGTGCGATGGGCCTGGCGCAGACATATAAGGTGAATCAGGGCGCAGTCGAGCAAAATCCGCAGCAGCCATCGGATCAAAAGCAGCCAGAGAAAAAGAAGAGCCAGCCACAAAAGAGTGCACAGCCAGCGGCACGGCCGCAACCGGGAGATGAACGCTCGCTGGGGTGGGGATCGAATATCCAGAACGCGCGTTTGGCGCGCGCCGCCGAGGCCGCGCTGAAGAGTGGGAATTATGCTGCGGCGATGGACTTTGCGCAACGCGCGGCACAGTCGGCGCCGGGAGATGAAAAGCTGTGGTTTTTGCTGGGATATACGCAGCGGCTGGTTGGGAAGACGTCGGCCTCGGTCGAATCTTACGATCGCGGACTGCGGATCAATCCTTCCTCCCTCGAAGGACAGTCGGGCCTGGCCCAGACCTATGCACGCATGGGGCGGCGGGACGAGGCGATCAAGATTCTGACGCGGGTGGTCGATGCCGATTCGCGCAGGACAACCGATGTGCTGGTTCTGGGCGAGATGCTTTTGCGGGATCGGCAGTATGACGAGGCGTTGAAGCGGTTGATGCGTGCGGAAGAGATGCACGCGGACGCACGCTCAGAATTGCTGATCGCCATTACTTATGAGCGGCTGAATCAGGACAAGCAGGCTGAGCATTATCTGGACATGGCGAAGCATCGCGCGCCGAATAATCCTGAGGTGGTGCGCGCATTGGCTGGCTTCTACCGCGAGATGGGGAATTATCCGGCGGCGATTGCGGCGCTGAAATCGTTGCCGAACAAAAGCCCGGAGATCAAAGGCGAGCTCGCGTACACGTATCAACTGGCGGGGAAGTACGACGAAGCGGCGAAACTTTATGTTGAGGCGGCGGAGGGCGCACCTCGAGATTTGAATCTGCAATTGTCGGCGGCGCAATCGAAAATGACGGCCGGGGATGTGGAGACGGCGAAGAAGTATCTGGATCGCGCGGAGAAGCTGAACCCGGATCACTACCGGCTGCATGCGATTCGCGGCGAGGTTGCCAATCTCGAAGAGCGCGATGAAGACGCGGTGAAGGAGTACACGGCGGCGATCAACAACGCGCCGCAAACGCCGGCCGAGGGGCCGCTTTATCCGATTCAGCTGCACCTGAACCTGGTACAGATCTACAACCGCATGCAGGATGATGTGGATGCGAAAAGCCAACTGGCGATAGCGCAGTCGCAAATTGACGCGCTGAATCTTGAGGGCAAGAATCGCGAAGACTTCCTGCGGTTGCGGGCGCAGATCAAGCTTTATGCCGGCGACACTACGGGCGCGCTACAGGATGTGCACGACGCGCTGGCCCTGAATCCGAAAGATCCGAACGCGATGCAGTTGAACGGGGACCTGCTGGTGAAGATCGGGCGGCCGGAAGAGGCGATCGACATTTATAAGAAGATACTCGCGATCGATGCGGACAACGAGCTGGCGCTAACGTCGCTGGGCTCGGTCGAGCGGCAACTTGGACATGACAAGGAAGCGGAGAAATATCTGCTGCGGCTGGCGGCCACGCACCCGAGTTTCTATGCGTCTTACCTGGCGCTGGGCGATCTTTACACGGCGCGGCATGATTTTGCCAAGGCGGAGACGAACTATCGCAAGGCGCACGGGCTAGCTCCGAAGAACACGCTGGCGATTGCGGGCGGCATGAACGCGGCCATCGAAGCGCATAAGTATCCGCTGGCAGGGGAGTGGCTGGCGCTGGCGTCGCCGCAGATGCAGCAGGATTCGTTCATCCAGCGCGAGAAAGAGCGCTACCTGAGCTGGATTGGCGATTACAAGGGATCGGCCGAAGTGGGTGAGCAGCTTATTGCGAAGCTGCCGCACGATCGGGATGTGGTCGTGTATCTCGGGTATGACTTGCTGCATCTCGAGCGCTACGACGAGCTGCTGCAACTTTCGACGAAGTATGAAGACACGTTACCGCAGGAGCCGGATTTGCCACTGCTGGCCGGCTACGCCTACAAACACAATGGCGACCTGCCGCATGCGCAGGCGGAATTTACCAAGTCGATCGAGCGCGGTCCGAACGTGGCGACGGCTTATGTGAATCGCGGATTTGTGCTGCACGACCAGCGACAGGGCATGGCGGCGGCAGCGGATTTTGATACGGCTCTGAAGATCGATCCGAAGAATGGCGAGGCGCATCTTGGACTGGCTTATGCCGATCTGGATCTGCATCGCGCGCGACTGGCGCTGGAGCAGGCGAAGTTGGCCGAAAAAGAAATGGGAGACTCTGAAGCGCTGCATTTGATTCGCGGCACGGCCTATGGCGACGAAGGATTGCTGAAGCGCGCCGTCGATGAATTTCGCATTGCGGCGAAGAGCGATCCTAGCGACGCCAATATTCATGTGGCGATTGCCGAGATGCTTTACAACCTCCACGAATATCAGGAGGCGATCAACGATTTGCAGGAGTCCGACCGGCTTGCTCCGGGCAATGGCCTGGTGTACGCGCAAATGGCTCGCTGCTACGCGCAATTGCACGAACGCAACCAGACGATGCATTACATCGAGCTGGCGGAAAAAGCTGGACCAAATGCGGTCTACGTTTCGACTGGCGAAGCGCTCAGCGTGTTAGGCGAGCAAAAGGCGGCTATGGCGCGATTCGAACGCGCGCTGGCTGTGACGGGAACCGACCGGGTCGAAGTTCGGCTGGCGATCGCGCATCTGATGATGAATCGCGGTCAGGACGATGCGGCACAGCGGCAGGTGACGCTGGCACTGATGGAGGCGACGGCCGGACGTACGGAACCTCCGAGCGCGACCGAGCTGGTACAGGCGGCTGACGTGTTCCTTGGCATGCACGAATATGAGCTGGCGCAGGTTTACTTTCAGCGAGCCTTGGCCGCGGGCGCGCCGGAGTCGGACGTGCGCGTGGGATTGGCGAACACCTATCTTGCGACCGGCGACACGATTCGCGCTGAAGCGCAGCTTGACGAGATCAGCAAGAGCGTTCCGGACGACGAGTTGAGCTACAACTTTCTTCTGGCCAAGGCGAATGTACTGCGGCAGCGCCGCCAGAATGCGGAGGCATTGACGGCATTTGCGCAAGCGACGGAAGCTGCGGGCGAAGACCCGACCGCCGAACTGGCGATGATTCGGGCGAGTGGCGATGAAGGCCTGCGCATCAATCACACCATAAGTTTTCTTTCGGATTACACGCTTTCGCCGATCTTCGAAGATACGACGGTGTATCCGCTGGACGCGGCGCTGGATTCGACTGCACCTGCGACAAGCAATAATCTGCCGCTGCCGCGCTCTTCGATTCAGAGCATGTGGACGGAGGCGTTTCATCTGCATATTCAGGGCATGCCCGATTCCGGGGGCTTCTTTCAAGTGCGCAATTCGCGCGGCGTAATCGATTTGCCGAGCGCGAACACGATCGTCGACCGCGACACGTGGGACTACAACTTCAACTACTCGATCAGCCCGTCGCTGCGTTGGGGACAGAACGTTTTCAATTTCAATACGGGCGTGCAGGAGACGATCCGGCGCGATTCGCTCGATCCCTACAACATGAATCAGAACCTGTTCCGGCAGTTCCTTTACATGCAGACGAGCTCGTTCTTCGACTGGGTCTCGGCGAGTGGATTTGCGATTCGCGAGGCGGGGCCGTTCACGGAAAATCATCAGCATGGGCGGGATCTGGCGGGGGCGCTGGAGTTTAAGGTTGGGCGGCCATGGGCGAAGAATTTTCTGATCACGGGATGGGGGGCGCGTGACGAGCAGTTCTCGCCGATTCCGCGCGAATTCTACTACACGTCAACTTATGCGGGGATCGAGAGGCGGTTTTCCGACCGGCTGAAGATTCGCGCGATTGGCGAATATCTGCGGTCGTGGCGGGTCGAGATCAGCCAGTACGCGATTGCACAGGCGTTCCGGCCCGCGGGCAATGTGGAATTTTCGCCGACGCGGAACTGGTCGATACAGGCGAATGCCGCCTACTCGCGGAACATGGGCATTCACGCTTATGACGCGGTGCAGTCCGGGTTTGCGGTTTCTTACGCGATGCCGATCCACCGCAACTTTGAAGACAACGGGAAGGAACTTTCGCTGCGCTATCCAATTCGTTTCTCCGCGGGTTTACAGCAAGAAGACTTTTTCAATTTCAACGGGCCGGCCAACCAGCAGTTCCGGCCGTATGTGCAACTCACCATCTTTTAGGGCGGGGCAGAAATCGAAGAGCAGTGCGAAAGGGCGAGCGGTTGCAAGAAAGAGCAGTTACGAAGAACAAGCGGTTATAGAAAACGGCCCTCATGAAAATTTGTCTTATTACCGCATTTCCTCCCAGTGGTCGGCAGCTCAACGAATACGGGCTCTATCTGGCGCGCGAGCTGCGGCGCAATCCGCTGGTTAACCTGACGATTCTCGCCGATAAGCTGTCGGACTATGAATGGAATACGGATGTCAACGGCAAGCCGATACCCAGAGGTGAGCAGCAGGAAATTCCTGGCTTTAACGTGATTCGTTGTTGGGAGAGCAATCGCCTGGCGTCGCCATTGCGTCTGATCAAGGCGGTGCATGACTGCAAGCCGGATGTGGTCTGGTTCAACCTTGTGTACTCGACTTTTGGTACGCCGGATTATCCGGTTGCTGCATTTGCCGGTCTATGTGCGCCGGCTGCGACGCGTGCGCTCGGATATTTCACGCATGTAACGCTGCACCACATCGTTGAGCACGTCGATTTTGAAGGAACGGGCGTGAAACAGGAGCGGCTTTACCGGCTGGGAAGCACGCTGGCCACGCGGATGCTGTTGAGTGCAACTTCCGTTTCGGTGCTGCTCTCCGGATACCGGCGCACGCTGGCGAAGAAATATTCGGTGGATAATGTGCTGCTCGGCACGCATGGGATATTCGCGCGCTGCCCGGTGCCGCCGGACTTCTCGCGGCGCGGCAATCCCGAACAGCGGATTCTTGCGATTGGACACTGGGGCACTTACAAGCGGCTGGAAACTTTGATGGAGGCGTTTCCGACTGTGCTGCGGCGGGTGCCGACGGCGCGGCTGATTATTGCGGGGTCGAACCATCACACGCGGCCCGGGTATTGGGAGTCGGTGCGGGAGAAATATGGACCTCATCCGCGAGTCGAGTTTCGCGGCTATGTGCAGGAAGCCGATCTGCCCGAACTCTTCAGCACTGCCAGCATACTGGTTTTGCCCTACGATTCGGCTACCGGCTCGAGCGGGCCGGCGCATCAGGCGTGCGAATATGGGCTACCGATTGTGTCCGCCGATATAGCCGATTTTCGCGACATGGCCGCGGATGAAGATATGGCGATCAGTTTTTACAGGACCGGTGATCCGATGGATCTCGCCGCGCAGTTGATTGGACTGCTCGAGTCGCCGCAGGATCAGCGGAGCGCGGCAGAACAGAACTATGCCGCGGCGGTCCGAATGACCATGCCGCACGTGGTGAGACATTATTTGCGCTGGTTCGAACTGGAGAGGCGGAAGCGCTCGCTGGGATCTTCCGGGCGGTGGCGGTTTCCCTTGATGAGCCGAAGACGAGCATCGCTGCGCGGGGCGCTGCATGGACTTCCGCCGGTGGGGAACAATGCTTTCCTGAGGCGAGATGACGCGGAGGAGACGACGCCGGCATTGCCTCAACAAAAAGATGCCGCATAAGGAAAACCCGTCCGGGAAAAAACGGACGGGGTTAGTTTTTGCGCAGCGCGAGCCGGTTTTTACCAAGTGGTTAGCGATTCACGGTTGGAATACTCTTCGATCGTAACTCCCGCCACAGACGTATCCAATTGATGCTGCACGCCCATGACAGTTCCCCAGGCGGGTTGAGGAATGGTCGAGAAGGCCAGCCCGCCAATATACATGGTCTGGCCATCGATGGTCAGCGTGCCGAACCGCAGGGTATTGTTAGGATCGGTCGTGGGGCTGAAAGTTAGAGGAATCTGCTGGTATCCGGCCGAAGTTACTCGTTGCAGGAAATATACGGCATGATGCCACGCTCCGGTGGAGAAGCGGCAGGGGGAGAGGTTGGAAGTTACCCAAGTCAGGCGCGAGTTACTGGGGAGCCAGAAGTCCCAGGCATTGTTTGCGTAGTTGCATTGCGAGCCGAACATAAACTCATGCACGCCGTCGCTGAGCGGGATGGCCTGGAATAAGTCGAATTCGGTCGCCTGAACGGTGTTGCTCTGCGTGCTGTTCGGAATGTAGAACCAGAACTCCCAAAGATAGTTTGTGGCGCTATCGAACTGCTGTGGATTCGGCGACTTCCAGTAGAAGAGGCTGTCGTCATACTGGCAGGTGCCATTCACGACAAAGTGGATGCCGGGGCTGGGTACATTGTCAGTGTTGGGGTCGGTGGCGCTGACGAAAGAGCCGATGCTGCCCGTATTGCACTTTCCACCGACATCGGGATTATTGTCGACGGTCCAGGAATCGCCATCGATTCCGTCGCTGCGCTGCGCATAGACAGGCGGCGTTGGGGGCGCGAAGCCGGTGATGTTGATGGAGTACGTCTTGGTTGCGACGTCACTGTGGGAATCCCACGCCTTGATGTAGAGAGAGTGCTGGCCGGCGGGAAGCATGATCCAGGCGTCCATGGTCGAGGCAAAGTTGCGGAAGACATTCACGTTGTCGACATAAACGACGTAGCCGGTGATTGGATTGAGGTCTTCAGCTGTCGCTTCGACGTGTACTGGCGAAGTGAGGTTTGTGGTGCCGGTCGAGGAGAGGCCGGGAGACTGAATGGAAATAGAAGTAACCTGGGCGAGGGCGAGTGTTGTATATCCTACACAGAAGAGAGCAAGAGTAAGAAGAGTTACAAGGCTATGTTTTGTCGTGTTATTCGGTTTCGAATCACCATTGCATAGGCGGTCCGCGATGGATGGGGATTGGTTCACGGTGGTTCCTCCACGGCCCTTGCAGTCTTCCGCCCGGTGGGAAGGGGGAGTCGAACAGAACACGCTGGGGCAAGTGCGAAATAAGAAAACTTACTCGCGAAAGTACAGGAGTTCCTGTATTGACGCAATGTACCCATTGGTTACCTGCTTTGGTGTTTTTATGTGTAGCTTGCCCGACTGAATAAGTGAGTTAGAAGGGATAAGGCGAGCACCGATACATGACACGTTTTGATCCCGCGCGTTGATGAGACGCTATTGGGCGTGAGGAGGCTAATTCTTTCAAATCTTCGCGATCCGGGCTGCTATTGCTGCGGATGATCAGGCGGCGGATTTGGGGTCGTCGCGGGAGAATTCGGCGGTAGATCGGGAGTCGCATCGACCGAGCTGCCGTCGCGGAGCTTGAGTTCGACCGGGCCGCCTTGGCGATGTCTGATCTCGCTGGCGGTTTCGATCGCGTCAGCGACCTTGCCGTCGCTGGTGTCGGCGACAGCGGCGAGCTTCATGCCCTCGGCGGAGGGACGGGTGGAGATGCTGACTTTTCCGTTGGCGCCGTTGGCGGCGCGAGCTTGGCGGTAGAAATCTTCGGCGCTCTCGAGATCGCCATTGCGTTCGGCGATGAAGCCCTGGTTGTTCAGGGAGAAGGCGTTGCCGGGATCGAGGCGGTAGGCTTGGGAGAAATAATCCTGAGCGGCGGTCCAATCGTTGCGATTGGCGGCGGAGACGCCGCGAAGGTTGAGCAAAGTAACTTGAGCTTCGTCGCTTTGCAGCGTTTTCATGTGCTTGCGGAGGCGATCAGCGCTGGAGCGAGCCATGTCGCTGACCGGTTTTCCGCGCCAAGCACCGTTCATAGTGACGATTACCGGCTCTTCAATGTGGGCATTGGCGGCGGCATTGTAGTAGCGGAGGGCTTCGCCGTATTCGCCTTGGGACTCCTTGGCTACTCCCATGTTATTGAGGGTGAAGGCATTTTTTGGATCGAGGGCGAGAGTTTGCTGAAGCAGGGTGTCGGCTTCGCGAACGCGGCCTTCGGACAAGAGCCCCACGGCTCTTACATTGGCGCGGTTGACCTGCGTTGCGACGTCATGGAAAGTGCTGATGGCGCTGGCGAGGGATTCGCCTTTGAGTTCTTTGGCGCTCGCTTTATCGATGCGAGCCTCGGTCGACTGGGCGACGGCCATGGCGTAGAACTGTTGAGCACGTTCGACTTGGCCTTCGAACTCGGAGACGTAGCCGAGGTTATTGAGGGTGAAGGGGTTGCCGGGATCGTAGAGGTAGGCTTTGTAGAAAAGCTCGCGAGCCTTCTTGAAATTGCGCTTGTTGACAGCCTCCACGCCTTCGCGGTTAAGTCGTTGTACCGGTGTCAGTTGGCTGCGTTTTGGGATGGTGATTTTGATGTCTTTGGCGGCGACGAGCGTGGCGCACGCGGCGATGAGCAGAGCGGCGAAGAGGACGCGTGTTAGCGTCGGTGGCTTGTAATTTTGGATATTTTTCCTGGTCATTTTCTCGATCGTTCGACGACTACTTTTGGGCGGTCCGCTCATGATCTTCGGCATCGATTAATTCCCTATAAATACTGGATTTAAGTCAATCCGCCTGTGTGTTATGTGGCTTATTTTGGATGCGAATCGTGGGGTTGCGGCTGCCCTCTTTTCTCTGAGTTTGTGGGACTACCTCTGCGGCGGATTGGAGCATCCAAGGATGGCTCCAAGCGGTAAGTGTGAGTCGGTCTTAGGGGGACGATTGAAGCGACTTCAGATTGGCAGTACATTGCTAAGCCTTTTGCTGGCAGCTGGTTGCGCGGGGGCGCAGGTGGCTGCATCTTCGGCATTGCTGGCGCGTGATTTATCGGGGAATGAAACGACTGTCAGTCCCAACCCAGTAGCGATGAGCAACCGGGAGCCTCATGCCGCACCGGAATTGCCGCCCCAGCCGAAGGGGAGAACGACGCTGATTGGAGGCCAGATCCGGAGCGTGGACCATGTGCGGGATGTTCTTATTCTTGATGTGTTTGGCGGGAAGAAGATGACTGTGCTTTTCGACGAGCGAACGCATGTTTTCAAGGGTGAACAGAAGGGGACCCTAGATGATTTGGAGCAGGGAGACCGGGCTTATGTCGATACGACCCTGGATGGGGAGGATGTGTTTGCGCGGAACATTCGCGTAACGGGCGTTTCGGTCGGGCAGAGCAGTGGGCAAATTATTGATTTTAATGAGGGAAAGCGGGAGCTGACGGTGCGGGACACGCTTTCTCCGCGGGCGGTGCGGATGCACCTGGCGGCGGGGGCGGTGATTTCGCATGGCGACGAGGCAGGAACGCTCGCGGACCTGCAACCGGGATCGCTTGTAAGTCTTTCATTTGTATCAGGTAATGAGAGAAAAGGTGGAGAGAGTTTGCCCGTGGTGAGTGCGGTTTCGATTCTGGCTTTGCCCGGAAGTACCTTCGCCTTCTCGGGGCGGGTGACGTTCTTGGATCTGAGCCGGGGGTTGGTGGTGATCGTCGATCCGAGGGATAACAAGAACTACGAACTGTATGTCGATGGAAACAATAAAGATATTGCGCGGAAATTGGCCGAAGGATCGAATGTGATGATTGAGGCTGAGTTCGATGGCGGGCGGTATGAGGCCAAGAGAGTGACGGTGAATTCGGCGGCCGAGGGGAAGTAAATTGCTGCCGGAAAAGCGAATAAAATACGAAAATTTGGGGCGAAAATAAAGTTGATTTTTGAGGCCGTCTAAAAGGGCGGAGTTCGGCGATTTCTCGCGGTCGCGATATTTACCTTTCGGTAACTGGCCGCGCTTTTCCTGCCTATTAGGATCATGGGGTTGGCGGGGGATTCTCGTCGAGCATTGAAAGCGATCGGGTTAGATCGATTGCTGGGAGAGAAGGAGTTAGCTGCTTGACGGCTATTTTAGGGGTGGGCGCGGGGTGATTCTTGTCAAGTTGACAGACCGTGCCTTTCGAGGCGAGTTTGGCATGGATTTTCGATGGTTGGGCTAGCGGAAATGACATTCAGCGGAGTCGGGAGAGAGTGCGGGGTCGCTGTAGTTGAGATCGTAGGGGTCCTTCGACTGCAATGAGCTTCGCTTTGCGAAGCTCATCTCCGCTCAGGATGACAACGCGACGAATGGCAACTGACCGATGACAACGCGACGAATGGCAGCTGACCGATGACAACGCGCGCTTTTTAGTCGGGGTTTAGCTCATCCTGGCGGGGTGGTAAGGCTGGGATTTCAGGATGGTCTTTATCTTTCCAGAAGGCTTTGAAGCATTCGTTGTCGTTCTTAGGGAGCCACTTCGAGTTGTCGGCGTAGGTGATTGAGGTGGGGACGAAGACCCATCCCAGGACAGCTTGCGCGCTGTTGGGTTGATAGGCTGGTTTTTCTTCGGTGAAGGTTGCGCCGGGAGCGATGTCCTGTTTGAGCGACCAGGAATTGGAGTCGAAGGGGCGGCGGAGATCCTGCGGGGCGAGGAAATGTTCGGACATAAGTTGAATGCTTTTGATTGGCTTGGCGCCGGTGTTTTTTATGATTAGCGCAAATTTGCCTGTGTTACTCCAGAAGTCTCCGCTGGTGAACTTTATGGGGCAGGATTTATTAGGTGGGGGATAGATGGTGTAGATGGCCATCATGCCGGCCTCCATGTGATCACCGACGTGGCAGTGGAACATCCAGGAGCCGGGGTTATCGGCGTGCATGTCGACGGAAACCATGCTGGCGGGGAGTAATTCGATTACGTCGGTGTTACGGGTTCCGGTAAATACGGTTTTGCCGTGCCAGTGCGGGCTGTGAAGATCCTTCTCGTTGCCCATCCCAAGTAAGTACCATCTCACCTTGTCGCCCTGCTGCATCATTAGTCCGGGTAAGTTGCCGAAGATGTAGCCGTTGATGGTGTAGAAGAGGCCGTCGTTCTTGCCGCCCATCTCGTCGAAGATCTGGAAAGAGGTGACGAACTCGCGATCGACACCTTTGGGAGTACCGTCGGGATTGGCCTTGCCTTTGGCGGTAATGAGGATGGGGCCAAGGAGGCCGGCGTTGACATCGCTCTCTTCTTCGACGTGCCCGTGATACCACCAGACGATGGAGCTGAGCTGGCCGGGACCGGGACCGCTGCCCTGGTCGGCGAACCAGTGGTAAGTGAAACGGTGGCCTGGGGCGACGAGGCTGCCGGAGCCGGTGGGAAGATAGTAACTGCCCTCGTTGTTTTTATCGTAGCGAAGGCCGTGAGGATGGATGTCGCGGAGGCGCTTGCTACGGTTGAGAAACTCGACGACGAACTCGTCGCCGACTTCGCCGCGGATGATGGGGCCGAGGATGCCGAGCCACTCGGGTTGGGGCTTCTTGGTAGTGAAGGTGGAGTCGGTGTATTCGATATAGCGGGTCTTGGGCCAGCGGGTGTGTCCGATCCAGGGAAGAATGAGGGGTTCGGCGGTGAGGAGATTCTGGCCGCTGGGGGCGAAGTCCCAGGTGACGTCTTCGGCGGCGATGTAGTAGTGGCGGACGGCGGCGGGTGCGGGGAGGGTTAGAGCGAGGGTTGCGAGGAGGAAGATCAGAGTGCGCACGTTTTTATTATCGCATTGGGGACGGCTTGTTTCCGAAAAGAGCTTGAACACCAGCGCGGTTGACCGCAGGGTTCACAGGGTTATCACGGCGGGGCTGCAGAGCGGGATGGGCAGCTTGACCGCGAGGGAACGAATCGCATTCGTCTTGCTGCATGCTTGCGAAGAGAACACCTTACGTCGCAGGAGAGGATGTTTAAGATTGTAGGGATCCTTCGACTGCGATGAGCTTTGCTTTCGCAAAGCTCATCTTCGCTCAGGATGACAAAGCTTTCAGGATGACAGCGCTCCCCTGGCTATGGCGGGGGAGGCTGGAGGCTGCAAGTGCCGCCGCGATTCTGGGCCGGAATGTTGGTGGGCGCGGTAGCCCAGGGGACGTTGACGAAGTCGAAGAATTCGGTCATGTCGAATTGAGCGGCGTCACGCTTGGTTAGCGGGGGAATACCGAAGCGGGTTTCGATGAGCTTCAGGACTGCGGTGGTATCGGCGACGGTGTGGGAGACGTAGTTCTTTTTCGAGTAGGGCGAGACTACGAACATAGGCACGCGATAGCCGGTGAAGACGAAGTCGCAGGTTGGGCCGGTGCCATAGGCGCCATTACAGATGTCGCCGGGGCGGAGATCCTGAGGAGTAATGCCGTCGGGACTGGGCATGGGCTGGGGCGAGACGTGATCGAAGAGACCGCCCGCTTCGTCGTAAGTGAAGACGAAGGCGGAATCAGACCAGCTCTCGCTGGTCATAAGAGTTTTAAGTTGAGTTTCGACAAAGGCGGCACCGGACTGGATGTTAATGGGTGCGTGGTCGTCGACGGAAGGATGCTCGTCCTGTCCGCTGTCGGTGGGCGACTCGATCCACGCGACCTGAGGCAGCGTGCCGTTGGCGGCGTCGGTGGCGAACTGCGACATGGGAACGAGATTCTGACTAAGTGTCGGATCGTTGACGACGGTCTTACCATAAGTGAACATCTGCAAGTAACTGCCGGGAACGATGAAGAGACATTGCGGACTGGTATCACCGGGCGAGCAGTTACCGATGGCTTCAGGATCGGGCTGGATATAGATGCGCCAGGTTATGCCGGCATTTTGGAGAGCCTCGAAGATAGGAGGAGCGGTGAGCGGGCTATTGTCGTAGGGATTCTGGCCGCTGAGAGGATAGGCGTGGCCTTGCGAGGTTCCGGCCATCATGAACATGCGGTTCGGTTCGGTGCGGGACATAACCGGCGAAAACCAGCGGTCGGAGGTAGCGAAGTTAGTCGCCATAAAGTAATAGAAGTTAAGGTCGGCGTCGGTGTAGTAACCCATGGCGCGATAGCCCTCGGTATCCATGAAGGGCGGCTGGTTCTGACGCGCATCGTTGGCGGCGGTTTGTACGAAGCCGTTGAGTGTGGCGGGATTTTTTCCGACCGGATCCTGATAGTCCCAGTCGACATGGCTCTCGTTCCATGAGGGGCTGGGATTCTCGATACAGATGCTGGGAAGATGGTCGGAGACGACGGGAGTGCCGCTGGGATCGGCGTCACAGTGGGAAGTGGGATCGGGATTGGAGCAGGGAGGATTGCTGGGCGCGGGCTGACTGCCGGGGGGCGGATTGAACTGAGCGAGCCCGTCGAATTGCTGATCGGGAACGCCGTTGTTGGCCCAATACTGGCGGAGATAGCCGAAGTAGTGGTCGAAGGAACGATTCTCCTGAGCGAGGATAACGATGTGATTGATGGCGGGATTGAAAGTTGCAGTGACGCTCTGATTCGCGCTCATTGTAAGAGTGCAGGTGGAGGAGTTACCGGAGCAGGCGCCGGACCATCCGGCAAAAGTGGAGAAAGTGCTTGGGACCCCAGGGGCCTCGGTGAGTGTGACTTGGGTGCCGGTATTGAAATTAGCGGAACAGGTGCCGGGGCAGTTAATGCCGGCGGGAGAACTGGTGACTGTGCCTTGCGCGGGCGCGGTGGCGGCCGTGGTAACGGCGAGATTAATGTTGCCAGTGGCGAACGATGCGGAGATGCTTTGATTGGCGGTGAGCGTAATAGTGCAGGTCATGGCGTTGCCGGAGCAAGCGCCACCCCATCCGGAAAAGCCAGAGCCACTGCCGGGAGCGGCGGTGAGAGTGAGCTGGGTTCCAGTGTTGAAAGTTGCGGTGCAGGTGCTGGGACAGCTTATGCCGGCGGGAGTACTGGAGACGGAGCCGGAAGCGCCGGTGCCTTGAGAAACGGTGACTTGAACAGTGTTTGTGCCAGCACGGTTGGGGGCGGTGCCGACACCGCGGCAGCCGACGGCAAAGAGGATGGCCAGAGCGCAAGAGGCGAGAGAGAGCAGACGAAATCCAGAGCTAGTTCCAGACACGGCGCGACACTCCAGTGAAATTCCTACGAGCAGTGCTTGGATGGGAGGGGGGAAGGAGTGGTTGTCTGGCCGACGCATGAGTGGAAAGGCGCATGAATACTGGGGAAATGAGACGATGCGGAAAGGGTGGCGGAAGGTTGGATGAACGACACAATTGTGAACTTTCGATTGTTGATATTGGGAAGTTACTGTATTACCGTCTGGTTACTGCCCACGAGATTTTCTGCGGAGGGAAATGGCCACCGGCGAGCCGTGCGGGGCCGGGTGTGAGCCGGCTTCGGAGGTGTCGTCTTAGTTCTCTCTATAGTTCACTGTGAAGTTCACTGTGATCCGCGGGCGGGCGAGAGTTCCAAGCTCAAGCAAAAAAACATTGTAAGGAGCAGGTTGTCGATGAACTGGCTAAGACCGTCCCGAATTTTGTTGATCGCGAGCCTGGCGATGCCGGCCTTCGGCACCGTAACCGTGAACTCACCGAGCCAGGGGGGGGGCGTGAACTCTCCCGTCAACTATGTCGCGTCGTCGTCGAGCAGTTGCTCGAAAGGGGTGGCGTCGATGGGAGTGTACGTCGATAACAATCTTCAGACCGTGGTGAACGGTAATCAGATGAACACGAATGTGACCATTAGCGAGGGAAATCATAAGACGGTGGTACAGGAGTGGGATTACTGTGGCGGTTCGACTTATCAGGAAGTCGATATCACGGTGGGCGGCGGAGGCGGCGGCGGAGGTGGTAAGTCGCAGGTGACGGTGAACGCGCCGGCGAATGGAGGAACGGTGGGGAGTCCGGTGAACTATGTGGCGTCGTCGACGTCGACGTGCGCCAAGGGCGTAGCGTCGATGGGAATTTATGTGAACAACACGCTGAGCTATGTGGCGCAAGGAGCGAGCCTGAATACGAATCTTAGTCTGAATGCCGGGAGTTACCATACGGTGGTAGAGGAATGGGACCATTGCGGCGGCGCGGCGTACACGGATGTGGACATTACGGTATCGGGCGGCGGCGGTGGTGGTGGCGGCGGGCAGTTTACGGAGTTGCAGGGAAGCAAGGGATGGATTGCCTATGGTGAGTATCCACCGAACTACCAGATCTGCACGAATTGCGGAGAAGGAGTGAAGTGGTCGATTACGCAGCATCAGAGTTCGCCATCGCTGAGCGGGAACTCAACCGAGTACTGGATTGGAGGAAATCATGCGTATTCGGATGTGCTGTTCACGATTCCGCTGATTGGGACGAACTCGTCGCAGGGGATGCCGGATACGGATCATAAGATCGTTCCAAGCGTGCATGACTTCACTTATGACGTTTACTTTTACGGGAGCAATCTGGGACTGTCGGAGGTGCTGGAGTTCGACATCAACCAGTTCTTTGACGGAATGGGATTCATCTATGGACACCAGTGCGAGATTACGGCCGGGGCTCATGATTGGGACATCTGGGACAATGTGAACAAGCACTGGGTGCACACCGGAATTGCGTGCAATCCAGTGAGCAATGGATGGAATCACCTGACCATCGAGGTGGAGAGGACGTCGAACAACGAGCTGCTGTATAAGACGATCACATTCAACGGAACGACGCACACGATCAATGCGACTTATCCGCACTATGACTGCGGAGACTGGTATGGCATCGGACTTAACTATCAGATGGATGGTAACTCCAAGCAGAACGCGTATAGCGTCTATGTCGATGAGCTGACACTTACGTACCAGTGAGGAACTGAGGAGCGATCCAGTCAAGAGGCTGTCCTAATTTAGAGGCGAAGACCCCACGAACGGCAATAGAAACATCCTGCGGGGAGCCGGCATGAATCACACTCATGCCGGCTATTTTACTTATGACGAGATAAGCGGCGCGGGAGTTGCGCAAAAAGTTGACCGGATATTCGGGCTTACGCTCACGTGCGGCGACCGGATCGGCATCGAGGAGATACGCGATGTCAGGATGCGGGATGAGTTTCAAAATCAGCCGCGCGTAGAGACGAGAAGCGTGGTAGCGGATGCCGAGGTTGACCAACTGGTCGTAAAGATAACGGTCGAAGACGATGACGTCGACGTCCGGGGAGCGGCGCAGGCTGGCGACAGTGAACTTCATGCCAATCGCGTCGATGAGGCAGAGGAACATACGGGCGGCGATGGTGAGGGGATTCTGAATGTTTTTGTCGCGGCGGTTGACAGGCTTGCCGGGGGCGCCAACGCCGACTTCGCCCCGGAAGATGGCATGGCCGAGGGCTTCGCGGAGACGGCGGCAAGAGGCAATGTCATCCCAGAAGGCGACGAGACGAACGCGGAGGCCGGCATCCTGAAGGGATGAGATGAGATTGTCAATTTGCGTGGTCTTACCAGCGCCGTCGATGCCGGAGAAGCTGACGAGGATCGGGCCAGAACATTGAGCGTGCCGGCGCGGCCATTGGATGACGTGTTTCGATTCGCTCACTTCGACTCGCTCAGTGTGATTCGCTTAAATCAAACCTTCGACAAAGATAGCGGCATTCGTCAGTGGGGCGACAGGCACTTAGTGAGCGCCCGGCGGCTTACTTGGGCTGCCTTCGGTGAGAGCCATCGTTACTCCGACGGCTGCAGCGGCGCCTATCACCGCTCCGGTACGAATGAGAATGGTGCGGATGCGACGCTGCTTTGCGGGCGCCAAGGCGGCGCCAGCCGGGCGAGAAGCTGCGACGCCGAGTGTAGGCACGGTTTGGGCAGCAGCAGCGCCGAGAGGTTCGCGGGGAGCCGAGGGCAGTTGCGGCGCGGCCTGCTGGGGCGTCGCTGACTGCTGAGGTGCCTCGGATTGCTGGCCCCCGGTTGCGGGAGCGGACGATTGTTGCGCCTCTAGTTGACTTAGTTCGACAGCGCCGGGACTATCGGGAAGGGATAAGTCGTCAGACGGCGATGCAACCTGCGCGGGATCGAGGGGCGGCATGGGGGGAACGGGAGCGTTATCGTTCTCGTATTGCTTTGGCAATTGGGCAGAAGTTTGTGCCGGGTTCTTTGGCTGAAGCTGCTGTGCCAAGGCGTCGACGGTTGGGTTCAAGAAAAAAGCCAGAAGCAAACCTGGCGCGAAGATGCCCAGGCGCGAGGTAATTTTGCTCTCGCGTGAAGTTCCCGTTGAAACTTCCATTGAATTCTCCGTTGGAGTTTTCATTGAACTCTCCAGTTGGAACCGGCAATTGTGGCGCCTGGAAAGACCGAAACCATGCGGTAGCGTCCATTTGGCTATCGCGAAAGACCGCGGGCTCTCCGTTATGGTGAAACTAATAGCGAAAACAGGACAACGCTTACTCAGGTTCGACCTTATTCGGGTTCGACCAGCTTCAAGTTCAAAGACGGTGAAAGGGATTGCACAGCCGCGGGCGAGAAGCGATGGAAGCTTTCGACCGCGTCGTTGCTGTTCCCAAAGATCTCAAAGAGGCGATCGACTCTCGTCATTTCAAGAATGACGGCCAGCTGCGGCGAGAGCGAGGCGAGTTTGAGATCGCCATTGCGCTTCATTGCCTCTTCCATGCAGCGCAGAAGCAATTCGACGCCGGCGCTATCGAATTGACGGACGGCGCTGAAATCGAAAACGAGGCGCGGCCGGTCGCCCTGCAAGACCGGTTCGAGCTCGCGAAAACAAATCTCCGCCTGCTGCGCGCTGACTGTTTCCGGCAGCTGCTTTACGACTACGGGCTTCCCGGTTGTCATACTTCACCCTTGAAGACCTCGAGCAGCCGGCCTTTAGCGCGCGAAAGATATTCGGAGTACTCGGAGTCTGCAGCCGTGATAGTGGGTTCGATCTCGGCGAAGTCCGGCAAGTAAGCGGGAATGGGCTGCCGCTCAGGCGGGACGTTGGAAATGAGATTAGGATCCTGAATGCACAAGGTCACATTGCGAGAAAGGTCGACTAACTCGAAGCGGTCGACTAAGGACGATGAAACATCGAGGCCGCGGCCGACCATGGTACGTGGTAGGAGCGACGCATTGGAGACGAGACTGCCTTCGCCGACGTGACAGTTGCGTTCGAGATTGGCGCAGCGAGTAATGACGGCTCCGGGTTCGACGCGAGTATCGGCACCGACGTAGCAAGGAGCGACGAGGCGGGCGGTTTTGTGGACGTGCGCGCTATTGTCCACCCAGACACCAGGCTTGATCTCGTGGCCAGTGGGCGCGATGGAGCAGCGACCAAGGAAGGCATCGACGACGAGATGGCGAAAGTCATGCGCATCGGCGAGCCGATTCACGTAACCGCTGACCATGAAGGGAACGGGCGAGTTTTCAATTTCGCAACCATCTTTACGATCATCCCTCCGATCACAGGGAACGAGTGAACAATCATCGGAAAAAAAAGAAGAATCGAGGTTCGACAGAGCGTGCGCAGTATCAACGATCCAGTACGAAAGCGAGCCTTGAGAGTCGTGAATGGGAGTTACCGGTTGCGAGTGGACGCGGTGATGCTTGAGGGCGGCCGGAAGGTCAAGCTCGACATAGGCGCCAAGCCTGGCGAGGAGGACGGTATCAACCCCCTTGCGCAAATTGTTAAGAAGCGCGTGCTTTGCGAGCGCGGCGCGATCACCGGGGCGACTGGGAAATGCGATGGTGACATCGTTGGAATCGTGAAGACCGATGCAATCGGGAGGGGCGATCACGGCGATGTTGTTAAGTCCAGCTTGCTTGAAGCGAGCGGCGGTGCGCTCCAGGATGGATTGGCCGAAAAGTTCGACGCACGCGAGCGAAGTGGGCAGCGGGTGCGAAGAAGTGGTTGCGAAATTCGATCGAGCTTGTGGGGCGTCGAAGGAATAATTCGAGACGAAGTCAGGGTGACGATGGCCACCTAAAAGTATTGCGGCGAAATGCACTTGAGGGGCTCCTCAGCTCTCTTCACTTTACTTTCGATGGCCACCAAAGAAAGTTGGTTGGTCAGGGCGAGAAAGCGAATATCGATTGCCCGGAATTACAGTCCGAGTCGTTGCACGCTGACGTTGCACGTTAACCCAAAGCGAAAGGAAAAGACGCGCAGAGTGCGGCATTCGATAACTGTAGGACGGCAGGCGCGATTGGTCATTACGGTATTTGCTGTAGCGTGTGAAGAATTGCAGTGGACTCGAAATCGTGACGAATTGCAGGACTGTCGAAATATTGCGCTAGTTGCACAAACCTGCAGGTGACCGGACCATCAAACTTCATATCCAAACTATTTGTGTCGGAATTGACTTTCATTTGGAGGAACGGGGAGCAGAATGAATAGCGAAGTTAAACAAGCCGAATACATGGCAGTGCTGTCGCGTGTGACAATAGGCGAAGCGGAGCCGGGCGGGGACGGCGAGAGTTGGTCGCGACTCCGCAGGGAATTGGCGTATGTAATGCGGCTGAACGAGCGCGAGTTTGGGAACTTCGTCGAACTGGCAAATAATCATCACGTGATCGTGCGGGCGTTTGAAGCGCTGAAGAAAGTGGCCACGCTGGACGAGCCGGGTGCTGAAAGCGTGGAGAAGTGGCCAGGAAAATCCGAACGGTTTGAAGCGGTGTTGAAGAATGAACGCGCCCGGATCAAGCGAGCGGTGGAATATCTGTACAAGATTTGCAATGGGCTGGAGGCGCGGGGTTGCCGCGTTGCGGTGATCAAGTCGCTCGATCACTGGCCGGATTTGGGATCGGATCTGGATTTGTATACGACGGCGGATGATCGGGCCGTGGAACGGGCGATGCGTGAGGAGTTTGGGGCGCATCCTGTGGAGAGAAGCTGGGGCGACCGGCTGGCGCAAAAATGGAATTACCGGGTGCCGGGATTGCCGGAACTGGTCGAGATCCATGTGCAGTACCTGGGACAGACGGGAGAGCATGAGGAACTGGCGCGGCGGGTGATTGAACGGGGAGTAAAGAAGAATGTGGGAGGGTATGAATTCGGCGCGGCGGCGCCGGAGGAACGTCTGGTGATTTCGGCGCTGCAAAGAGTTTACCGTCACTTTTATTTCCGGCTGTGCGACATGATCGATTCGGCGGGGCTACTTAAAAGCGGCGCGGTCGACTTCGCAGAGCTGCGAAAAGCGGCGAGTTCGGCGGGGATATGGAAGGGCGTGGCGACTTATCTGTGCCTTATCCAGAATTATGTTCGCGAGTATAAGGGGGATTTGGAGCTTCCGGATAAAGTTACGCGGGCAGCCCACTCTCCGGAATCGACGGTGCAGTTTAAGGACGGGTATTTAAGAGTGTCGAAGGCGACGGGAGCGAAGCTGTATTCGACACAGTTGCTGGAGGCGGGAAAGAATCGCGACATGCGGGCTTTGCTGCGGCTGCCGCTGCTGCCGCCGTTAGCCATTTCGGCACTTGTGGCGCATAGTTTGACGGGGAACGATAAGGGGATTTGGTAGTTGCAGACTTCGATTAGAACACCTGAAGACGGGGCAAGAGCACCGTTTTGCCGGTTAGGTATGCCGTTTCTCGCGATAGGTGATGTCTAGCCGCGAATGGATTGGCCAAAAATAGGCGCCTTCTTACGAAGGCGCCTTTCCAGTTTGTGGTCTAAGGAGAGAGTTATACGCTTGAACCGCGACGGCCGATTCCCATAACCAAGGTCACGAGGAAAAAAATCAGGAAAACATAAAAGAGAATTTTGGCGATGCCCGCCGCCGCCACTGCCACCCCAGCGAATCCGAGGATCCCCGCAATGACCGCGATAATGAAGAATACGGCTGCCCAATAGAGCATGGTTTTAATCTCCCCTCCAAACCTACCGCTAGAATAAGTCTTCGCCACATAAAGGTCCATCGGGTGAAAGCCGTAGGCAATTCAGGGACTTGCGGTAAGACGCCCGTCTTGAATTCCGCGTAATGGCTGAGCCGGGCAGCAGAACCTTTTCTACGCGTCTGGCGCTTTGAGACCGATAAAGCTGTTGAACTGCTGAATAACTGGATAGCACTCGCACGCGGACTGCTCGAGAACCTTGCGATCCACAATTTTGACGGCGCCGCGAGTGTATTCAATTGCGCCCTTGCGTTGAAGAAGAGCGGCGGCGAGACTCACACTGGGACGGTCGGTGCCGAGCATAGTGGCAAGAAAGTCGTGAGTGATAGCCAAGTAGCCGGTGTCGACGCGGTCATGCATCATGAGGAGCCAGCGGGCGAGACGCTGCTCGATGCCGTGGAGGCGGTTGCAGGCGGCGGATTGAGCGGCTTGCATGCCTTGAATTACGGTGTGACGGTTGGTGACGTTCTGGAGGTAAGCGCAGTTAGGGAGAAGATTGCGAAGGGCCTCGGCACGAATACGAAAGCCATCGCCGGCGATTTGAACGACGGCGCGGTGCGGATAGCGGGTAAGTCCGACGAGAGCGGGCGTACCAGTCACGCCTTCATTGCCGACGACGCCGACCTCAACCGTCTTGCCCTCGCGGGTGACGACGACAATGGAGACGAGACCGCGATTTGGAAAGTGAACAAACTCAAGCTTGTCGCCGGGCTCGTGGAGGCTAGTGTGGCTAGGGAGATACTCGAACGAAAGTAAGGGGCGAATAAGCTGAAACTCCGAATCAGGCAACGAGAGAAGAATGCCGTTGCCGATGGGGCGGCCCTCAAAATTGGTACGCTCGCCTGATGGCAGGGGAGTGAGTTGCGCGTTTGACATGAGGTTTGCGCCGAACGTCTGCTTGCTATGCACGGCATTATGATGCAGAGAACAGGAGAGTGAATGTATAGAACTTCAAGATCTTGCACAATGTCATGCTTCGGAATTTGATGGGAATATCTAAAACACCGTGAATTGGGAGCAGGCTACAGAAAGTTTGCGGAGGGGGTAAGGACTTAACCGTATGGCTGAAACGGGTTACGTTGGGTACTTTCTAACGTGTCGCCCCGGCAAGAAGGTTTATGGGCGAAAGTTTATTTGTGTCATAAAGAGTTGACGAAAGTCAGGAGAGCGAACTCATGGCGAGCAAAACCGCAGTATTTGGAATTTATCCGGCGTACGCGAGCGTAGAAAATGGAGTCGAGGGACTTCGAATTGGAGGGTTTAACAGCGGCGATATTTCCGTTCTCTTCCCGGAAGGAACGGGGACGCGCGATTTCGCGGTCGAAAAGGGAACGAAGGCACCGGAGGGAGCGAGCGCGGGCGCCGGCACTGGAGCGGTCGTGGGCGGCACCCTGGGCTGGCTCGCAGGTATTGGGACACTGGCGATTCCGGGGATTGGACCGTTTATTGCGGCGGGGCCGCTAGTGGCGGCGCTGGCGGGAATTGGAGTAGGCGGTGCGGTGGGAGGGATAGCGGGCGCCCTGATCGGAATGGGCATTCCCGAGTATGAGGCCAAAAGGTATGAAGGGCGGGTAAAAGATGGCGGGATCCTATTGTCCGTGCATTGCGAGAACTCGGAGATGACGAAGCGGGCGAAGGACATTTTAGAGAGAACTGGGGCAAAAGACATATCCTCGACATCGGAGGCGGCGTCAGATGAGTCCAGATACCAGAACTTGCCTAAGGCGGGATAAGAGCAGTAGGTCAATCGCCGGAGCTATCGACAACACGACCGCTTTATTGTTATTGAGTAGAAAAGCGGTGCAGCAAGACCCCAACGAAGTATAAATTCGCAGGAGCTATACTTCGGGCAATGTGTAAGTAAGGAGTGATTCTTATGGGAAACGAACCGAATAAGCAGCAGGGAGAACAATCGCAGTCTCATCAACAAGGGCAATCGCAAAGCCACCAGCAGGGACAGCAGTCCAACCAGCAGGGACAGAATCCCAGCGGTGGAAGCTCGGATCAGTGGAAGTCAGGGCAGCAGTCGGGCGGACAACAGGGCTCGCAGGATGCCACGAAAAAAGATCCGAGCCGGCAGCACAGCGGATCGCAACAGGACGACGAACAGGAAAAGCGGCGCGCGTCCTAACTGGGCGCTTCGCCACCAAATCTTTTTCGCTTAAGAGAAAAGCCATGGCTACGGTCGTGGCTTTTTCTTGTTTGTAGCAGGCTTTGTCGGAACGGTCTGAAAAGATACTGTAACCCACTTCTACAGACACTAAGTTAGACGCGTATATGCTACTTACAAGTTGTAAATCATTAACCGCTCAGTTAAGCATAAGAGATAACGCAGTGCGTCGTACATTGTGCACTGGATGGACCAGGGGAACGAGCAATTCTATGCTCGGTAGCACAGTGGACCGATTGCCCGCAGAGAGTAAACAACGGATTCGCTTAGAAATGGAGAACTAAGTGCCCCTCGACGATTCCTCCCCCGCTATCTTAGAGTCGGAAATAATCCGGCGTGCACAGCAAGGCGACCCCGAAGCTTTTGGGCTTCTATTTGAGCGGCACAAGGCACGAGTTTATGCCTTATGTTTGCGGATGACCAGAAATAAGGCCGAAGCGGAAGATCTTACCCAGGAAGCGTTCCTGCACGTGTTCCGGAAGCTGTGCGCTTTCCGGTCCGATTCGGCGCTGTCGACGTGGCTCTATCGAGTCACAGTGAATACCGTGCTTATGCATTTTCGCAAGAAGACTCTGGCGGTAGTTTCGGGGGAAAAGCCAGGGACTGACGGGAATCCGACACCGAGGGAATTTCCCATGACGGATTTCAGGTTGACGGGGTGCGTCGATCGTATGGCTCTAAACCGGGCTTTGGCCGAGTTGCCGAATGGATACCGTCGTATTTTTCTTTTGCACGAAGTGGCCGGATATGAACATCGGGAGATCGCCAAGTTCCTGGGGTGTTCCGTGGGTAACTCGAAGTCGCAATTACATAAAGCGCGCCAGCGGATACGGGAGATTCTGGTACCCACACAGGTTGTGCAAAATGGGCGGAACAACGGCCGCGGATTGAAGGCGCGTGCCACCGAGGCATGGGCTGGGCGAGGGGCTACGCTTCCGGCGTTGCGGCGGGGCACAGAGAGCCTGGTGACAGGACAAACTGGAGGATTGGCGAATGCGGCATGAGCCTAAGGAATGTTTTTAGGCCATCTACATAACCGCGCCGATGGGCGGCAGGGGTAGCGCGCGATAAAGTTGTTAGTGTTTAGTGAGCTCAGCCCACTTAGGGCATTCAGAAAGAGGTTATCCGTGAAATCGAAGAACAGAGCAAGACTAACGGCCTTGACGGCTGTCGGCGCAATGGTTCTGCTGCTGGCTAGCGTGAGCTGGGCGGCCGACGACAAAGACGAATCCGACATCGCGAAGCGCATCGACACTTCGGCGCATGTGCTTGACGAGATTATGAGCACGCCCGACAAAGCAATTCCAGACAAAATCATGAGCGACGCCAAGTGCCTCGCAATTATTCCGTCGATGGTGAAGATCGCGATTGGATTCGGCGGAGATCATGGGCGTGGGGTGGCAACGTGCAAGACTGAGCATGGGTGGAGCGCGCCCGCACCGATCACAATTACCGGGGGAAGCTGGGGATTACAGCTCGGCGGCCAGGCGGTGGATATCATCATGGTAGTGATGAACCAGCAGGGTATGGACCACTTACTTGCGAGTAAGTTCAAACTTGGCGCGGAAGCGTCGGCCGCGGCGGGGCCTGTGGGACGCGATGCTGGCGCCAGCACCGATTGGAAGATGAGAGCGGAAGTGCTGACTTACTCCCGGGCTCGCGGCATCTTTGCGGGAGTTGACATCAACGGCGCGGCGATCACGCAGGATAAGGATGCGACGCGGTTGTTGTATGGGAAGATGGAGCCGTTCGCGGATATTCTCAAAGGGGCCGTGCAGCCTCCGAGTGGCAGCCATGCCTTTCTGGCCGCTTTGCGCAAGTATTCGGAACAGGCACACAATCACCAGGGCGAATAACAGAGAGCGAGTAACGGTAAGTTAGCCGAAAGATGAGTGGCTGCGCCGTAATGGGCGCAGCCATTGTCTATTGTGGTCCCCGGATGTTGTGCAAGATTCACTACCGAATGAAATGCTCTGCGATACAGGTTCCGATGGATGGGAGAGCGACCGAGTCCCCTGTTAGGGTGGGTGGAAGCTGAACGAGGCCAAGTGTGCTCGCCAGCCATAATTGCCAAGGCAGACGCGAGCGGTTTGTGTAAAGCCTTGGCTCAGTATTAAACCCAGCGCCGGTGTTGCGTCGCCGGATGACTTTTGAAATCCAAGGGAGCGACTTATGTCAACTATTCTGCTGATCATTCTTGTGCTGCTGCTCATTGGAGCATTGCCGACTTGGCCGTACAGCACCGGTTGGGGCTACTATCCTAGCGGGGGCCTAGGGCTAATCCTCGTCGTCGTGCTAGTGTTGGTGTTGATGGGACGGGTATGAGTTGGGCGGATGCCCAGTGCAAAAGTGCGGCGAGGCGCGCTTGTGCCAAGTGCTTGAGCTTGGGGTCCGGCTTGAGTTGTTGATTTCCCGCGGAGAAGGGACCGATCCAGGTTTTTGTCGTTTCCCTGGTTCAAACTCGACCGAAGCCGAACGACGTCAGGCGAGTTCACGGTTCCTTCTTCGGTAGGGAAATGTGCCCGAAGGGATGTTTTCGCGGGTTTATTGAAATAAGTTGATTCCGCCTCCAGCCTCGTTGACTGTTGCATTGTCCTATTGTGCTACATAATGAATCATGACAATCGAGGGGAAACTTACGCCCAAAGGCGAACGGCGTCATCGCGCCCGCTGGTTATGGATGTCCCTAGTGGTTGCGGTGGCAGTTCTCGCCGTCGGACTGTACTCTCTTCGGAAGCACGCCGAGCCGATTCTTCGAGCTCGAGTTATCGAGACGCTAACGGCGCATTTTCAAAGTAGAGTCGAGCTGGCGAATTTCCATGTGTGGGTGGAAAATGGGCTGGCTGTTTCGGGCGAGGGGTTGAAGATCTATGGGAAGAGCGATCCGAATATTCATGAGCCGGGCGTACAGCCGCTGATCGACGTAGAGGAATTCCGTTTTCAGACCGGCGTTCTGAGCCTGCTGCGGTCGCCGATGCATGTGCAGAGCGTGCGGTTGAAGGGACTTGTGCTTAATATTCCGCCATCGGGTGAACGGCGGGAGATGCAGGGGATAGGGCCGAAGGGCAGTAAGATCAAGATTGTAGTGAATGAGTTTGTGAGCAAAGACGCACAACTTATCATCAATACGGATCGTCAGGATAAGTTGCCGCTGGAGTTCAGCATCCAGAATCTGAAAATGGAGGATGTTGGTCCAGGCCAACCGATGCGTTTCGATGCAACCCTATTGAATCCGAAGCCGATCGGCGAGATTCAGTCCAACGGATCCTTTGGTCCGTTCATGGTCGATCATCCACGAGAAACGCCAGTAAGAGGGACGTATTCATTTAATGATGCAGACTTATCGACGATCAAGGGCATTGGAGGGATTCTTTCGTCGACAGGAGGATATTCCGGAAACCTGGGCAGCATTGTGGTGGACGGAAAGACAGACACGCCGGATTTTAGGCTGGCGGTAAGCGGCCACTCGGTGCCGTTGGAGACGGAGTTTCATGCGGTTGTCGACGGCACGAGCGGCAACACGTATCTGCAACCGGTGAAGGCGCGTGTGCTGAACTCGTCGTTCGTTGCCAAGGGATCGGTGATTCGCATGAAGCCGCGAGGACACGCAGTGGCATTGGATGTGACCATCGAAGGGGCGCGGATTGAGGATTTACTAGAGTTGGGTATGCGAACGGATCCGCCAATCATGACCGGGACGGTGCAGTCGAAGGCGAAGTTCGACCTGCCGCCGGGTCCAGAGGGAGTGGATAAGCGGCTGCGACTTTCGGGGGAGTTTCAAATCACGAATGCGCACTTCACGAATGCGAAGGTTCAGGAACGGATTGACGATTTAAGCGCGCGCAGCCTGGGCAAAGCGAAACTGGCGGCGGCGGAACATACGAAGGACGTGCATTCGAATATGACAGGCGCGTTTGACCTGAAGCAAGGAACAATGGACTTGTCTCGGCTGCACTTTGAGATTCCTGGGACGAGAGTTGATATGACAGGGCAGTATAGCCTGGATGGAAACACGTTCGACTTTCATGGAAAGGTGCGGCTTGATGCAAAACTCTCGCAGACAGTGACGGGTTGGAAGTCAGCGCTGCTGAAGCCAGTGGACCCGATCTTTGAGAAGAATGGAGCGGGAACGGAGGTGCCAATTAAAATAACCGGCACCAAGGCAGAACCGCACATCGGGCTAGATTTCGGTCATAAGGGCAAGTAAGTCGCTTCACCGACCCGTTTCGAAGCGATAGCCGATTCCACGCAACGTTTTTAAGTAGCGCGGATGACGGGGATCGCGCTCGATCTTCTCGCGAAGACGGCGGACGAAGACGTCGATTGAGCGTGGCGTGACGAAAGAGCCTTCCTTCCAGACGGCATCGAGGAGTTGATCGCGTGTGAATACGCGGCCGCGGTGCCGGGCGAGATACTCAAGCAAACGAAACTCGCGAACCGTGGTCTGGACGGGCTTGCCTTGGACGCTTATGGTCATTGAGGCGATATCAATTTCAATCTCGCCTAATTGAATTAGTTCACGAACTGGCGCTTCCTGCTCGGTACGGAGAATGTTGCGGACGCGCGCAATAAGTTCGCGCGGGCTGAAGGGCTTAGTGATGTAGCCGTCCCCCCCGGCGTCGAAGGCGTGGAGACGATCCGTCTCTTGGGTGCGTGCGGAGAGAAAGATGATAGGAGTCTTGCAGAGCCGCTCATGCTGACGGATCTGACGGCATAGATCGAAGCCGTTGACTTCGGGGAGCATGATATCGAGAAGGAACAGCGAGGGCGGAGCGACGGTAGCAGAAGGCATAACGGGCGCGCCCGAGAAGAAAGTAGAGACCTCGAAGCCCGCGCTGCGGAGATTGTGTTCGATGAGGCGAGAGACGTCGATATCATCCTCGACGACGTAGATGAGGTCCGGGTGACGCCGTTTGTCGATCGTCTCGAGGGAGTACATTGCAAAAGACGACAATTTAGTTTTCTTGAAGTGAGATAGATACTGACAATGCGACACTAAAGGCCGCGTGTTGCTGCAATGTTGCGCTAGTGTTAAAGGAGAGTTAATTTGGGCGGTTGCGCTGGTTGCGGAGTTGAGGCCAGTTACCCGTGTTGTGTCGCTTGAGAGAGCGCGCTTGTCCTGCGTTTTGTGAGGCTTGCTGGCAGTTGTTTGTCACGGCGACGTCGCATTTCTGGGTAAAGGTGCCTAGAGATAGCTGGGACGATTCGGTGACATCGGTCTCGACGAGGAAGCCATTGTTCGGGTCGATGAGGAAATAGTCGACGGCCGAAAGAGTTCCATCGATGGTGAGGCCGCTTACCGAGAAACGACCGAACGGGTCGGGGCACGAAGAAGCTCCCTGGGGACACGCGAATGTGCTAGCAAGGGCGAATGGAGCCACGGCGAACCCGTTACTGGAATCGTCGATGAAGCCGGAGATCGAGCCGCTCTGATCCGGGTTGGTAGTGGCAGTGAACTGGCCGGAGCCGGCGCTCTCGGAGCCATTCTGCTGCGTGAGGAGAAGGCCGTATTGCTCTCCATTGCCGAATGTAAGAGATTGAGCGGGCTGCTGCTGAGGGTAAGCAATGCCGATGCCGAGAGCAGGATAGCGCTGGTTTGCCGCGGCGGAGTATAAGACCAATGCTGGCGAGCCGGGAGTGCCGGCAGGCGCGGTGAGATAGAAGACAAGGCTGGGATCGAAGAAGGGCGCGGGTGCGGGAACGTATCGCAGGTGAACTCGACCAATACCCTTGTTGTCGAGCTGATAAGTGCCGGTTAGTTGGGAGCTGATTAGCGTCGGGTTGCCATTGGTGTTGGAAAACAAAGCTGTATCGGTGTAGCCAGTAGTCAGGTCGCCACTCGAATCCGCGGTTACCACGTTGACCGAGGTAAGCGATGAGGGAAGAAGGCTTGAGAGGTCAATGCCAAGCGCATCAAAAATGTAGGTTCCGGAAAATGAGCTAAATGTACCTGTGTTAGATCCCTGACCAATCGCTTGGCCTGAGGAAAAGAAAGACCCGTCTGTTTCGATCAGCTGTATGTGCGCGGAATCGACGACATAGCCGGTGATTTGCGTGGGAGAAAAGCCGCTACAGGTTGTCACTAAGTTGAAAGTGACGACGCCTGGCGTGGGTGTTGCAGTGACTGACGACCCGGCGAAGCCTTTTGAGGAAGAACAACTGGTGAATGCGCCGTTATAGCCTTGATCGGTGAGGGTGCCGATTCCGGAGATGCCGGCGGGGGAATCGATGTTAATGACGCCGCCGTAAACTATAGGAATTGGGGAACCATCTGTGCCGCTAGCGACGAAGGCAAACCCGGCGGAGGGGAGCGTGTTGATCGCGGAGGAGTCCTGAAGCTGCATGGCGCCGGTGCCCGACTGGGCTAGAGTAGTTGGACCTTGGCTGTTTGTAAGCGTTCCTCCCAGTTGTGCAATCGACACTTGCGAACTCGAGATGACGACCAGGCTAAAGTTTTCCTCGATGGTGTCGCCACTTGCGTCCGTGGTATTGATGATCAAGAGACCGCGCCCATCTGTTCCGACAAAGTAAGATCCGCTGGTTATCTGACTCGTCGTTGAATCGAGGTTCGAATTTATGTCGAACGTGTTGATGGTTTGCTGACCGGCGCTGGTGCCGCCTGACTGAATGGCTATGTTGCCGTTGCCGTCGAGGTAAAGTTCACCGACTAACTGGTAAGGGTAGTCGAACGAGAATGTTGAATCGGTGCCCTTAACCTGAAAAACATAAGTTCCTTGCAGGACATTACCGAGCGCCGTGATGGCGATTGGAGCGAGGATATTGGCGGTATGGCTGGCTGTCGCATAGGCGACGATGTTGACGCTGTCATTATTGCCGGTGAATGCCGAGGGTGGAGTATAGGTCACCGGCGCTCCGCTGGCAGTATGCTCGGCACTGAGAGATCCGCAGGTAAATATGGTTTGGTTGGCGCAGGTGAGCGCCCAGTCCACGCCTGCATTTGTGGAGTCGTTCGTGACGGTCGCGGAGAGCGACGCGGTCGCCGTAATGGAGATGTTAGTGGGAGGAGGGGGAGCGAAGGCTATGGCGATATTCTGAGGAGGTGGAGGAGGCGGGTTTTGGACGTTGAATGTGCTGCCGCCGCATCCCGCCAGAGAGAGCAGTGCCACAAGTACGATAATTACCAGAGTTATTTGGCTACGCGCCACAGCAACCTCTCCTTAGCTAATAAACGACTGACTAAATCCATTCCTCGCTTGCCAGAGTCCTTACTTTCCCGTACCACGCAGATAGACCGTCTGAATCTGATTACCGTTGTAATTTAAAACGATGTTTCCGGGGTCGGAGCCTGTCACCAGAGGCATGAAGATGATTGACAGATTACAGGTTGCGCCGGGAGCGAGGCTGAAAGGACACGTATCCGTTTCGGTGTAATCGCCGGTCACGACCTTTCCGGAAAAATTGACTGTGCCTGAATTAGGGTCATTGGGGTCGTTGTAAAGTGTCAAGGTCAACGGCAGGCTGCTTGTGCCTTTGGCCTGGACCGGGAAATTAAAACCCGCACCAGGAGACATGCGAAGCGGGCTTGGTGGATTAGCCTTGATTTCCACGGGGAAACGGCCGCTGTCGATCTCGCAGTCGGTGGACGACGGCGACGTGCACTGGAGCGTATTGAGCTCAAGAAAGTAATCCAAGCCGCTGTCATTGCTTACGCCGGAAAGATTAGTACCGGGCTGCGGAACGAACGTGACTTCGAGAGTACAGCTTTGCTGTGGACCGAGAAGCCTTCCCAGACAGGTATTAAGAGAAACGGGAAAGTTGGGGAGCCCGCTCTGAGAGTCCGCGTCGCACGAGAATTCAACTGTATTGTCTGCCTGATCGGCAAAAATGGTGGCGCCCTGGGAATCGGTTCTGGCGACCTGGATTCCGCCGACGGCTCCATCATTAGTCAAAGGACGCGGCAGTTTGGCCGGCTGATTGGAGGGCAAATAAGTGCAGGGACTGTTGGCTGCAGAGAGTATCTGCACCGGGTTCAGACTTTGATTGGTGAAGGTGATGGTTTGGGTTTCGCTGGACTCGCCGACGGCCTCAGCGCCGAAGTCGAGTTCAGGAGGTGAGGGCACGATCGCGCTCTGTGCGGATCCCTTAATAGGTACGGAAAAGTGGTTATCGTGATCGGCGCTATAAGGGACATTATTGACAGTCAAAATTGCCGAAAGGGAAGTAGGACACTTGGCCGGCGCGGACCCATTGGGAATAGAACCGAATGGAATCCAAGGACAACTCTCCTGGGGCGAGTAAGAGATCGCGACGGTACAACTTTGATTCGCTGCAAGCGAGAACTGCGAGCCAAACGGGCTAGAGCAGCTATCCTGTTCGACAAAGCTGGATATGCCGTTGAAGTCGCCGCCGTTGAAATAAAACAAACCACTATCTGACTCACGGAAGCTGAGGCTCAGGCCAGTTAGCGCACTACCGCTGGGGTCCGTATTCGTAAGAGTGATGGTCTGAGCGCTCGTGGTAGAGCCAAGGAGTTGCGCCGGAAAGGCGATAGAGAAGGGCGACAGAGTGAGCGGCTGGGTGCAGGCTGTCGAGGTACCAAAAGCGAGACAAAGATTTCCGGAGTCCCCCGGATTTTGCAGACTTACTCCGGGACAGCTTTTTGTATTGATTATCGCGTATCCGGGGCCGGTGCCGGTGTTGTGCAAGATATAGCCACCCTGTGTGCTATCGAAGGTGACTGGCGCGGAAGTGACGATGCTGCCAATCTGACCAACGTCAAGACCATTTGTACCGAAAACTTGTAAGATGACAGAATTACCACTTATCTGGCCGGTGACCGACGCCTGAGTAATGCAGGGATAGTCGTTGGCGAGGGTCTGAGGATCTTGAAAGAGTAGAGTGCCCGTTACAGTGGCACTACTTGCGCCGGTGTTCGGGCCCTGGGTGAACGTGCCAGAAACTGCAAAATCCTGATCAGGGAAAGCGGTGCCTCCCTGAGTGCTGTGGAAATTGCCCTGGAGCGAGCCCATGATGGGCGGAACGAGAACTGCGCTCCAAGAAAGGCCGCTTTGTACGGTGCCGCAGGGAGTGCCATCGACCGCGGTACCCGCGGTAGAAGAGTAAGTTCCGGTCAAAGTCGTGTCCGACGTGTCGAGCGAGCCGCTAAGTGAAAAAGTCTGGCTTCCGGCGACGGCCGTGATTGTCACAGTCTGGCCGGAAAGGGATCCGGAAATGGCGGCGGATCCGCTGCTGCAGACGATAGGAGAAACCGGGGGCGACTGAGGAATGGCAACAGAGAATATCGTGCTTCCACTTACCGAACCATTGTTGGCTTGAAGTAAGAAGCCGCCTTGTAAGCCGCCGACATAGGAACCATCGGGCGGGGCCTGCATGGTGAATTGCCAGTTACCGGATAGCTGGCTGGAGGGTGGCGGATCTCCGGAGGCGGAACCACCTCCACCGCATCCGGGCAGCGTGATCAAGCCAAGAATCGTTATGACGAGCAAAAGGTCAGCCAGTACACGCAAGGGCCCCGGGCTCCAGCCGACTTCGGAGAGTCTGTGATTTGTCGCTACAGTCTTCATCTGCAATACCTAAAAAGATAATTTCAGGCCGAACTGAATTGTGCGAGGCCTATGTGCATCGATGGGATGCATGAACGAGGCGCCGGTTATGCAGTTCGCGCCACTACCAGCAAAGCCGGCCGAGTAATTGGGCCCGGCATAACAACTAACGACGTTATTTCCGGTACCGGAAGGATTATCCGGATCATAAATGCGGAACTGAGTCGTATTAAAAATGTTGAAGGCTTCCGCACGAAACTCGAGTTGGCCGGAGTCGGCGACCTTAAAGCGCTTGGCGAGCGCCATGTCGAAGTTCAGCCGGGAAGGGTTATTGGCCGAGTTGCGACCCGCATCGCCAAAGGTAAGGCCGCGAGGAGCGACATAGGCCGAGGGGTTAAGAATGAGCGGACCGAAGCTCAAGGGATTGCCGCCGGGCTTCTGCTGCCAGCCGCGGGCGATATCGGGATAAGATGAAGCAATACCTAGGCCGCTTGAGACTCCGGCGTTATCGGTTACCGAAATGCCGGTGTTACCCACCGTATTGATGACAGTGAAAGGCGTGCCGGTTTGAAAGAGGGTGATGCCGGAGAATTCCCAGTTGTCGAGAAGGCTGCTGACAAAGTCAGAGCAGCACTTACTGGTCGGCCCGCCGCTGTCTGTCGCGCGGTCATTAGCCCAGTCGCCAAAATTGCGAGCGAGATTCTTGAGGGAAAACTGGTAAATGTAGTTGATGTTCAAGAGATGACGCTCATCGAAGCTCGAGCTCGCGCGATTCTCAGCGAGGTCATAGGAATTAACCAGGATAGGATCGCTGCGATCGGAGGAGTCGTCGATGGAGTGGCTGTACGAGTAGGAGATGCCACCAGTGAGTGGGCCGCGCGAGCGCTGGAGGGTGAACTGGAGCGCGTGGTAACTGGAGTTTGCGACATTCTGAAGGGCAAGAACCCGTCCGAGACCGGGATAGGGGCGACCGGGGAGCGAGTTAACGTTCGGGATGAACTGGTTGGCGCAGGCGGCTTGGAGATAAGTGTACTCCGGAACGCCGGGGCTAACTGTTCCGAGCTGAAGCTGGAAAGGAGTTGAGCCGTCGCCGGGATGGCCCGCTACTTGGGGCGGTGGAACGGTGCAATCGTCGAGAGTGAGCGGCTCATTTGGACCGAAGGTATTATTGCCCACCATGGACAGCGGGAGGCGCTGATTGAGCTGGCGCTCAACCGTTAGATGAGTGCCTCGGCTGCCGACATAGGCAACCGTGGTGACGAGAGAGCTAGAAAGTTCGCGCTGAACACCGAAACTCCATTGTTGGGCATAAGGCCAGATGGCTCTGGTAGGAATCGAGGTGACGTCAATCGGGTAGAGCGAACCGGCCGGAGGAGGGGCAATCCCATCCTTTTCGCAGGGCTCGGAGGACGGATTGAAGGTCGCACCGTAACCGATGTTTCCGATGCAAGGATAACTGACTGGAAGGGGCTGGGTGACACTGAGAACGACGGGCGCGCTGGCTTCGAGAGATCCGGTGTTGGCTTCATTGCCGGTGCCGTGTTCGTAGAAGATTCCGTAGCCGCCGCGGACAGAAGTCTTGCCGTCACCCTTAGGATCCCAGGCAAAGCCGATGCGCGGAGCCCAGTTGAATAGGTGGCCACTCAGGCAGCCTGCGGGACTGTGACCGACGCCGCATTGGACGAGGCCGAGGTTACTTACCACCGACGGGTCGGACTGGAACGATGTGAGAGAGAGAGGGACATTGTTATAAAGCATCTCTCCATAATGTGGATCGACGGTGAAGGCGGTGCTGTTGAATTGCGACGACTCCCAGTTCCAGGCATTGTGGTTCTTTTCGCGGTAAGTGCCAAAGAGGCTCAATCGGAGGCCGAGGTTGAGAGTGAGACGATCCTTGATCTTCCAATCGTCCTGCACGTAAGGCTCGGCAATCTGATAGCGTTGATAGTAACGGCCCTTGGAGGAATCCTGCGTGAAATTCTGAATGTTGCCGGCGAGGAAATCTTCAAAGGCGTTGCCACTGCTCTGGGCGAGATTGCTGAAAGTGAGCAAGCCCTGCATGTCCCCGGAGGCAGCGCCGATAGCATTGTTGTCTTGATTGCGCTCGGAAAAGATGTATTGAACGCCAAACTGGAGAGTATGTTTGCCGATGGATTTTCCCACGTCGTCGCGAACGGCATAAGTGGGATTCGTGTGGCCCCAAGGCATATAAGAAGGATCGAAGGCAAAACCGCGGCTGCCATAGGCTGCGTTAGTACCAAGGACGGCGACGCCAGGCATCTTGCCGCCAAAGCCATTGTTAAAGAGATAGCCCATGCCGCACTCAGGAGTCGGAGTGCCGAAATCGATTGGCGGTTGAATGCTGATTGTGGGGTTGCACTGGCCGGGGTTCGCGGGATCGGCGACGAGGGGCTGACCGAGCGTGGGATCACGCTGGAATCGGGCTCCGCCGGGCCCGTTCCGATCGGTCAAGGTGATGGTTGCGTTGGTGTAGCTAAGATCGACTACATTCAGCAGGGTCGGCGAGATCGTCTGCGTCAAGCGGGCGACGAGATTGAGGCCGGGGCCGATGAAGCGATTCTGAATCGTAGGGAAGGTTTCGGCGGAAGGATTGGTCGTGCTCAGATAGCTCCACTGCGGCGCGAGCACGGTCGTATCCCATGCGTCGTGAATGTAACGGAAGGAAGCTCTGACCTTGTCGTTTATCTGCTGATCGATTCGAAAAAGCTCCTCGCGCCAGTAAGTGGATGGAGAGACCGAAGCGACATAGCAGCGATATGGGTCGGAGGCAGAAAGGAGATTGCCGATAGGGAGAGTGTAGTTGCAACCGGTGGCAGAGTTGGGAAGCGGCAGCAGGTTGGCGTTGAGGATCGTAAGTGCGCTCTTATCGGCAACGGAAGAACCGATATCGCCGGCGCTCAAAATCGCATTGGTGAGGCCGAGGCTATTGCCGAGAAGATGCCAGTTGCCACTATCATCAAGGGTTCCGGGGCAGTCTGGATACAGCTGGCGGCTGAAGGTCCCGCCGCTGCTCTGCGAAGGGAGAGGACATACATCGGAGAAATCAAAGACCTGAGCGATGGCACCGGTGAGCGGGCTCGGGGCGCTCAGGTTCTGTTGAATGCCCGAAGGCGTCATGATGAGGCCGCGTTCTTTGAGGCCGGGGACCGCCTGGTTGTAATCGATGGGAGATTTTTCGAGACGGAACTCTTCGGAGAAAAAGAAGAATGTCTTGTCTTTTTTGGTATTGAACACGCTTGGAATATAGAGAGGCCCGCCGATGGTGCCACCAAAGTCCTGGCGGCGATATAAAGGAGCTTTACTGGTGAGGTCAAAGAAGTTGCGGGAGTTGAAGGCCTCGTTGCGGATGAAGTCGTATAAGTTGCCGTGGAACTTAGGGGTACCGGACTTAGTGGTGACCTGGGTGGTGCCGGAAGCGGTACGGCCGTATTGCGCACCGTAGTTAGAAGTGAGGACCTTGACTTCCTGAATGGCATCGAGGCTGGGATAGACCATCAGGGTGCTGGAGGCGCCGTTTAGTCCGGTGTTGAGGACGTCGCTGCCGTCGATCTCGAAGCTGTTGTACTCGACGCGCCCACCGTTGACACTGTATTTCACGCTGCCGACGACCCCGACTTTGCCTTCATCCTGACCGGTCTGGTTGCTGACGCCGGGGGCGAGAGCGATGAGCTGAGAGAAGTTGCGACCGTTGAGTTGGAGGCTTACGACTTCGGTGGAAGTAATTGTGCCGGAGACGGTGGAGGTTTCGGTTTCAACCTTGCCGACTTCGCTCGATTCGACGTTGACCTCGGTTTTCTCGCTGGCTGGTTCGAGGGAGATATCGAGAGTGAGTTCTAGACCAGCATTCAAGCCGACGCTATCGAAGGTCTTGACGCCGAAGTTAGGGGCGGTTGCGGAGAGGGTATAGGTGCCGGGCGGAAGATTGGCGAAGGAATAGACGCCCTTGTTATCGCTTTTGGTCTCAAACTTGGCGCCTTCCGAGGAAATCAGCGAGATGTCGGCACCAACGACGACGGCTTGGGTCTGGTCGGTCACTGTTCCGGAAAGCGAGCCCTTGGAGCTGTCAAGCTTCGGGCGAGACTTCTCTGTGCCGGCTTGGGCAAGGGTGCCCTCGCTTGCCGGCTGGAGGGGCTCAAGCTGGATGTTGATTTTTAGTTCGGCCCCGGGGGAGAGATTGACGTTCTCGAAGTGCTTGTCGGTGAAATTGGGGGCGGTTACGGATAAGTTATAAGTCCCAGCGATGATATTGACGAAAGAGTATGTACCATCCGGACCGGTTTCAGCGGCCAGGGTGGCGATGCCAGCGTAGTTCAAAGAGACTTTGGCGCCAGCGATTGGGGCTTTGTTCTGATCTCTAACTGTGCCGGATAGTGTTGATTTAGTGCGGTCTGTATCTGCCTGGCGGGCAAAACAAAAAGGCACAAGCAGTAGAACGAATATAAAGACACACCGGACACGTGCAGCCAAATTAGCCGGGTAAGAGTTCACTGTGCTTCTCTCCGAAAGCGAACTAGCTTATGAGGGGCTGGAAAGCGAACAGTGATTTTAGCGACGAACCCGGAGAGTTAAAGTTAATATCGTGTTAATTTCCGAAAATTCTTTAGGGCGCGGCGAGCGAGATATCGAGCCGCGGGTGAGGGCACAGGCGAAATCAAAGTCAATTTAGATAGCGAATGTGAAGAGCTAAGGCGCGTAGTTGCAATTCCTTTCACATAGAAGTTGTCACATTACCTTAACATTTTTTTCTTCAACTATTCATACACGGAGATGGGTGAGTCCGTTATCCTCCGTGCGAGTTCTGCCGCAGAGGATTCCACGTCTGCCCGGTAACTCTCGTGCTCGGTCCCAAACACTTCTGCGTGTGCAAGACACACGCATTCTTGAGTCTGCTCTTCAAAGCGGGAAATCGAAACTAAGGAGAATTTTAATGTCGCGAATCAAAATAGTGCTCGCGGGGCTGGTTATCGCCGCGATCGTGGGTCTTGGAACTCAAGCTCAGGCACAAAAGGTAAAAGTGATGTTTGCGGGTTCTTCGGCGCAGTGGCAAACGCTGGCCCTGGGAACTTATAACGATGGCAAGTGCGTAACTGGCGGCACGGCACCGTGCTTCCACTACACGAATAGCTCGTTCAACCTGACCGATACGCGTCCGGTAAAAGTGGGTTTGTCGGCAAACGTCGACACCGGCGCCATCTGGATCGTGTGGGACAACGCTTCGAGCCCGAACGTGTGGGCCTTCATCAAGGTCGACTCGGGAGTGGGAAACCGGTGCTACTTTGCGAATCCGGCGTGCGTAGTGGGAGCGAATCCGTTCCCGAACGCGTCGAACTCGATCACGGTATGGCCGGATGGATCGACGGACTCGACGCCTCCAGCGTCGGTGCAGGCTCTGTTTACGGGCAGCAACGTTTCGGTCAACGTATCGGCGACCGATATTCGGCCGGAAGATTCGCTCTGGTCGACGTGCCGCACGAACTCGCAGCTGGGCAGCGCTGCGGTGGGCGGCGGCGACGGAACCGACGGTCTTGGCTATAACAACAACAACGCCCCAGGCGTGTGCGCTACGTTCGGGTCCAACAAGAATGCCCTGGTAGGAAATGCAGTTCAGAGCGGATACCCGGGCAGCACCTCGACGGCTAACGTTCTGGCCTTCGCACTTTCGGGCAAGGATCCCTTCACGGGCTCGGCGGTTCCGAAGTACACGACGTACTCGGTGGGCATCGACCCGGTTGCGATTGTTTTCTCGCGCAACGGCGGGCAGCTCAACGGCCTGCAAAATGTGACTGACGCGCAACTGCAAACTGCGTTCTCGGGCGCAAGCTGCGACGCCAGCGCTCTCGGTCTGAACCCGGCTGGAATCGCGGTTTACTTGCGCGAGCCGTTGTCTGGCACGATGAACACGACGGAAGCGAGCGTGTTCCGTCGTCCGGTGGTGGGCGGTGGCGTTCTTGGCGTGAGCCAGGAATCGAACGTGAACGGAGCGAACCCGCTGACCGGCAGCAGCGTCGCTTGCCCATCTTCCGACGGCAAGGGCGGCCGCTGGCGCGGAATCGGCACCGGCGAAGTGGTGAAGTCGGTTAAGAATTCGGTTACGAACAACGGCATCGACGGCATCACGTATTCGTTCTTCAGCTACGGCAACGTCAGCTCGATTGCCAGCAGCGCGAACTATGGATATGCGACGCTGGACGGAACCGATCCGATTTTCGAGGCCTACTACGATGGCAGCGGAACGACAGGCGATCCTGGACAGCCGACGGCGTATGGAGCGGGTGGAATCCCGGGGGCGAAGGACACGCCCTGCGGGTCGTTCCCGTGCCCTGAAACTGAAATCTGGGCGGGCGGACTGTCGTTCCCGAACGTCCGGGCTGGCGCGTACCGCGCGTGGTCGCTGTTGCGGATCGTGAGCACCGGAACAGCTCTAACCGATGCAGAAGCAGTGATCAAGGACTCGCAGACGTACGTAATCACGACTACTCCGGACTACATCCCGGCGCTGGCGGTGAAGGCGACGGTGAACGGGAAGGCGTTCACGGATCCTGGCGCCGCGATCCTGCGTGCCCATTACCAGCAGTATGATGGCAGCGGCGCGGCAATCGGCGGCGCGCCGGTGGATTCGGGCAAGACCGAAGCGGGTGGCGATATGGGTGGCTGCATCCAGCCCAGCGCCAGCGTAGCGGTCCAACTCGTGCAAGGCGCTCCTTCGGGCTGCGTGGTGCGGTAAGACAATCAAGCTGGTTCGGAATGATTTGAACTGGCACAATTGAGAAGCGGGCCGTTTATGGCGGCCCGCTTTTTTACGCGATTGCAAAGATCTTGTGGTGGAATTCTGGAGTGGGTGAGGATTAGTGAGAAGGTGCATGCTTAGAGAACGGATTTGGCTTTTGATCAGAGTTGGGATTTTTGCTGCTGGGACGGTTGGTACCTCCGGCGTTGGCGTAGCTCAACTGGAGCCGGCATCGCCGCCGATTGCCGATCCGTCGGATCGTCGGTTCGATGGGGTGCATGAGGACTGGGAGACGCCGGCGTTGACGACGAGCAACTTGAGGCCGGTGCAGCCGTTGCTCGGATATTCGAACGATGAGGGGAAGTACACGGTTGACTTGGTGCGGGTGCAATGGAGATGGGGCGACCCGATCGACCTTTATGTGATGAAGCCGAATGGGGTGAAGAAGCCGCCGGTGATTTTGTATTTGTACGGATATCCGTCGGAGACCGATATTTTTAAGGATGAGCGATATCAGGCGGCGGTGACCAAGGATGGGTTTGCGGCGGTTGGGTTTGTGACTGCTCTGACGGGACACCGGTATCATGATCGTCCGCTGCGGGAATGGTTTGTCAGCGACTTGCAGGAATGCCTGGCAACCTCGGCGCACGATGTGCAGATGGTGCTGAACTACCTGGTTTCGCGTGGCGATCTGGATATGAACCGGGTGGGGATGTTCACGCAGGGGTCGGGAGCGACGATTGCGATTCTGGCGTCGGCGGTGGACGCGCGGATCAAGGTGGTGGATGCGCTGGATCCGTGGGGAGATTGGCCGACGTGGATGGCGAAGTCGGCGTTTGTGCCGGAGGAAGAACGGGCGGCGTATGTGACGCCGGAGTTTTTGAAGAAGGCGGGCAGGCTGGATCCGGTGGAGTGGCTGCCGAAGGTACAGGCGAAGAAATTCCGGCTGCAACAGACGGGATATGACCGGACAACGCCGGATGCGTCGAAGGAGAAAATGCGGGCAGCAGTGCCGAAGGGCGCGACGGTGGCAGTCTATAAGAACGAGAAGGAATATGGCGCGGCTTTGTATGGGAGTAAACAGCTGGAGTGGATTCAGTTTTCCCTGAAAGGTGCCAGGCGAGCCAGGCGTCAAAGATAACCCGTGATCGAAGGCGAAGAGCGGGCACAAACAAGAGAACTGGCGCGGCAAGAAGACGGACACCGAAGCGGGACGATTCCTTCGCGCCGCTGTAGGCAGGGGGGAAAGACTTGCAATCGTCGAACGGGACGTTTGCCGTGTATCTCACCGATACCGCGATTGATTGCAGAATAATTGGTCGGGGAGAGAGGATTTGAACCTCCGACCCCCTGGTCCCGAACTGTAAAACTCAAATCCCAAGTGTTTCATTTGGTGTCGCTTAGGGACAACCAATCAATTCTCTCGCTTGCCTATTTGTACCGAAGTTGTACCGAAATTCCTGCGGTCAGGTACCCGAAGCCGAATTGTCCGAAGGCAAAAGTCATATGTGGGGGCAATACGTGAGATGGCGGTGTTACGCCAATCATCTAGCTTGCTCAGGTCCTCAACCAACGGAGCTTGAGTCAGTGCCGTGGCCTTCGCGACAGAAATCTCAAGACACGACGGGCAGCTGGCACCTTCTCTGCTGCCGCCCTCTGGAATAGGGCCATCGCCCGTTTTCGATCCTCGGGAGCGCCATCGCCTCGCCAGAGCAATTTGCCAATCCAGAATAACGACCTTGCATGGCCCTTATCGGCTGCCCTCCCGAACCACAACAGCGCATCGACGTAATCTTGTTCGTCGTAAGCCATCTGCCCAAGGCTAAACATTGCTCGTGGATCTCCTTGGCGTGCCGATTTCCTATACCAACGTCGCGCTAGTTCCGGGTCCTGCTCAACACCGACGCCATTGAGGTAGAACCACCCCATTGCAAGTACGGCGTCGCGCATCCCGGATTCGGCTGCTTGGGAATTGAGACGAAATGCCTCCTTCGGGTCTTGCGGTGCTCCTTTGCCATCGAGGGACTTCAGAGAGCGGTTGTAGAGATGATTCGGATAGTTCCAACTCCAACGATAAGGACTGCCTCTGACGCCAGCGCGAGGTAGCGAATTGTTCGAGGGCAAGCGCGTCATAGGAGGAATTGTACGTCACGTGCGGGGGATAGCTGACAAAATCAGGCATTCTCGCAAGTGTGCGCCTTTGTTTCGCTTTCTTGAAGGTTGATGAGCGTTATCGCGATGTTTCGACAGTTTGAAAAGTCTGCCGTCCGAGGAGTAACATTTTGCTCTCGGGGAGGCTCGCCATGCGTAACGCGCTCCCATTGCTTCTGGTCTTGTTTCTGTTCGCTGGCATTCTACCTGCGCAAGAGATTTCCGATCCCCATATCACTATTGGCAATTCAACACAGAGCGACTACCGCAAACTCTTATCTCAAGCTGAAGCGGGTGATCGCGAGGCCCAATTCCGTGTCGCGGAACTCTACGCATTTCCCGAAGACGGATCAGTTCCTAAGAACGCCGCCGCTTCGCGTGAATGGATGCTCAAGTCTGCCGAACAGGGATATGCACCCGCTCAGGCGATGCTGGGAGAGATGGAGTTGGGTGCGGCTGGTGACCGCGGCAAGGCCGAAGTGTGGCTGCGTCGAGCGGCTGAGCTGGGTAACACAGAAGGGCAGTTCATGCTCGGCGTCAACTATGAAAATGGCAAGTTCGGGAGCCCAGACTATCGGGAGGCATTCAGGTGGTTTCGGAAGGCCGCTGAAAAGGGCGACCCGGACGCCGAAGTCAGTTTGGGAGAGATATACCAAGACGGAGAGTTTGTTTCTCAGAACTACGCTCTGGCCGCAAAGTGGTATCGAAAGGCGGCAGAACATTCCCCAGACATGGGAGGAGCAGGGCAGGGTCGGAATCAACTGGGAATGCTCTACGAGGATGGGTTAGGAGTTTCCAAGAATCTTGTCTTGGCTTACATGTGGTATTCACTGACGCAGTTTCGAGAAAACCTCAAAGAAGTTGAGAGCGATATGACTCGCGCACAAATCGCCCAAGCGCGAAAAATGGCGGTTGACTGGCTCAAGGCTCACCCTGCGGAACACGACACAGTGGCACAGCAAGATCGGAAATAGGGAGCCTCTTCCGTTCGTCCAAGATTCGATTAACTATCGCAATCAGGCGTGGGTGTTGAAAAACTCTCTTTCCCGGAAAAACACCCTCAAATTTGGGGATAGGAAATGTCTACCTGCGTTGAGAAAGTCGCTCATAAGTCATTCTGACGCAAATCAGTTTTTGCAGATTTCGGAAAAAAGAGTTTTTCAACAGCCACGCCTGATTACAACAAGTACGATTAGCACAGCCGTACAATTCGCCCCCATCCTGAGGAGGCGGGCCGGTGATCGTGCTATTGGTTAGGAACAATGAAGTCGATGTTCTTGCGCTTCTCATCGGTTGCCAGAGTAATAGTCATAGCGGCGGAACGGGTCGTCACACTAGGGTAGTACAGCGATGCGGGTGGAATATCGCAAGCTCCCCCACAGCCTCCATACTTCCATGGAGGCGCACCGGGCAGATTGATTCCGACCACATACTTCCCCGCATCCAACGAATCAAAACTAAATTGTCCGTGCTCATCGGTTGTAAGTGTCGTATACCAAGAATTGTCTTCGGCAGCGATCAGGATCGGCACTTGACCTGCTGGTGATCCATCGGAATACCGCACGTGTCCACCAAGCAGTGCGTGCGGAGACCTACTTAAAGTGAGGTCCCAGCATGCTCCCCGACTCACATCAATCTCGCTGTCGTCCACACGGAACGATCCGATGGGGTCCGCAGTCAGTTTGTACTTTCCCGGAGGAATCGGCTGAAATTCATAACGCCCGTCGCCATCCGTTACCGCCGCAAACGTCGCATTGTCTGATGCTCGTCGCGCTACGATCCGAGCGTTGGGCGCGGACTTTTCTTCGGAGTCGGACGAGCGGCGTATGAGGCTACCGCGGAGAATGGCGCGATCTCCTATAGCTTTGAGGCGGAGGAGAGTCTCGATTTGCTCCTCAGCATTCGCGACAGGACGACTGTCATTCCCGTAATAGTCGAGAACAATCGGTTTACCTTTTTCCTTCCGCAAGAAGAAAAGCCAACGGTCACCCACCGCCATCTGCGGCAGGCACAGTGCTTGGGATGTGACTACAGTCAGCGGAGTAGGAGGTACTCCCTGAAAAACCTCTTCTGGGATGATGTGAATATTGTTTTCGTCTTTCTCAGTTGGATTAATCGCGGAAATGGAGCCGACAAAAACGTATGTGTACCAGTCAGATCGGGCACCGCAATCTTTGAGATCACTCGTCAGTCCAGTGTGCATGCACATGATCGTCTTGTCCCCCACCTTCTTGATCTCTGTGATCACACCACGGGCAGTTCCAATGCAGGACAGAAGAACGATTGCGACCGAAAAAGCACGCTGACGGTGCATAACCGAAAGGTAGCATTCAGACCATCTCCTTTCAAGCCCCGTCCTGTACCGCCCAATCGTTGTTGGCGTAACATCGCCATCTCACTCATCTACGGCCTTGACCGAAGGCAAGCACCTCTCAAACCAGTAGCCGATCCTCTGAGTGCTAAGTTTCCGCCGCCGCAATGGGTCTTGATCCAGGTATTGGCATGCTTCACATGGATACACCAAACAGAGATTCCCTCGCTTGCGACCTGATGGAAGGTGAGATTCGTCACAAATCAGTGTGAGCTATATCTCTCTCTTAACTTGACACTGGTAAGAAGCTTATATACGGTTGCGCAGACGGTTGGTTCGAGGGGGCCAACCGAAAACCATTTGGAGGTGGGCAAATGGCTCGCCGCGGCTTTCCTGCGCCCTTCGCTCTGCATCAAATCGTCACCCCGACTCTTACGCTCTGCGGCGTTGTCGCATGCATTTTTGGGATAACGCTGCTCTGCCCCTTGGCTCTGGGACAGAGAGCGGCCGACGGTCGGGGCACTGCTCCGCGCCCGTTGATCACACAACCGGTAGATGAGTCACAGCGCACGACGCTGAGCGGAAATACCTACCCGCTGGCGCGGCCCGAGTTCGACGTGGGCACGGCCCCAGCAAGTTTGCCTATGGAGCGAATGTTGCTGGTGCTTAAGCGCAGTCCGGAGAAGGAATCCGCACTCCGCACACTGCTCGACGATCAGCAGGACAAGGGGTCGCCCAACTACCACCGGTGGCTTACACCCGACCAAGTGGGTACACAGTTTGGCCCAACCGACGCCGACATGCAGACGATCACGACGTGGCTGCAATCGCACGGATTTCAGGTTGCCAGCCCCTCCAAGGGCCGCACCGTGATTGAGTTCTCCGGGTCGGCCGGCCAGGTGCAGGAAGCGTTTCACACCACGATTCGCGAATACATCGTGAAGGGCGAACAGCGCTGGGCAAACGACCGCGATCCCTCGATCCCGACAGCGCTCACGCCGGCCGTGGCGGGAATTGATTCACTGCACAACTTTCCCAGACAGGCAGCGCAGCGCTTTGTTGGCACATACTCCGAAAAAACGAAGTCGCTCACCGCGCCGGCACCGAATTACACGATTTCGTGCAGCGGCGGGACCTGTTACGCCGTGGCTCCTTACGATTTTGCCACGATCTACGATGTGCTGCCGTTGTGGAACGCGACTCCATCCATCAACGGTACCGGGGAGACCATTGCCATCGTTGGCCGCACCAATATTAACCCGGCAGATCCGCCCACTTTCTGGGCGCTGTTTGGACTCACGGTTCCCGCCGACAAGCTGAACATCATCCTCAACGGCCCCGATCCCGGAATTAACGGCGACGAAGCCGAGGCCGACATTGACATTCAGTGGTCAGGGGCGGTTGCGCCGCAGGCAACGATTGATTTTGTAACCTCGGAGTCGACTGAGACCACAGATGGAATTGATCTCTCCGCCGTCTACATTGTCGACAATAATCTGGCGCCGGTGATGAGCGAAAGTTACGGCGAATGTGAGCTGGGGCTGGGCACGGCCGGAAATCAGTTCTATTACACTCTCTGGGAACAGGCTGCGGCGCAGGGCATCAGTGTCTTTGTCTCCTCGGGCGACAACGGTTCTGCGGCCTGCGACAATCCAGCCACGCCAGCACAATATGGACTGAACGTCAACGGAATTGCTTCGACGCCGTTCAATGCCGCCATCGGTGGAACAGATTTCAACCAGTACAATAGCCAACCCACTTACTGGAATCCGAACAATGGCGCAAACGAGGAATCCGCCAAGGGCTACATTCCCGAGGTCGCATGGAATAATTCGTGCGTCAACCCGTGGGCGCTGACGTCCGGGCTAGGCAGCACCGCGGAGCAAGTCTGCAACAACGCGGACCTGAACCCATTTTACCTGAACTCTACCGGAGGCAGTGGCGGCCCGAGCAACTGTGCGGTCAACACACAAGGTGTGGTTGGCTCATGTACGCAAAAATATCCCAAACCCTCCTGGCAGAAGGGAGCGGGCGTGCCGAACGACAGCAGCCGCGATCTGCCCGACGTTTCCCTGTTTGCCAGCAACGGCGTTTTGACCGGCAGTTTCTACGTAATCTGTCAGTCGGATCAAACTGGAGGAGTTTGCAATCTCAACGCCTTAGCAGGCTACGGAGGCACCTCGGTCGCTTCTCCCGCTTTTGCCGGAATTATGTCGTTGGTGAACCAGGAAATGGGTGTGCCTCAGGGCGTTCCTGGCTTCGCGTTGTACCAACTGGCAAGCAAACAGACGAATGCATTTCATGATGTTCCTACCGGCTCCACGATTGCGATGCCGTGCGTCACGGCGAGTCCGAACTGCACCACAAACACGCCTGGGGATGCTTACGGAGTGCTTTCGGGCTACAGCACCGGCACGGGATACGATCTAGCTACTGGCCTGGGCTCGGTGGACACCGCCAATCTGGCTAACAACTGGAGCAAAGCCACCTTCTCTGCGACGAACACGGAACTGACCCTGAACAACAACAACCCCATAAACATTACGCATGGAACGGCGGTTCCGGTAGCGATTGATGTAGGTCCGACCGCTGCCACCGGGGCCGATTCCTTAGTGGTCAGCAATTCCACCGGCACGACGACCGGTCAGGGCATTGACAGCTTCCCACTGACCAACGGCGTGACCGGGGCAGGCGCCACCACCAGCAAACTCCCCGGAGGTACCGACTACTATGTGATGGCGCACTACAGCGGGGATGGCACATACGGGGGCAGCTACTCCACTCCTGTCGAGGTCACGGTGACGCCGGAAAATAGCCAGCCCGACATCTTCCTGGTGACCTTCAATTCGAGTGGACAAGTTGTCAACGGCAATACGACCACGGCGCCGTACGGATCTCCGTACCTGTTGCGCGTCAATGTGGACAATGCGGCTGGAAAGCTGTGCGCACCAGTGGCAACGTCGGGCGCGACGGCATGTCCCACCGGCACCGTAACCATCACCGACAATGGCAGCCCGCTCGACGCGGGAACTTACACGCTGAACAGCTATGGGTACTTTGAAGACCAGACGGTGCAGCTGCCTGGCGGAACGAACTCGATAACGACGGCGTATGGGGGAGATAACAGCTTTAATGCAAGTACTATCACTACTGCGCTGAGCATTACGCCGGGGCCGACCACAACCCAATATACGAATGCGGGTACGGTCTTTGCGGGACAACCTGCAAATCTAAGTACTCTAGTGCAGACCCAGAGTTCGGGCGCGGCTCCGACGGGCACCGTTACGTTTTCTGTTAACGGCACGCCACTGACGGGAACGCCCAGCCAGATTGGTTACCCGGGATCGGCCACAACGTCCGCAATGCTATCCGCTACCCTTAGCAACGTGATTTTTAACACGGTGGGGACGGTGACCATTGTTGCCTCGTACAGCGGCGACAGCAACTACGAACCATCGAGTTCTTCGACTAATGTGATTGTGATGGGCGAGGCGACAAACACGCTTGCGGCCCTCCCCTTGAATCCACAACCTGGCGCCAGCGTGACGTTGACAGCGCTTATAGACACTTCAGTTAAGACTCCTCTACCCAATGGTGTCGTGAGTTTCATGAATATGACTGACTTAGAGAGCGTCGGACAGATCCAGGGAAATGTAACCTATACTCAGACCCACGATGCAAATGGCAATGCAGAGTTGCAGGCAACCTTGAGTTTCAACCCACCGACCTACACGACCTCGGTGCAAGCAGATTACAGTGGGGATTTCTACTTCACCGCGCCGCAATCTAATACTGTCACGGTTGTAGTTTCTGGAAACGATTTCGGGATGTACATCAACGAGCCTTCGGTCTCTGCTTCTGCACCAGGCCAGGATGCGTGGGAGGGCATCCGCATTTACGGACAATCCAATTACAACGGTACCATCAACTTCACCCCATCGTCTTGCAGTGGCTTGCCACCTGAAAGCAGTTGCAGTTTCAGTCCGGCTTCAATAACGGGGAACGGACAGACCACGATCGAAATCCAGACCACTGCGCCACAGGGGCAGGCGCGACGCGCAATGTCAAAATCGTCGAACTGGATAGCGATGGGCCCACTCGTCGTGGGCGCCCTATTCCTGTTTATAGCTCCTTCAAGGCGACGGCGCGCATCTGCAGTGATGGGGCTTATAGCGCTTGGACTTCTAATGATGCTGCCTAGTTGCGGAGGTGGAAACGGTGGAGGCGGAGGTGGAGGCGGTAACTCAGGTACGCCAGTTGGTACCTATAGCGTGAGCGTCACTGCAACCAGTGGTTCGCTCTCGCACAGCACTTCCTTTACTCTAGTTGTGCAGTAACGGGAGCAGCGTTTCACCCGGGTGCCGCTCGACATGAGTGGCACTCAACAATGGTCCGCGATTCTCGATAGCTTCCAACTACAGACTGTCTCGTGTGCCTGCTGTAGAGATTGGCTCGCATCCCCTCTCGTCACCATGAACCTTGTCAACCGGGAGGGGGAGACAATCTTTCCCGAAGTCTACTACCCCGTCAATGAAAGGCCGAGAGTTGTCGACAAGTCAAAAGGACAGAAAGGATAGCTGGCGTAATAAATCCCGATTTCACTCATCGACCTGCAAAAGGGCGAAACAAAGGCGCAAGCTTGTGCTAACCCCTGTTTACAGAAGTTATCCTGCAACCACTTCCGCGTGATGCAAAAGAGAAGCCGCCCAGACATCGGGCGACTCATCGTAGACGCCGGGACCACAGCAGACAAACGGCCCTGCGAGGCTTATTGCACGACCTGATCCAAAACCGGAGATGTGCTCTTGTTGTTGGCGGCATCCCCCGTATATTGTGCCGTGATCGCGTGGGTACCCACCGCCAAGTTGGAGGTAGTAAAAGCGGCGACGCCTCCGCTCAACAGCACGCTCTTCAGTACCTTAGTTCCGTCTTTGAAGGTCACTTTGCCGGTCGGCGCCGGGCCGGAACTTGTCACTTGCGCCGTAAACGTCACCGGCTGGCCATTTTGCGAAGGATTCAGGCTCGACGTCAGCGACGTTGTCGTCGCGTACTTATCTACTACCTGAGGAACCTTCCCCTTGCTCGGCTGAAACTGCGAATCTCCCCCATAAGTTGCTTGAATGGTGTGCTTGCCTGCCGTTAGCGAGGAAGTCGTAAAGGTCGCCACACCGCTGGCGATCGTGCCAGTTCCCATGAGCGTAGTGCCGTCGTAAAAGCTCACGACTTCGCCGTTCGGGATAACGCCTTTGGTGGGCGTGACCTTCGCCGTGAAAGTGACCTCCTGGCCGATCAACGAGGGCGAGCCGGACGTGCTCAAGGCTGTCTTCGTCTTAGTCCCCTCAATCACTTGTTCCACCAGGGGTGCAGAGGTGCTGCCGCTGTTGTTGGCATCGCCTGAGTATGTGGCTGTGATCGTGTGCGAGCCGACCGTGCTGTAATTCGTGGTGTAGGCCGCCAGATTACCCGAGAGTGTGACGGTACTGACCACGACGCCACCGTCCTGGAAGGTCGCGGTTCCCGTGGCTGCTCCGCCGTATTGGCTGGTCACCGTGGCCGTGTACGTGACGTACTCGTTGATGGTCACCGGATTCATGGATGAGGCCAGCGATGTTGTGGTCGTCGCTATGTTCACAACTTGATTGACTGCGGACGACGTGCTGGGGGTGTAGCCCGGTCCGCCCTGGTAGGCTGCCGTAATTGAGTGCGTAGCTACGGCTAGCGACGAAACAGGAAGCGAGGCGCTCCCGTTCGTCAAGGTTGCGCTTCCCAATTCGTTGGAACCATCCTGGAACTCCACCGTCCCGCCTGGAGTTCCAAAAGCCGCGCTCACGGAGGCAGTGAACGTTACACTCTGTCCAAAAACAGAGGGATTCAAGGACGAAGCCAGCGTAGTCGTCGAGGAATAGGCGTGCAGCAGCACCGACACGGCGCCCGGTGGAACGCAGTTGGACTGGCTCACGTAGCATAGACTGGCCGCGACCACATCCATTTTGCCGTCACCATTCATATCGGCAACCGCAGCTGCCATGGACTCGATGACTCCCGCGCCTACGCCATAATCGACCTGGTCCTGGAAAGTGCCGTCACCATTGCCAAGCAGTACGCCGACCTCTCCGCTTGACCCATTTCCCGCTCCCGAACAGCAGGTGATGACCAGATCTTTCTTGCCGTCTCCGTTGACGTCGGCGACGGAGATGGAATCAACTCCTCCAGATCCAAAATTCTGCATCGGCTGGAAAGTCCCGTCTCCGTTGCCGAGTAGCACATTGACGCCGTTCCCTGCTAAATCCCCGATTACAAGATCGAGTTTCTTATCGCCATTTACATCGGCGATGGCCATCGACGTCAGGTAGAGTCCACCACTGATGGGGTAATTCACTGGGGGCTGGAAGGTCCCATCCCCATTGCCGAGCAGCACACTAACGTATGCGCTACCGGAATTGAAGTAGGGCATGGTCACGGCCAAGTCAAGCTTGCCATCCCCGTTCAGGTCGGCGAGTGCAATTCCGCCCCAGCCATATTCGCCTGTGTTTTCGAGAATCATAGTCGCTGGTTGGAAGGTGCCATCCCCATTCCCAAGCAACGCAGTGATCGAACCACCGTCCAATAGGATGATGTCGGTTTTTCCATCCCCGTCCAGATCCGCCAGCACCATGGTGACAATCCCAAGGCTGCCTCCAGAGTCGTAGAGCACCGCCGGTTGAAACGTACCATCGCCGTTGCCGAGCAGCACTCCTACTGAGTCGTCGCCGCCATTCCCTCCGCCGGAGTTTGCGACCACGGCATCCAACTTACCGATTTTTCTCAAGTCGGCAACTCCCAACCCTCCGGGCCACCAAAGCTCCCCGGCGCCGCCCGAGTATTCCACCGGCGTTTGCAGTGTGCCATCGCCATTGCCCAGCATTACCGCAATGCCGCCCGAATTCCCCGCGATGACGTCGGGTTTACCGTCGCCATTCAAGTCTGCGATAACCACCGCATGGACGCCGTCTCCCCCATCGTTGTAAACGATCGGTTGCGAAAATAGCGGTGGCTGTTGACCACTTCGAACGGAACGGTGCTTCTTTAATGCGACCGACAGACGAGCGGCATTCATTTGTGCAGGCGCAGCCGTCGCCATCGCAGCGATCACAATTGCGCTTAGCGAAACAACAAGGACGAAGGGAGAATTACGACGAAGTGTGCGTCTCATGGGAGGTTTCCTTTTCTCACGGAAAACAGCCCTTTGCGGAACTCGATCCTCAGCCCTCTACCCCTCTGATCGACCCCTTGAAGGCTGAATATCGATTGTTTGATACCGAATGCCTCAGGGAGTGTGTGTCTCAACTGGGGGAACCGCGCCCCGGAGAGGCGGGATGATTTTTCCACCTCATTTTGGGCCCGAGGAGACATCATGTCAGTGAAGTCAGTCACATCCTCATGTGCTAGCGAGTTATGCCGCGTACCCACGCCTGCGATTTGCGAAGCACGAGTTCCTCGCGAGTCTCAGAGCCCGCGTCCCTCAACACTTCGAGTGAACGAACGTATTGGCGTAATTCATCCCGGTTGGGGTACGTCCGCGTTTCCAAATGCGATCGGATGCTTTCCGCGCGTTGCTTGATCTCGATGCGAGAAGAAGCGTCCCTGAGCTCGTTTGAGCCGAGCAAGCTATCGAGGTGGTCGAGGTTTTCTCGGATTCCCAGCTCCTGAGATTTCGAGCGAGATGGAGTTTGTGTGACAAAATCTAGCATCGTACGAGGCGAGAAATACGTCCGGTCGCGATGGTCCAAGTAGAAGAGAACCTTGCGACCCTGCGCGCCGTATGTTTTGCAGGAGGGACAGTAAACGTTGCCACCTCGCGTGCGGTGCACGAAGGTGTTGCTACACGCTCGACAGACATGCTGTCGTGGCGTGTTGATAGGTTTTGCATGTAATACGTCGGGTGCCCGCATGCTACTCCATGTGGCCACCCTCCCGTATTTCGAAGGGAGGCCTGGAGCAGGACGGCTATCCTGCTCCAGGCATCATTTTTTCGCAAAACGTTTTCCAATCCAAGTAAAAGAACACAAGTTGAGATTTATTCTCTCAAGTCACTCGTATCGGCCGTGTATTCAGCCACATAGGGATTCTTAGGACCGGCCGCAGCAATCCAGCTATTTTTATGTTGAGACCAAAAGAAACATCAGGGTGACTCGAAATGTCCGGGTCACCCTGATTGCCGCATTGGAGGTAGCGCGCTATGCGGCAAACTTAGAAGTTCGTTATGAGAACTTCCCGATATCGACGGCCTGCATGTTTTTGTGCGGTGTACGGAAGTTCTACTTCACGGACATTGAAGCGCCTGAAGAGGGCGCGGACCTCCGGGATATCGTTCAGCGAAAGAATGAATTTACCCGTGAGCGCACGTAGGCATGCTTCGAAATTCGTGAAGTCTGCCTTGGTGAAGTTGTAGCGGTACAACTGCCTACCAAAATACGGTGGATCGCAATAGAAGAGCGTCGTCGGTCGGTCGAATCGTTTGAGAATTTCCTCGTACGGAAGACATTCGATCTGCACTCGTTCCAATCGCTTATGTGTGTTTTCAAGGAGCTCAGGAAGTTTTTCGAGATTGAATCCCGGCCGCTGGACCACGTGCCAATGATAGTTGGGATGCCGCACGAGGCTCGCAAACGAATTCTTGAGGATATATAAGTGCCGAGCCGCCCGTTGAATGTCCGTGAGGGTCGCAGGATCGGTCGCCTTCAAGAGATCAAACAACTTACGACTTACGAGGGCAAAACGGAAATACCGGATGAGTTCCTCATGGTGCGACTGGCACACACGGAACAGGTTCACGATCTCCCCGTCCACATCGTTCAGCACTTCGACGGCAGAGGGTTCTTTGTGGAAGAGCACCTGTGCACCGCCGGCGAATGCTTCAACATACGTCTTATGCTTCGGAAATATCTCAATGATCGTCTTTGCGAGACGGTGTTTCCCTCCTACGTATGAAATAGGTCCAACCATCTCCCTGTTTGAAGTGAACGGGCCCTGCAGTGGTGAGAACACTTCGACTCAGGCCCATGCGAAGCATGGTATTCAGGTTATCGGTTGGTGGGAAAAATAAAAGATGCCGAAAGTTGCGCGCAGCGAAACGGATGAGAGTAACACCGAATACTCATTTCTAAACGCCTAAGGCAAAAGCGAAACGCGGCTCCTATTCGAAGCCGCGCCGTAACAATTAACAACCAACAAGGTGCCCCGTCAAAAGTTTTGTCAAAATGACGGACCTCCTGGCCGTGTTTCGATTGTAGTGCGAAGTAAATCGCAATGGCAACGGGAGCGGTCCTGAATTGCATTTCTAATTGCATCGGCGAGGAATGCAACGCTGTCAGCATCTGGAGTTACGGTGTCCAGGAACCCGATGAATTCCTCATGCACGTCCTCCGTCCTACGATACACACGGCGCAAACACTTAGGGCCGCAGCAACGGTAGTAGGGATAGTACTTTGAACGCCCTCGGGAAAAACCTCCAGTCATGTGGTAATTGCATTCCGAACATCTGGCGAACATTCGAAGAGGAAATTCGGGACGAACCTTTAGGTGACGACCGGCGTTCGCTCTTCGTGAGATTACCTGCTGAACCTTGGTGAACGTCTCGCGGCTCACGAGGGGCAGATGGCGACCCGTGAATTCCTCTTCTGACCAAGGGTCTCGTATCACGCCCGCATAAAAGAGATCGCGAAACATGTTGTCGAGCGATTGAAGCGTGAGAGGCCTACCGGTGCGCGTGCGGACGCCGCGACTCGTCGCTATCCGCAATATTTCGGCTTTTGTATACGAACCAGTGGCAAACGCGTTCCACACGCCTTGAAGCAACCCGAACAACGGTTGAACAGGCTTGTCCGGTTCCGTTTTCTTGGTTCCAACCTGCGCGCGTGTTTTGTAGCCAAGCGGCGGCTTCCAAGGAAAGATGCCGTCCTGGATCTTCTTCCGCATGCCTTGTACGGTGCGCGTCGCTCGGAGGTCATTATCGAACTGCGCGAAACCGGCAAGGATGGTTTCGAGAAGTTTTCCCTCCGGATTCGCGTCAATGGGTTCCGTGACGGAAACCACCCGAACGTCCTGTTTCAGCAAATTTGCTTTGATGTTGAAGTGGTCGCCGACATTACGCGCCAATCGATCAATTTTCCAGACGAGCAATACCCGGACAACGTTTTCCTTTCGCCGACAATATTCCAATAATTCCAAGAGTTGCGTGCGATCAGCAAATTTAGCGGACTCTCCTTTTTCAACAAATACTTTGACAACGTCAATCTGATTCCGGGTGGCGTATTCCCGGCAGGCCATTTCCTGAGATTCGAGGCTCGTGCCCTCCACTTGCTCCTTAGAGGAAACGCGACAATATATGATTCCATTCATCTAATAACGTTGAATTGGTTGTTATTGCGACCTTTCCTCAATGTTAAGGTGCGGGCAATCCGCGTCAAGCCGTCGATCCCCAACGTCAGATTTCAGGCGCTTTTCCTTCCGGGCACGATGTTCGTAGATATCAAGCAAGAGATCAGCAATTGCGCGTATTTCGCATCGGAGCTGTTCGTCATCATTACTCACACCTTCCAACGTGTGCTGGTTGATCATCCAGGAATATTAGTGCTAGGGCGGGATTCGAAAAGGAGCCGTTTGTTACCTCGCAAGCTCCTCACATGGACTCCACATGGTCTCAACGTGTTTCCCACAACACGTCTGGATCCATAATCTTATCTCAAACTGGAAATGAGTTAAGAAATGCGGCAACCCCACACGTTAAGCACAGGTGCGGCCACTCGATAGGCCGTTCTAGGCGGCCAAAGCTCCACTAGGCAGATTTCCGGCGGAACAAATCAGCGACAATCGGATTGCGCCGATCAGCTTTTCTCAAGCAATATGATGGATTCGTTCTTTATTTTAGGATGAGAATTGGTCGGGAACTGCATGACGCGGTTCTTGATCTGATATTGTGATGTTTTGAGATGCTTGAATCCGGCGCGCTCGGCGAACCAAGTTATCGTCTTAACAGTTGGCACCTTTCTACCACCGGTCTCGCTATTGCCAACCACGATAACGCAATGCCCTTTCGACGGCAGGTACTCCTGAAATACCTCCAAGCGCTTTTTCATGTTATCAAAATACTGCCACAAAACTCGTGCTTTATGGTTTCTGTTCTGATCGTTGAGGTGTGCGATCAACCGATCCACCGGGTCATAACCCAGTTTTGGCGGGATTGAAGCCACCTGACCGACAGTTGTTTTGCCCACAAAGCTCCGACTGAGGTTAATTATTCCCTGCTCGTCGAGAAATCGGCCAAGGAGATATTCCAGGCGATGTCGTCGCCAGTATTCAATCGCATTGCAATAAGGCGGCGAGAACAAAATCAGATCTGCGCGAAAAACAGGTCGACGTCGACCGACGTCCAATACCTCCAGACAGTCGCCCTGCTCAATATGTGAGGGTGTGAGGTAAGTACCGTGCTCTTGCAAGTATCTGGAGTACTCATCCATACGTCGTATTGCTAATTCTACGCGGCGTTCGAATTGCCGAAATACATCTATTTGGTATCCGCGATTGATTCGCTCTCGCATAGGTCTAGTAATCTCAACACCGCTTACCGGACTTGGATCGGCGAGGCTAATGCGCCGAACCGAGCTAACTAAACACGCGAGAAAGAAACGACGCACCGCCTCAGATCGTCCGGGCAAACCGCCATTCATAATTGAATGATCGATGCGCGCATAATCAACAAGCACATACCTACGAAACCAATATGTGAGCCGCTCAAAGTCGCGTGCTTGCACGGCATCTAAGTGCTCACGCATCGAATCAATCCGAATGTCGCGGAACATCCTAAGATCGACTTCTCGCTCCGTGCGCCGAAAGCGTTGCAACGAATCGGAAAGGTCATCCCAAGCCGAGACCAAGGTTCGTTTGGAAATGGGAGTGGTCTTAACCCTCGTGAAAAATGCGCTTACAGGGTCGACGTCTATTGAGAGAGAGGGAATACCGGCAGCTTTAGCTTCGACAGCCACAGTCCCAACTCCGGCCATCGGATCAACTACAGCATTCGGCCTTATGGAGCGAAGAAGGTGTTCGACAAGGGGCGGATGAAATTTCCCGGGAAACCGAAACCAGTCGTGAGTAAATCGATAACCATGAGTGGCGTCCCAGTCGAGTAAGTTATGGTCTTGGACCATGGGCAAAGTTATGTTTGTTCTGAGTTCTTGTTCTTTTCAACACTGCCAGCAGAGGACTTAGATGCTACCACATTATTCTCGGACTTGGCATCAGAAATGGCAGAAATATTTTCAGAAGCCGCTTGAGCCATTGCAGAAAGTATAGTGTCGACCGGAGCGTTAAAACTGAATTCGTAAGTCGTTGTATCTCGAATAGTAATCATTCCAGTCGTTATAGCAACCGCCTCCAAGATATGCTTTATCTGTTCTTTTGTTAGACGATGATTGAGCAAGCGAGTATCACCGAGCAACATTCCGGGATCAGGAAAGTTGAGATCTTGTTCTACGGACTTGTCGTGTGCGACATCGAGCACCAATTTCATGAGGCCCAGATCGGGGAGCTCTCGCCATTTCTCCTCAATGAAAGTTTCGAGCTGGTCTGGACGCGTATGGGCCGTTAGGATTTCTGCTACCTTTTCGTAGGTGAAGGGTCTCATTTGATGGAGTCGGAGCATCTTTTCAATTCCCTGAACTGTTAGCAGAGGCAGCTTTCCCTGAGTTTCCCTGAGCAGAGCGCTATCTTTGCCCCCCTTTCCATCGAGCTGATATTCGCGTGCGATCGCAACTGCGGAGGTACATCCAGATTCTTTCTGTTGTCGAGCCACTGTCGCTTGGCTCAGCTCGGTGTGGGTAATGATTCCTTTGGTCCCCTTCGCCTCAATGGATATTCGGTGATTGTTTGAACCGGAGACTGGGATTTCCACGATGCCGTCAGGATTGTCTGCCCCTCCGATGCGGCGAGCGACAATGCGCATACTTCTAAATGCGTTCACAACGGCATTTTCAAAACGGGTACCGCCCTCATACGAGGCATCCCTGATTTCTTGGATGTGCTCTTCCACGGGATCACGAATATAGCTCGCGGCACTCCGCAATGCGGCATCTATCAATTCGTCGAGTTCGCGAACAATATGCGGCGCAACGCCTTTTGCTAGGAGATAACCCTGCGCTAATTTGTTGCCCGCAATGATTTCGCCAATCACGCGACGAAGTTGCTTTTGGCGTTGCTCGCCCAGATCATCCAGAGAAGCGATGATTGGATGATCTTCGTTTATTTGAATGGCGTGTTTTTCGAGATCGTACCGAGCAGCCGGTCCATCTTCACCCAAACTGACGAAGTCGATGTCAATATCTGAGAGACCGCCTTCCGGGAGGGCGGTCTCGCCTAAGCCCTCTACCGCGAGCGGAGCGAGAAGCGGTGAGGTGCTCCGAAGTTTGGATCCGAACGAACGCGGCGTAAATTCCTGGGATTCTTCCTCCTCCTCCGCGAGCGAACGCGTAAAATTGAACAGCGTCCGCATTACTTCACGCGCGAGTTGTGCTTTAGAACTGTTCTCCGAGATTGCGTTTCGTTGTACCAATAGCACGTCGTCGAGCCCCGGGATTTCGACTCGTGCGATAAACCGTCGCCAATACGCGTGACTACGCGGACTAACACCGAACAACTCATCTTCGGGGTTTACTAGTCTTCCATGCGCGTAAACGGCGAAGCCATGGTTAACATAGCCTCGTTCATCCAGCTTGTCTGTGGTAAGAGTCTGTTTTGCAAGTATTGCTTTTCCAGCGATAGGTCCTAACTGCGGCACCGTGATTGATGGAACTTGCTTCGCAACGTCTTTTGGATCAATCATTTTCCCGAGCTTGACCTTAAACAAGTCGGGCGAAACATCCTCCGACTTATCGAGATGCAGTTTGCCCTTCCAGTACTCTTGGAGGTCGAGCTCTAACTTACTGCGAAAATCCTGACTGATAACTTCAACCGTGAGTTCAATGTTGTGCGCGGCAACCGTGCGCTCGGGCACTACTTCGCCTTCGAGAGTGACTTGAAATTGCTTGTAAATTGGGAGCGCCGTGGTAATCATCCGGCGAAGAATGCCTATTTTAAGTGCACGCTCAAAGTTTTCTTCGTCGACATCCTCTACTAAGGCCATCGTCCATGTTCCCCAATTCCGCTTCCAAGGACGGGGCAGATTCCCCAAATATGGATCGAGGAGCTTCTGCGCTTCCGATTGTTTGAGCTTGTAAACAGTAAACCGCGGCGCGCCTCCGCCAGTTCGTCCTTTTATTTCATCCTTACCGACGGAGACGAGGCGTGTCACACCGTTGATTGTTGCGACGTGAGTTAATCTGCCTCCTAGTGCATAGGCCGCCAGCTTCCCGACGCCAAATTTCCCGATTTGGAAACGATCATTGTCGATCCGGAGACCTTTTGCGTCCGGCTGCTTCGGACTGTTCGCAACTTGCCATAAGCCTCTCAGTCCGTTCAAGTCCATCGACTGCCCGTTGTCCAAGACGACAAGGGCATCTTTCTTCTCTTTCGGTAGCTTAACGTGACATTCGGTGGCACCGGCATCGTAGCTATTGCATACAAGCTCTTCGATGGCTTTTCGTGGATTTGTATATAGCTGCGCGGAAACGTGTCTGATAATGTCGTAGCTTATGTCGACGCGTACTTCCCCTTCCGGGGTTGCCGCGTTTTTGAAGACGGAATTCAGGTTGGGCATTTCTTCAAAATTATGACATGAAGGTGGCGACGCGGAAAGCCGGGGCAAAATGGGTAAAAAACGGCTCTTCTGCTTTGGGGAGTGGTTGGCCGCTGCCAAAAAACCGCCGGAGAACATGCACGGAAGAATGACGTGGAAGCCGCACCGTTACGAAATCGTCTACAGTCATGTAGACGAAAAACCAGAATGGCCGGATATCGTATTGAAAATATTGGTCGGGGAGAGAGGATTTGAACCTCCGACCCCCTGGTCCCGAATCAGATTCCAGAGCTTATTGAAATCTGTAGGAATCTGTTGGCTCCAAGTGATTGCTGTTGAAGCTGTTGCGGCCGCTGAGGTGAGAACGATTGAACTTTAGTGAACTCTGGTGCTTTGATAGCCTCAAAATTGCCTACAGATACATGGAGTTGGCAAGTTCTCCACCAAATCCCCCAACCGGATTTTCAACAAAGGATCTCGATTCAATTAGGGTTTCGGCTACCAGCTCAGCAAGAGTTCAACTTCATCGAGTGACCTGACTTTGCAGAGTGTTGCCTGAAATCTGGCTGACATTGACGTCATACGTGCCCGAAACGGGCATTTTACTGTGATTTAGGCAAAACGGCTGCAGCCTTACACCTTTTCATGTCTTTGGGCCCGCAGAACGTCGGCGCTTTTTGTAGTGCCAACATGAGATTGTCCTTGGCGGTGAGATCAATAGCCCCAGCCGCTTCTTGTCGAAGTAACGCCACTCCAGTAGCCGCATCATCCTTGTAGACTTCCATCCAAACCACTACTCCATTCTCTCGTGCTATGGCAGAACTGGACGCCTTGATCACGTCCAGAACAGCGGGTAGAGCTTTCTTTCCAATTTCCTCCAACGCCCCGGCAGCCGGGTACAACTCCTCACGGATCATCGGACGACGGAAAAACCCTCCTTTCTCACTCTCCGTTAAGGGGCGACGAAAATCAAGGAGTTTTGTAAGAGCTGGAATGGCAGATTCGGATCGCTCCGCTGTGAGTTTCTTAATCGCGACCGTGATGCAATCCGCATTCTGTTCGTTTGGTTGAATATTATCGAGATAACTGACAAGTGTTGCTGGATTGGCATGTTGGAGAGTAGCGCACTCCTGGGCCGCACTGCTGCACATCAATGAGACGTAGAGTGCGCACGCCATGACTGTTAGCTTCATATTTGCCTCCGTCTTGTTCATTTTAGATTCCAGCTCAGCGGTGTACTGTTCGGGCCGATTTGATTGTCAGGCGGAACCTTGATGTCATATATGAAAACAGGTCCCACTTGTGTGTTCTTGCAAGACAAACGAGCATAGTAGTTGTAATAGGGTGATATCCTGGTCCCGTCAGGCAATGCTGCCCACGCTTGAAAGTTGATCCGACTGCGATACACGAAATTCTCCGGCTGAAGGCCGGCGAAATCAAAACCCGGGGCGTCGAGATCATAGACCTTTCCAGCAGATCCACCAGATTGCGGATCGTCATCTCTATAAGCGGGTTGTGACGTGTCCGGAATATTGAACTCCGAACTGAATAGAGTGCTGTCATACCAGTTGGTCTCACTTAGTACCCGACGATTGAGTACAATATGTCCTGTATAGTTGCTGGGTGTGATTGTGCCGACCATTTCATTTCCGAGATAACATCCAGGACCAATATTTCCAGTTCCGATAACTCTCCCCAGGCTCCTAGTGCCTTCAGCTGTGTCATACGCATCGCCGGCAGAATTATCAGCCGATACTGTGCCAGAATTCCGTTGAACTAACGTTGCTGATACCTGTTCTCTTGCGGTTTCATTGCCCGATTGGTTCGCATTGGCAAAGCTCCAATAACTTCCTCCCGGCTGGACATAAAGTCCATTAACAGCAGTCACTGCTCCTGACGGGCCAAGTTCGTAATTGCTAGCGGTCCACGATTGCGTCGATAACACGACCTGCCCGGTCGCTCGACCTTGGCTGTCGTAGGTGATATCAGACGAACCCACAACTCCGCCATCAGCAGTCGCGATCTGCGGATAATCGTTGGGCACGCTCCAAATCGGGCTCCCAGATTGATTAAACGCGACCATATTGTACTGCGTTACCGCGCCCGGAGAGGGGCCGATCCCCACTACCCCGATAAACGAACCATCCTGAGCTTGCAGCACGGGTTGCACGGCAGTTGCTTGGCCCGGGATGTTCGTTGCGGTAGATGAAGCGAGGGCGTCCCCGGATGTCGTTGCAAAACCGTACCCCGAAGATGCCGGTACTTGCTGCGCACAATCAATATAGTTCCCCGCTGCGCAATACGCAGGTGTGTCGGCTTGCCAGCTAAGCGCAGTACCTTGGTCGCGGTTAGTGATCATCTGCCCACTGAGTGTTGGAACTGCGCCGGTGGCCACTTCCACGTCATTGGGGGGGCCAAAGTCGCACGGGCCGGAGTCACAATAGTACTGGGTGAATTGGCCTGTGTACTTCGCATCCCAATCCTTCACATCGATCTTGGATGAGGTTCCATCGGTTCCGACTCGCAGCAAAGCAAAATGCGTGACAGTGTCCGTATTCGTCAGATTATCTATTCGTGCGTTGAGTGCTTTGCAGTCGACATGTGAAAACGTAATCTGATTTACATAAGTCTCGTCTTGGTATTCGTATGCGACATAGGCATACCCATCGCCCGCGATTATGAGGTTGCCGCTTAAGACGGAGGGCGGCGGACCAGTTCCCGATTTTGTTACGCTATAGTTGTCCTCGCATCTGCCCGTTATGCTGGAGCTGTTGCTCCATTTCCCTTGATCGAGCGGCACGCTGAATTTCTGCGACCCGGTTGTGGGGTCAATCCCGACCACCGAAATAGTAGGAGATGTGGAATTGTAGCCGTAGTCAAGGGTGAAGATGGTTCCATCGGTGTGCACGACGGGTGTAGACAAATAATCGGTCATCGAATTCACCGTGTACGCGGGATTGGGCTGACCGGTGGTGCCGTCCAACCTCGTAATTGACGTTATAGCGGATGAACCCGACTCTGCACGAGGGACAATCAGGCCTCCTTGAAAGTCGGGAACCGCTTGATACCAGTCTGCTCCATTCAAGCTCGCCGCCCAAGCGGTTGTTCCATCACCGGTAATCGCGGAGACGGTACCATCGTTATTGAACGCGAAGACGTCTGCAACGCCGCTGGAACTCGGGACAGCCGGGACGATGGCCACCACGCCGGAGCCGTCGCCAGGGTTCGACCAAATCACCGCACCTTGCGACAGCGGCCCTGTGTACACATTGATGTCAGCCGATGCGCTACCGGCAGTGATTGTGACATGACCTGTGGCGAGTGCCCTTAGAATGGGAGGGTCATCTTGAGAGAGGCTCACGATCTGGGAATTGCTGGATGCCCACGTAAGGCCGGTTACTTCTTGTCCGCTTGGATTTACGGCGTCGATGGTGTGAGTTTCCCCGACAACCAGGTTCAACATGTTGGGATTGAGAGTGAGCGTGCTTCCGCCGCTCGGCACCGTAAACGTCACGGCATTGCTCCACTGATCGTTCTGCTCGACACGCACGACGCCGGATAGCGCCGCCGCATCGACGGTTGCAACAACTTGAGTGTCGCTCCAACTGACGACATCCCCATTCGTGCTTCCAATCCAGACAATTCCAGATCCTTGTGACGCTCCAAACCCGGTGCCGCTAACGGTCACTGTCGTTCCCGCTCCTCCGGAATCTGGAGAGATTTGCGTGACGTGGAGCGAATTCACGGTGAACGGAATGGCATTGCTCCACACGCCGCCTTGTAGAACTTGGGCGTTGCCTGAAGTCGATCCAGCGGCGACTTGGGCAACAATTTGACCATCGCTCCAACTCTGGACCACCCCGTTGGCCGTGCCGAGCCAGACTAGGCCACTACCCTGGGACGCACCAAAGCCGGAACCGTTGATGGTGACTGTGGTTCCCGGAATACCACTACTGGGAGAGGCAGCAACGACGGTGGCGGTATTCACATTGAAAGGTACGGTGTTGGACCAAACTCCGTTCTGTTGAACCTGAGCTACTCCCGAACTCGCATTGAGCGCAACGATGGCCACGATTTGCCCGTCACTCCAACTTACGACGGATGCATAAGTAGTTCCGAGCCAGACTTGACCGCTTCCCTGTGACGATCCAAACGACGCTCCTGAAAGTGTGATCTGCGAGCCGGCTTGACCGGTCGAAGGATAAGCAGACGTGACACTCGGGGGATTCAAGATAATAGGTGCTTGTACGCTAACTGAGGTATTTGACGAGAGGCTGCCGAGTGTCGCGGAAATCGTTGCCGTACCGCTTGCGGCTCCCATCAAGTAGCCCTGGAATCCTTGCGTGTTGCCGACGACCGCGACGGTATTGTTTGAGGAAGCCCAAGTCACCAGCTTCGTCACATCGTGCGAACTGCCGTCCGAGAAGGTGCCTAGAGCAGTGATCTGCTGGCCTTGCCCTGTGGTGAGAGTCGGATTCGTTGGAGACAGAGTTATGGACGTGAGCCCGGCCACACTCACCGATGCCGAACCGCCGATATTTCCCGTCGATGCGGTAATCGTAGCCGAGCCCGTTCCCTGGGCAATCACCATCCCTGCGTTACCAGGCGAATTGCTGACCAAAGCTGCTGAAGAATTGGACGTGTTCCAGATGACGGAGCGCAGTGTTTGCGTGCTGCCGTCGTTGAATGTTCCGTTTGCGACAAATTGCTGTGTCTGACCCGGGATTAAGAAGGCGCTTGCGGGCGTTAAGGCTATCGATACCAGACTTGGCGGTGTAAGACTCGTGGGTTGATACCATTCATCGTTTGTCAACGTGATGCCCCCATTTATGCCGCCGACGAAGAGCGCATTTCCGTTGGCAAGGAGTGTCGAGGTCTGTCCCGCGAGGGGCGTTGCAACCGCCTGACCGAGATTGAAGACACCCGCAACCGGATCGAAGGTTTCCGTACTTGCTTCGCTGGTACAGGAGGAGCTGCAGGCGCTATAACCGCCTGCGACCATCACCTGACCGTTCGTGAGGAGGGTCGCCGTGTGATTGAACCGCGGAACATTCATGCCGTTCGTTACCGTGCTGAAAGCATTTGCGACGGGGTCATATATTTCGGCCGCATTGGTCGGGCAACCGGGCGAGACGCACGTTGACCCGCCCGAGACCAGTACTTTACCGCTATTGAGGAGCGTGGCTGTCTCATCGTAGCGAGGTATGTTCAGATTCGGCCCATTCCCGGTGAATCCCGGTTGAGTCGGATCGTAGATCTCCGCCGCCGCAGGCAAGTTGGCGCCGTCGAAACCGCCGACAATGAGGACCAAACCGGAACCGAGCACCACAGCGCTCGCTCCGTAGCGCGCCGCGCTCATGCCATTCGCGGCGGCGGTAAACGTCCCCGCGACCGGGTCGTAGATTTCCGCGCTTGACAACGCGGTACACGACGTGGCGGACGTGCAAGTTTCACCTCCGGCAATTAAAACTGTGCCGTCTCCGAGAAGCGTCATCGTTTGGCTGTCTCTTGGCACTGTCATATTGCCGGCACCGCTGAAAGTGCCAGTACTGGGGTTGTATATTTCAGCGCTGATCTGAGACGAACAATTGCCGGAACTGTCACAGAAATATCCACCCGCAATCAGCACGTTGCCATTGTTCAGCAGAACGGATGGAGCGGAACGTGCTTGCGCCAGCTGTCCGGTGGTGTTTGTAAACGTGCTGCTCGACGGATCGTAAATCTCGGCGCTATTGAGGTAGGTGCATGACCCAGCCGACGGACAATTGATGCCGCCAGCAATCAAGATTTGACCGGTCTCCAAGGTCGTTGCGCTATGCAGATAGCGGCTCGTGTTGAGACTGGCCTGAGTGGTAGCCGAGCTCGCGACCAAAACGGACGTTCCGGTAAATAACCCAAAGGTCGCCGTGATCGTCGCCTCGCCCGTAGCGCCAGCTGTAGCAAGGCCAGCTCCGTTTACGTTAAGAATGCCGCTGTTCGATGAAGCCCAGGAAGACGAGGAAGTAACATTCTGAGTGGTCCCATCGGAATAGTGAGCGGTGGCAGTCAATTGTTGCGTTCCGCCTACGGTCAATGCGCCAGCACTCGGGGTGACCGCAATCGAGACGAGATTAGCTGTACCCACCGAAATCGGTACCGAGGCCGAAGCTGATTCGAAGCTCGCGGTAATCGCTGTGCTGCCCTGACCGGTACCAACGGCGAGTCCTGTCGCTGAGACAGTGGCGATCGTTGTTGTGCTTGAAGACCAGGCTACGAGCGTGGTCACATCCTGGCTGCTACCATCCGTATACGTTCCGATCGCGTCAAATTGCTGGGACGCACCGAGCGCGACGCTCGCTGACGTCGGACTCACGGCAATGGAGGCCAATGCTGGCGAGCTTACGCTTAGGTTTATGCTTGCGGAGATCGATCCGGAACTCGCTTGAATGACCGTCACACCTTGGAACATCGCGGCAGCTAAACCGCCGCTATTGATTACCGCCGCAACACCCGATGCACTCCACGTCGCCGTAGTCGTAAGATCCTGAGTGCTCCCATCGGAATAGACACCGGTGGCCGTAAATTGTTGCGTCGCTCCGACTGGCAGCATCGAATCTTGAGGTGCGAGCTGGATTGATACCAGTGTAGGAGCCCCAATGGTGAGAGAGGACGAACCTGTAATGCCGGAAGCAGCTGCACTAATCGTGGTCGTTCCCTGGGTTAAGCTTGCTGCCGCACCGAAATCCGTCGAGTCATTGCTTACGGCAGCGACACCGGGGTTCGAAGAACTCCAAGTTGCTGAAGCGAGGGTCTGAGAACTGCCGTCGCCAAACGTTCCCACGGCCGTGAAGGCCTGCTGCAAACCCATCCCAATGGTGGGACTCGCGGGCGCAATCGTGATGCTCGCAAGCCCGTTCAGTTGGCTCGTCATATAGAGTTCGGCCGTGTTGAAGATATTTACTCCGTCTGTGCCCCCGTCAACCAGAACAGTGCCATCGCTGAGCAAGGATGTGGTCTGGCGATCGCGCACGCTCGTCATGCTGCTCGTGGCTGTAAAGGTCTGGCTTGCTGGATCGTAGACTTCCGCCGAACTAAGAGGGGTACTGCTGCCGCTCGCATCCGTCGCGCCGCCAGTGATCAAAACCTTGCCCCCGTTCAGCAGGTTCATTGCATGTGAAATCCGGGGAACCGTCATGGTCGAAGTGAGGGAGGCGAAGGTATTGGAGGTCGGATCGTACACTTCGGCAGAACTCAGAGAGCCCGTTCCAGGCAGATCGCCGCCCGTAATGAGTACCTGTCCATTATTGAGCAATGCTGCGGCGTGTCCTTCGCGCATAGCTGTCATGGGGACAGGCACAGACGTGAAAACCTGTGCTACCGGGTCGAAAAGTTCAGCTGAATTGAACGCTGCGTTCGGTGTAGGATCCGCATCGCCACCGGCAATCAGAACCTTGCCATTTTGGAGCATTGTTGCCGTATGTTGATAGCGAGGCGAATTCGTATCGCCGAGATCGATGAAAGTCTGCGTGGGTGGATCGTAAAGCTCGGCATCAGCAATGAGCCCAAAATCCGGATCATAGCCCCCGACGATTAGGACCTGCCCATTGTTGAGCAGAGTGGCCGTATGCCCAACCCGAGCGGTATTGAGGGTACTAGTGAGGAGCGTGAAAGTTCCCGCCGTCGGATTATAAATTTCGGCAGTGTCGAGAGTCTCTTTGTTTGCTAGGTCCGAGCCGCCAGCGATCAGAACCGTACCATCGTTCAGCAGAGTCGATGAATGCAGCCATCGCGGGACATTCATAGGGCTCGCTGCAGCGGCAAAGACCTGGCTTCCGGGGGTGTACGTTTCGGCATTTGTTAACACCCCTGAACTGCTCATGCCTCCCGTAACCAGAATTTGCCCAGTGAGCAATCGGGTAGCGGCTTGGCTATATCGTGCGCTGCTCATCTGTCCGGTAGTCTGGACAAAATCTCCTCCTTCGTTCACCTGCTGGTTTACCGTCCCTGAAGTGCATCCACTGTAGTTCTGGTCGCCTCCGTAGACAGCCGTAACTGCGTGCGTTCCCGCTGCAAGCGTAGCTGTTCTGTATGTGGCAGCACCCTGGCTTAAGCTGCCGGTGCTCAGCGTGTTACTCCCTTCGAGAAATGTGACGGTCCCTGTCGCTGTCGATGGCGAGACACTCGCCACAAAGGCTACTTGGACGCCAATGGTGGATGGATTTGGCTGGGAGGTGAGCGAGCACGTCGTCTGAGCGGGGTTCACGTTCTGCTGAAGGCTCGCGCTGCTGCCGCTATCATTCGCGTCGCCACCGTAGGCTGCGGTTATCGAATGTGTTCCGCCCGTCAGGGTTGAAGTCGTGTACAAAGCGGTCCCATTGCTGATCGCCACCGTTCCGTTGAGCATTGGCGAGCCATCGTTATTGAAAGTCACAGTTCCGGTCGCAAGTGAAGGCGAAGGTGTTGCCGTGAACGTGACCGAGTCACCGTACGTCGAGGGATTGTCCGATGAAATAAGCGTCAACGTGCTAGTAGCTACATTGACCGCTTGGTTGAGTGCGGTAGAGGTGGCACCGTTATCATTCGCATCGCCCCCATAGGATGCCGTGATTGAGTGAGACGCTGCGGCCAGGTTCGAAATTGTGGCCGTGGCAATTCCGCTCGTGATCGTACCGCTTCCAATCTGCGTACCGCTATCGAGGAAGGTGATAGTTCCGGTCGCCAAAGAAGGAGAAATCGTCGCCGTAAACGTAACCCCGGAACCGAAAGTCGAGGGGTTCAAAGACGAAGTAAGGGCTATCGTCGGGTTTGCCTTGTTAACGATCTGCGTCACCGCCGAGGAGGTGCTCACGTCGTAGTTTGAATCCCCGTTATACGTGGCCGTTATGCTATGAGATCCAACCACAAGGGCGGGATCTCTTAGAACGGCAATTTTGGCTGTACCACCACTAATGTTGCTCGTGCCCAGCGTTGTGCCTCCATCATTGAAGGTGACGGAACCGGTAGCGGCCACCGGCGAAACCGAGGCGGTAAAGGTCACGGTTACCCCAAAGGTTGAAGGATTGGGAATGGCGGTTAGCGAAACGCTCGTCGGCGTGCGATTCACTACTTGGGTTATCGCAGGAGACGAGGTACTGCCATCGTATTGAGAGCTTCCTTGGTAAACCGCCGTCATCGAATGCGATCCGATCGCGAGTGCCGAAGTGTTATAGGTGGCAACCCCGTTGCTCAAGCTAGCAGTTCCGATCGTGGTGCCATTGTCTTTGAATGCAACCGATCCGGTGGCCAATGACGGTGTGACCGTTGCGGTGAAAGTGACCGTCTGCCCATATGTTGAGGGGTTTGGCGAAGACGTTAGCGTTACGGTCGTATCCGTTTTTGCATATGCGTAGGCACCGAACACCGCATGGAGTAGTACAAGAATGGCAGCGATAAGCTTAAGGCGCGTCATGATTGCATCCCTGGGGCTCCTAACCCGTTGATCAAAAGGACTCGATAGATTGGTGCTTGAAGTATTTGGCGGAATGTCACAATGCTCACTTTTGACGAGCAAGGGTAAGTGCATTGGTTATGAGGTGTCAAGTAATAACTGCCGTTGTCACCACGATTCGTGACGCGTAGCACAAGTATCCGTATTTCGTAACAAATGTTGGGTCTCTGTGGCTCGATGTTCTATGTTGGCCGCGTGTAGCAGTATCACGAGCGAGTGTGTCAGCGACTAGCGATTCGAGAATAGGTGGTGGGATATTCTGTTGCTGGCGTAAGAGCAAAATGGGAGGCAGATCCGCCAGATGATTCGCTGGCACTCAATACCAAACGTCCGGTCATAAATGAAGTCGTCCGTAATTCGTAAATTTCCACAGGAATCTAGGGAGTGAGCAGAAGCAACAAGCTGTGGGTCTGTCCAGTGTGTTGAAATAGCTAGCGGCAATAGCCTCGCGATGATTACGCAGGAACGTCAGCCACCGCTGTGCGGCATCCGGACTTCGCGGGGCCCCGTCTCATCCATCGCGCGACGCCTTCGCTCAGAAACATCGAATCCGAGCGTCACAAGTTCGCCGTGGATGAACACTAATTCAGAGTTAGAAATCAACGCCAGTTCCAATTTCGCAGAACCTTCCACGCTGTCACCAGCCGTTGAATTGCTTTCGGGCTTGGGTCTCCGTTCCACAGCACATTCCGCGTGTACTTCACGGTAGAAGTTTTCGACACTCGGCCCGCTCAAGTGCGAGAGGTTATGCCGCACCTCCCTGAGTTCTGCTCGTGTCAGCGCATCGTTCGGGGGCTGGCGACGGGTCACGGTAGAGTATGATATCATGTTCGCTTTATGTTCGCCGTATGGTTACAATGGTGCGACGTAAAATTCTACTTGAGCGTGGTGAATTGTGCCTGAATACAAGGTTCGACTAGAAGTCTGGCGAGATGACAGCAAACCCGAGACCGTCGAAGAAACAATGCAGAGCAGTTATGAGGCCCCGCCGGATGTCCTTCACGGTTTTGCAAGGGACGTAGCGGCTGAATTTTCCAAGGCGATTCGCTACCGTGAATACCTCGCGGAGATTCCAGACTCCCCGGTCAAACTGGTTGAAACTCGGTCGCATCACTTCAATTTTGCAAAACCAGTCAGCGAATTTCATGATTCCATTAACACACAATCGCTCTGGTTGGAAATACGCAACAACTTAGGCGATGTTCGCTTTCTTCTGGCACAGGCGCGGGCGTACAAGAGCCTTGAACCGTCGCAGGACAAAACGGACTACGATTCCGATGGTCTGCGATACTACGCCCATTTCGCAAAAATGCACCGTCTCAACTTAGCTGTGTTTGGACTGGTGAAGATTCAAGATTTGGTGGTCAGGCTTCTCTTTGAGAACCTTGGAGGCACCAAACTGATTCCTGTGAAGGAAACCGATGTCAACTGGGAAAAGAAACTCA
>Ga0326727_10000559_pt1 | contig 151470 bp, 142 predicted proteins | sample MB2enrmetagenome_FD_207643 | JGI IMG/M metagenome (GOLD analysis project Ga0326727, IMG submission 207643) | Lab enriched peat soil microbial communities from McLean, Ithaca, NY, United States - MB29MY | ecosystem: Environmental > Terrestrial > Soil > Wetlands > Peat | place: USA: New York... | reverse complement strand
CCATCCTGGCGTGGTGGGGCAGCCGTTTAATCTCAAAAAAAGCGTTCAGGGCCTATTTAGGCTACACTCCGTTCCTCATTTTTGCTACAGTTTATTGTCGATACCACTATACGGTTGATGTGCTGGCGGGTGCCGGGTTGGGGTTCGTCCTGATTCTGGCAGCCCCGGCGATTTATAGAAGACTTTCAAAAGGGGCTTGAAGATTGGGAGGAATTGAAGTCGTTGCGGTTGACGACCAGATGACGCTGAAACAATTCGTGGAACTGCCGTACACACTGTACCGCAACGACCCCTATTGGGTGCCTCCGTTGCGGATCGCGGTTAAGGAACTGCTCGACCGCCGCAAGCATCCGTTCTACGCCAATGCCGAGGCCGAATTTCTCCTGGCGTTGCGGGACGGCCGCGTGGTCGGACGCGTGGCGGCCATCCTGGACCGGAACCACAACCGCTTCCACGGTGAGAACGCCGGCTTCTTCGGGTTTTTCGAAAGCGTGAACGATGTGGACGTGGCGGGCGCCCTGCTGTCGCGCGCGCGCCAGTGGGTATTCGACCGCGGCGCGACGGTGATGCGCGGACCGATGAACCCGTCCACCAACTATGAGTGCGGCATGTTGATCGAAGGCTTCGATTCGAGCCCCGTGATCATGATGACCTACAACCCGAGCTACTATCCGGTTTTGATGGACCAGGCTGGGCTGCGGAAGGCCAAAGACTTGTATGCCTACCTCAGCAGTACCACCACCGTCGAGACCAAGAAGATCGAGCGGGTGGCGGACCGGGCGCTCGCGGCTAACGGGGTTCGCGTGCGTCCCATCAACATGAAAGACTTCGGCGCGGACGTGGAGCGCGTCTGGAACGTGTACAATTCGGCATGGAGCCGCAATTGGGGCTTCGTCCCGATGTCGCGCGAAGAATTTCTCCTGATGGGCAAAGAGATGAAGCAGATTCTCAAGCCGGACCTGGTGCTGATCGGGGAGGTGGGTGACAGCGTGGTGGGTTTCGCGCTGGCCTTGCCCGACATCAACCAGGCCCTCAAACCGGCGGGCGGAAGGCTGTTCCCCACAGGGCTGCTCAAAATCCTGTATTATCAACGTTTGATCAAAAATATTCGGGTCCTTACACTAGGGGTGGTGGAAGAGTACCGCGCTTCCGGCCTGGCGGCGGGTTTCTATGCTGCGCTCGTCCGCAATGCTCGGAAGCTGGGCTATGGCGACTGCGAAATGTCCTGGATACTGGAAGACAACACGTTAATGAATCGCTCCCTCGAAGTCATGGGGGCGAGGCGGTACAAAACCTACCGAATTTACGAACGGAACTGAGGACCATGCGCATATCAACTGGCGACATCACCGGCAAAAAGAAGGGCAGCGCATCGAACGACATTTTCGAAAAATGCCGGAACTTCACTCGTCCGAGTGATCTGCAATCCACGGGGCTCTACATGTACTTCGAGGTTTTTGGCGACCGCGAAGGGTGTGGGCCGGGCGAAGTCCGCATGGGGCGGCGTAAAGTGCTGATGTTCGGGTCGAACGATTACCTCGGCCTGATCACGGAACCCAAAGTCATCGAGGCCGCTGCGCAGGCCGTCCGCAAATACGGAACCGGGTGCAGCGGTTCGCGCCTGCTGAACGGCACGCTGGATCTGCATGTGAAGCTGGAAGCCGAGCTGGCCGCCCTGGTTCACAAGGAAGCCGCCATCATTTTCAGCACGGGATTCCAAGGTAACTACGGCGCGCTTTCGGCCCTCACCGAGAAGGGCGATGTGATGATCTGCGACCACAACCTGCACGCTAGCCTGGTGGAAGGCGCGCTGCGGTCGCCCGCCCGCACCGTGCGCTTCCGTCATAACGACATGGACCATTTCGAGCGGTGCCTGGAGAACTGCCCGCCGGATGAGAGGATCCTCATCGTTTCCGAAGGCGTCTTCAGCATGGAAGGCGACATCGCCGACCTGCGCGGCACCCTGAAGCTGGCCAAGCCTTACGGCGCGCGCGTCTACGTGGATGAAGCCCACGGCATCGGCGTGCTCGGACCGACGGGCGCCGGCGCCGCCGAGCACCTGGGCGTGCTAGACGAAGTCGACATCGTCATGGGCACCTTCAGCAAGTCGCTGGCGTCGGTGGGGGGCTTCATCGCCGCCGATCGCTCGGTGGTCGATTACCTGAAGCACACCTCCCGGCCGTTCGTCTTTTCCGCCAGCCTGCCGGCGGCGTCGGTGGCGGCGGTGGGCGCGGCGCTTCAGATCATGAAGAAGGAGCCGGAGCGCCGCCAGCACCTGCTGCGCATCGCCCAGACGCTGCGCGACGAGTTGCGCGCGCGCGGCTTTGCCGTGCTGCCCGGCGAGACCGCCATTGTTCCCGTGGTCATTCAGGAAGAGCTGGATCTGTGCCGCCTTTGCAAGGCGTTGCTCGACGAGGGCATTTACATCAATCCCGTGCTGCGTCCCGCCGCCGCGCAGAACCTGTTGCGCATCTCCTGCACGGCGGCCCACACAGAAAAGCATCTGGACCGGCTGCTCACCACCCTCGAGAAGGTATCGAACGCGCTGGGAATTGAGCGGTAGTTCAGGGTAACCCGCGCCGCCCTACCAACACCCCCGCCGGCCCAGCCATCGGCACGCGCCGCACCTCGCCGAACCCGGCTTCGCGCAGCCACGCGGTGTACTCCTCTTCGCTGTAGCTGGCGCCGCCTTGCGTGTTCACCAGCATGTTGAGCGAGAACAGCGCGGCAGCCCGCGGCCCGGTCTTGTCCGCCCGCAGCAGGAAATCCTGAATCACCACGCGGCCGCCCTCCGCCAGCGCCCGGCACACGCGCGCCAGCAGATCCCGATTCTCTTCCTCGTCCAGCATGTGGCAGATGGCGGAGATCAGCACCAGGTCATAGCCGCTGCCGAACTCGTCCGTGCGCAAATCGCCCACGCGCGTGGAGATGCGCTCCTCGAGCCCCGCTTCCCGGATATGCAGCTGGGCGATGGCCAGCACCGCCGGCTGGTCGAACACCTCCGCGCGCAACCGCGGGTTGGTCTGGGCGAACGCGATGGCGTAAGCCCCCGACCCTCCGCCCACATCCAGCATGCGGTTGGCCCCCGCGGCGCCGGGACCCACAAGGCACCCCGCCAACTGCGCCGCCCGTTGCCGCGCGTTGTTGTGCATGGCGGCGATGAACGCTTCGGTATCCTCCGCGCCGCGTTCGTCCGGTGCCGCCGTGCCCGTCCGCACGCTCTCGGTCAGGCCGGACCACCGCCGCCACAACCGCACCGTATGCATCATCGCCATGCGCGCGCTGTCCGGCGAGCCCGCCGCCAGAAAGCGGGCGGCCACCGGCGAGTTGTGAAACACCGCGCCCTCTTTCCGCACCAGGTCGAGCGAAGCCAGCGCGTTGAGCAGCATCTCAGTGGCGCGCGCCTCGGTCCCGGCGGCGGCTGCCGCCTGCGCGGCGGTGGCGCCGCTTTGGATGGCGGTGAACAGGTCCAGCTCCAGGGCCGTGAGGATCACGCGGCTCTCCTGAAACCCGCGGATGCTCTGCGCCAGATCGTCCGGCATGACGCCCGCAGCCTCCCTGGCCCGCAGAGAGGCCAGATACCGGTCCCGGTTGGCGCAAACCTCCGTCGCCAGCGCCGCCTGGTCGGTGTTCACCAGCCGGCTCACGGGTCGGCCCTGGTGGAAGTGCGAGTCCACGATCTCCCGCACGTCCTCGGCCCGCACGCCCGAGTACCACACTCCTTCCGGATACACCACCATGTTCGGCCCTCGCTCGCACAGCCCCAGCGAGCCGCAGGTGGTGATCTGGACCTCGTTCGCCAGCCCCTGCGCCACGATCTCCCGGCGCAGTTCCTCGATCATGCCGCGCGACCCGCGCGCCGGGCAGGACGGCACGCCCTCCGGCTTCTGCTGGTCGCAAACATAAACGTGGTATCGAAATGGCTCCATGGGAACAATTCTACCGAGAAGCGCGGCGGGCGAATTCGGGGGATTGGATCGCCCTTAAGCCGCGGCGTTGATGCATACTGTAACTAGCGATGAAGCGAACAATCCAGGTGCGCATAACCAAAGGCGAACGCCAGTTCGTGGCCGAGTGCCTCGACCTTCCTGTGGTCACGCAGGCCGCCACTTTGGATGAACTGGCCTTTAATATCCGCGAGGCCATCGGCCTGCATCTCGAGGGCGAAGACCTTTCTGAACTCGGTTTTTCCAGCGATCCGACGATTCTGGCGACCATGGAACTCGAAGCAGTAGCGTGATGTCAAGACTCCGAGTTTTCTCCGGCCGTGAGGTTCTGAAGGTCTTGGGCGAATTTGGCTTTCAGGATTTCGCACAGCGAGGGAGTCACATCAAGCTGCGCCGCATCCTGCCGGGTGGCCGGACCCAGACACTGACGGTTCCCAACCACGACGAAATTGACCGTGGCACGCTCCACGCCATCTACCGGCAGGCATCGCGGTACATCCCGGAGTCCGAGCTTCGTAGCAAGTTCTTCACGGATTGAGGAACAGAGGCTCCACCCCCTCTGGGAAATCCACCCTTGCATTCCGGCCCAAAAGATCCGAATATAAAATCGGAGGGCAGCCATCTGCCACCACCGCCAGGAGGTGCTTAAGCGCCACTCGACGGCTAAACAGGAGTGTGCCGATGAACATCGGGGTGATTCGAGAGCGCGGCGCTTTCGACCGCCGGGTCGCGCTGACGCCTCCCGTGGTGCGCCGGCTGACCGGCGCGGGCCACACGGTCTGGGTCGAGACCGGGGCCGGCGATGGCGCCATGTTCCGCGACACCGAGTACCTTCGCGCCGGAGCGCAGATCGCCTATTCGCCGGCGGAGGTCCTGCAGCGCGTCGAGCTGCTGGCCAAAATCGGCCGGCCCACGGCGGAAGAGCTGGGTCTGTGCGCGCCGGGCATGGCGCTGATGGCCTTCTACCACCTGGCCGTGGCGGACCGCGGCCTGGTGGAAACGCTGGCTGGCAGCAGCCTCACCGCCATCGGCTGTGAGATCATCCAACAGGACGACGGCCGCCTGCCGGTGCTCGCCGCCATCAGCGAGATCGCCGGGCAGATGACAGCCACCATCGCCGCGCACCTGCTGCGCTCCAGCTCCGGCGGGCGCGGCATCCTGCTGGGCGGCACGCCGGGAGTGCCGCCAGCGCGCGTGGTGATTCTGGGCGTGGGCTCGGTGGGGTTTGCGGCCGCGCGCACCGCTGCCGCCACTGGCGCGCGAGTGGCCGCCTTCGATCGCGACCCGCGTAAACTCGGCCATCTCATCGAGCACGTCCCCGACGCCGAAACTTACCTGGCGGATGAAGACGCCGTGGCCGACGCCGTCACCGGCGCAGACGTGGTCATCGGCGCGGTCCTGGTGGCGGGCACCCGCACACCCCACGTGGTGACACGCGCCATGGTCGAAGGTATGAAACCGGGTTCGGCCATTATCGACGTCTCCATCGACCAGGGAGGATCGGTAGAAACCAGCCGGCCAACCACCCTCGCCGCCCCCACTTTCGTCCACCAGGGCGTGACTCACTTCTGCGTTCCCAATTTCACCGCCGATATCGGCCGCTCCGCCAGCGTGGCCATCGCTCAGGCCATGCTTCCCTACGTGCTTACCATCGCCCGCCACGGCATCGATCGGGCCCTCGAGAAATGCCCCGAACTGGCGCACGGCGTATATACGCTGCGCGGGAGGCGTCCATGACCAATGACTTCCGTTCCCGCATCACCAGTGCCGATAAAGCGCTCGCCGTGGTCCGGTCCGGGCAGCGCGTTTACATCCACAACGGCTGCGCCGAACCCGTGGATCTGGTGGGTGCGCTCACCCGGCGCGGTCCCGAGCTGCGAGACGTCGAGGTGATCCACATGGCCACCATGGGGGTCGCCGATTACAGCCTGCCCCAGTACGAGGGCCACTTCCGCACCAATGCCCTGTTCATCGCCCCCAACGTGCGCCAGGCCGTGCAGGAGGGCCGCGCCGATTATACGCCCATTTTCCTGAGCGAGATCGAAGGCCTGTTCCGGTCCGGCGCCGTGCCCATCGATGTGGCCCTGCTGCAGTGCACGCCGCCCGACCATTACGGCTACATGAGCTTTGGTCCCAGCGTGGACATCACCGCTACCGTGGCGCAGTGCGCCCGCCACCTGATCGTGGAAATCAACGACCAGATGCCGCGCGCGCTGGGCGACGCCTTTCTGCACGTGAGCCGCGTGAATGCCTTCATCGAAACCTCTCACCCGCTGGTCGAATACCAGAGCCATGAGGTGACCGGCCTGCATCTCGCCATCGCCCGCAACATCGCGGCGCTGATTCCCGACGGCGCCACCATTCAGACCGGCATCGGCGGCCTCCCCGAAGCCACGCTTGCCCTGCTGGGGAACCACAAGGACCTCGGCATCCACTCCGAAATGGTTCCCGATGGCGCGATCGAGCTGATCGAGGCCGGCGTCGTCAACGGCGAGCGGAAGACGCTGCATCCGCATAAAGTGATCTCGGCTTTTGCGCTCGGCTCCAAGGCGCTGTTCGATTTTATCGACAATAACCCCATCTTCGAGTTCCACCCCACCGCGTATTGCAACGACCCGTTCGTGATCGCCCAGAATGACCGCATGGTGGCCATCAACTCGGCCATCGAAGTGGATCTCACCGGGCAAGTCTGCTCGGACTCTATGGGCCGCGCTCCCTACAGCGGCATTGGCGGGCAGGTGGATTTTCTGCGCGGCGCCGCCCGCTCCAAGGGCGGGCTGCCGATTATCGCCCTGCCCTCGACGGCCAGGAACGGTACGGTTTCGCGCATCGTTCCGGACCTCCAGCCCGGCGCCGGCGTGGTCACCTCGCGCGGCGACGTGCACTACGTGATCACCGAGCATGGCGTCGCCTATCTGCACGGCAAGACGCTGCGCCAGCGTGCCGAAGCGCTGATCCAGGTAGCCGACCCGAAATTCCGCGCCGAGCTCGAGGATTTCGCGCGCCGGAGCAAGCTGCTCGTCCACGCGCACGCCGTGGCATAGGCCAGCCCTCTACTGCTGAGCAGGGCGGTCCCGTAGCCCGCCACGGGCGTCAAAACGACCCTCTCGGAAAGCATTTTCACACGCACTCTGATCGGAGCGTAGTTTCTCGGACGGGAACGAGAGTGATGCCGCTGGTATGATTAGAGCGGATACACTCCATGCGGTTCGAGCGAATCACGGTTGACCCTGCGGTGGCTACGGGCAAGCCTTGCATACGCAATCTGCGCTTCCCGGTGTCGCGGCTTCTCGGTCTCCTGGCGGCCCGGGAAAGCAGGGAGTCGATTCTGAGCGCCTATCCCTACCTGGAAGCGGCGGACATCGACGAGGCCCTGTGTTACGCGGCCAGCCTTTCGGAAGACGAGACGATTGAGTTGAGCCGGTGAAGTTCCTGGCCGATATGCCCTTGGCACTGGCCGCGTCATCATTACGGCGGACCTCGACTTCCCGAGACTTCTTGCCGCGCTGGGTTCGACTGGACCGGGGCTGATCCTCCTACGCGGTGGGAACTACAGCGAGTCCGAGAGCCGGGATTCGGTGCGGCGCGTGCCGATGCCGATTCCGCAATCAGAACTATCCAAGTCCATTGTCGTGGTCGACCGTGAAAGAATCCGGCGACGCTGGCTTCCTGTGTAAATCGAGTGGGTCGCACGCGACTTTCGCTGTTCCTGCTACTGCCGTAACGGGGACGGACTCCTCTTCCATGATGGAGGGCCAGTTTCCGTGCCAAGAACGTCACGGGATTGATGCCCTAGAACGGCGTATCTCGCGACGGTAATCCCAATCTGCTGGGGGGAGGGGCAGTTCTCGGCAGCCATCACTCAACGACTCGAGGCTTTCCCACTTCTCGCACCTCGCCGGTGCTCAGACCCAGCGAGGGCCGTCAGCGGCGTTGTTTAAGCGATCGAGATGTGGTTCAATCCTGGACATCGCCCGTCGTCGGTGCGAGAATCTCTTAGAGACAGCGTGAACAACTCTACCCGAGATTGAGCGGGGGAAAGAGACACATCAAAGCGCGAGGTCCGAGGAGGAGACCGCGGTGAACGAGGGCGAGGCACCAAAACGGCGACGCGCCGTGGTGGTACCGCTGTTGACCGTCGAAGCGCGCCTCAAGCGGGATCTACGGCAGCATCTTAATGAGCTCGGCTTCCAGCCAGCCGAGGATGGGAAACTCACCCCGCCCGAGCACTCCAAGGACTCCTTCCGCCAGCTTCACAGCGCTCAACTTCGGGAGCGGCTCGAGTCGGAGCGGAGCTTCATCGCAAGGCAGTGGCCGTTGCTCAACGGTTACTTCGCAAGCGGGGACGACATCGTCCCAGCGGACGTGGTCCCGCGCTTGGAGACGGTCCGCGCATGCACGTGGCAGTCGGACCTCTTTCGCCTGGCCTCATTAACGTGGAGTGTGCCGGTGTCCCAGGGTTACGGGCGACGTATGCGGTTTCTCGTGTGGGACGACAACAACGCGAAACTGCTCGGCCTGATAGGTTTGGCGGATCCCGTCTTCAACCTTGCGGCACGCGACCAGTACATTGGCTGGACGGCGGATGACCGGCGGAAGCGCCTGGCCCACGTCCTAGACGCGAACGTGCTAGGTGCTGTGCCGCCCTATAACGCACTCCTTGGCGGGAAGCTCATTGCGGCACTGGTCGCCACCAAGGAGGTCCGCGACGCTTTTGCCGAGAAGTACTCGGGCGCACGTGGCGTCATCTCAGGGGAGGTGAAACCGGCGGTCCTGGCGATGGTGACCACCGCTTCGGCTCTTGGCCGCTCGTCCGTGTATAACAGGCTGCGTCTTGGGGATTACCGGCTCTTTCACCCTGTGGGGTACACATCTGGTTGGGGGCACTTTCAAATCCCGAACCGCCTGTTTGCATCCATGCGCGACTACCTGAGGGCACAGGGGCACTCCTACGCCGACAATCACCACTTCGGCGACGGGCCGAACTGGAGGCTTCGAGCCGTCCGGGAGTGTCTGAGAATGCTCGGCCTGAACCAGGATTGGCTACACCATGGGATCGCGCGAGAGATCTTCGTATGCGAGTTGGCGAAGAACGCGACGTCTTTCCTGACAGGCCACTCGAAGCGTCCGCGCTACGACGGCCTTCCGACGGCGGCGGATGTCTCTGCAGCGGCGCGATCACGGTGGATCGAGCCTCGGGCAGCGCGTCGTCCCGAATTCGCGGACTGGAACCGAGAGCAGCTCCTGGCTTTGCTCGGTGCAGGGGACCAAGCTCGCGATGCGCGGCCAGGGACGCGCGTCGCAGCGGGGTGATGAGAGGAACCTATGGCTCTCGCGAACCTAGATCTTGAACTGCTTCGGAGCAAGGTCCTAGGTGCCTACCGCGCAGACGATTCCACGTTGCGGCGGTTTCGGGACCACGCCCGATGCCTCCGCGCGAATATCCGGCCGCTTCGGACTTACAGCGTCAACGCTGTGTCCTTCGTCTCGGCGGACGGCGGCGACAACCGGCTGACGCTGAATCCCGCCTATGTTGAGCTTGTGCGTGTCGTGGACTCGCGCGGTAACCAGTGTGTGCTCGACGCAGTCCCAGGTACGGTCACGCTGCAGGAACTGGAGCAGCGTGCAGTCAGCGGGGATCCGAACGAAGTGGCGCCCCTCCAGCGGCTGTGTGGCGACCTCGGGAAGGGGCTCGGGGAACTCTCATTCCTCATCCGTGGCCTTGGCCAGCCGGGCAAGAGCACGGGGGCCCTTCGCTGCTACCGGGACATTGTCGAGTGGGCTGTCCTTTACGACCTTGTGGCCAACCCGAGTCTGCAATGGGGAGGCGACACAATCCTGATCCGAGATGGTCTCTTGCGCACGAAGTCTTTCAAGCGGGAGGTGTTTCCACTGATCGATCAGAGGCTCCGGGATGCAGTTGCCGCTCACGCAAAACGAAACGTTACGCTCTCCCTGGTCGGGGTGGCGAAACAGAGCGCAGTGCTCGGTCGGTTGGCGGTTGCCTTGGAACTGGAGGCGACCTTCCACAAACCATTCCCTTGTTACGTACAGGTGCCCAAGGACGTCGAGAGTGAGTGCTACAACTTCGACCGAACTTGGCTCGACACGTATGAAACCAGCGAGCCGGACGACGACGGGCGGCGCCTCTACCAGTCGCTGGGGCAACTTTTTCTCGTGAAGTTCGGGGACCAGTCCTTCGACCCAGTATGGCCAGTGGACATTGCGGAATGGCAGCTCAAGGATGCCGAGAAGATCCTGGGCCAGCTCACGGTGGATGCGCAGCAGGGCTTTCCAATACCGGATTACCCCATGACAATTCAGCGGGCGCACGACTTCGCGAAGCTGACCGGGCTGGAGGTCGCGATCCTGGAGGATCTGCTGCTCGATGGTATGTGCGAGAAGCTGTCGAGCGAGGAGGCGGACCGCTTGGTACGCCTCAAGCACCTCGGCCGATCGCTGGCGGCGCTGAGGTATAAGGAGGCATGACGTGCTGTTTGCGGACTCTCAGGTCTTCGGAACCTTCAAGGGCTTTGCCGAGCGCGGTCTCGAGTTTGCGGCGGAGATCGTCACGCCCTACGATGCCAGCATGTTGGACCGGCCCCAACTCGGCCAATTCCTGCTGATTGAGCTCGGTTCCCAGGAAGAGGCTGCCCTTGGACGCATCACACGCTTCGTGCCGGCGGGCCTACTTGCGGGTCCGGAGGGCGAAGACTACGTCAACACCATGCAACGTCGCCAGCATCCTGTCCCCGAGGATCTGAAGTGCCAGCGGCTCAAATACCGAGTGCAGGTCAAGCTCCTCGGGGCCGTCCGAGTGGACAACAACACCGTCGTGTACGTGCCCTCCCAGCGACGGCTCCCGCACCTTGGTGCTAGGGTGGCTCTGCCGAGCGGGGCGGTGCTCCAGGAGTTGTGCCGTCTTAGTCGTGGGAAGACCGATCTCGGGGACTACGTTCTCGGCGAGTTTGTCTATGCTGGCGGTGGGGCCATTCTCGACGACCCCACCTTCCGCCCCATCGACCCAAAGCTCGTCGTCACCTTCGACATCCGGAACCTCGTGTCGCGCCGGTCGGTCGTCTTTGCGCGGGCGGGCTACGGAAAGTCGAACCTGATGAAGTACCTGCTTGCCGAACTCTATCGCGAGGAGCCGAAGACGGACAGCTGTACCGATGTTGGCACTCTGGTCTTCGATGCCGACGGGGAGTACTTCTGGCCCGACAGGGTCAAGGGTCGCCCTGGACTGTGTGACGTTCCCCACCTGCGCGACAAGCTAGTCGTGTTCACCAACAGGCAGCCCCCCAGCCCGTACTACGAAGGCTGGAAAGTGGGCGGAGTGAAGCTCGATATTCGAGACCTACGACCGAGGGACGTGATTGCTATCGCGATGCCCCCCGAGAGGCAGGAGCAGCAGAATGTCCTGAAGTTGAAGAGCCTGACGGACACCAACTGGCGCACGTTGGTCGACGTCATCGAGAGTAAGGGGCTACAGGCGACGGACACGGAGATCGGACAATGCCTCGGCTACCAGGGACAGGCGCAGATACAGCAGGCCGCCCCCGAGATCGCTGCTGCCCGCAGCAACATGTCTAATGTCGTTAGAACGCTACACGACCAGCACAGTTCGCTGCTCGGCGGAGCGATTCAGGCCCTCCAAGCGGGGCTAATCGTCATAGTGGACATCAGCCTTTTGAGTTCCGCTGCCGGGCGCATACTTTCCGGACTGTTGATGCGCCGGATCTTTTCCCACAACCAGGAGAATTTCACCGGCGGGCAGTCGGTCATACCGGCAATCGCTGTGCTCGAAGAGGCGCAAAGCGTGCTGGGGCGACAACTCGAGGAGTCGAGCCCGTTCGTGGAATGGGTGAAGGAGGGCCGGAAGTACGATCTGGGAGCGATCCTGATCACGCAGCAGCCGGGATCGATGGCGCCGGAGATCCTGAGCCAGGCCGACAACTGGTTTTGTTTCCACCTGCTCTCCGAGGGAGACGCGGGCACGCTCGGCAAATACAACGCGCACTTTTCCGACGATATCCTCGCTCACCTTATCGCGGAACCCATATCCGGTAACTGCTTCATGTGGAGCGCGCCCCATCAACCTTTCGTACTCCCGGTGCGGGTGCGGAACTTTGAGGCGCTCTACAAGAAGGAGGTCAGGGGCGATCCTCAAGAGGGGCGCCTCAACGACCTGCGGGCGCAGCGCCTTGGCCGGGATCTCGCAGGTGCCTTGGATCGTCTGGCCGATCAACTTCTCGCAGCCCTGAAGACGGACCGCAAGATCAAGTTCGTGCGCTTGCCAGGTGTCTTGCCAGGGGGGAAAGACGGGGTGGGGATCAACTCGGGCCAGCTCTACTACGTTATCAAGGGCATCAAGACCGAAGCCGACACGCAACCTGAGGATCGCCTCAAGAAAGAGTTACTCGGCAGGATTCTGGGTGAAACCGCTGTCCACGAGGCGTCACACGGAGGGAAGGACTATTTTTGGGCGGCTTCCGAAGAATGGAAGCGAGTGCTGGGCTCCGCCCCGCAGGTTAGGGACCCGTGAGCCTAGGCAGCACTAACCGCCGCTAAACGCGCTGTCAGTGGTTCGGTCGAGTCGGTTACGTTGACCGGAACTGTCGCAGTGATCACGTAAGCGACGAGAATCCCCAAGGTGCCAACTACGAGATTGCCCGCCAGCGACTCGATCACCGAGGAGGAGGTCCCGTGGCAAACGGAGGCACGAGAGGATAGAATTAGGTACTGAGTATCCCTTTTTCGGGCGACCCATATGGAGCCGACCTTGACAGAATTTTCGTACGGCTACTGTGTGACCGAGGAGTTCGCCAGTGGGATGGGACCGGGCCTTAGAGCAGCGCCGTATTTTCCGTCCCTATACACTGAGGGCCAGCAAGGCGGTGGATTCGATGTCCGTATAGGGAGCGCGCTCTTCCTCCAGTTCAAGCTGTGCGAGAAGTTGACACGCAGAAGCGCAAAGGAGACTAGGGCCGGTCTGATCCAGCCACCGTTCTATCGCTTTTGGTTACACCGAAGGCACCGCTCTACTCAGCATCAAATGCTTATAGATCTCGAGCGCCAACCGGGAAATCAGGTCTACTATATCGCTCCAGGGTTCGCAGAGCTGGGCGCGCTGAACGCATCATATGTTCGCCGTCGCGTGGTCACCGACTCAGCGATGTTCTCGCCAACGGAGATCGGACCGCTGCCTGATAATGCGCCGCATAGCGTAGCATTTAGGTTGAACGGTCCTGGGGGCTGGTTCATGTCAGAGCCACGCCCTATCCGCATGCACGGGCAGGAGAACGTTATCAAACTTGCTCTGAGCCGCGAATCGGAGGAAGACACGACCAGCGTAGAGGAGTGGCTCTACCAAATGGCCGGGCGGATGAAAGAGATCATCCACCGGACCGAAGGCAGATTTGTGGAGCCGCTCGCGTTCATGGATGAGACTGCCGGGCGGCGCGATCCGCTTCGACAGATCGCATACCTGGCTCGTGCGTACTTCTCGTGTGAAGTTTTTTTTGCAACCGAGCCACGCTGAAGCCCCTGTCAGCGCCTGGATTCCTCCTGTGATACGCCTCTCACGCCAGTTGGGGAACTGGCGCGGCTGGGCCAGCCACTTGCTCCCAGGCGGCTCGGCTGCCCTGTGGGGCAGGTCCCCGACGCGCCCTACACCACCCAGGCCCGCGACGCCCTATAGCCGCCAACCCGTTCCGGCAGCCAGTCCCTCAACCCCGGCGCCAGATAGAACCTGGGCCACAGCAAGTCTTCGTCCGGCCTGATAATCCCTTCAGCCAGCGCCGTGGCGGCGAGCGGAGTCTCCGGGTAAATGCGCACACCCACCGTAACCTTCAGCGCGTCCAGATTCAGTGAGTCGGCGAAACCCAGGCTCTCCTCCACGCTCTCCCGCGTTTCGCCGGGACCTCCCAGCAGCAGGAAGCCTCTCCGCTGGACGCCGGCGCCGGCGAACATTCTCGATACCGCTCTCACTTCTTCCGCCTCGAACCTCTTGTTGAGCCTTCCCAGCATGGCGTCTGATCCGCTTTCGAACCCCAGGCTCACCTCGCGGCAACCGGCGCGCGCCATCAGGTCCGCCAGCTCACCATCGATCCACTTGGGGTAGATGAGGCACCACAGGTTGAGGTCTTGGCCCCGTTCGAGAATCTTCCGGCAAAGCTCCTTGGCGTAGGCGGGCGGAAAGTTGAACATGCTGTCGACGAACTGAAAATTATGAAACCCGCTTTCCGCGAGCTGCTCCAGCCATTCTGCGATCGCTTGCGGCGAGCGCTTTCGTATGGGCCGCCCTTCGATGGCGCTGGTCGAACAGAAACTGCAATCCATGGGACAGCCTCGGCGGCTTTGGACCGGAACCCAGGCGTCGGCATTCCTGGTAATGGAGGGCATGAAGAGCTTCGCGCCGGGTAGCGGCAGATCGTCCAGGTTGGTTACAAAGCTTCGGCCAGTGGGCGCCTGGCCTGGAAGGTAGAGTCCGGGCAAACCGGAGACCGGAGCTCGCCTGGCCATGCGCTCCAGCACGGCTGGAAAGACCGCTTCTCCCTCGCCCCGGATTCCCATATCCGCACCCAGGTAACGCAATGCGCTCTCGGGGAAGACGCTGTACCCGGCTCCGCCCAGGACAATGGGGGCGCCGGACACGCGCCGGCAAGCGTCCACCACTTCCCGAACCTGGGGCAAGAGGAATTGTGGACTTTCCATGACCTGATCGTCGATGTTTCGAACCGAGATGCCGATGAGGTCCGGGCAAAGGTTCGCGATCGAATCCCGGACCGCCGCCAGCGGATCCGCTTCGAACATCAAGTCGATCAGGGCCGCCTCATGGCCGGCTCTCCGGGTTGCGGCCGCGACACACGCCAGTCCCAGTGGAAACACCGGCAGAATCGTAGCGTGCGTGTTTGCGGAAATCAGCACAACCTTCACCGGGCTGCCTCCTATCCGAGTATAGGAGCGCATTGCCGCGTGCCGGGTACTCGCTTAGAATTAAAATCTGACCCAGGATGATAGCCCGCCGGTATCTGGTGACTATCGCTGTACTCTCCAGCGCCGTGATGGAGGTGCTCGACACTTCCGTTGTCAACGTCAGCCTGCCCCATATTGCAGGGAGCCTTTCGGCCACCACGGATGAAGCCACCTGGGTCCTCACCTCGTACCTGGTAGCCAATGCCATCATCCTGCCCATGAGCGGCTGGCTGGCCAACTATTTCGGCCGCAAACGCCTGCTGCTGACGGTGGTGACGGGCTTCACCGTGTCGAGCCTGCTGTGCGGGGTTGCGCCCAGCCTGCCCATGCTGATTCTCTTCCGCGTGCTGCAAGGCACCACCGGCGGCGGGCTCCAGCCGCTTTCGCAGGCGGTGCTGCTGGAGGAGTATCCCCCTCAAGAGCGTGGCAAGGCAATGGCGTTCTTTGGGCTGGGGATCGTGGCCGCTCCCATACTCGGCCCCACCCTGGGCGGATGGATCACCGACACTTATTCCTGGCGCTGGGTCTTCTACATCAACCTCCCGATCGGCATCGCCAGCCTGATCATGATCTCGATGTTCCTCACTGATCCGCCCTACATGCATCGCGGCTCGCTGCGCGCCGACTTCTGGGGATTCGGCATGCTGGCCGTGGGCATGGGTGCGCTGCAGATCATGTTGGACAAGGGCCAGGAAGACGACTGGTTCGGCTCGGACTTCATCGTCACGCTGGCCATAACCGCCGCTGTCCTTCTGATCGGCTTTATCATCCGGGAGTTAATGATCGACCAGCCCATCGTTCACTTGGAGCTGCTGAAATACAGGACCTTCGCGGCCGGCATCTTCTTCGTGACGGTGCTCGGGTTCGTGCTCTACGGTAGCCTGGTTCTCTTGCCGCTTTTCATGCAAACCCTGCTCGGTTGGACCTCCGCTACCGCCGGTCTTTGGACCAGCCCGCGCGGCATCGGCACGGCGCTGTGCATGCCGCTGGTGGGATACCTGCTCGGCAAGGGCTGGGATGGCCGCTGGCTGTTGGCGTTCGGTTTTACCATCGGTGGCCTTTCCCTCTTAGGCTTTTCCCACATGAACCTTCAGTCCGGAACCTGGGACATCCTGGTATGGCAGATCAGCCAGGGCCTCGGCATGTCCTTCATCTTCGTCCCGCTCACCACTCTGACCATGGACCCGATCCCCAAGCGCGAGACCGGCTATGCCACCTCCCTCTACAGCGTCACGCGGAACATTGGCTCCAGCGTCGGCATTTCGTTCATCACCACGTGGCTGGCGCGGCGCTCCCAGTTCAACCAGTCCGTGCTGGCCGCTCATGTGACGCCTTACGATCCAGCCGCCCGGGGGATGCTGAGCCAGACTCAGGCCATGTTGATGCGGAGTGGCACCGATCCCGTAACCGCCAATCGCCAGGCCACGGCGATGCTCTATGGTGCAGTGCAACAACAAGCCGCGGTGCTGAGCTTCCTGAGCGTGTTCCGGATGATGGGCATCGTGTTCCTGGTCATCATTCCGCTGATCCTGCTCCTCCGCAAACCCAAGCATCTCAGGGAACCCCAGCCGTCGGCTTGAACCCTCAACCCTCCCGTGATACCTTCATTTCCATGAACCCTTACGCCTCGCACCTCGGAAATCGGGATCCGCTGCCCGTCATCGCCGCCACGCCCCAACGCCTGGCCGCTCAACTGGACCGCCTCGGCCCCGACGGCGTCGAGCGCCCGCGCGCCCCCGGCAAGTGGAACGCCCGCCAGATCCTCTGTCATCTGGCCGACGTCGAGTTGGTTTTCGCCTTCCGCCTGCGCCAGGCCCTGGCCGAAGACCATCACGTCATCCAGCCCATGGACCAGGACAAGTGGGCGGCCATCTATGATGCCTTCGGCGCGCGCGCCGCGCTGGAGGTCTTCACCATCGTGCGCAAATGGAATCTCGCGTTAATTGCGGCCGTCCCCGCCGGTGTCATGTCCAAGCCCGTGACCCACCCCGAGCGTGGTCCAATGACCTTTCGGGCGCTCATCGAAACCATGGCCGGCCACGATCTCAATCACCTCAAGCAGATCGAATCCATCGCGTAGATTCACTCTTCCCGCAGCGCCGATACAGGGTCGATCTCGGTTGCGCGCCGCGCCGGCAGGTAACAGGCCAGCATCGCCAACCCGGCCAGTGCCAGCGGCGCTCCTACCAGCAGAAGTGGATTGTGGCCGACCCGGCCGAAGCTCCGGGCCAACACGTCGCTGTAAGCGGAAAAAACGCGCACCAGAGCAAACGTGCCGCTAACGCCGAGCACCGAGCCCACCGCCACCAGCGCCGTCCCTTCTCTCAGCACCAGCCCCTGCACCTGGCGGGCGCGCGCGCCCAGCGCCATGCGGATGCCGATCTCCTTGCGCCGCCTTACCACCGCGTACGCCGTAACTCCGCCCAGGCCGATGCAGGCTAGCAACAACGCGAAGAAGCCTAGAATCACGAAGATCGCGGACTCCCATTGGGCGAGCGAGTTCGTCCGGTCGAGATCCTCTTCGATGGTGTGCACGTCGAAAACCGTGAGACCGGGATGAAGCGCTGCCATACGGTCGCGCACGGCCGCCATGGTGTCCCGGCCCGCCGTGCCGCGCACCAGGACGGTAACGCGCTGCGCCGAGTTCTTGCCCAGCCACTCGGCCGTAAGGGGCAGAAACACCGTGGCCACCGGGTTCGGCCTCAGGAATCCGGCCCGCATATCGCGCGTCAGGCCGACCACCGTGTAGGTCAGTTCCCCCTCGCGAATACGGCGGCCAATCGGATACTGGGCGCCGAACAACGCGCGCGCGGCGGTCTGATTGAGGATGGCCGGCGCATCCTGTTCCCGGTCCCGCCGGTCGAACTCGCGCCCGCCTACCAGAGGCACGCCGAGCGTGGCGAAGTAATTCGCCCCGACGCGCTCGCGGAAGGCCGATTGCGCCACCTGGCCAACCTTCCCGTCGCCGGTGGGAGCCGACAAGCGGGTGGCGCTCCCGCCGGCGAAGAGTGTGCTGCCGGTCAACGCCACGGCGCGAACCCCGTTGACGCGTGACAGCTCGTCGGGCAGGTTTCGAAGCAGCACCGCCGCTCGCTCCGCGGAATAGCCGTCCCGTACCGGGTCGAGTGAAGCCAGGTTGAGATTGGCGACGTCGACGCCGGTGTCCATGCGGGTACTGCTCAGGAACGCCAAAGCCACAAACCAGGTGACCAGCAGAAGCATCAGGGATGCCGCCATCTGGCCGACCACGAAGAGATTGCGCAAGCCGAAGCGGCGATAGCCCCGCAGCGGCGCCTGCGCCCCCTCTTTCAAAGTGACGCCGATGTCGGTGCGCGTCGAAGATAGCGCCGGCGCCAGTCCGAAGCCTATGCCCGCCGCCAGCGCAATTGCCAGCGTGATGGCGAGCACATGGAAATCGAGCTGGCAGTTGAACTCGAGGGGGATCTGCGATGGCAGTGGCAGAGACGAGAGTACATGTGTGATCCCATAGGCGAGCACGATGCCGGCCAGCCCACCGGCGAAGGACAGAAGCACACTTTCGGTCAGAAACTGCCTCACCAGGCGCACGCGGCTGGCGCCCACCGAAAGACGAATGGCGATTTCCCGCCTTCTCTGGCTGCCGCGAGCCAGCAGCAGGCTGGCCAGGTTGGCACACACCAGCGAAAGGACCAGCGCCCACAGGACCACGTTGAAGGTGTTGACGAAGGCGGTCTGCTCGGGTGTGATGTAACCAACGGTGCCGGCCGGCATCAGCCGCACCACCCGGCCTTTGCGATCGCGGTCGTGGCGGGCTCCGGTTTCCTGGTCGAGATTGCGGGTCAGGGCATCGAGAGCGGCTTCCGCTCCGGGCAGCGTCACACCAGGCGCCAGCCGAAACACGACGCGAAAGATCTCGCGGTCGCTGCGATGGAGCGGATCGCCGCTCAGTTCGGGAGCCAAGGAAATACCGCACGTCACGGGCACAAACAGATCCGCCGGACTCTGTGGCCAAATACCCAGAAAGCCCTCGGGACCGATGCCCACGATGGTGGCCATCGAACCGTTCAGCCGCAGCCTGCGCCCCACGGCGTGCGGGTCCCCGCCAAGGTTCGTGCGCCAGAAACGGTCGCTCACCACCACCACGGGAGGCATGCCGGGCTTCTCCGTTTCCGGCCCGAAAACCCGTCCCGCGGCTGGCGTCACGCCCAAGGTGGTGAAGTACTCAGGCGAAACCAGGTGTCCGAAAAACCGTTCCGCCCGTGCGCTTTTGTCCCCGGTGAACGCCACCGCGAACGGCACTGGTCCGAGCAGAGCCGTGGCTGCGGCCACCGTCTGGTGCTGGTCCCGGTAGCGCTCGAAATACGGGTAGGAGGTCTGGCTCCAAATGAAGGTCGCCAGCGTTGCGGGATCGCGCACGCCCGGAGGCAGTCCTATAATGGCTTGGCATTCGCTGAGGACCGCGCAGCACATGCCAATGCCGACGGCGAGCGAAAGCACCGCTACCGAGGTAAACCCCGGCGCCTTGGCCAGCACCCGCAGGGCATAGAGTACGTCCTGCCGGATCTCGGTGAGATACTCGGCAGGCAACCGGACGGCAATATCAGCGAGCAGCCTCACCAGCCCGAATAGGCCGTAGCGCCGCCAGGCTTCCGGAACGGCATCTTCTCCCAGCCGCTCCAGATCCTCTCCATACAACATGCGGAACTCGTGCGGATACGCGCTCGCCAGGCGTCGATAGAGGGCCAGGCAGATACTCACGCGGGGGTTCATCACCAGGCCTCCTGCCGGCGCTTCCGGTGCACCATGCGGACCATCTCCCGCAGCCGTTCGCACTCCAGCTCAAGCACCTTCCGGCCCAGCCGCGTCAGCCGGTAGTAGCGGCGGCGAGCATCGTCCAGTTCCGCCACCGGCCGCTCGCCGGACTCTTCAATCAGCCCCTCAGCGATCAGCCGTTTCAGGGACCCATACAGAGTGGCGGGCCAAAGGCGGACCGTTCCATTGGTGCGCGCGAGAACTTCCTGCATGATGCCGTAGCCGTGCTGCTCTGCGCCCGCCAGCGACAACAATATGTGGAACCAGTTGTGGTGAAGGGGGAGAAACCCGGCGGCATCTTTCTCGGTCATATAGCATATATATATGACACCATATAGAGCACCGTGTCAAGCCCCTTGAAAATGGCGGACGTTGGTTCGTCGGGCACTTCCGGCGCCACTGGGCACAGCAGGTCCAGTCCCTTATCGTCGGCCCGCGCCGATTCTTGCGGAACGGCAGGACTGGCTGCGAGGGTTGATCCAGGTGGTGGTGCAATAAGTCCTGGAAGCCGAATATTGATCGGAAATCGGGAGTAAGCTGGTAGCGTTCGGACGAGAAAGGAAGTCAGAGCATGATGATGAAGAGATATCGGGCAGTATCATTGCTGGCGGCGGCCGCTTGGATCGCCCTAGCTCTCTTGCCGGCGACCGCGGCGGACCTGACGGTTTATTTCGGCACCCATACGGCGGGGCCCGGCAAGGGTTTTTCGGTTTCTCATTTCGATACTGTAACGGGCGCGCTGAGTAAGCCTGAGTTCCTATTGGAAACTCCCGCGCCGGCCTATTTCGTGATCGCGCCGGGCGGCCGCCGCTTGTACTCCTGCAACTCGACGGGGTTCGTCAGCTCGTATTCGATCGATCCGGCCACCGCGCAACTGAAGCTAATCAACCAGAAGCCGAGCGGCGGCGGGGACCCCAGTTACATCAGCCTCGACCGGACTGGCCACTATGTCCTCGTGGCCAACTATGCGAGCGGCAACGTTGCGATATGGGAGCTTGAGCCCGATGGGAGCCTGGGAGAGCGCACCGCCTTCGTGCAGCACACGGACGGCAGCGCGAACCCGCAGCAGCAATTGCAGCCTCACGCGCACTCGATTCGGGTGGATCCCACCAACCGCTTCGCCCTGGCGGGGGACACGGGGCTGGATAAGCTACTCGTCTACAAGTTCAACGTGAAGGACGGATCGCTGACGCCCAACGATCCGCCGTTTGTGAAGGCGGCTCCGGGAGCGAACCCGCGGCACGTGGCATTTCACCCCAACGGGCGCTGGCTTTACGTGCTTACGGAGGCGGGCAGCACCATCATGCTGTTCAATTGGGATACCAAGCGCGGCGCCCTGTCCGAAGTGCAGACGGTGTCGACCCTGCCGAAGGATTTCCAGGGCAAGAGCGCGTGCGCGGAAATAGAGGTGCATCCGAGTGGCAAGTTCGTGTACGCGTCGAATCGCGGGCGCGACAGTATCGCCGTCTTCTCGGTGGACGTGAAGACCGGGCGGCTGACCCTGATCCAGGACGTTCCTTCGGGTGGCAAGACGCCGCGCAACTTCGACATGGATCCCAGCGCGCATTGGTTGCTGGTGACAAATCATGATAGCAACACCGCGATGGTGTTCCGCATCGACCAGCAGACTGGAAAGCTGACGCCGACCGGGCAGCCGGTGGAGGTGCCGTCCCCGTACTGCCCGCGGTTCCTGGCGCGGTGATCAGCAGTCGATCGCGGGATCACGCAGACCAAATAAATAAGGCAGGGGCGTGGATTTGGGCGGGACGAGGATGACGGCCGCCCTCGCTACTGTGGAAATCGCGCCATTGGTGGCCACCCTGCAGATGCGCGCCGCCGGCGACTTCGACACGAGCCAGTGAGCGTGCAGAAACCTTTACTTATCCGCACACCTCCGACGCCCAGGCAAGCTTTGCGATTGATTGGCTTCCAACGCCGCCGGTTTCTCCGAGTGCTCCGCTGGTACGGCGGATTTCGACAGGTCTCAACCATCGATAACGATTAGTGTTGCTGAGTTTATTCTGTCTTCGGAACAGCGCGTATCATTGCGTGCGCATCCTGGGATGCAGCTATGCCAAATTGGAGGGGGTTCTATAACCGGGGGCAAACCCTGCGTCGGCTATGCGCACTTATTTATGACGCCATGGTTAGCTTACTTTTTCGGCGGCGGTCCCGCGGTGGTCTGAATACTGCCCGGCGGAGGCACATAGCCGTCGTTCGAGGGGCCGTTCTGGAAGAGGTAGGTCGTGCTGCTCAATGGGTTTTCTCTGGCGAAAAACGGATTGGCGCAGCCGAAGATCTTTCCCGCCTTGAGCGTGGCATCGTGAATCTTGGTGAGCAGATCCTGATACTGCGGAGACTCGAGTTCGAAACCGGAGAACGAACTCAAATCGTTGTTCCCCACCAGGATGGCGTCAACGCCCGGCACCGAGACGATATCGGAGGCGTTGGCGACACCCGTAGGCGTCTCGATCATCAGCACCAGCATGATGTTGTCATTGATGGAGTTCCTGTAATCCGGACCCCAGATCCTCGAGGCTTGATTCTGGCCCAGACTGCGGCGCGCCACCGGCGGATACCGAACCCACTTGGCCGCCTCGCGGGCCCGCTCCACGTCGTCCACAGTCGGAACGATGACGCCCAGCGCCCCTATATCGGTGGCTTGCTGAATGTGCCATTCCTGCGCGTCCGGCAGCCTCACGAACGGAATCGCGCCGTTGTAGGGGCACGCTGCGATCATCTTCTCGACATCGGAAAACCACATCGTGCTGTGCTGCATATCGAAAAAGGCCCAATCGTAATGTTTGGCCTTTTCGCAATACTCGGCCACATCTAAGTGGTTTACCGTGAAGCTGAAGACCTGCTTGTGTTGCGCCAGCTTCAGCTTGACCGTGTTGTAAATCTTAGCCTTGGCCCACTCCGGCTTGTCGGCTTGACCCTGCTGGGCTCGCCCCTGTGCCAATGCGGAGCCGCCGAGCAGGGCCGCCCACGCTAATCCACAAGCTACAATTGCTAACCGTCTCATTCCGAGATTACCTCCTGAATACCGCTGTACAGAAAAATGCCTCATCCATCAGAGTTTACCCCGGATTTCCATTTTGGTTCCCGGTCTGCTGGTAGCGTATCACAAGCCGCCAACTCTTGATCTCCGAATTGCAGGTTTTTGGAGTTTTTCGCCGGATCCCTCTTTTGGCTCTGCCAAGCGCCAATCCCGCCCCGCCGGAAAACCCAAAACCGGGAAGGCGCGGCCATACGACCGGAGCGCGCGCGGCGCTTCCCGCAACGTCTAGCTAGGGAAAGCACGAAAACCAGACTCTCGAAGATACAGCTTGCCGCACATGCTCGGCGGCACTTCGATGCGCCCGCGCCGGGGACCGCAACGAGTGCCGGGCTTATCGGTACCGGTACAACTTCACACGCTGGATGGCGCGTTCGCCAAACCCAAGGCGTACGATGCTGCCGGATTGGTTCGGGGGCGGGTCGGATGACATCACGGAATCGTCGCCCCCGAGGAAATGCGTCGCCACCCACTTGCCGTTGTTGTCGAACCGGCCCGCTTCCTGCTCAGCCAGACCGGCAATCGGCGGCCCAGGCGTATTCGGCGTGAAAGTGATCATCACATTATTGCCCGCGAGCAGGTACTCGTCCGGGCCGACCGCCATGAACAGGCCGTAGCCGATAAGGTCGGGAACGACATTCTGCGCGCCGCGGCTGCGTGGCAAGCCCACGTTCAAGATGTAGTTCCCCAATTTCACCTTTTCCTCCGGTTTCTGCTTGTCCAACACGACTGCGGCAATGGTGCCGCTGCTTTGGTGCTCCAGGATCTGAGGAGCGATTTGGGAAAGGGTCAAGAACGCCTGTGAAAGCGCCTTGGCTTCGTATTCGGGAGGTACCGGGAGGAGTGGCTTGGTAGACCCGGGCCCGCCAAACCCCACCAGCCGTGTTGGCGAATCCATGCCCGGCGGAGAGAACGCCGCTGGAAAATTGATGCCGGTCTTTGTGAACCACTCCAGCAAGCCGTCGTTACCCATCCCGGAATACCCGATGGCGCGTTGCTGACCGATGGCATAGAAGGCTTGTGCAGCGCCACTTTCGCCGTCCGCCGCTTCGACAGTGAAGAACGGATTGCCGGAGCGGGCGTACCGTGTGGTGATATCGACTATGCGATTCGCGACGCCCTGGTTGGAAGATCCCCCCATGTTGGCATGGGGAACGGATATGTCCACCATCGGCGCGCCTGCTTTCCATATGTCGAGTACATGGTCAAACGCCTCGCCACGCGGACCACGCCCCCAGCCTTGAATGCCCCACACATTCACGAACATAGGGACCGGGTATTCCTTCTTGCCGGCCTCCGCGACCCGATTGACATAGCGCGCATAGTTCCAGGCCATGAAGATCTCGTCCGTGTTCGGACCCTTGCCGAATACCTCTTCCCACGTCCCCGAGGTTTTGAAGCCAGTCCCTTCCCAGACCTTGCGGAGATCCGGATGCAAATCATCTTTGTGCTTCTGGAGGTAATCCATAAGGTCGGCCGGGACGGGCGCGCCAAATGCTTTGTTGGCCAGACCGGACCGGTCCCGCGAGTCGCCGAAAATGCCGATTTCATTCTCCACTTGAACCATGATTACGCGGTGCGACCGGTCCACTTCGCGGATATGGCGCATCAGGGCCGCAAACGCGCTGGCATCCGCTTCCCAGTTGTTCTGGCTCAAGGTGGAGAGGGATTCGGCGGTTTGGCCGTCTCTGACTTGTACGCGCGGGAAGCGATCCTGGTCAGCCTTCACCCAGGTGGGCGCGAAGCTGGAGACGCCGTTTTTCCAGCTTCCGAACCACACCAGGACGATGCGCTGGCCGATCTGCCGGGCGTCCTCGATCATGGCATCCGGGATCCGGAAGTCGTACTTGCCTTGCTGGGGCTCGATCCAGTTCCACCCCACAGCAGTCGCCGCGGTGTTCTGGTTCGTGTCGGCCAGCACCTGTAACATGTACCGCAGATACTCGAGGTTGGATGGCCCGCTGGTGGGCGGCTCCGCGCCCAGAACGAGGAAGGGTTTCCCGTCGACGATCAACTGCGTGGCCAAGCCGCGCTTCTCCAGATGGGGAACGGCCAGATCCGCTGGTCTGGTTTGCGCAAACGCCGCGGAGATGGCCAGGGCGCAGAGCACGGCGCCGCCGGTTCGAATCGAAAGTATCATGATGTTTCTCCCTATTGGCATCCGGGCATAACGCCCGCCGAACCGTCACGGAAGCCCAGAAGGGCCGCAACGCCGGACGAACTAACTTAGCCAGGATTTCCATTTTGCCGTCCTGGCCCGGTGTTGATTATAGATCCAACCGCCTCTTTTGGAGTCTTCTCTCATCTTCCCCAATCCCGAACGACTCCGGCAGCCCACATCCGGCGGCATTCGCCGCCGGATGTCTCCGCGCCTGGTGAAATAGGCCGTCGCGCTCTCCGGGAGTGGTTCGACCCCCAAATTACCCTCGCCTTACGCCGCCGGGCTTAGATGGGCCGGCATGTATTACGCAGACCACCAAAAATCCGCCCACCACCCTTAACTCAACGCCCACGCCAGGATCCTTACGGCCCCGCCCCCTTCACGTCCAGCCTTACCCGGTACACCAACCCCCGCGCGGTAATTAGCAACGATTTGTAATCCGTCTCTCCGAACGCGCAATTGGAGGGCAGTTCTTTCATCTCTATGACGTGAATCAGCCGGCCCTCCGGGCTGTAGACCGCGATTCCCTTGGCGGCCACATACAGGTTGCCCTTCTCGTCCACACCAATGCCGCCGGGCACGCCGTCGATTCGGGAAACCAGCACGCGCTCGCCCGAGGCGTCGCCATTGCGGTCCACGTCGTACGCGCGAATGTTGTGCTCGTCCGCATTGGAGACGTACAGAATGCGGCCGTTGGGCGAGAGCGCGATGCCGTGGGGACGCCCGGCGGGCCTGGCCACCAGCTTCATGGGGCCTCTCGGCGGAAGGTGATAGACGCCGTAGAAATCCAGCTCGCGGTGGTCCGACTGTTCTCCGAATGCGGGATCGGTGAAATAGACGTGCTCGGATCGGCTCACTACCACGTCGCTGGGCGCATTCAGCCGCTTGCCTTCCCACTGGTCCGCCAGCACTTCGATCTTGCCCCTCTTATCGGTGCGGGTCACGCGGCGCAAGCGCGTCTCGCAGGTGTAGAGACGGCCGTCGGCGTCGAAAGCGTTGCCGCTCGGGCCATGGGCGTCCGCGCGGAAGACTTCGGGGGCATGGCCCGGAACCCATTTCAGAAGGCGGTCGCTGGGGGTATCGCTGAAAATCAGGTAGCCATCCTTGGACCACGCGGGGCCTTCCGTGAAGCGGTAGCCATCGGCCAGTTTGCCCAACGTGATTTCGGAAAAGTCCTGCGCGCAAGCCAGGAGAGAGAAAAGGGCGGCGGCAAAACAGGTTCGGGCCGAGCGGTTCATTTGCCCGCGCTTTTGTTCCTGATCTCGATGTGATCGATTACCTCTTTGACGCCCTTCACCTTCTTCGCCACCTTGACGGCTTTTTCCTTCTGAACCTCCAGCTCCACCGTGCCGCTCAACGTGACCACGCCCTGTTTCACGTCCACATCGAGCCCGCCGCCCTTCACCACCGGGTCATCGGCCAGCTTGATGCGGACCTGGTTGTAGACGGCGTCGTCGGTAAGGGGTTTTTCCGCGGCCAGACAGACGCCGGCCAGCAGGAGCAGAACCACAAGCGTACCGCAGATTTTAGAAATCATCTTCTCCGGCCATTGTACGCCAGTCCAGCGCGTTCAGGAAGGCGGGCTTCTCGCGCCACCCCGGCTCCACGCGCACGTGCAGGTCGAGATAGATTCTCACTCCCAACAGCCGCTCCATCTCTTGACGCGCCAGCGTCCCAATCTTCTTGAGCATGGCGCCCCCGGTTCCGATGACGATGGCCTTCTGGCCCTCGCGCTCCACCCGTATGGTGGCGTAAACTCGAGTGATGTTGGGCGTCTCTTCCCACTTGTCCACCATCACCGCCACCGCGTGCGGCACTTCCTTTCGCGTGGCGTGCAGCACTTTTTCGCGAATCAGCTCGGCGGCCAGGTACCGCTCGGGCTGGTCGGTGACATAATCCCCGGGGAAGTAGGCCGGCCCCTCCGGCAAGCGCGCCAGAATCACCTGGCGCAGATCTTCGAGGCCGTCGCCCTTCACCGCCGAAACGGGGACGTAATCCGCAAACTCGTGAATCTCCTTGTACTCGGCGATCAGCGGCAGCAGCCGGGCCTTCTCCTTCATCAGGTCGATCTTGTTGAGCACCAGCACCACCGGCGTCCCGCTCTTGCGCACCAGGTCTACCGTGCGCCGGTCCTCTTCTCCCAACGGACGCGCGGCGTCCACCACCAGCAGCAGCAGGTCGCGTTCCTCCAGGGCGGCGCGAACCGTGTCCATCAGGCGCTTGTTGAGCGGTGAATCGGCCTTATGGATGCCGGGCGTGTCGACAAACACAATCTGCGCCTCGGGCCGCGTGACCACCCCTTGAATGGAGGTGCGGGTGGTCTGCGGCTGGTCCGCGACGATGGCGATCTTCTGCCCCACCAGGGCGTTGAGCAGCGTCGATTTTCCCGTGTTGGGCCGCCCAACGAGCGAGACAAAGCCGGACCTGAAGCCGTTATTCATGCGTCACCGTCTGCGATTTGCCGATGCGAACCTGGTCCACGCGCAGATCGTCGCTGGCCAGCACCTCGATGCGGATGCCGTCCCGATCCACCGCCTCCCCGGCCTTGGGCACGCGTCCCAGCCACTCGCTCACCAGGCCGCCCACAGTGGTGGATTCGATATCCTCCTCGCGGTGAAACGATGGGAACAGGTCGGCCACGCGGTCCAGGTCGAAACTTCCGGAGACGATACAGCCGCCGCGGCCATCTTTGGTGACGTCGCTATCGGGCTCGTGCTCGTCGCGGATCTCGCCGATGATCACCTCCAGCAGGTCCTCCATGGTGGCCAGCCCGGCGGTGTTCCCGTACTCATCCACCACGATCACCATGTGCGTGTTTTCCTGCTGCATCTGGCGCATGAGGTCACTGACGGGCTTGGTTTCGGGGACGAATATGAGGTTACGGACCAGCTCGCGTACCGTGCGGTGCTCGCGCTCCTCTTCTTCCACCTCGAACATGTCGCGCACGTGGACGAAGCCGGTGATCTGGTCGATGTTGCGCTCGTACACGGGAATGCGCGAGTACTGCTCGTTGATCACGAGTTGCCGCAGTTGTTCCAGCGTGGCATCCGCGGAGATGGCTACGATATTCGGCCGCGGCGTCATGACTTCCCGCACCACCTTGTCGCCGAACTCGACCACCGACTGGATCAGTTCCCGGTCTTCCTCTTCGATCAGCCCTTCTTCGGTGCCCGCCGAGATCAGCGCCTCGATGTTTTCGGCGGAAGTGGGCGCTTCTTCCGCGGCCGCGGTGTCATCGGTGAGATCCACCAGCGACTGGAAGAAGCCCAGCACCGCCACGCACGGGCCGGCCGTCCACGCCAGAGCGCGCAGAGCCGGCACCAGCGGCACAAGCCATTGGCCGGTGGTGCGGCGGTACAGAAACTGGGGCAGCGCGTAGGATACCGCCACCATGGTCAGCCACACTGCCAGAACGGCCTGCCCGAAGACCGCCGCGTGCCACGGCTCGCCATCCGCGAACCACGCGAAGTAGAAAATGCCCAGCAGCACCAGCAGCGTGTGCTTGATCAGCGAGAATGCACCGGCGCCATCTTCCGTCTTCAGCCCCAGCCTGTCTTCCAGCGTCTCTTTGAAAAACTTGAGCGAGGGGAGATCGCGCGTGCGCAGCCTCAGGCTCTCCAGGTACAGCAGTTGCACGAAGGTCACCAGGCCCAGCAAGGGAACCGAGATGAGCGTGGCAACCGCAACCGCCAGGATCATGCCCGCACCCGCTCGATGAGGCCGTCGGGCAGCCCCAGGCGCGCGCGCCAGCGCTTTTCCACTCGCGCCATCCGGCCGCCGTCGGTCGTGTGATCCATGCCCAGCAGGTGCAGCAGCCCGTGCAGCATGAGGACCTGGATCTCCTGCCCGGTGTCATGGCCGAAGGCGCGTGCCTGCGCGCGGGCGCGCGGAAAAGAGATGGCGATGTCGCCGAGTCGGGCGGGGTACCCGCGGCTTTCGCGGGTCGGGCCAGGGGCTGGGAATGCAAGCACGTCCGTGGGGTAGTCTTCGCCCAGAAACTCACGGTTCAGGCGGCGCAGTTCGGCATCGTCGGCGATCAGGCAGTCGAACGGGCACCCCTGGGCCACTTCCACCTCGAGGCGCCGGGCGAATCGCTCGATGGCCCGGCGGCCGAAATCCGCCGGCACGCGCCGGAACGTAACGCTACTGCCTGCGGGTGAGGGCATGGGGCGGGATCAAGCTCCCGGAGCTGTCTCGGGGGCGCCCGCGTCAGGCTCGGCCAGTTTCAGGGTAAGCTGGCGGCCCGCGCCGGCGGTCTCGTTGTAACGCTCGTAGGCTTTGACGATGCGCTGCACCAGGTTGTGACGCACCACGTCGCGCTCGTCGAACTGCACGAAGCTGATGCCTTCCACCCCCTTGAGCACGTCCACCGCTTCGAGCAACCCGCTGCGGCGGCCAGTGGGCAGGTCGATCTGCGTCACGTCGCCATTCACCACCATCTTGGAATTGAAGCCCTGGCGCGTCAGCACCATCTTCATCTGCTCGGCGGTGCTGTTCTGCGCCTCGTCCAGAATGATGAAGCTGTCGTTCAGCGTGCGGCCGCGCATGAAGGCGATGGGCGCCACTTCAATGACGTTGCGCTCCAGCAGCTTTTCGACGCGATCGCTATCGAGCATGTCGTACAGCGCGTCGTAGAGCGGGCGCAGATAGGGGTCCACTTTTTCCTGCAAAGTGCCCGGCAGGAAGCCCAACCGCTCGCCCGCTTCCACCGCCGGCCGCGTCAGGATGATGCGCGCCACCCGCTTGCACATCAAGGCGGAGATGGCCATGGCCACCGCCAGGTAGGTCTTGCCGGTGCCCGCCGGGCCGATGCCGAAGACCATGTCGTTGCGCTCGATGGCCTCCAGGTAGCGGCGCTGGTTGACCGATTTCGGCGCCAGCGCTTTCTTGCCGAAGTTGCGCTGCCGGCCGCTCTCGACCAGGGCGCGCAGAGACACTTCCGGATCGAGCGTCACCACACGCAGGTAGCTGTTCAGGTCGCCGTTATTGAAAACGTGGCCTTCGCGCACCAGCGCGGCGTAATCTTCCAGGATGCTTTCCGCACGGGAAACGTTCCCGGCTTCGCCTTCGATCTCAAGATTGTTGTCCACCAGTTGCGTGTGGACGCTCAATCCCGATTCAAACAACCGGATGTTTTCATCGCGGGTGCCAAAGAGGCTTTCGACGCCTCGGCTGATACGCACGCTAGCTTTCATTGAGCGGGTGCTGAGTACCTCCAAGCGGGGAAAAACGGCGACAGAATAGGACGGTCAAACCGGAGTGGTTCGAAGCTTCGTCAACCCGCTCCCGCGGGCGGCTGAAAACCATCTGCCTTTTATTATACCGGAGAGTCAAGCCCGGTGGCTGCCCCGTGGCTGCGCGAAACCGCCGTGCCCCGGTCCCGAATGAAGCCAGATGTTAAACTAACAGGAGACCAGACCGGCAGGCAGACCCCCGAGCATCTGGCGATGACCTATATTTTCGATCATACTTTTAAGACGGCAGGAACCACTTTTAACCTCTCCTACCTGCCGGCAGCGTTTCAGCCTGAGGAGCGGTGCATCGTTCCCGGGTTTTTGGAGCCTAATCGGCTGGAACTGGAAAGACTCGCTGCTCTCCCCGCGGAAGAGCGGGGGCGTTTCAAAGTGATCGCCGGTCACAACGCCGGACGCTTGCGTCCCGTTTGTCCGGAAGCGCGGTGGCTCACCCTTGTGCGGAGCCCAGCGGAACGAGTTATCTCCGGCTATCTGCATGCCCGATTTCACGGCGATGCCTGGGAAGCCGTGGGCCGGGAGATTCACGAGAACAACATATCGCTTGCACAATTCGTTGAGCTGGACTTGTTTGCGCGGCGCTACGCGGAATTCGTCTCCATGCACGACTGGCAAGCCAGAACTTTGTTGGGTCCGGAATGGGCGCCCTCATTGCTCAAAGACCGGGTAGCCATCGCAGAGCGGATCCGGTCGAGGTTTCACCTGGTCGGCTATTGCGAGGCCTTCGAGCGGTTCCTTTTTTTCCTCCACCTGACCGAGGGATTCCCGTTGGTCCTGTTTAACAATCGGTTGGTGAGCCAGGAGCGACGGGCGTTTTACGCTACCGCGGAGGACGTACTGGCCATCGAGCGCTATATCCAGGCCGATCGGGTGGTCTACGAATGCGCCCGTCAAGAGTTTGACCGTAGAGTCGCAGAAATCTGGAACGAAGAGAGGAATCGAGCTTACGACCGGTACCTCGAAGCGCTCGAGGAGTTCCGCCACGCAAACCGCGAAAACATGGACGCAACTTCGCTCTATAGCAGTGGCTCGCCGGGTCCCTGGCCTCTCCGGTCGTCCAGAGGACGGATTAGACCCATGAACAGGTAACCAATTGCCTTCGCCATGCATCTCTCTGTAACAAAATGCCCTTTGAAGCCAATCTCTCGCGGCGGAGTCTGCTTTCGGCGCTCGCCCTGTTGCCGGCGGCGCGTCTGCTGCGAGGCCAGCAAGCCAATCCGCCAGCCAACCCGCAATCCAACACCACCTTTTCCGCCGACGTCAAGGTGGTGAATGTCCTCGCCACCGTCCGGGACAAGAACGACCAGATTGTCCGCGACCTCACCAAGGATGACTTTCTCCTGGACGAGGACGGCCGCCCCCAAACCATCAGTTACTTCTCACGCGAAACCGACCTTCCCCTTACCCTGGGGCTGCTGGTAGACACCAGCGGCAGCGAACGGCGCGAGATTCCCGCCGAGCGCAGCGCCAGCATCCGCTTCTTTGAGCAGGTGCTGCGGCCGGATAAGGACCAGGCGTTCGTCATCCATTTCGATTTCGAGGTGGAGCTGCTCGAAGACCTCACCAACTCGCGCGAGAAGCTGGAGAAGGCTTTGAACCAGTTGGGCGAGCCGCAATTGCAGCGCCAGCAGCAGGGTGGAGGCGGCAATTATCCTTATCCCGGCGGCGGGCAAGGTGGGCAAGGCGGGCGCCGCGGCGGCGGCACCGACCTTTACGACGCCGTCTATCTGGCGGGCGACGAGATCATGCGGAAGCAGAAGGGCCGGAAGGCGGTGATTCTTCTCTCCGATGGCGTCGATACCGGCAGCAGGGAGACGCTGGGCAGCGCCGTCGAATCGGCGCAGCGGGCCGATACCCTGGTCTACTCGATTCTATTCGAGGACCCATACGGCTATGGAAACAACATGGGCGGCTTCGGCGGGCCTCGCATGGGGCGCAGGGGAGGCATGGGCGGAGGCAACCGATATCCGACCATGAACCGTCCAGACGGGAAGAAGATTCTGGAACAGATTTCGAGAGAAACCGGCGGCCGCTTCTTCGAGGTCTCTCACAAGTGGCCCATCGACAAGGTTTTCGAGGCCATCGAAGAGGATCTGCGCAGCCAGTACAGCCTCGGTTACACATCCGACCAGCAGGGCACGGACCACGGATATCGCCGAATCCATCTCACCACCAAGCAAAAAGGGACGGTCGTGCAAACCCGCGAAGGGTACTACCCGGCGTAAGGCTGGCGACTTTCTCCCCTAGCGCGACTTTGTCCCCTATCATAGTTGGATGGAGCCATCCCATGCTGATCGTTCACGTGCACGTGCATGTCAAACCGGAACACATCGAAGCCTTTAAGCTGGCCACCATTGAAAACGCCGCCAACAGCGTGAAGGAGCCGGGCATTGCCCGCTTTGACGTCCTCCAGCAGGCCGACGACCCCTCGCGCTTCGTGCTGCTGGAGGCCTACCGCGATACCGAAGCCACCACCCACCATAAGGCCACCGCGCATTACCACGCCTGGGCCGAAAAGGTGGCGGACATGCTGGCCGAGCCGCGCAGCCGCGTGGCCTACGCCAACATCTATCCCGCCGACCAGGGTTGGTAATGGCCATCGGGTTCGAGTTCGCCACCGCGGCGCGCATTCTCTTCGGTGTGGGCAAGGTGCGGGAGGTGCCCGCGGCCGCCGCCGCCATGGGCCGCCGCGCGCTGGTGGTCACGGGTGCGCCGCCGGAACTCGCTGCGCCGCTGGTGGCCGGCCTGGAAGGCGCCGGGGTCGCCTGCCTGCCGTTGGCGGTAGCCGGCGAGCCCACCATCGAGATGGTCCGCCACGGCAGCCAATACGCGCGTGCGGAGCGGTGCGACCTGGTGATTGCCCTGGGCGGCGGCAGCGCCATCGACGCTGGCAAGGCGCTGGCCGCCATGCTGGCCAACCCCGGCGACCCGCTCGACTACCTCGAGGTCGTCGGCTCCGGCCAGCCGCTCGCGCGCGCTTCGGTGCCCTTCATCGCCATCCCCACCACCTCCGGCACCGGTTCGGAAGTCACCCGCAACGCCGTCCTGGCTTCGCCCCAGCACCGCGTCAAAGCCAGTCTGCGCGGCAGTTCCATGCTGCCCCGGCTGGCGGTGGTGGACCCGGAGTTGACCCTCGGTTTGCCGCGCGCCGTCACCGCCTCCACTGGCCTGGATGCCCTCACGCAGTTGATCGAGCCTTACGTCGGGGTGCGCGCCAATCCCATGACCGACCTGTTCTGCGTCGAAGGTATCCGCCGCGCCGCCGGCGCCCTGCCGCGTGTCTGGGAAGACGGCGGCGACCGCCAGGCCCGCACCGATATGGCCTGGGCCAGCCTGCTGGGCGGACTGGCGCTGGCCAACGCCGGGCTGGGCGCGGTACACGGCTTTGCGGCGCCGGTCGGCGGCATGTTCCCCGCCCCGCACGGCGCGGCCTGCGCGGCTCTGCTGCCGCACGCGATAGCGGTCAACATTCAGGCCCTCCGCGCGCGGGCACCGGCCAGCCAGGCGCTCGGGCGCTACGGCGAAGTGGCGCGCCTGCTTACCGGCGGCTCGCAAGCCACCGCCGAGGATGGTGTCCGTTGGACGGCGGAAATCTGCCGCCGGCTTGAGATTCCGCCGCTGCGCGCCTATGGCGTCACTGAGGCCGATATCCCGGATTTGGTCGAGAAAGCGGCCCAGGCCAGCAGCATGAAGGGGAATCCCATTGTGCTGACGCCCGAGGAGCTGCGGCAAATCGTCTCGCGGGCCATCTGAACGGTGTGCCGACCCGGCTTACTTCCCCACCACCAGCACATGGAAGGAATCCGGCAGCACCGGCGGCCGCCCCTTCTTCCCTTCTTTGGCTTCCGGTGCGGGGCCGTACTCCGCCGCCAGCAGATACACGCGGTGTAGCTTCTGGTCCACCGTCATGGTGCGCGCGCCGCGCTCTGTGGTCACTGTGTCCACGGCTTCGTACTTTCCGTTGACTAACTTGACAATAGTCAGAGTTCCCTCGCCATTCGAACTGAACGCCAGCCCCAGGCCCGCATCGAAGCCCGCCGCATCCGGGCCGCTGCCGATGGCCGGCGTGGCGATCACTTTCATGGTGGCAATGTCTATCACCGCCATCATCTTGTTGTCGCACACTGAGAAAAGTTTCCTGTTCTTGACGTCAATCGCCAGGCCCGAGGGACCCTCAGCCGGGGCCAGTGACATGCGCCGGGTCACAGCCGGCTTGGCGGCATCTATCTCGATCACCTCGCTCTTGTCTTCCAGGTTGTTGTAGATCTTGCCGGTCCCGTCCACCGCGCAGAATTCCGGTTTCCCTTCCAGGGGGAAGGTTGCCACAATCTCATTGTTCCTGGCGTTGATGGCCGTGGAATCGTTGGAGCGCCCGTTGAACGTGAATACCCGTTGCGTTTTCGGCTCGTAACATATGGCATCGGGGTTAGTGCCCGTGGCCGGCTCGCCCAGCTTGGCAAGCGTCTTCAGATCGAAGACCGTCACGCTGTTGGATTGACCGTTGCTGATGAATCCCTTGTTGAGCTCCGGCGCGATGGCGATCCCGTGAACGCCGTGCAGTTGCGTAATCTGTCCCACCACCTTGCCGGCATCGGGATCGATTACCTCGACCGCCGTGCCGTGCGAGGCATAAATCCGGCGGTTGGTGTTGTCAAAAGCTACATAGTCCCATCCACCGGTGCCGCCGATTTTGATCTTGCTGAGAACCTTGTAGCCTTCTGCGGCAAACGCCGTGGCTATCAGGAGACCTGCTGTCATAAGCTTCTTCATCGCGTTACTCCTCTTGAGTCAGTCCCGGCCTCCTATATAGTAACGAACGGCCGGAGTCACTACCAGTGAGAGAACCATCGAGGCCAGAATTCCACCAATCACCGCGATGGCCAGGGGTTGCAGCATTTGAGAGCCGGCGCCCAGAGCGAGCGCCAGCGGTAACATGCCGGCCACGGTGGCCAGCGCGGTCATCATAATGGGACGCAGCCGGCGCTCACCGGCGCGCATCATGCTTTCTTCCGCCGGGATGCCCGCCGCCCGGAACTTCTGGTCCGCGTCCAGCAGCAATATGCCGTTCTTGGCGACGATCCCGATCACCATGATCAGGCCCATGAACGATGACAGGTTGAACGTGGTCCCGGTAATCAACAGCGCCAGAAACACGCCGCAGGTAGAGAGCAGCGCGGACGCCAGCACCGCGACGGGCGCGGCAAAATCGCCGAATTCGAACAGCAGAACGATGAACACCAGCACGATCGCCAGCAGCAGCACAAACGCCAGGTCCTTGAAGGATTTCTGCTGTTCCTCATACTGGCCGCCGTACTGCACGCGGATGCTGGGCGGCACGTTGGCCTCGGCGATGGCCTGCTGCACCTTGGCCATTCCGTCGCCCAGATTCATGCCTTCGAATCGCGCCGTTACGGTGACGTCGCGCTGCAGGTTTTCGCGCCGGATTTCGGTTTGACCGGGGATCTCGACCACTTTGGCCAGCGAGCCGAGCGTCGCGGTCTTCCCCGTCGAGCTGACCAGCAGCGTGTTGCGAATGGCCTCCGTTGACGCGCGCGTCTGCTCCGGAAAACGGACGCGAATGGTGTAAGCGCGGTCGTTGAGCACCACCGGCAGCGAAGCCGGCTCACCCTGGAGAATGGCGCTGGTGTCCAGTTCCACCTCCTCGGGGGAAAAGCCTGCGCGCGCTGTTACCGATGGATCGACGTTGAACAGCGTGGCCGGGCCGCTGATGGTGTTCTCGATGCCGTCCAGCACGTCCACCACTCCCGGAATCTTCTTGATGGTGTCGCCCACCTTCGGCGCCCACGCCCGCAGCAGATCGGGGTCCTGCGAGAAGAGCTTGATGGCCACCGGTTCGGGCGCGTTGGTGAGGTCGCCGATCATGTCCTGCAGCAACTGCATGAACTCCACGTCCAGCACTGGTTCGGCTTTCGTGACCTTGGCGCGCACCTCGGCGATCACCTCGTCGGTGCTGCGGTTGCGCTGGCGTTTCAGCTTCACCGAGATGTCCCCGGTGTTGGCTTCTGTCACAGCCGCCAGGCCGAGTTGCAGGCCGGTGCGCCGCGAAGTGCCTTCCACCTCCGGGACGGCGCGCAGGATCTGCTCTACGTGAGAAACCACGCGGTTCGTTTCTTCCAGCGACGAGCCCGCCGGCATGATGTAGTCGATGATGAACCCGCCTTCGTCCATAGCGGGCAGCAGGTCCGACCCGCAATTGCGGTAACAGAGGTACGAGCCGCCGATCAGCAGAATGCAGAAGCCCGCCAGCGCCAGCGGGTATTGGAGCGCCACTCTCAGCACCCGCTCGTACGAGTTCATGAGCCAGGCCGGCACGTTGTGGTGCTCCTCCTCGCTGTGGCCGCCGGCCCGCCTGCGGATGAAGTAGTGGCTGAGGGTCGGAGTCCACGTCAGGGCCAACGCCAGCGACGTGAGCAGCGCCATCCCCACGGTCACGGCCAGCGCGCGGAAGAACACGCCCGTCACTCCGGTGATGGAAATCAGCGGCAGGAACACCACGATGGGCGTCACGGTAGAGCCCACCAGCGGAACGCGGATCTCGCGGATCGCGCTGCGGATGGCTTCGGCGCGCGTCTGGCCCCTGTCGCGATGCATCACGATGTTCTCCACCACTACGATGGCGTCGTCGATCACCAGTCCCACCGCCGCGGCCAATCCGCCCAGCGTCATCAGGTTGAAACTCTCGCCCATGATGCGCAGGCCGATGAAGGTCACCGCGATGGTGGCCGGAATCACCAGCCCTGCCACCAGCGATGTCCCCCAGTCCCGCAAGAACAGCACCATGATCAGCGACGCCAGCACCAGCCCGATCAGGATCGCGTCGCGCACGCTGCTGATCGAGTCGTTGACCATCTCCGATTGATCGTAGAAGGGGCGCAATTCGATGCCTTTGGGCAGCTCCTTCCGGATTTGATCGATCTCCGCATGAATGGCATCGGCCACCATCACCGTGTTGCCGTCCGGCTGGCGGAACACGTAGAGCAGCACCGAGGGCTTGGCGTTGGCGGTCACCACCGTGTAGACTGGCATCACCGAAGGCCCCACGATCGCGATGTCGCCGATGTGCACCGGCGTGTTCGCGGGCGTGGTTTTCACCACGATGTTGGCAATCTCTTCGGGAGTCCGCGCCTGCCCGCTCACCAGGCTCAGCACCAGTTGGTGGTTAGTCTCGATCAGCCCGGGTGAATCGATCATGTTGCTGCGGCCGATGGCATCCAGGATGTTGGAAATGGTGGCGCCCGTCTGGACCAGCTTGGCGGGGTCGGGCTGAACCTGGAACTCCGGAACCTGCCCGCCCTGAACCACGATCGACGACACTCCGGGCTGGCGGTTCAGCCGCGGTTTCAGGTCGTAGGTGGCCATCTCCCAGAGGCGGGTTTGCGGTACCGTGTCCGAGGTCAGGCTGTAGCCCATGATGGAGAAGGCGGCGAAAGTCAGGCGGTTGGCCACAATCTTCGCGGTGGGCGGCAGCGTGGGCTGTATGCGCGCGATGGCCGCGTTCACCAGTTCCAGCGTGCGGTACATATCCACTTTCCAGGTGAAGAACAGGTCGATCTCGGCCGTGCCGCGGCTGGTTATGGACCACACATAGTCGAGCCCCGGCACCGTGTTGACGGCTTCTTCGAGCGGCTTCGTCACCGTCACCAGCATCTGGTCGATGGGAAACACGCCGTTGTCCACCCCGATCACAATGCGCGGGAAATTGGTGTCCGGGAAAACCGCTACCGGGATTGTGAGCGCCAGGTAGATGCCCACGGCAACCATCGTCAGGATGACGAAAACGATCGGCTTGCCGTGGCGTGCGGTCCAGTGCGGCGATCCGGCGGCCGCGGTAACGGGTGGAGATGTCGAAAGGTCGCTCATTTCGCTTTGGCGTCCGGCGGCGCCGGATTCTCGTCCTCGTCTTCCTCTTCCGCCACGCTGGTATCGATCACTTTCACCCTGGCTTTATCGTCCACGCCCAGGCCGCCCACCACCACCACTTCTTCACCCGGCCTGACGCCGCTCAGGATCTGTACCTTGTCGCCTTCGCGGACACCCAGCTCTACCGGCTTTTTGTGCGCCGTCGAATCCGCGCTCACCGTCAAAACGGCCGTGCCCTTTTCTTCTCCCGGCAGAATGGCAGAAACCGGCACCACTGTCGCGGCCTTGAACATCTCAGTGATAATCGTGGCGTGCACGCTGGCGCCCGGCTTGAGCCGCTCGCCCGGATTCTCCGCCTCCACCCAGACTTGCACGGTGGTGCTGGCGGGGTCCGTAGCCGGGCTTACCACAATCACTTTGCCCGGCACTTCCTGACCGCTATCAACCTGGGTGATGGTGGCCGGGTGCCCCACCTTGACCATGCCCGCCTGGCTCTGCGGAACACTGACGCGGGCCACCACGCGCGAGATATCCATTACCGTGACGAGCGGCGTGCCGGGGGTGGCCATTTCACCCGCATACAGCGGCCGGTCAGCGATCACCCCACCGATGGGGCTGAGTATCCGCGCATAACTGAGCTGCGCTTCCAGAGATTGATGATGCGCCTTGGCGGCTTCCACCTGCGCCGAAGCGGTCTTGATCTGTTCCTCTTTGGCGACCGCCTGCAACACCCTCAGATGCTCCTGGGCGGCTTCGAACTGGCTCTTGGCCTGCGTGTAGTTCACCAGCGCCTCATCCACCTGCCGCCGCGCCAGCGCGCCTTCCTTGAACAACTGCTCGCGGCTGTCGAGCACCTTCTTGGCGGCATCCATCGTTTCCCGGTCTGCCTCCACATCGGTTTGCGCCTTGACCACCGACTCCGGAATCGACGCGCCCGAGGTCGTTCGCAAATTGGATTCCGCCTGGTCCATCGCGCCCTTGCCTTCGGCGGTTTGGGCGGTCAGGTCGCGGTTCTCCAGCACCGCCAGAAGCTGCCCTTGCTTCACGTGGTCGCCGCGGTTCACGTAAAACTTTTCCACCGGCGAGGCGATCTTGGGCATCACGCTGGCCTGGTCCCGCGGGTAAAGCATGCCATCACCGCTGACAATCCGCCGGATGGTATCCTGGGTCACCGCCGTCACCTGCACCGGCGCGGGCGCTTCGGCTTCGTTCTCCTCCTTCTTCGAGCAGCCCATCGTGGCTGCCAGGCAGGAGGTGATGAGAAGGATTGTGGTTTTCTGCATTGGCTAAAACGCCCCCGTGAGTGTTTGAAGGTCCGCCAGGGCGATCCGGTAACGCACCATTCCGTCGTCATACGCGTTGCGCGCCCCCACCAGGGTGGTCTGCGCGTCCACCACTTCGAGCACCGAAACCTCGCCCGCCTGGTAGCGCAGCAGCGTCAGCTTGAGGCTCTCCGCGGAAAGGTCCCATGAGTGGCGAAGGGAATTGATCTGCGAATTGGCGGCCACCGCCTCCAGGTAGAACGTGTTGAGGTTGGCCAGAAGCTGGCGATACGTCAGGCTCAGGTCGTTCTTGGCCTGCTCCAGGCGCAGCTCCGACTGTTTCACCCGGCTGCGCGCCGCGCCCCACGTCCAGATCGGAATGTTCAACTGGGCCTGGAACACCGACGCCAGGTTCCGGTAACCTTCGGGATTATGGACGGCGAACTGGTTGGCATTGAGGCCGAAAAAATAATCCGCCGACAGCGTGGGCAGCAGCGCGGCGTGCGACGATTTGATCTCCCACCTCTGCTGCTCCACGGTGGCCTGGGCGGCGCGGATATCCGGACTTTTCTCCCCCGCCAGCGCCTGAATCTCGCTGAACACCGGCAGCGGACGCGGCGTATCCAGGTCGTCCACCACCGTGAAATCCTGGCGGAAATCCGGGAACAGGAGCACCGCCAGGCCGATGCGGGCCTTGTCCAGCGCGAGTTGCGCTTCCTGGGTGTCGCGCTGGCGGCCTAAGACCTCGATCTCGGCTTTGACCGAGTCGGAGTGCGCCACCTCGCCGCCGCGTTCCTGCTTGCGCGTGATGTCCAGGAACTGTTCGGCCTCGCGCTGGCTCTGCTGCGCATTGGTGTACTTGCGCATGGCCGACACCATTCCGTAGTAGCCCTCCGTCACCGTGGCCACCAGGCCCCGCGCGGCGATTTCCGCTTTGGCGCGCGCCACGGCTTCGGCCACTTGCGCCTTGCGGTAATCGGCCCGCTTGGAAAGATCGAGAATGTCGCCATGCACGATGGCCTGGTTATTGTAAACGTGCACGCCGTCGTTCGACACGAACGCGCCGGAAGGCGTGCCGCTGGCCTCGGTGTAGATGAACTGGTTGAACGAATTGACGTTGGGCAGCAGAGCGGCCTTGGCCTGCAGGGTATCCTCGCGCGCCATCAGCGCGGCAAGGTTAGCCGAGAGGATCTGCGGGCTGTTGGCGCGGGCTCGTTCCATGGCGTCTTCGAAAGTCAGTCTCAGGGGAGCGTCCTGGGAAGCGGCGGGCGGGTTTTGCGCAAACGCGCCCTGGCACAAGGCCAGACCCAGCCCCACAATCAACGGAATGTGCGGCATCGGAAGATCCAGTATAGAAACCGGGACATGAACAGACGATGAATCAGGCTGGTGCGGTTACTACTTTAGCCGGATCCTCACGCGCACCCCGCTGCCTTGTATTCGCCGTTTCAGATAAGTTCCAGCCGGAGTTGGCGGCCGATAGCCACAGCAGCGCGTTGAATGAGCCGGCAAATTCCGGGATCGCTTCGCCCCTTCACTTTCGCGGGTCGAAGCGCACTTCAACCTCGGTTCCCACTTTGACCGGGTGGCCGCCCTGGACCGTGGGCTTATAACTGTACTGAGACCACGGCACACTCTCACAGAGTTGCGCGGTGCTTTCCAGCTCGGAGATTTTCCCGTCCGGGCCGATGACCACTTTGCAACGAACCGTTCCCCCCTCGGGCTCCCAAAGGGGTGCGGTTTGAACCGGCGGACCCTCAATCAAGAGAGCGCGTTGTTTATCCGCCGCAACCGAGACTTCGGGGATGTTCTTCTCCTCAGCCGCGGTCTCTTTCTTCGGTTCCGCGGAAGCGGCGCCGCTCTCCGTAGATTTAACGGGCCGTATCCGCGTAACCAGGAACACGGGCCTGGCGGGATACCGTTTCACAATGGCGCGCAAAACTGCGGCCTGCGCGTCGACGGCATCGAAGGCCTGGCCGGGCCAGGCCGTCTTCACCACATGCTCGCAGCTTGATTGGAGCGGATAGCCGTTCTTGCCCTGGTCGGGATCGCCGATCTCGTCAATGGCCTTTTGCGCGTAGACACCCTCGGCAATATACTCGTCCCCGTGGACCACCTCGGTGGCCGTCCTCAAGAACAAGCGGTAGCGCTTCACGCCTTCCCAAATGTACACAGAAGGTCCACCCGCGTTCAGAGCGGCATCGCTCGCCCCTCCGCCCACTTCCACCAGAACTTGGGCCTTTCCCTGGATTCTGTCTGGCGCGGTCTCGGCTTTCTTGGATTCATTGCCCGATGGCTGGCTGGAGCAACCAACCAATGCGGCCAGCGTTAGTACGAGAAAACAGAAGATGCGTGCGCTGCGGTTCATCCGTCATGCCCTCGCTTTCGAGACGTTTTCGTCCGAATCTGAAGGTATCACGGGGCATTCAACGCGGCAAGGTTACCGTAAATGTGGTTCCCGGCCCGGAATTGCGAGCTAACTCCACCTTGCCGTCGTGGGCCTCCGCGATCCACTTCACAATCGCGAGGCCCAGCCCGAAGCCGCCATCCTGGCGCGAGCGCGCCTTATCGGCCCGGTAAAAGCGCTCGAAAACGTGCGGCGCAGCTTCCGCAGGGATTCCGACTCCGGTATCCGAAATACGGATGCGCACCCGGGCGGGGTCCGCTTCCAGCGCCACTGAGACCCTGCCTCCCGGCGGCGTGTAGCGGATGGCGTTATCGAGCAGGTTGATCGCCAGGCGGCGCAGTAGCCCCTCATCGCCGCGGAATTGCACGTCCCCGGCCGAACCGCATTCGAGCGCGACATCGGAAACGCTCGCCAGGGCCTGCATCGAGCGGCAGCATTCCGCCAGCAGTTCGTTGAAATAAAACTCCCGAACCTCGAGCTTGACGCGGCCGGCATCGGCGCGCGCCAGGTTCAGCAGGTCGTCCACCAGGCGCGAAAGGCGGCGCGATTCGTCCAGAACGATGGCCAGCGATTCCCGGTATTCGCCCGCTTCGCGGTCGTGCGAAAGAGCTACGTCGGCTTCGCCGCGAATCACCGCGATGGGCGTGCGGAGCTCGTGCGAGGCGTCGGCCACAAAGCGCCGCATGCTCTCGAAGGATTGGTCCAGCCGCGCCAGCAGCTCGTTGAACGAGGCCGCCAGGACCGCCAGTTCTTCGGCGGCGTGGCCGATCTCGAGACGCCTGTTCAGATTGCTGCCGGTGATCTCCCGCGCCTGCTCAGCCATCCAATTGAGGGGCGCGAGGCTGTGGGTGGCAAGCAGGTAGCCGCCGATTCCCGCCAGCCCCAGCAGCAACGGCAGCGCCAGCAGGATCACGCGGCGAACCACCCCCAGATCTGCGGCGATGGAATCGAGCGGCGCAATCGAGAAGATCAGGAACCTCCGTCCCACAGCGGTCAGGCGGTGCGTGGCGGCCCGCGCTCCGTTCTGCCCCAACTGCGGGAGCGCCAGCACCCGGTCCGGCGAGGCGTTGCCAGCCGCCTCGGCCACCACCGCACCGGATTCCTGTTGCGAGACCGGCCCGCTCGACGCCAGCAGCCCACTCCCTTCCAAGATCCCCACCCGGCTCCCGTGCAGCCGCAATCCGGCTACAGCCTCAGATGCGGCCATGCGCACGTCGCCCTTTTCCTCCACCAACTCGTCTTCGAAAAGGGCCGAAGTGGTGCTCGCTTCGGATGTGAGCGATTGGTCCAGGCGGGTCCGCAGGTCTTTGGACAACAAGCTGTAGAGGAAGATGCTGAACACCACGAAGAGCAATGAAAACAGCGCCACATACCAGACGGTGAGCTGAAACCGGAAGCTCCTAATCATCGTTGCCCTCCGGTTGCGGCTTGAGAATGTAGCCTTCGCCTCTTCGAGTGTGGATCAGTCGGCGGCTGAAGCCCGTGTCCAGCTTGGAGCGCAGGCGCTTGATGTACACGTCGATGACATTCGAGAACGGATCGAAATTCTCGTCCCAGACGTGTTGCGCGATCTGCTCGCGGCCCACCACCCGGCCCTCGTTAAGCACCAGGAATTCGATCAGCGCGTATTCCTTGGCGGTGAGGCTTACGGGCTTCCCGGCGCGTGTGACGGCGTGGCTGGCCGTGTTCAAAGTGAGGTCGGCAACCCGCGCCACCTGGGGCCGCAAGCCGGCCGGCCGCCGCAGCAGTGCCCGCAGCCGGGCCAGCAGTTCCTTGAAATCGAAGGGCTTGGCGAGATAGTCGTCGGCTCCGGAATCGAGGCCTTCCACGCGGTCGTCCACGGCGCCGCGTGCGGTCAGCATAAGGATGGGGGTGCGATAGCCCGAACCGCGCAGCTCCCGGCACACCGCGTGCCCGTCCTTCACCGGCAGCATGACATCCAGAATCACGATGTCGTACTGGTTGATCGCCGCCTGGTACAACGCCTGTTCGCCGTCGCGGGCGATATCCACGGCATACGCCTGTTCGCGCAGCCCTTTGGCGATAAACCCCGCGACCCGGCCTTCGTCTTCTACCAGCAGAATTCGCACGGTGGAGCGGCTCCTTGTCACCCATTCTGCGCGACCAAACATGAACGCACAATGAAAGCCGTCTGGGGCCAGACACGCGCGTCCCAAGGCGCGGTTTAGCGCCGCGCGGACGCTGGTCTCTGGCCCCGAATTCTCCGCCCCCTAGAACTTCCTCAGCTCTTCGATCAGCGCGCCGATTCCCTTAGTGCGGTAAAGGTCTGAGAGCCGCTGCTCTTCGTTGGAAGGCGGCAGCACCTTCAGCAAGAGAGCGTTCTCGAGGTTCTGCCGGTTGGGAACCCACACCTTCCCATCGGCGAATTCCACCTCGCTCACAAAGCCCGTCATGCCCTGTATGCTCACCGGCTGCCCGCTGCGCGAAAACCTTAGCGCGGTCTCCTGCAACACGCGCGCGGTGCGCCCCGGCGGCAAGTAGAGCGCCGGATCGGCGGCCGGCAGCGATGCCGCCATGTATTGCTGGCCTTTCTGATCGCTCACCAGCCAGCCCAGTTCCACGTACTTTATGGCCTTGCTCGATTTGTTCAGCACCTCGATGCGCGGGGCGCGCACTTCATTTCCGGCAAGCTGCGCCCATCCCTCCACCGGCTCTACGGGCGCGTCGGGGAACTTCAGAAAAGCGAACTGCTCCGTGCGCTCGGCGCCCGCCGCAGCGGAGGAAACCGCCGGCCCGCCGCGGGCCACGCGCACATCCAGTTGCGGGCGCTCGGCCTGGCGCGCCAGGCTTTCAATCAGCTCGTGGCGCAACCCGTCCGCCCCGTTCTGCGCCAGCACCCGCTTAAAATGTTCGCGATCACGCTGCGCCTCCATTTCCCAGGCGGTCATGGTGCGCCGCGAATTGAGCCGGTCGGGACCGTAGAAGGAAAGGTCCTGGAACAGCACGCCATCCAGGTTCACTTCCACCAGCGGTCCGGCGGCCGCCTGCGTGGGCCGCACCAGTTGCATGTCGATTCGAACCGGGAAGGCTTCGCCCGGCCCCACGTTCAGGCTGGGGTACGCCACCGACCCTTTCCCGCCCAGCGTCACTTCCTGCGCCACCACCCGCAGCGTCACCCCGTGTATGCGGCTGGCGCTCAGGTTGCGCAGCGTCAGCGACATGTGCAGGTCCAGCACCAGAGCCGCGCCGCGAGCCGTGGCGCGCGATTCGCCGGTCGCCACATTCAGCACCGCCACCGGCGAATCCTTGGCGAAGTTGATACTGATGGAGCTGCGCGGATCGAGCGGAACATCCTGCGCCAGCACGCTCGCCGCGCCCAGGAATCCCAGTACCGCCAGCCGCATTTGAGTTTCAATCCGCATAAACGTTATTGATCGTCACGTAGCCCGTTTCGGGATCCACGTAACGAGCCCTCATGGAGCCTTGCGCGCCCACCGAGTACTGCACGTTTTGCGCGCCGGAGTGCAGCAGCCGGAGCGCCTGGCCGCCCTCTCTCACCTGAATTCCATTCGCCGTGGTCTGCACCACCACGCCATCGTAGCTGGGCGCGCCCGGCCCCGGATGTTCCAGCACCAGGCCCGCAAACAGCAGCACTACCACACTGGCGAACGCCACCGCCGCGCGGGCGCGCGTGAACAGCGGTGTTTCGCGCCAGGGCGTCGGGCCCGTCCGTACGCACTCGCCGGCCGCCAGCCCCAGCCGGATGTTGGCCTTCATCTCCGCGGCCAGCCGGTTCCAGGAAATCTCGGGCGTCTCGGCCAGCTCGGGGAGAATCGCCCGCACTCCGCGGAACCGCGCGACCTCATCGCGGCAATCCCCGCATTTCGCCAGGTGGTGCCGGGTTCTCCAGCGGGCGATCGGCCCGAGGTCCCCACCCGCGTGTAGTGCCAGTGTCGCCCCATCGGGATGTTTCATCTTTCTACCGCTTCCTTCTTTCCATATAGCGCCGGAACTTGGTGCGCGCGTTGGCTATGTGCGAGCGCACCGTGGCCTTGGAGCAATTGAGCCGTCTGGCCACCTCTTCCGCCGGCAGTCCCTCCACGTCGCGCAGCATCAGTGCCGCCCGTTCCCGCGGGCTCAGCAGGCGCAAGCCATCCTCCAGATAATTCCGTTCCTCCGACCGCAGCACCGCCTGTTCCGGGCTTTCCGAATGGCTCTGAGGAGCTTCATCAAGCTCGCAAAACGTGGCGCGCCCACTGCGGCGCAGAAAGTCAATGGCCGTATTTGTGGCGATCCGCGACAGCCAGTGAGCCGCCTTCTGCTCGTCCTTAAGTTGCTCCTGGCGTTGGAGGGCCTTGATGAAGGCTTCCTGGGTCAGGTCCTGGGCATCGGCCACGTTCTCCACGATCCGGTAAATCTGGATGAAAATCCGCCGTAAGTGCTCTGAAACAAAGCGACTCTGCCGTTCCAGGAGTTCCAGGCCGGGCTCGACGACTTCGCTCATCGGGCTGCAAACGACGGTTTCCACGGGTTCTAAACTGATGACGCTGGAACCCGCAAAACGTGGAATCTAAAGCGGACTAGTCCGCTAAAGCCATTCTATCGCGCGCGCGGAAGCCTGATAAGCTTGGTGATTGGAGGTCCGCGGCCCCCTCTGCCGGAGACCATCATGAAACTAGCCGAACGAATGAGTCGCCTCGGAGTCGAATCCGCCTTCGACGTCCTGGTACGAGCCCGCGCGCTCGAAGCGCAGGGCCGCAGCGTCATCCACCTGGAGATCGGCGAACCCGATTTCCCCACTCCCCCTCACGTCGTCGAAGCCGCCAAGAAGGCGCTCGACGACGGCTGGACCCATTACGGCCCCCCGCAGGGCTATCCCGAGCTGCGGGAAGCCATCGCCGCCCACATTTCGCAGTCGCGCGGAATTTCGGTCGGGCCACAGCACGTATCGGTGGTGCCCGGGGGCAAGCCCATCATTTTCTTCCCCATGATGGCCCTGCTCGAACCCGGCGACGAGGTTATCTATCCCAATCCGGGCTTCCCGATTTACGAATCCATGATCCGCTTCCTGGGCGCCCGGCCCGTGCCCATGCCGCTCGAAGAGGGCCGCGGCTTTTCCTTCGACCTCAATCTCTTTCGCGACCGGCTTTCGGACCGCACCAAACTGGTCATTTTGAACTCGCCCGAGAATCCCACCGGAGGCGTGATTCCGCGCGCGGACATCGCGGCCGTTGCCGGAATGCTTCGCGAGCGAGATGTGATGGTGTTGAGCGACGAGATCTATTCGCGGATCTACTACGGCGACGAGGCGCCCGTTTCCATCGCCGGTTTCCCCGGGATGCTGGAGAAGACCATCATCCTCGACGGCTTCTCCAAGACCTATGCCATGACCGGCTGGCGCATGGGCTACGGCGTGATGCCGGAGTGGCTGGTGGACGCGGTGAGCAAGCTGATGGTGAATTCGAACTCCTGCACCGCCAGTTTCACGCAGCGCGCCGGCATCGCCGCGCTCGCCGGACCGCAGGATTGCGTGGCCGCCATGGTGGGGGAATTCCGCCGCCGCCGCGACGCATTCTGCCCGGGCCTCGACCAGGTTCCCGGTTTCCGCTGCGCGCATTCGGGCGGCGCTTTCTACGCCTTTGCCAACGTGACCGGCACTGGCATCCCCTCCAAAGAACTGGCCGGCTACCTGCTGGAGGAAGCCGGCGTGGCGTGCCTGAATGGCGGCAGTTTCGGAGAGCATGGCGACGGCTACATCCGCTTCAGCTACGCCAACTCGCTGGCCAACCTGATGGAGGCGGTGGAGCGGATCAAGGAGGTTTCCGTGCGCTGGCAAGCGGCGACGGTAGCGCAGCGATAGCCGAAGGAAACGATCTTGAGCCGCCGATGAACGCCGATAAACACTGATAAGAATTTTGCTTTATCGGCGTTGATCTGCGTTCATCCGCGGCCAGCCATGTCTTGGCCTTCTTCAGCAGCCTGCAGGGTCACTTGGATCGCCGGGGCCGGAGGGCGGTGCGCCGGGGATGGTCCTCGCGCATGGCCGCCAGGTCACCCCTCCAAATGCCCGTCCCGAAAAAGCGCGGGATGGTCTGGATTTTGTTCCGGCGGACCCGCTCGTCCAACAAATGATTTGCACCCGCATACACATAGCGTACCAAAGGCGCTTCCTACCTCAGCGTAACGATGGTGGCGCCCCATCCTCCGGCTTCACCGGGAGCGTCCCGGAAATCGGCCACGAAACCGGTGCGCGAGAGAACCGCACGCACCATTTCGCGCTGCACCCCTATACCGCGGCCGTGGATGATCCGCAGCGCCTTGAACCCCAGCCGGTGCGCCTCGCGAAGGTATTCTTCCACCACCACCTTCACGTCCCGCGGCGGAATCGTGTGCAGATCGAAAACGTCGGTGATGGGAATGCGAATCGGCTCCTCATCCGGTTCCATAAACTCTCTCTCTAAAAACCAAAGGCCCGGTCAGCCGAAGCCGACCGGGCCAAATGCAATCACCGCTACTGCGCGCACCTGATGCTAAGCGACCTGCTGAGACCGGTACTGGCTCAGCATCGCTTCCATCTGATCTTTCAACCGAAGTTTCAGCTTCTTCAACCGCGTCTCCTCCAACTCTTCTTCATAAGTCAGGTGGGGAAGCGATTCCAGAGCCTCCAGCTTCCGGGCAAACTCTGAGTGCTGGCTGGCAAGCCGGCGAAACTCCTCGCTTGTTTCCATCAGATGCGCTTTCAACTCTTCCTGTGCGTTCCGTTCCATATTGGGCAATTCCTCCCCAGAGGTTGCCGCGCCGAGTCGGTTGGTTCCGAAACAGGGCTCGGTCGGTAATCTCGTAGCGTTTTGAAAGGACGGCATCACCGTCTAAGGCCACCTTAACATGAATGAAACTTCATAACAATAGCCGCTTCGGGTGGTTCCTGGTAATATCCGGAGCGCCAGCTAACTTCCTGAAATCCCATCTGATTGTAGAATTTGCGGGCGGCCCGATTGGATTCCCGGACCTCCAGGTACACCACCCCCCGAGCTTCCCCCAGCAGAGACTCCACCAGCTTGCGAGCCACTCCCTGGCGGCGGAATCCCGGAGCTACCGCCAGGTTCAGCAACTCGGTTTCACCTTCCGTGAGCGTACGCGAAACCAGGAAGCCCGCCACTCGAGTTCCGCAGACCGACACGCGAAAGTCGTACCGCAAGTAGTCGGAGACGTCCCACTGGGCAGCCTCGGGGCTGGCCGCTTGGATGCCCGCCACTTCGGTCAGGTCGCCTAGTCCGCCGCACCGGACTACCCCGCTACATCTTGGGAGCGTAGTAGCCCCGCCGGACGTTCACCAGGATATTCTTGCGCTCCCTCACCCGCACGTCGATTACGTGGAAAAGACCGTCGGTAATCAGCGGCTCGGGCCGGTAGGAGATGTTGTACTGATGACGCAGTTCGTTGGCGATGTTCTCGAACGACTGGTCCAGGTCCTCCACCTTGAACGGGAAGAATGCTCGCCCCCCGGTTTCCTGCGCGAAGTACTTGAGAACCTTGTCGCCGTCGCTTTCAATGCGCGTGATTCCGTTGGTCGAGATGGTGTATATCACCACGTCGGCCTTCTGCGCCATTTCGAGCGCCTGGTCGCGCGTGAAGCGGCTCTGGTTGTCGTCGCCGTCGCTGACGATCACGATGGCGCGGCGAAACTTGTACCTCGGCTGGTCCTGGGCCAGCTTGTCGCGGCAGGCGAAGTAGATGGCATCGTAAAGCGCGGTTCCGCCGCCGGGACGCAGGTCGTGGATCGCGGCCTGCAGCTTGTCGGTGTCGGGGACCAGGTCGGATACCAGCTCCGCCGAACTGTCGAAGCTCACCACCAGGGCCTTGTCGAGGCGGGTGCGCATCACGCTGTCGATGAACTGGCTGGCGGCCTCCTGCTCGAACTTGAAGCGTTCCCGGACGCTGTTGCTGGTGTCGATCAGAATGCCCAGCCGCAGGGGCAGGTCGGACTCCGCCGCGAAATCCGAGATGGTCTGCCGCCGCTTCCCTTCCATGACCTCAAAATCGTTCTTATCGAGATCGGTGATGAAGCGGCCCTTCTTATCGGTGACGGTGAAAAGCAGGTTCACGCGCGTGACGTCGACCTGGATGCGCGTGGGCTCGTCGCTCTGAACGACCTGGCCGGCGGCCCATGCGGCGATGGCGAGTACGCCCGCCGCCAGTGGCGCCCAAATTCTCATATGTCCCAATTATAGCGTGGGGCTGCGAACCGCGCCTCGCCCCTACACCAACCCCTCCATCCACTCCACCAGCTCGGCGGGCAGCGGCGATTCCACTGCGATCTCCTCCCCCGTGGACGGCTGGTGGAAGCGGACCCGGCGGGCGTGCAGAAAGTACCGGCCCAGCGCCGGCCGGCCCTCAACCTTGGCCGGCGCGCCGTACAGCGTATCGCCCGCTACGGGGTGGCCGATGCTTGAGAGGTGCACCCGGATCTGGTGCGTGCGGCCGGTGCCGATCCTCACTTCCAGCAGCGTGAACCGTTCAAACCGCCGCAACACGCGGTATTCGGACCAGGCCGCGCGCCCTTTCTCCAGCCGCGCGGTCATGCGCGTGCGCCGCACCGGGTCGCGCGCAATGGGACGTTCCACACGCCCGCTCTCGCCCGTCACCTGGCCGTGCACCAGCGCCAGGTATACCTTCTCCACCTGCCGGCCCGCGAATTGCGCCGCCAGCCGCCGATGGGCGTCGTCGTTCTTGGCCACCAGCAGGACGCCGCTGGTGTAACGGTCGAGCCGGTGCACGATGCCCGGCCGCAGCGCCCCCGCCACGCCCGACAGCGCGCCGAAACGACCGAGCAGCGCGTTGACCACGGTTCCGGATTGCACCCCGGCGCCGGCGTGGACCACCATGCCCGCCGGCTTATCGATGGCCACCACATCCCGGTCTTCATACAGCACGGCCAGGGGAATGGCTTCCGGCACCGCGCGGAGCGGCGGAGCTTCGGCCGGCTCCACGTCAATGGCCTCACCCGCCCGCAGCGCGTGCGAGGACCGCTTTCGGACGCCGTCCACCAGCACGCGGCCCGCCTCAATCCACTGCTGAATCCGCGAGCGGCTGTATTGCGGCAGCCGTTGGTGGATCATCTGGTCCAACCGCTTGCCGGCATCGTGGGGTTCGGCTGAAAAGCGCACGAGCGGGAATCGACCTATCTATTCATCCGGGTCTTTTGCAGTCGATGAGGACGCGGCTTTCGCCTCTTGCCACGCCAGCGTCGGCCTTTTGTCCTCGGATGCCAGCATCCGGCGGTCATAGAACTGCACCCGGCAGTAACGGCAGTGATGCAGCTTTCCTCCCGCCAGCCGCTCCAGATAATTCAGAAAACCGGTCTGCCGCGGATCAATCTTGTCAGGCGTCTTCAGCCGGGTTACGCGCAAGGTTCCGCAATGCGGGCAACGGCAGTATGGGCCGAAATGGTACGTGTAGCGGCGCGGATAGAGCTTCTCCGCGTCGCAATCGCGGCACTCATAAATCGCCATGTAACTGAAGCGCTCGAAGAATGTCCTGTGGACCCGCCGCATCCGCCCGCCGCACTGCTCGCACTTCAGCATTTCCAGGCCTATTTATAGCGCGATTTGCGGAACCGGCACAAGCCGCGCCACAATAAAAGATCGCCTTTTCCATCCGTAGCTCACTATGCTGAACCGGATCACGGTGCATGGCGCGCGCCAGCACAACCTGAAGAACATCGATGTCGAGATTCCCCGGAACACCTTTACGGTGATTACCGGACTCAGCGGCTCCGGCAAGTCGTCGCTGGCCTTCGACACCATCTACGCCGAGGGCCAGCGGCGCTATGTGGAGACGCTCTCCACCTATGCGCGCCAGTTCCTCGACCAGATGGAACGGCCCGATGTCGATTCCATCGACGGCCTCAGCCCCGCCATTTCCATCGAGCAGAAGACCACCAGCCGCAGCCCGCGTTCCACCGTCGGCACCATCACCGAGATCTACGACTACCTGCGCCTGCTGTACTCCTCTATCGGCACGCCGCACTGCCCGGTGTGCGGCAACCGGATTTCGCGCCAGACCACCGAACAGATTCTCCAGCACGTGCTGGCGCTCAAGCCCGGGGACCGCATCATGGTAATGGCGCCGGTGGCGCGCGGCCGCAAAGGGGAGTACAAGAAGGATCTCGAGAAACTCGCCCGCCAGGGCTTCGTGCGCGCGCGGATCGACGGCGCGCTGCGCTCCCTGGACGAAGACATTGTGCTCGACAAGCGCAAGAACCACACCATCGAAGTCGTGGTCGACAGGCTGCTGGTGAAGGCGGGGATCGAAAAACGCCTGGAGGCCTCCATCGATACCGCCACCAGGCTGGCCAACGGGCTGGTGCTCGTCGCAGTGGTGAACGGCGAGGAGCGCCTCTATTCGCAGAAGCTGGCCTGCACCCAGTGCGGCGCCAGCATTCCGGAGCTCGAGCCGCGCTCCTTCTCGTTCAACAGCCCCTATGGCGCTTGCGAGGAATGCCACGGGTTGGGCAGCAAGTGGAACTTCGACCCGGCCAAGGTGGTGGTGGACCGCTCCCGGCCGCTGCTCGACGGCGGTCTCGGTCCCGGCGCCGGTTCCTGGTCCATGCGGCAGCGGCTCGAGGAATTCGCGCGCCGCTCGCGTGTCAATCTCCAGAAACCGTTCGAGGAGCTTCCGCCCGAGACGCGGGCCCTGCTGCTCGAAGGCGGCGCCGGGTTCCAGGGCATTCTGGGAACCCTGAACGAGCTTTACGAGGGGTCCACGGACACCTACCGCGAGTGGCTCACCGAGTACATGTCGCCGGTGGAATGTCCGGCCTGCCGGGGCAGGCGTCTGCGGCCCGCCAGCCTGGCCGTGCGCGTGAAAAACTTCTCCATCGCGGAGTTCACGGCGCTGCCGATCGCCCGCGCGCTGATCGCCGTGCGCGGCTGGGAGCTCAACGACCGCGAGGGGCAGATCGCCGGCCGCGTGCTGGATGAAATCCGCCGCCGTCTCGAGTTTCTCTCCGCCGTGGGGCTCGACTACCTCAGCCTGGAGCGCTCCGCCGCCACCCTCGCGGGCGGAGAGGCCCAGCGCATCCGGCTGGCCACGCAGATCGGCTCCAAGCTGCGCGGCGTGCTCTACGTGCTCGACGAGCCTTCCATCGGCCTCCATCCGCGCGACAACGGCCGGCTGCTCGACACGCTCCAACACCTCCGCGACATGGGCAACACGGTGCTGGTGGTGGAGCACGACGCCGAAACCATAGAGCGGGCCGATTACGTGATCGACCTGGGGCCCGGCGCGGGACGCCTGGGTGGCGCGCTGGTGGCCGCGGGCACTCCCGCCGCTATCGCCCGCAACGCCGCCTCGCTCACCGGCCGCTACCTTTCGGGCGCGCTCGAAATCGCCATTCCGGTGGAACGCCGCCCGCCGGGGGAAAAGAAGCTGGTGATTCGCGGCGCGCGCCAGCACAATCTCAAATCGATCGACGTGGAAGTGCCGCTGGGCCTGCTCACCGTGGTGACGGGAGTTTCCGGCAGCGGCAAATCCACCCTGGTCAACGAAATCCTGTACCGCGCGCTGGCCCGCGAAATCTACGGCTCGCACGAAGAACCCGGCGCCCACGACGCCATCGAGGGAATCGCCAATATCGACAAGGTCATCCGCATCGACCAAGCGCCCATCGGCCGCACCCCGCGCTCCAATCCGGCCACCTACACCGGGCTGTTCACGCCTATCCGCGATCTCTACGCCATGCTGCCGGAATCGCGCGAGCGGGGTTACAAGCCGGGGCGTTTCAGCTTCAACGTGAAAGGCGGCCGCTGCGAAGCCTGCCAGGGCGACGGCCTCAAACGCATCGAAATGAATTTCCTTCCGGACGTTTACGTCACCTGCGACGTCTGCCGCGGCCGCCGCTACAACCATGAGACCCTCCAGGTGAAATTCAAGGGCCACTCCATCGCCGACCTTCTGGATGCCACCGTGGAAGAGGCCTTGCCCCTGATGGAGAATTTGCCGCAGATCCGCGCCAAGCTGCAGACGCTCTACGACGTGGGCCTCGGATATGTTCACCTGGGCCAGTCTTCCACCACCCTTTCCGGCGGCGAGGCGCAACGCATCAAGCTCGCCAAGGAGCTGAGCAAGCGCCAGACCGGCCGCACTTTCTACCTGCTGGACGAGCCCACCACCGGCCTGCACTTCGACGATGTGCGCAAGCTTCTGGACGTGCTCCAGCGCCTGGTGGGCCTGGGCAACACGGTGGTGGTGATCGAGCACAACCTGGACGTGATCAAGACCGCCGACTGGATTATCGATCTGGGCCCCGATGGCGGCGAGTATGGAGGCCGCGTGGTGGCCGCGGGCACTCCCGAGCAGGTCAGCCGGTCGAAGAAAAGTTATACCGCCGAGGCTCTGCGAAAGGTGCTCGGCAACGGGAGGGCGGCATGAGCAAGTACTCCAAGCACCCACTGGATTTCGCGGGTCTCAAGACCGTCCCTCTGAAAGAGCGCGGCGGCAAGGTCAAAATTGCGAACTTCGCTTCCGTTTTTCGCGCCGGCTCGGGGATCGCCGGCTGGCTCGATTCGCTGCCCCGCATACTGGCAGGCAATTCGTTTCGTGCGGTAGTGGACGCGCTGGCCGCCGCACGCTCCCGCCGGCGCTCCATCATCTGGGGACTGGGCGGCCATGTCATCAAGTGCGGCTTGGCGCCGGTGCTCATCGACCTGATGCGCCGCGGCTACGTCACCGTGTTTGCGCTGAACGGCGCGGCCGCCATCCACGATTTCGAAATCGCCCTGGCCGGCCACACCAGCGAAGACGTGGAGGCCGTGCTGCCGGATGGCCGCTTCGGCTCAGCCGAGGAAACCGGCCGCGAAATGAACCGCGCCATCGCCGCCGGAGACCGCGAAGGGCTGGGCATGGGCGAAGCCCTGGGCCGCTGGCTGGATTCTGCGGCAGCGCCTGAGCACGCGGCCTCCAGCCTGCTGCTCCAGGCCTGCCGCCAGGGCGTTCCGGTGACCGTGCACGTGGCCATCGGAACGGATACGCCGCATACCCATCCCGCCGTCGATGCCGCCGCCATCGGCAGCGCTTCGCATCGCGATTTCCGCCTGCTCGCGGCGTATGTCGCGGACCTGAACGAAGGCGGAGTCTACCTCAATATAGGCTCCGCCGTGGTGCTCCCCGAGGTGTTCCTCAAAGCCGTCTCCGCGGTGCGCAACCTGGGCCATCCGCTGGCCGACTTCACCACCGCGGATTTCGACTTCCTGCAACATTACCGCCCGCGCGTGAACGTGGTGGAACGCCCCCACGTCCGTTCCGGCGGCGCCGGATATGCCATTACGGGCCACCACGAATTGATGGTCCCGCTGCTGGCGGCCGCGCTCATCGAAAGGGATTCATGAGCGAAGAGCAGCCGCCCGAGGCACTCCCTCCGCAACCGGCCTTCGAGCCCGAGGCCCCCCCGCCCGAACCGGAGCGCTATCCCTTCTGGGGTTACGCCGATCTGTTTTTGTTTGCCGGCCTGGTGATTCCCAGCATGTTGATCGGTTGGGCGGTGGTGAGGGCCGGGATGTTGCTGTTTCACATCCACGCCCTGCGCGTGTCCGAACTCCTGTCCGAGCAGTTTCTGGGCTACGGTCTCTTGTTCGGCGGGCTGCTGCTGATCTTCCGGCTGCAATACCATCGTCCCTTCTGGCGCTCGCTGGGGTGGACCAAAGCATCCCTGCCGTTTCTCTGGAATGTCATCTGCGGCCTGGCCGCCGCCTTCGTAGTGGCCCTGATAGGTTACCTGATCCACACCCCCAACGTCAGCAATCCGCTCACGGACCTGATGCAAGACCGCACTTCGGTGATCCTGCTCGCGACCTTCGGAGTCACCCTCGGGCCGCTGTGCGAGGAGCTGGCGTTCCGCGGTTTCCTGCAGCCACTGCTGGTGCGCAGCCTGGGCACAGTTCCGGGCATTCTGGCGGCTACGATTCCCTTCGGGCTGCTGCATTTCCAGGAATACGGCAACTCGTGGCGTCACGCCGTGCTGATCGCGCTGGCGGGCGCGTCCTTCGGATGGATGCGTCAGGCGACCGGTTCCACCAAGGCCGCCACCATCATGCACGCATCCTACAACGCCCTGTTCTTTTTCGTGCTGTTCGCCCAGCGGAGAGAGTTGCCGCACATATGGTAGGAGAGAAGGGAGCCACCACCTTGCTACCATGAGGAGTAGAAGGAGACTGCGGCGAATGCAGAATGTTTCAATTCACAAGGCAAGCCATCTGCCGGAAGCGGTTAAGTCCGCTGTCGAACAGCTTTTAGGCCGGTCGATCGCCGCGGACGAGGAGATCAGCGTCGTTGCTGTCCCGCCGCAGCAGGTTCCGCCTGCGCGGAGCCGGACCGCGGTGGCTCGAAAGCTCGAAGCATTCTTGAATCGCCGCGCGGAGAAGGTAAGAGACGTGCCGGAAGCGGAAATCGACGCCGTGCTCGATGATGCTGTCCCTCATGTGCGGCACAGCCGTACATGAGGATCGTTCTGGATACGAACATCCTCGTTCGGGCAAGCGTCAAAGCCAAAGGTCCGGCCAGGGAACTTCTGCAGCTCATCGTAAATTCGCGAGAGCACGTCTTGCTTCTCTCCCCATTCCTTCTGATGGAGTTGGAGCGGGTGCTCTCGTATGATCGCGTTCGGGCCGTGGCAAAGCTGAATGACGAGGAGATGGCCGAGTACTTGGGCTACCTGCGTGCGGAGGCAGTATCGGAGATCGTCTTTCCAGGACCAGCGCCGAGCGTCGTGCCGTCGGATCCCGACGACGATCCGGTGGTTCATACCGCCGTGGTTGGCCGTGCCGATGTTCTGTGCACCTTGAATCGCCATTTCTACCATCCTTCGGTGCTCGGCTACTGTCAACAGCGCGGTGTCTTGGTCGGTACTGACGTAGAGATCCTCAATTTCCTTCGTTCCCAAGGGCCTCCCACAGTATCCTAATGACTGAATGGTAGAGACAATCCAGTGGACCGAGGCCGGCGTGGTCATGATCGACCAGACGCGCCTGCCGTTCGAAGAAAGGTACGTGACCTGCCGGACGCATGAGGAGGTCGCGGCCGCCATTCGCGGCATGGTCATCCGCGGCGCGCCGGCTATCGGCGTGGCCGCCGCCATGGGCGTGGCGCTGGGTGTGCTGCACGCAGACGAGCGGCAACTCGATCGGGAAATGGAAACCATCTGCGGCGCGCTCGCCGGCACGCGCCCCACGGCCGTGAATCTCTTTTGGGCCATCCGGCGCATGCAGCGCCTGTACGCATCTCTGCGCGGCCGGCCGATCGCCGAGATCCGGCGGCGGCTGGTGGAGGAGGCGCTGGCGGTGCGCGAGGAGGATATCGCCATCAACCGCGCCATCGGCCGTAACGGTGCGCCGCTGGTGCCCGACCAGAAGACCGTCCTCACGCACTGCAACGCGGGCGCGCTGGCCACCGCGGGCTACGGCACCGCTCTCGGCGTAGTGCGCGCCGCCATCGAGTGCGGCAAACAGGTGGATGTCTTCGCCGATGAAACCCGCCCCTTCCTGCAAGGCGCGCGGCTCACCGTCTGGGAATTGCAGCACGATGGCATCCCCGTCACGCTGATCACCGACGCCATGGCCGGCAACTTCCTGAAGTCCGGCCGCATCGGCTGCGTGGTGGTGGGGGCCGACCGCATCGCCGCCAACGGCGACGTGGCCAACAAGATCGGCACCTACACGGTCGCGGTGCTCGCCAAAGAGAACCACGTCCCGTTCTTCGTGGCCGCCCCCATTTCCACGCTCGACCTGACGCTCGCATCCGGCGGCCAGATCCCCATCGAGCAGCGCGCCGCTTCCGAGGTCACGCACGTTTTCGGGACACCGGTGGCGCCGCCCGGAACCGCGGTCGAGAATCCCGCTTTCGACGTCACACCTTCCCGCTACGTCGGCGCCATCATCACGGAAAGAGGCGTGGCCCGCGCGCCGTATGAAGAATCTCTGAGGAAACTGGTTGGCTGATTCCCATGTTAAGGTGGACATTAATGCGAACTATACTGGCGGTTTTACTGTGTGCCGCGGCGCTTTTCGCCGCCGATGAGAACTTCGGCCGCCGCGCACCCGGCTTTGCCCTGCCCGATTCCAAGATGCAGGTCTTCGACCTGGCCGATTATCGCGGCAAAATCGTGCTGCTGGAATTCATGCAGACCTCCTGCGGGCATTGCGCCGCGTTCGCGGACGTGCTGCAGCGAGTGCAGCAGAAGTACGGCGACCAGGTGGCCATCCTCGCGGTGGTCAACTCGCGAGGGGACGATCAGAACACCGTGGCGCGGTACATCGCGGGCCATCGCGTTACCTACCCGATTCTGTTCGACGCCGGCCAAATGGCGTACTCGTACCTGCGAAGCATGCGCTTCGACACGCCGCACGTTTTCCTGATCGATGCCAGCGGCATGATCAGGAACGATTGGGAATACAGCCTGGTTACGCGCGACATCTTCGAAGGCAACGGGCTCATGTCCGAAATCGACAGCCTGCTCCCCGGCAAGGCCGCCCCGCAGAAGAAGAAGTGAGCCGTGGACGCATTGGTATCTCGAAATAACCTCTACCGGCTGCGAAAGGTGGGATTATAGTTTTCGGATGCCGCCGGCGGTTCCGGCGGTGTCCCGTGGGTGAGGTTAACCATGGCGCACATCCAACCCGCATTGCGGCGGGCCCTTTTCCTGCTCCGAGGGGGCGACCGCCTGCGCGGCCGCAATGACGAACAAGCCGCCCGCGGCTTCCACCTGCTGCTGACCGCTCTTCTGATCTGGGTCGGGATCGAGGAGCTTGTGGTAGTTCCCTTGTTCGCAGTGCGCAAGGCCGCGTTCGGGGGCCTCGGGCTGGTCGTGGGCGGAACCGCCCTGGCAGCGCTGGTCCTGCTTCGCCGGGGCAGAAAACGCGCTGCCGCGGCCCTGTTTTTGAGCGTCGTGTGGTGCGTGGGCGGGGTCTTTTCCCTTTTCGGAGGCGGAGTCCACAGCTCGGCCACCGGGTTGAATGTCGTCATCATCCTCTGCGCCGGCTGGCTGCTCGGCCGTTCTCCCGCGCTCGGCTTCGCCGCCGCCACCCTCCTGCTCTCCTTCATAGAGGCCCTGCTGGAACAGGCCGGCCACCCACTGCCTCGCTACTTTCCCGGCGCACCCTTTCCCGTCTGGAGCCTCCATGTCGTAATCGTGGTGCTGGCCGTCGGCCCCATGCTCGCCTTCCTGGAAGCCCTGCGGGAGCAGCTCTCCACTCTCCGCAAGAGCGAAGAGCGCTACAACGCCCTCTTTGACCGTTCGCTCGACTGCGTTTTCCTCGCCGATTTCGAAGGGCACTTCCTGGACGCCAATCAGCCGGCGCTGGATTTGCTCGGCTACCGGCGCGAGGACATCGCCACGCTCACCTTCGCGTCGTTGCTGACGGAAGATCAGCTCCCGTTGGTTCGCCAGGGGGTTGAGGAGATCCTCGCCACCGGGTACCAGCAGAATCCGGCCGAGTTGCGGCTGTGCCGCCGGGATGGAGGGCAAGTCTTTGTGGAAATCCAGTCCGCTCTCATCTACTGCGACGGCATGCCCTTTGCCGTCCAAGGCATCGCCCGCGACATCACCGGGCGTAAGCGGGCGGAGGAGGAAAGGGAGCGCCTGCAACTCCAGTTCGCCCATGCTCAGAAGATGGAATCCATCGGGCGCCTGGCGGGCGGCGTGGCCCACGACTTCAACAACCTGCTGACCGTGATTAATGGGTACAGCCAGTTGCTGCTCGCCAAGCTGAGCGCGGGCGATCCGCTGCGGGCCAGCCTGGCGGAGATCCACAAGGCCGGGGAACGCGCCGCGGGATTGAGCCGGCAACTGCTGGCCTTCAGCCGCAAGCAGGTCCTTCAACCGCGCGTGCTCGATCTCAACCGCGTGGTGGAGGAAATGCGGCCGATGCTGCCGCGCCTGATGGGCGAGGACGTGGAGGTTCGCATCGCGCTCAACGCCGAGGGCGGGACGGTAAACGCCGATCCGCACCAGTTGGAGCAGGTGATTATGAACCTGGCGGTGAACGCCCGGGACGCCATGCCGCACGGCGGCAGGTTATCGATCGAGACAGCCATTGCGGAGTGGGGTGAGAGCCATGCCCAGTTGCATCCCGGGGCGCGCCCGGGCCGCTACGTCATGCTCGCGGTGAGTGACAGCGGCATAGGAATGGACGAAGCCACGCGGGAGCGGATTTTCGAGCCGTTTTTCACCACCAAGGAAGCCGGCAAAGGGACCGGGCTGGGGTTGTCGATGGTCCAGGGCAGCGTGGAGCAGAGTGGCGGTTGCATCGAAGTCCATAGCGAACCGGGCCACGGAACCACTTTCAGCATCTACCTGCCCGCGCTGGCCGGAGCGGCAGCCGATGCCGGGATGCCGGCGGCCGTTCCGGCGCTGAGCGGGAAGGAGACCGTCCTGGTAGTGGAGGACCAGGAGGAGGTCCGCAGATATGCGGCGGCCGCGCTGAAGGCCTACGGCTACCAGGTGATCCCGGCGGCCGACGCCGGCGAGGCACTGCTCGTCTGCGAGCGGGAGCGCATCGACCTGGTCTTGACCGACGTGGTGATGCCGGACTTGAGCGGCGGAGAACTGGCCAATCGGCTGGGGAAGCGCTGGCCCGCAATCAAGGTGCTGTTCATGTCGGGCTACACCGACGACGCCATCGTGCGTCATGGGGTTCTGGAGAAGGAGGCGGAGTTTATCCAGAAGCCGTTCAGTCCGGAAGAGCTGGCCATCAAAGTCCGGGAAGTGCTGGTGGCGCCGGTGAGTTGCGGTGGCGTTTCGCCTGAGGTCAGCGGTTAGGCGGCGTCAAACCGCAGGCGCCTTTCTTGCGGTACGCCGGACGAACGTATCGGTGACCGGCGGTATTCCGCCGAGAATGCATTGGCCAGCACAGTCATCTCCTTGACGGCGGCCAGCGGGATGTTCTGGTCTCGTTATAATACTAAACGCTCTTCTCCCTCGCGGCGGGTGATGCGCTCGCGATCGAGGAATTCCAGCAGCGGGATGGCGTGCTTCCGTGAAACTCCGGTCCACTCTTTGAACGTTCCCACAGTGAAGCGCGCCGGTTTGCGCTCCGCCAACATGCGCCGCAGCGCTTCGATGGCGGAGTGGTGAACTACCATTTCGTCGCTGACGCGCACCAGGCGCTTCTCGCGCAGTAGAATCTGCAACAGCGAGCGCGCCCGCGCCGGCTCGACGCCCGATTGCGCCAGTACCTGCGCCACCGCGGGCGCCGCCAACCCCGCCTGTTGGAACGCGCGCTCGATGGCCGCGCGCGCCTGTCGCTCGTCCTCGTTGAGCACCAGCGTGTGGCCCAGCAAGCGCACGGTTTCGCCCTCCGCCACGATTTCCTGGGTATCCGCGAGCAAGGCATCCAATAGGAATGGCGGCGCGCCGGCGGGGCGCAGGTCGAGCTTGGCGATCCCCGGCTGCAACGGATTCTGGCGGTGAAACTCGCCGACCGCCTGCACGATCCGGTCGCGCGCCGCGTGGAACCATGCACGGTCTACATACCAGGGTTGCGGCTGCGGAATCGTCATCAGCGGAGCGCGCGCCGCGGCCGCCGCAATCTCGGGTTCCACCAATCCGGTGCGCGCCACTAAGTCGGCCATTCCCATGCCGAAGGGCGTCTCCCGAACGAGCAGGGCGATGCGTTCCGCCGCGTCCGCGGATGAAAGAACGTCCAGCCTGGCGCGGGCGGCCTTCCCGGCCCCGGCCACGGCCTCATCCAGCACCACGCCGCCGCCGATGGTCACCACCGGCGAAAACATGCGGATGATGAAGCGGTCTCCCGGCAACAGCAGGGCCGCATCGCGCAACAGCAGCCGCGCGTACGCCGTTGCGCCCGGCTGGAGCGGAGCGGTTCCCTCCAGCAGGCGCACCTGGGCTTCGATCTCCGCGGTTCCGGAATGGAAATGCACCGGAGCGCGGTGCTTCAGCGGTTTGGCCGTGGGCAGAAGCTGGAGCCGGCAATCCACCTGCTTGACGGAGCGGAACACTCCCGGCTCGGAAAGCGCATCGCCGCGCGCCAGGCCGGCCGGCTCGATGTCCGCCAGGTTCACCGCGGTGCGCTGGCCGGCCACGGCACGGTCCGCGCTGGTCCCATGCACCTGGACGCCGCGCACGCGCAGCCGCCGCCCCGCGGGGTAAAGCTCGACCTCCTGCTCCCTGGCCACCGATCCCGAGACCAGCGTGCCGGTGACCACCGTGCCGAAGCCTTTCACCGTAAACACGCGGTCGATGGGCAGGCGGAAATGGCCGGAGGCATCTTTCTCCGGCGCCTCGGCGGCCACGCGCGCCAGTTCCTTCCGCAGTTCGTCGAGCCCCGCGCCCGTAACCGAGCTGACCGGCACCACGGGCGCGCCTTCCAGGAACGAGCCGGCCACCAGTGCTTCCACCTCGATTCGCACCAGCCCGAGAATGTCGTCATCCGCAAGGTCGGCCTTGGTGAGCGCAATCACGCCGCGCGGAATCCCCAGCAGCCGGCAGATATCGAAGTGCTCGCGGGTCTGCGGCTTGATGGATTCGTCGGCCGCGATGACGAACAGCACCAGGTCGATTCCGCCCACTCCAGCGAGCATGTTCTTGACGAAGCGCTCGTGCCCCGGCACATCCACGAAGCCCAGCCGCAGCGAGGGCGTCAGTTCGAGGTGGGCGAAACCGAGGTCGATAGTGATGCCGCGGCGTTTCTCTTCCTCGAGGCGGTCCGCGTCGATGCCGGTCAGGGCCTTGACGAGGGCGGTTTTCCCGTGATCGATGTGGCCGGCGGTACCGACGATGATGTTCTTCATGACGCTTGTTACAGTGTAAAAGTGCTGGCCCTGTCTCTGCTGGCCCTGGTGGCGGGATCGCTGGTCTATTGCGTCCTCACCATCGTCGCGGCCGTGCGCTACCGCGCTGTGCGCCCGCCGGAACTGCGCGCCGCCCGGCCCATCAGCGTGCTGAAGCCGCTGGCGGGCCTGGATGACGGCCTGGAAGGCAACCTCCGCACCTTCTTCGAGCAGAGCTACCCCCGCTTCGAGCTGCTGTTTGCCGTGCGCGGCCCCGATGACGCCGCCATCGCGGTGGTGGAGCGCCTGCAAACGCGCTACCCGGGTGTCCCCTCGCGCCTGATCGTGGTGGGCGAGCCGCCCTATCCCAACGCCAAAGTGTACAGCCTCGACCGCATGCTGGCCGCCGCGGAGCACGACCTGCTGGTGATGGCCGACAGTGACATTCGCGTGACGCCCGATATGCTCGCGACCATCGCCGCCGAATTCCAGGACGAGCGGCTGGGCCTGGCGACCTGCCCCTACCGCGCGGTACCCGGCCGCAGCTTCTGGTCCACGCTCGAAGCCATCGGCCTGAATACGGAGTTCCTGGGCGCGGTGCTGGTGGCGCGGATGCTCGACGGCATGAAGTTTGCGCTTGGTCCCACCATCGCCGCCCGCCGCCAGACGCTCGAGCGGATGGGAGGCTTCGATGCCGTGAAGGACTACCTGGCGGAAGATTTCGTGATGGGCAAGCTGGCCGCCGAACGCGGCGACGGCGTGATCCTTTCGTCCTATGTAATCGAGCACGCCATCGGCGCGCAACGGTTCGCGGCCAATCTGCGGCATCGCCTGCGATGGAACCGCAGCACGCGCCGTTCGCGGCCATGGGGCTACATCGGCCAGGTGTTTACCAACCCTCTGCCGCCGGCGCTGCTGCTGTGCGCGGTGAAGCCGGAATGGTGGCCGGTCTTGGCCGTGACAGCGCTCGCTCGCGCCGCCGCCGGCTGGGCCACTGCCGCGCACGTGTTGCGCGACCCGCTCACGCGCCGTCTCTGGTGGCTGACGCCGCTTCAGGACATCGCCAGCTTTCTGACATGGATCGCCGGCTTCTTCGGCAATACCATTGTCTGGCGCGGCCGCAAATACTATCTGCTGCCCGATGGACGGTTTGAGCCGGCGCCGTAGGGCGTCAGGGGATGAAGAAGAGGTGGGAGGCAAGGCCAGGATCGGAGCAAACGGGGATGGGGAATCGGGGAGCGGGTCACAGATGTCCCCGGCCGCTGTCCTGAATGTCTCCCAGTGGTCGGTACTGCTCCGCGCTGAACTCCGGCGGTCTTCCTGACCCATCTGCTCCAAGCTTATCGCCGGAGCTACCTGCGGCCCACACGTGCCAGCACCTGGCGGACCACGGCCGAGACGCGGGGATCGTCCCGCTCGCCGTCCACCGCCAGCACCAAGAACTGCCCGCCCAGCGCGATGGCCTGCACAGAGCTGGAGCGGATGGTCTCCCGGCGCGGCTGGAGTCCATGCGCTGGATCGACCATCTGGAACGCGGCGCGGATGGGCGCGCGCATGAGTTCTCCTGCGCCGCACCGGTCGAACGCCACCGCGCCATTGGCCGCCAGCGTAGCGCGGCAACGGCCGTCGGGCGCGGTGATGGAAACAACCCCTCCGCTCGACCGCACGACGGCTGGCTCGAGGGCGCCCAGGGCTGCGCCGATGGCCGCGACGGCATCATCGGGTGCAGGATCGCCTTGCCCTGCCGAGTGGAGCAACAGGCCGGCGCGGTCCACACCATACGTTTTCACCACCTGGGCGGCAATGAAATCGGAGACCGATTGCGATACGCGGAACTCGACGGTCGCGAACACGACGCGTTGGCCGCGGCGGTCTTCGAGCGCCAGCGCCTTCACCTTCCCGGCGGCGGCGGTTCCAGCCCGGTAATCGGAATCGGCGGCCAGCAGGCCGGCCGTAAGCAGCAGCTCAATAGCGAAACAGCCAGCGAGCCTTCGCAATAACTTTTTCGGCATTGGGCAGGAAAGCATCCTCCAACGGCGGGCTATAGGGGACCGGGGTGTCGGGCGCGGTCACCCGCACAATAGGCGCGTCGAGGTATTCGAACACTTTCTCGCTGATGCTGGCGGCCAACTCGCCCGCCATGCCGCCGGTGCGCGTGTCCTCGTGCAGCAGCAGCACCTTCGACGTCTTCCTGACGCTTTCACAGACCGTTTCCCGGTCCAGCGGCAGCAGCGTGCGCAGGTCCACCACTTCCACCGAAGCGCCCTCTTCGGCCAGCTTGCGGGCGGCTTCAAGCGCCACCCAGACCATGGCGCCATAAGTGACGATGGTCAGATCCTTGCCTTCGCGCACCACTTTAGCTTTGCCGATGGGCACGGTGAATTCCTCGGAGGGGAGGTCCTCTTTGATGCGGCGGTACAGCGCCTTGTGCTCGAAGAAAAGCACCGGGTCGTTGTCGCGGATGGCCGATTTGATCAGGCCCTTGGCATCATACGCCGTGGCCGGTGCCACCACCTTGAGGCCGGGAGTCCGCACGAACCACATCTCGGGGTTCTGCGAGTGAAACGGGCCGCCGTGAACCCCGCCGCCGGAAGCCGCGCGCACCACCATGGGAACGCTGGCATTCCACCGGTAGCGGCACTTGGCGGCGAAATTCACGATCTGGTCGAAACCGCAGGAAATGAAGTCGGCGAACTGCATTTCAGCCACCGGGCGAAGCCCCATGAGTCCGGCGCCGATGGCTGCACCCACGATAGCCGCTTCGGAGATGGGCGTATCAACCACGCGGCGTGCGCCGAAGCGTTCGAAGAAGCCGGTAGTCACTTTGAAAGCGCCGCCATATTCGCCGATGTCCTCCCCGATCAGGAACACGCTGGGATCGCGCTCCATCTCTTCCCACAGCCCTTCACGGATGGCTTCCAGGTACGTGGTGGACATGGTTAGTAATTCTCGTACACGCCGTCGAGCAGGGTTGCGGGGTCGGGATAGGGGCTCTGCTCGGCCCACGCCACGCCTTCGTCGACCTCTCGATGCACGGCTGCGTGAAGCTCGTCGATCCCGGTTCGGGTGCCCCAGCCTTCAGCCAGCATGCGGGCTTCGAAACGGGTGATGGGGTCGAGCTTGCCCCACTTGTCGAAGAGGTCTTTGGGGACGTAGTGGGCGGCGTCGTGCGCGGAGTGGCCCGTCATACGGAAAGTCTTGCATTCGAGGAGGTAAGGTCCGTTGCCCGAACGCGCATGTTGGACCGCGCGCCGAGTGGCTTCGTGGACGGCCAGCACGTCGTTGCCGTCCACGATTTCGGCCGGCATGTTGTAGGCCGGGCCGCGGTCGGCCACGTTGGCGCAGGCCATCTGCAGGGAGAGCGGCGTCGAATAGGCGTATTGGTTGTTGTTGCAGATGAACACCACCGGCAGCTTCTGAACGGTGGCGAAGTTCACCCCCTCGTGCCAGTCGCCGCGGCTGGTCGAGCCTTCGCCGAAATAGCACAAGACCACGCCGTTGGTGCCCTGGTAGCGGAGCGCCAGGGCGGCGCCCGCCGCCACTGGAACGGTGGCCGCCAGGGCGCTGATGATGGAAACGATGTTGTGATTCAAATCGCCCATGTGCATGTTGGCATCGCGGCCGCCGGTGACGCCGCCGGCGCGCCCCATGTACTGTGCGAGGATGCGGCCGGGAGTGACACCGCGGATGAGAAACACGGCCATGTCGCGGTGGGAAGGGAACAGAACGTCGCCGGGCTCGGCCACCAGCGCGGTGCCCACCGGGATAGCTTCCTGCCCACGGCCTACGTACACGCCGCCCACGATCTTGCCCTGGCGGTATAGTTTGCGCTCGATCCGGTCTTCCACCTCCCGCATAAGCAACATGTAATACAGACACTTATGCGCCAATTCGGCCTGCGGGCCGACATGCCCGTTTTGGTGCGGAATAGTCGCCTCGGCCGCGCTCATCAGGGGATTCCTAGCCAGTGCAAGTGTATGGCAGTAGTATAACGCCTTTGTAGGGCCGGGTTCTACGCCTCCGTCTCCATGGAAACCGGGTGTCCCTCTTCGCGCTCCGCCAGCGTGTGGATCAGCGTCGCCCCGTATTCGAAGCCCTTATCGAACGCCTGAAGGTTCAGCTTCTGCAGCCCGGGCGGCACGGAATCGGCCACCGCCTTACGCAGCGCATCCGGGTCCACCAGGTTGGTCACCGCGCCGAAGAAGCCCACCATCACGATGTTCAGCACCACCTTGCGCCCCAGCTCCTCTGCCAGGCGCGTAGCCGGAACCCCGTAGACACGTATGCCGCTGGGCATCTTGTCGATGTGAACCAGCTCCTGCTCGGTGATGAGAACGCCGCCCGGCTTCAACTGGGGCGCGAAGCGCTTAAAAGCTTCCTGCGACATCACTATCAGGACGTCGGGGTGCGTGACGTAGGGGTAGAGAATGGGCTCGCTCGAAAGGATCACCTGCGCGCTCGAAGAGCCGCCCCGCGCCTCGGGGCCGAAGCTCTGGGTCATGGTGGCATAGCCGCCCTGGTAGATGGCCGCGGCTTTGCCGACGACGGCGGCCGCGAGGATCACGCCCTGGCCGCCGAATCCCGCAATCCGAATCTCGCTTAGCAACTGCATGACGCCTCCGGTTCCACGTAACGCTCGCCCAGCGCCTCAGTCATCTGCGCGCGGAGCAGCTCGAGATAATCGGGGCGGTCGCGGTCCACGAACTTCCCGACTACGATCTCGCCGCTCTTCGAGAGCGTGCACTCGCCGGTAGGCGCGCCGTTCCGAATCTTGCTGGCTTGCTTGTAGTACTTCATAGCGTCGAGGCCGTCTCCCATTTTGTTGCGGCGCTGGTAGAGCGTGGGGCAGGGCGAAAGCACTTCGATAAAGCAGAAACCCTTCTTCTTGAGCACCTCTTCCATGGAGCGGCTGAGCTGCTTGACGTGAAAAGTGGTCCAGCGCGCCACGTAAGAGGCGCCGGCGGCTTCGGCCAAGGCCACCAGGTTGAAGGTCGGTTCGAAAGCGCCATAGGGTGCGGTGGCGCTGATGGACTGCGCAGGGGTGGTGGAGGACGACTGTCCCCCGGTCATGGCGTAAGTCAAGTTGTTCACGCAGATCACCTTGAGGTCCATGTTGCGGCGCGCGGCGTGGATGAAGTGGTTGCCGCCGATCGCAAACAAATCGCCGTCGCCGGAGTACACCACCACCTGAAGTTCGGGATTGGCGAGTTTCATTCCGGTGGCGAAGGGGATGGCGCGCCCGTGCGTGGTGTGAAAGGAATCCAGGCGCGCGTAGCCAGCCACGCGGCCGGTGCAGCCGATGCCCGAGACCACCGACACCTTGTCGAGGTTCACCTTGGAATCGAGCAGCGCGCGCGTGAAGCAGTTGACCGTGGTGCCGATGCCGCATCCGGGGCACCAGATGTGCGGCATGCGGTCCATCCGGAGAAACGGCTCGACGGGGTTCTGGGCGCCTTCCGGGATTTCGAGAGTCGTCGTTTCGGTCATCGGGCCGCCTCCACAATGGCATTGAGAATTGTATCGGGGTTGTGTACGGTGCCTCCCGCATGGGTGACCGGGATCACCTTGGCCTGGCCCGCGGCCGCGCGCTCCACTTCGAGGACCATCTGGCCGAGATTCAGCTCGGGCACCACGAAGGCCTTCACGTGGCCGGCCAAATCGTGGATGCGCTCGGCGGGGAACGGCCACGCCGTGATCAGGCGGAACTTGCCGGCGCGAATGCCGCGCGAGCGCGCAAGCTGGATGGCGCGCTGCGCCACGCGCGAGGTGATGCCATAAGAGACCACCACCACGTCGGCGTCCTCCAGATTTTCGGTTTCGCACAGGGCGCGGCCATTACAGAGCGGTTTCAACTTGGCTTGCAGGCGCCTCACCAAGCGGTCCTGCGCTTCCATGCCCATGTTGGGATAACCGCGCTCGTCGTGCGTAAGACCGGTGATATGGAACCGGTAGCCGTCGCCCGCGCGCACCATGTCGGGGACCAGGTCCTCCCGCGGCTGGAACGGACGGTACTCCTCCGGCGGAAGCTTGGTGTAGCGGCGGGGCGTAATCTCGATCTGGTCAGGCTCGGGAATGACTACCTTTTCCGTCATGTGGCCGACGCACTCATCCAGCATCAACATCACCGGGACGCGAAACTCCTCGGAGAGATTGAACGCCTGAATGGTGAGGTCGAAGCATTCCTGCGGAGAGTTGGGGCACAGCGCGATGATTCCATAATCGCCGTGGGATCCCCACCTGGCTTGCATCATGTCCGCCTGGCCGGGCAGCGTGGGAAGGCCCGTCGAAGGGCCGCCCCGCTGCACGTTGACGAATACGCAAGGCGTTTCGGTCATGGCCGCCAGGCCAATGTGCTCCATCATGAGCGAGAAACCGGGTCCGGAAGTGACGGTGAAGGCTTTCACGCCTGCCCAAGCCGCGCCCTGGATGGCGATGGAAGCGGCCAATTCATCCTCCATCTGGATGAAAATGCCACCCACGGTGGGGATTCTGGACGCGAATCGCTCGACCACCTCGGTCGAGGGGGTAATGGGGTATCCTGCGGCAAATCGCGCACCGGCAGCGAGAGCACCCTCGCAGCAGGAGTGGTCGCCATCGAGAAAATGGACACCCGTGAGAACTCCCTTCGGATCAGCGTGCATATCGTGCTCCGAAAATGGCGAAATCCGGACAGTACATGCCGCAGAGATCGCAACCACTGCATTTCTCAGCAGCTACGACGTGCGGCGGATGGTATCCCGTGGAATTAAAAGCGGAAGAAAGAGCCAGAACGTGGGTGGGGCAAAACTCTACGCAAAACCCGCACCCCTTACAGCGCTCCACGGTAATGGCAACGAAACCTTTGGCCATAGTGGCCCTCCAGATGTGACGCTGAAAATAGTAGCACGGCAAGGGCCACTGAGGAGAGCACCGCTGGGATGCTCAAAGGCTGAGAATTCGCGGGACGAATTGGCTAGACTCAAAACCATGGACCTGGCAATCCAAGCAGACGATGTGCGTGCGGCGGCGGAGCGGATTCGGCCGCTGGCACGGCGGACGCCGGTGTTTACTTCGGCGGGATTCGACGGCGAGGCGGGCGTTCGCGTGTTCTTCAAGTGCGAGAACTTCCAGCGCGGCGGAGCGTTCAAGATTCGCGGCGCCTCGAACTTGATTCTGTCGCTGTCCGAGAGCGCGCTGGCGCGCGGGATCGTGACATATTCCTCGGGAAACCATGCCCAGGCCGTGGCCATCGCGGCTCGGCATGTTGGAGCCCGGGCTACCATCGTAATGCCCGAGGACGCGCCGCGCTCGAAAATGGAAGCCACCCGTTCCCGGGGAGCCGCCATCGTCACCTACAACCGCTTCACGGATAGCCGGGAAGAGATCGCGTCGCGGATTTTGGCGGAGACGGGCGCAACCCTGGTGCCGCCGTTCGACCATCCCATGATCATGGCGGGGCAAGGCACTGCGGCGATGGAACTGCTCGAAGAAACCGGCCCGCTGGATGCTCTGATTGCGCCGGTGGGCGGCGGAGGGCTACTTTCCGGATGCGCCACCATCGCCAAGGCCATGAACCCCGCCATCCGTGTGTTCGGCGCCGAGCCGGAAGGCGCCAACGACACCTTTCTCTCCATGCAGGCGGGCGAGCGTGTGACGGTAGCCCATCCCGAGACCATCGCCGATGGCTTGCGCGCGCCCAGGCCCGGGCAATTGACCTTCCCGGTGCTGCACAAACTGGTGGAGCGCGTGGTGCTGGTGAGCGACGACCAGATCCGCTGGGCGGTGAAGTTCCTGCTGCTGCGTCTAAAGATGCTGGTGGAACCCAGCGGCGCAGTGCCCGCCGCGGCCGTGCTCTTCCGGAAGCTGCCCGCCGGCATCCGCACCGTCGGTTTGGTGCTCTCCGGCGGGAACGTGGATTTCGAGGAACTTGCGAAGTATTAGTTTATGGGGCTTTTGGAAGAGTGCCGGCTGGCCGGGTGACGCCACCCTGGGGAAAAATATGTTCCAGCGGGACCTGAGCATCCAGCGCGTCATGCCGTACCGGTACGGGTGAGCGCGGGCGGAAACCAGGCCGGAGGTTGCGTAGCTGCGTTGTTTATCACCAGTAGCTGCGTTGTTTATCACCACTGGCAGCCCGACGTTGCCTGCCTTGCAGGCTCAGCAGCGCACCGCCAGCCGTCTCCCCCTCAGCCGTCGACGCTGAGTTCCGCCCAACCTGGAAGCGTGGCGGGCTTGTTGTTCAGGAAAACGATGCGGCGGGTCTTGGGGAAGGGCAGGTTCGAGGCGAGCGCGCGGTTGTAAATGCCGAATTGCTCGAGGATCTGGCGGTAGTCCGGGTTGGTGGCATCCAGCCAGGAACTCTTGGCGGGGAGACCGGCGCCCCATCCCAGCGAGAGCAGACAGGAGCCTCTCTGGCGGGCGCCGCCGAGCCACTGCTCCAGTTCGTCCAGACTCCGGTCGAGCAGGCCCAGGCCAGCCCAGGAGGCGTATTGGCGCTGCAGCGCGAGCAGCCCCGCGGCGTAGACGTTTACGGCTTCGAAGATCTTGGCGCGATTGAAGACCTCGGGCCAGCGGATGGAGCGGCGCACCTCGGGTTGCAGGAAGAACGTCTTCTCGCTCCAATCCCCCTCGAACGTGGTACCGGGGACGGCCATTTCGGCGAACAGCGGAGTGCTGTCCTCGGGACGCGCGCCGTCCACCGCGCCGCGCGGGCTCTGCTTCCAGCCGAGCGCGTAGCCGCCGCCGCGCGGTTGGAGCGTGGAGGTGCGCAGCAGGTAGATCTGGAACCGCGAAGCCGCAATGGGTGCGGAATCTCCAGCGCCGACAAAACGCATGCGGTTCGAACCCGTGGGGCCGAGCGCCTGCTCTTCCACGATTTCGGCGGGACGGCGCGGGGCGCGCTCGCCCTTCACGTGGGCCAGCGCGTTCTGCAACATGCCGTCGCGCCAGTGCGCGAACACCATACCGGTACGCAGCGAGCCCTTGATGGCGGTTCCGGGGAGATACGGCCCGGCGGCGCCGGTGGCGAAGGTGGGAATATGCAAGCTCTCGCCGGCGGCGCGGTTCCAATAATTGGAATAGGCGGCGTTTTCGAACGGAATGCGGCGGCCGGCGAAGTTCTGCGCGAAGCCGCCCCAGGAGGCGAAATCGAGCTTATCGGCCCGCTTGAGCTGCGAGAGATAGCCTTCCAGGCGCGGGCCCTTGGCGAGAAGCCGGAAAATGCGCCACTGGTCCAGCACGTTGACATGGTCCTTCCAGACCATGTAATCGATGGGGCTCAGCTTGCGGCCGTCGCCGACCAGCAGCGGGGTCAGGCACTTGAGGCGGTAGCGCATCAGCTCACCTCGGTAGCGCCGGGCAGCGGTATGGAAAGCGCGAATCCGGCGCGGAACACGGGGTGGGCGAAGCCGTCGGGAGCGACGTCGGCGGCTGACCCGCGCGGCGGGGCCGCGGCGTAGATCACCGACCCTTCAGCCACCATTTGGATTTCCTTCTTAAGCTCGCCGGAACCGGCGGGGCTGTCCACGCGGCCCGAGCGGGCCAGCACGACATAGTTGCCGCGACGCCAGTCCACTAAATCGTCCGGCGCGGGAGTGAACAGAGAGAGCAGCCAGTACTGAACAGGGGCCAGGGGCTGGGGGCCGGGGGCCAGGGGAACAGGCTGCGTGACAGGCTCGGCAGCAATCGGAACTTCGGGTTCGGGCGGCTGGGCCTGGGGCCAGAGGCCAAGGGCCAGGGGAGCAAGGGCCGTAACAGGCTCGGCGGCAATCGGGACTTCGGGCTCGGGAAGCGTCGGCTCGGCAACAGGCGGTTCGGGGACCGACTCTGTCGGAGCTTCGAGAGGGCTGAGTTCCACACTGCGCTCGACCCCCTGGCCCCCGGCCCCTGGCCCCTGGCCCCTGAAAATCATGTCCGGCAGGGTGCCGTCGGTAAACTCGGGTGGCTCGGAGCGGCCCCAGCCGCGAGAGCGCTCGCCGCCGAAACCAGTGTCGGCCAGGAGGCGGAATGCGGCCTTGACAGGCTCCAGCCAGCGGCTGTGGGCAGCTTCGTCCTGGAAGGATACGATGGTCCAGAGGCCCGCGCCGGGGCGGAATTCGGTGCAGGCGATGGAGTGGCGCTCGGCGGCCCCGGTGAGGCGGTCGACTGCGGCGCTCCAGCGGACGCCGGTGCGGAACGGGCCGGGACGCCCGGCGGGCACCAGACATTCGCTGGCGCCATCCAGGTTCCAATGGTTCTCGTCCAGCGCCTGTCCCGCGAGCATCGCCTGCACTACGCCCAGCGGCACGAAGCGGGCGCTCTTCCATCGCACGCGCGCCGACATCAGCGCGGGAGAAGTGGGCGGCCAGATGGTGCGCGGCGGAACCACAAAGCCGATTTCGTCGAGAAACGGGAAGCAGGAACTGAAGGAGACCGCGGGCGCGCCGTTGCGGGCCGTAGCCCGGATACGGGCTGTGGCGTCCAGCCACTCATTGAGCGTGCCGAGCCGCGCCATGGCCGACGCCACCGCCGAGTACAGCGAGTCGCTGTGATAGACGGCGTCCACCCGGTTGCGCGCGCCCGAATCGGTTCCGATGCGCCAGGGGCCGGCGGGACGGAGTTTGACGACCAGTCCCGGGTTCATTACTCCTCGCGCAGGAATGAGAAGGCGGAATCGGCCACGGCGGCCTGAATCACGGCCAGGGTGGGACCCGAGCCGATTTCCTTTTCCGGAGCGCCTGACGCGTAGTAGTTCTTGCCGCGCCAGACCAGCCGCAGGTTGGAGAAGCTCACCCGCCCGCTGCCGCGCGCGCCGCCGCCGCCCAGGGAGTCGTCCTCGAGCAGCCGCAGGCCTTCGAGCACGCGCTGGAACAAGGGCGCGTCCTCTTCGCAGAGCACGTCCATCACCAGGCGCGTCTTGAAGCGGGCGCCCGAGGGCACGCGTTCCAGCGTACGCGGGTTGGCCTGTGAGGTGATGCGGTCGATGGCGTTCTCGCTCTTCACTTCGGTCAGCTCGTCATCCAGATTTTCGCGCATCTGGGCGGTGATACTGTCGGGGTCGAGCGGCGCGTCGAACACCGCCAGCCGCGCCGGCGTGGCCTGGGTGGTCTCGAGGGTTTCGCCCTGCACGCGCTCCATGCGGCCGGGATTGCGGCCGAAGAGCAGGCAGATTTCGTCATCGGGACGGTCGCTCTGGTGGATGCGCACTTCCTGCCCTTTGCGGCGCGAAAGATACACCAGCTCGGCAGGCACGGCCAGGCCGGAGGTCTGCTCGAGCAGCGAGCGGATCTTACCGCGCAGGGAACTGCCCGGCACGTAAGGCCGGCCGAATGCGTCCTTGACCACGGGGTTATCGGAGCCGCCGATCTCCAGCGAGCCTTTGCCTGCGCCGACGTGCAGGCCGGTTTCGCAGCGCATTTCGCCTTCCAGGATCAGCTTGCCGATGAGTTTCAACTCGGTTTGGGTGGTATGTGCGCTCATGCTTTACTCGTTGTAGGCCACGATGGCCTCGAATAGGTCCTTGAAGCGTTCGTAACCGCGGATATCGTTCCTGCGCGTGACCTGGAGCAGCAGCTTTTCGAGCTGATCGAGGCTGCGCAAGCCGTGGCGCGCGATGGTGTAGGCCAAGCGCGCGCGCAGCATAACGAACTCGTGCTGGCGCTCGCTTTCGGGGGTGCGGACAGCGCGGCGCACGGCGCTGTAGAGACGCCGCAACTGGCTCTTGGTGCCGGAATCCATATCGCGCATGCGGCTGACGATGGAGTGCGCCTGGTTGTCCAGGTAGAGGCTGTCGCCGATCAGCTTTTCGAGCTCGATTTCAGGCGGACCCTCGAGGCGGCCGCGGTCGAAGCCGCGGCGGTCGCCGCGATCACCGCCGGAGCGTTCGCCACGGTCGCCACCGGGGCGATCCCCCGCCGGGCGATCGCCGCGTGGTCCGGCCCCATGGGGCGGCCCCTGCACCCGACCTTCCCGCGGGGGACGCATTTCCTTCTTTTGCTCCTGCTCTTGTGCCATGTGCTAAACCTCTGTCACCAATCTGGCCCACTCGAGGGCCACCAGGCCCGCAGGCCGCAGCTTCACTTCCGCCGATCTGCGTCCCACCATCTCGTTGATCAGGTGGGTGCGCAGCTTCTGGAATTCGCGATCGCGCGTGCCGCTGAGAATCCGGTTGAAACGGCGCTGGAATCGCCACGTGCGCTGGAGATCTCCGGCGCCCTCGCCGTAGGCTTCCCGCCGGTAAAAGCTCCGCAATTGATACAGGAACTGCCGCGACATGCGGAAATCGTGGACCAGACGCGTCACGGTGTCCTTGAGCTCCGCGGCGTCCGCCAGGCGCCGCCATTCCAAAATGCGGCCCAGCAGGTAGATGCAGTCCTTGTCCGCGGACTTCGCCAGGTCCAGGTTCCGGCCGGCCTCCTCGTACACCGCAGCCAGCGGATGGTAGGTCTCCGGAGCGAGCGCCATGGCCATGGAAATGGTCTTGCCCTCGGCGCCCGGATAGTCCTTGAGATTCTCTTCGGTGAAGCGGTGGAAGAGCCGCTGCATTTCGCGCGCCAGAGCGATCAGCGCGTCCCAGGAGCCGTAGACCGCAAAGTCGTCGCCGCCGGAATAGATGATGCTGACCTTGCGCCAGAACTCCGGAAGCGAGCACAGGACTTCCAGCTCGCCGGCGAAGAACTGCTTGTAGAGCACGGAGAGGGGCACGTGCTCTTCGATGCTGTGGACGCGGCGGAGGCGCAGGCCGAAGTTATCGACGTCGCCGCGCAGCACGCCCCAGATGGAGCGGCCTTGCGCGCGGCGAGCCAGGGTTTGCACGGGCGCCGCCGACTTGCCGTCGTCGGAGGGCGCCGCATGGCGCGCCAGCATGATGCCATCCGGCGAAAGATTGGAAGTGAGGCTCCAGGCGTGCTTCCCGTCTCCCGGCGTGACCTTTCCCGGAGTCTCGGGCGACCAGGCGACGTGCGATGCCTCGCGCAGCCTGGCGCCCAGTTCCTTTGCAAAATAGGCGTCGGCCGCGGAGTCCGACGCGCGCACGCGCGGCTGGAAGACTTCGGGGCCGGCATGGGCCAGCGGGGCGTTGCGTTTGCCCAGCAGCTCGTCGTTGAGGCGCTTGCGGATCACGGCCCAATCGCCCAGGTTGTCGGTGACGCCCCAGATGAGTTCCACGATGCCGGAACTAAGCCCGGAAATCTGGCGCGCCGCCGCCCCAAGAAAGCTTTCCGCGGCTTCCCGGACCTCGCCGGGCAGCACCACCAGGAACTGGCCGCCGCCGCTCGAACCAAGCAGGATACGCGCCAGCCCCAACTCCGCCAGCAGCGCCCGCGGCAGCACTTCGCCCAGCAGCGTAATCCACTGCGACCGTCCGGCGAGAAGGTCTTCGCCGGGCCCAGAGGGCACCCCAGGGGTCCCCCAACGCGCGGAACGTCCTTCGGCGGGAGGGGCCAAAAGGAACTCTTCCGTGCCCAAAATTTTGCCTTGCAGCAGAATCTGTTCGGGCATCGAACCAGACAAGCCTTGAGAAACCCTAACTTTAGCACAGAATCCTGAGAACATCGGCGGCGCCGGCCAACCCTATTTTCTGTGGGAAGCACGCGAGTAATAACCGCGGTTGTGCTGATTTCAGCAGGCTTGGCCCAATGGGCGCCCTGGAGCCCTTGCGCCGGCCAGACGCGTCCGGCGCCTCCGCACCAGCGGGAGGCCCCGCCGAAACCCGCCACCCAGCAGGCGGGGAAGCCCGCGCCGTCCGATGTGCGGCTGGAGGCGGCGATTCGCGCCAAGTTCGCCAAGTCCAAGATCAATGCGGATAAGTTCCAGGTGCATGTGCAGGGCGGCGTGGCCACCATCGAAGGCCGCACCGACGTGACGCAGCACAAAGGCGTGGCCACGCGCCTGGCGAAAACCGGCGGCGCGCTGGCCGTCAACAATCACATCCAGGTCAGCGATGCGGCCAAGGAAAGAGCCACGGCCAACCTCGAGAAGGGACGCCGGCGCGCACAGATCAAGCGCGGCGACGCGCGCTCGGACCCGAGCCCCCCGCAGAGCCGCTGACTGTCACGTGATAAACTGAGTGGAAACGCAGAACCTTGCTATGAAAGTTCTAAGTGTGTTCCTATTTGTCTGCTGCGGCGCTCTGCGGGCGCAGACCGCACCAGCGCCGGGCCCAGGGGGCACCCCGGCTCCTCAGATGCCCGACGTTCCGGACCAGACCACCATCGCCGTGTTCGACGATGGCGTGCAGTTCACGATGGGAGATTTCAGGAAGATCTTCGCCGTGCTGCCGCCGGACAACCAGCCGTTGGCGCTGCGCGACCGCAAGACCTTTTTGCAACAGTGGGCATTCATGCGGAAACTCGCCCAAATGGCGGAAAAACAGAAGCTCGACCAGGAATCCCCCACTAGGGAGCAACTGGAGTATTACCGCATGATGATCCTGAGCCAGGCCAAGCTGGCAAACGCCATGAATTCGATGACCGTGGAACCGGCGGAAATCGTCAAGTTCTACGACACCGATAAGGAGCGTTTCAAGGAGGTCCGGGTCAAGGCGATCTACGTGTCGTTCGGCAAAGGCGTGAAAGCGCGGACCGAGGATGAGGCCAAGGCTAAGGCCACCAAACTGCTGGCCGACATTCGCGGCGGCGCGGATTTTGTGAAGCTGGTGAAAGAGAACTCGGAAGATGAGACCTCCAAGGCAAAGGACGGCGATTTCGCGACGCTGCGCCTGAATGACAACATCCCGGATGCGATCCGCGCGGCGGTGTTTTCCCTGAAGCAGGGCGAAGTGAGCGAGCCGGTACGGCAACCCAACGGGTTTTACCTTCTCCGCGCCGACGAGGTGCGCTATCGCCCCCTCTCGCAGGTTCGCGACGAAATATTCACGCAACTGAGGCAGCAGCACTATGGCCAGTGGCTGGACCAGACCAACAAAGATACCAAAGTGGAATTCACCAGCCCGGCATTCCTGAGCGACGCGGCGGCGCCTCCCGCCACCGGCAAGTAGGGTCCGGGCATGCGGCTGCGCACGGACAAGTCACCCCGCCCCTACTTGATAGCGACTTGAATGGGGATGACCTGGTTGGTCTGCTCCACCTGTATGCTGAGGACGCCGGACTTGGCGTCATAGCCAGCCTTGACCGTCAGTACGGCTTTTTCCCCGGCGTTCAGGACGGTGCGGTCGAGCCTCACATCCACGCCGGGAACCGATCCCGTCAGGGAGATGCTCATGGATCCCGGAGCGCTGTTGGTAATAGTCACCTGCTCGGATTCACCCGCCTTCAACGTCACCGACGCCTTGTCCACCTTCACTTGCTGGTAAATGAAGTTGGGGACAGTGGTGGGAATCTCGGGAATGGATTTGGATGCGGTTGCGGATTCATGGGGCGGGCCGGGAGTCATCTTGCCGAAGGGCGTCATGCGCAGAGACTCGGGATCCACGTACCAATACCAGGTGCCATCCACCAGCTTCCAGGTGCTGGGGGTCGGAACTTTCATTGGTGTGCCCATGAAGCCGGGCAGCATGATGTACTGCTCGCACACCACAGTCGCTTTGGCGCGCGTGAAATTGTCGGAATAGTCGATGCGCATAATGTCGAAGCTGAGGCACTTGGTCTTGTTAGCGCTGTAGTAGAAGTCCTTGGTGTCGTCGGCGACCAGGGCTTCAGCCTTGCGGAATTCGCCCTTCACGTGCAGATCGTAGAACTCGGTGATGCGCGCGCGCAGCGCCTGGTCCACATCGGCGGGCGGCTTGTTAAAAGCGTCGCCGGCGTTCTGGGCAAACGATCCCGTGGCAAAGATGGCAAGCAGGATAAAACGGAACATTTCTTTCATTATATTCTCCAGCGGCGCCTGAGACTAAGGCCCCATGGCTTGGTAGTGTCCTAAAACTGCGTTGATCCCCAAAAACGCGGAATTTATTCGCGGCTTCATCTCAACCCACGGAAACCTGAACGGACCTGAAAGGAGAACCCACCATGAAAGCACACCTGTATTGCGTTAGACTTTCTACATGCAGTCCGACCGCTCCTCGCGGCCAGGTTTGGCTGAATTCTTCAGCGTCATCTGGCATGATTGGGGGTCGCGCGTGACTGGCGCTCTGTCTGTTCCATTCACCATTCTGGCGTTTGCGCTGAAACCAGAATACGCCAGACCCCTATGGGGTGGTCTCGCCGTATTAGCGGGGTTCGCCACGGTCTATCAGGTATGGGCCAGCGAACGCCGTAAGGTAAACAAGCTGGAAGAAGTGATGGTGAGACCAGACATCCGGGGCGAAATCTCCGATTTTCGCGCCTCAGCCCCAGACAACTACCCTTTTGTGGATACCCCAGTGGACAGCACGAACGTAAGCTTTACCCTCACCGTTTGCAACCATAGCACTTCCCGAACGAACATCATCCGTGTGCTTTTAACCGTTGCCGACGTGAACGGGAAGAAACACGAAGCTGAGGCGTCCGTGTCGCGTCCAAGCGGCATGTATCGGACGGTGGCCGTTGGAAGAACGGTCCCAATAACGACGCCGCTTAGCTCTGTGATTCTGGAGCACCGGATCACGGAACGCTTCGGTGGTCAAGCCCACTTTGCCGAATTATCGCCCAACGATATCAACCTCGATTCGCTGGAAGCCATCGCCTACGACAGCACCGGGGAGTATCGGCTTTCCAAGCTGTAGGAGGTAACCCCAATGAACGCTACTACAGGAAAACTGAGCCCAAAAAACCTCTTGCTTTACGTGTACGCTGCTGGTACACTGAGTGTATCGGAGCGTGACACCGTGGACGCAACCACAAAGAAACTGGTAACAAGGCTGGAAGAGATCGACCGAGAGCGTGCAGCGCTCCGTCGTGAGCGGGACGCCATCACTACTGCGCTAGGAGTAGCGGGGTGGCGGCCTTTGGGAGCGCATCACACGCTTTACACGCATGAAGAGACTGAATACTCGATAGAACAGCCCTTCCGCAAGATGTCCCTTACCGACGCTTGCCTAAAGGTACTGCGCGATCATGCGGACAAAGAGGTGAATGAACAATGGTTGGACAAAAACCAAGTCGAGTATCTGATTTCTCGCGGCGGCTATCAGTTCAAAGCGGGAGATCCGACAAATTCAGTGAACGTCACACTTCGGCGACTTGCGGACGAAGGGTATTGCGAAGCCCACGCGGGCAAGGGAACACGGCCCACTAGATACCACTTTAGAAAGGAGAGACTACCTGATGCGGTAGAGGATTCGCGGACCACCAAAACATAGGTCCGCACAATCATAAGGCCCGTCAATACGACGGGCCTTCATTTCCTGGGGGTGAACTGGTTTGCCGGGGGCCTCTAAAACCAGCCCGGCGCGGGTCCGAGTCCCGCCACCTCCACTGCATCAACAATCGCCCCACGTACAGCGCTAACTGCGCGTGGGGCTTAACCTCGGGCTTGCGCCAAAGGCAGGGTTTGCACCCACTGTCATTTTGGCTCAAAGCCCGAAGAAAGGCAAGGGCTAAAATGACCTGCCATTCCTGCCGGGTTGAGTGTCGGGGGTACGGGAAGCATCGCAACGGCTTGCGGCGGTATCAATGCCGCCAGTGCAAACGAACCTTCACGGAACCGCACGAAAGGCTTTTTGACAACATGTACACCAAAGACGCGAATGGGTTGCTTGCCCTTCGGATGCTGCTAGAAGGAAACTCCATTCGATCTGTCGAGCGGATTACGGACCTTCACCGGGACACCATTATGCGCTTGCTTGTGCTGGCTGGCGAGAAGTGCGCGGCGATGTTTGGCAAGCTCGTAGTAAACGTTCCTGTAGAGGACGTGCAGTGCGATGAAATCTGGGGCTACGTGTTCAAGAAGGAAGCCCACAAGCTGCCGATGGAAGCGCACAACAACAGCATCGGGGATGCCTACACGTTTGTAGGCATCGAGCGCAATTCCAAGCTCGTTCTGAATTTCGCCCTGGGGCGGCGCGATCAAGCGACCACGGATATTTTCATTGAAGGGGTGCGCCAAGCGACGGCCCCGGAACGGTTCCAGGTCACCACAGACGGATTTCAACCTTACGTCTCGGCGATCACCACCACGCTATCCGACCGCTGCGATTTCGCCCAACTCATCAAAGTCTATGCTGCCTCAACGGAAGGTGAGCATCGTTATTCCCCGCCAGACGTTGTGGAGGCGCTACCAAAACCGATCATGGGTGAACCTGACCGAAAGCGCATCTGCACGTCCCACATTGAACGCCAGAACCTCACCATGCGAATGCAGATTCGGCGATTGACGCGGCTGACGAACGCCTTCAGCAAGAAGTGGGAAAACCTCTGGGCGGCGCTGTGCCTGCACTTCGCGTGGTACAACTTTTGCCGCATCCACCAGACCTTACGGATCACCCCCGCGATGGCAGCGGGGATTACCGATCATGTCTGGGAGCTTTCAGAACTACTCTCAGCATAAAGCACCTCAGTCTAACCCCCAAATCTCAAAAAAAAGGAAAAAAACAATGAGCCACGAAACCCTCGACTTCACAAGTGAAAGATGGGACCATACGCCCTACAGGATATGGAGCCTGTGGGAAGTGCTACAAACCTACGCTTGGAATCTCGTTAACCATACAGAAACGCTCACGGTTGTACGTGAAGACCTCAAAGATCGGCTGAACGCCGAGAGGGGTATTAGCCACCGCTCTGCTTCCGTCCTCGAAGAAGACAAGGAAAACATCCGGACGGTTCTTGACCTGATGCATGTGTGGATGGATCGCCATGAACTCCATGCATCCCTTGATCGCGCAAACCGTATCCTTGAGATGCTTACTGAACCTGAGCCGGTGGCTATCGAATTGATCCCCGCGCTAAAGACCCTGAGCGAAGTGCTGGAAGACGAGCTTAAACGCCGCTTCTTTCTCTATCTTCCGCCAGATGACGCCAAACTCTATCAGCAGCCGCTAGGCTTGTTTCCCAAAGCCGTGGATGCATTTCAATCAACACGCAGCAACATCATCAACGCCTGCCGATGTCATGCATTGGGCCAATCAACTGCCTGTGTGTTCCATTGTATGGGCATCTTGCAGAGCGGCCTGTATTCGCTGGCAAATAAACTTGGAGTGATATTTCAGTTCCCCCTTACCCTCGCGGAGTGGCACAACATCATAGACAACATCGAGTCGAAAATCAGCGACCTCCGCAGTCTGCCCAAAGGGCAGGCGAAGGACGATCTCTTGACGTTCTATTCGGGGGGAGCAGTTCAGTTTCGCTACTTCAAGGATGCGTGGCGAAACCACGTAGCACATTTGCGAGAAGAATATGACCCCGATCAAGCCCGCAGTATTCTGACCCATACTTGCGATTTCATGGAGCACTTGTCCGAAAACTTGAGAGAAATGCCTATCCCCAAACTGGATATCAACCAACCTCCGGGAACGGGAAGCGTTCAGTAGGGATATTCACCGAGCACATTGAACGGACGTTCTGCGACCAGGAAGCGGAGCAGATCTTCCGAGCGGTGCAGGCATTCATGGCGCATCTTGCAACTCGGCTAACGGAATCAGAATAGCGTGGACCTCAACAACCGATTCACGGAACCCCACCTCGGCGGCAATTCGGGAGAGGGCTGCTTGGCAACTATAGTCCAAGCAGTATTGTTCTTCGGACTCCCGCTCTACATTTTCCCTGCCAAGGAATACGGCGGGTGGTTTTCCGAACGGCAAGGTATTGCACTGCTGGTATGGATCGTCAACATATTGGTTTTCGGATACCGTTTGGCATCCGGCAAAAAAGAATAATTGCAATTTGCGATCAACCCGCTTTTAGGACACTACCCATGGCTTTCGAACCGATAAGAGGATAGGATAAGAACGGTATTCATCGATGCCGGCAACGGTGGTCCCCATCAACGCGCGCCGTCAGGGCACCTACGTGCTCCTGGAGGCCGCTCTGCCGGGACGGCTGCCGCTGAATATCGGCGTCCTGTTGATCGACCCCGCCACCGACCGGGGTTGGGTGCGTATGCGCGCGCGCTACGACGATCTTGCCGATTCCGAAGACGCCGAAGTCCTGGAGGCGCTCGAAGAGGACATCCGCCGCAAGCTGTCCGAGACCGGCGCCGAGGCCTATCTGCGGTCGCTGGAAGATTCCCTTTCCAACGTGGTCGGCGTCGGCGAGCGGCAAATCGTGGAGAAGGTGGACGCTTTTTCCCGCGTGCTCGACCAGCTCTACGGCGAACACGTGGAAAAACTCGCCGTCGAGCCGTTCCGCACCCATGTGCCGCTTTACAGCCTGCGCGCAGCCGCCGGCGGGCTGGGTGAAGAAATGCAATCCGAAGCGGAAGACTGGGTGCGCGCCCCCGAAGGCATGCGGCTCGACCCGTACCTGTTCGTGGCGCACGTGGTGGGCAACTCCATGGAGCCGCGCATCCCCGATGGCAGCCTCAACCTGTTCCGCTTCCATCCCGCCGGCTCGCGGCAGAACAAGATCCTGCTGATCCAGCGCTTCGGCGTGCTGGATGAGACCGCCCGTTACACCGTCAAGAAGTACACCAGCCGGAAGGCCTTCACCGGCGAAGACCAATGGCATCACGAACAAATCCGGCTGGAGCCGCTGAATCCCGACCACCAGGCCTGGGACGTGGAGCCGCAGGATTTCGCAGTAGTCGCCGAATGGATTTGCGTCATCGAGTGAAGCCGCTGGTTCCCCGTCTGTTGCTGGCCTGGTACCGTAAGGGCCATCGCGATCTCCCCTGGAGGCGCGTGTCCGATCCGTACCGCATCTGGGTCTCGGAGGTCATGCTCCAGCAGACCCGGGCGCAGGCGGCGATCCCCTACTACCAGCGCTTCCTCGAGCGGTTCCCCACGGTCGCGGCGCTGGCATCGGCCGGCGAAGAAGAGGTCCTGACGCTGTGGAGCGGCCTCGGGTATTACACGCGCGCCCGCAATTTGCTGCGCGCCGCGCGGCAGGTGGTGGCCGCGGGAGGGTTCCCGCGCGATTACGAAAGCATCCGCGCGCTCCCCGGCGTGGGCGGCTACACGGCCGCGGCCATCGCCAGCATGGCGTTTCAACTGCCCTACGCGGTGGTGGATGGCAACGTTTTGCGGGTGGTGGCTCGCGTGGAGAACGATGCCGCCGACATCGCATCGCCGCCCACCCGCGAGCGCTTCCGCGCCGTGGCGCAGGGCTGGCTCGACCCGCGCCACCCCGGGCTTTTCAACCAGGCGCTCATGGAACTCGGCGCCACCGTCTGTCTGCCCGCCAAGCCGCGCTGCCGGGTTTGCCCGCTCTCCTCGATCTGCGGCGCGCGGCAGAGGGGCACCGTCCTCGAGTTGCCGGTCAAGCTCCGTAAGACCAAGCCGGTGCGCATCTCGGGCGCCCTTCTGCTGGTGCGGAAGGGCCAGCGTATTCTGCTTCGGCAAGAGGAGGCCGGCGCGCGCCGGATGGCCGGTTTCTGGGATCTGCCGGCGCCCCAGGACCTGCCCGGCTCGCAGACCGGGGCCTGCTTCGGCGAATTCCGCCACACCATCACGCATCACCACTACACCTTTACCGTGCTGGCCGCTGCGGCACCGCGCCCTGCGGGTCCGGCCAGCCCCCAGTTTCGATGGTTCGACCCCGCGGCGCTGACTCAGATTCCTCTCAGTACCACGGCTCGAAAAGCACTGAAACTGGCCGGAATCCTTTGACCGAGTTACCATGGCTCGGTGGAGCAATTCGCGCTCGAATTCGAGCTGGCGCCCGAGCGCCGCATCTACACTGTCAGCGAGTTGAATGCGGCCATCCGCGCGGCGCTCGATGCGGAATTCCGGGACGTCTGGGTTTCGGGTGAGATCTCCGGCCTGAAGCTGGCCCCCAGCGGCCACTACTATTTCACCCTCAAGGAACGGGAATCCCAGGTGAAGTGCGTGGCGTTTCGCCCCGCGCACCGCTACTGGAAATTCAAGCCCCAGGACGGCCTGGCGGTGCTGGCGCGCGGCTCGATCGATGTCTACGAACCCCGCGGCGAATACCAGTTGCAGGTGGAGACGCTCGAGCCGCAAGGCGTGGGGGCGCTGCAAATGGCTTTCGAGCAGCTCAAGCGGAAGCTGGCCGCCGAGGGCCTGTTCGCTCCCCAACGCAAGCGTCCGCTGCCGCGCTTTCCTCGGCGAATCGGAATTGTCACCTCGCCGCGCGGCGCGGCCATTGCGGACCTGATCCAGATTCTTTCGCGCCGCTTCCCGGGACTGCACATCCGCCTCTTCCCCGCGCTGGTGCAGGGCGAGGGATCGGTGAACGAAGTCTGCCGCGGCATCCAGTTCTTCAGCCAGTCCCAGTGGCCGGATCTCATCATTGTGGGCCGCGGCGGCGGATCGCTCGAAGATTTGTGGACCTTCAACGAAGAAGCCGTGGCGCGGGCCATCGCCGCCTGTTCCGTGCCGGTGGTCTCGGCCGTGGGACACGAAACCGACTTCACTATCGCGGATTTCGTGGCCGACCTGCGCGCGCCCACGCCCTCGGCCGCCGCCGAATTGGTGGTCCGCACGCGCGAGGAGCTGCTCGACCGCATTGCCGCGGCGCGCGCCCAGAGCACGCAGGCGATGCGCTACCGCCTGGCCATGCTGGAGCGCCGCCTGCGGCAGCAGGGCATCGACCGCGCGCTCAGCGCGCTCCACCGCCGCGTGGGCCGCGGCCTGCAAAGCATCGACGAGCGGGAATACCGCCTGCGCGAGCGCATCCGCGCGGAACTGGATGCACTCGCGCGCGCGCGCCGCGCCCTGGAAGCGCGTCTCCAGGGTTGCGACATCCGCCTGCGACTGGCGCGCAGCCGTGGCGCGCTCGACCGGCTGGCGGCCCAGCTCTCGACGCTAAGCCCGCTGCGGATTCTCGAGCGCGGCTATGCCATCGTCTCCGGCGAGAGTGGCATTTTGAAGGACGCCGGCGCCGCGCCGCCGGATTCCGCCATCCACGTGCGACTGGCTAAGGGAGAACTGGATGCGGTGGTGCGGCAGTGGACTACGCGTACTTGAGGCCGAGTCCGTCCATGATGCCTTTCATGTAACCGAATGCGAACACCTTGCCGCCGATGGTGTATCCGGAGGCCCGGCCGTTCTGCGCTTCGCCGGCCAACGCCGGGGCATGATCCGGGCGGATAGGACCGACGAAACCGGCCTTGCTGTAAACCTCGAGCATCCGCACCATGTCGGTGGGTCCGTTGTCGTGGAACGTTTCGTGGAAGTGGTTCGTATCGCCCTCGATGTCACGGAAATGCACGAAGAAAATCTTATTGCGGTTGCACCAGTCCTTGGCCAGAGTATAGATGTCCTCCTTCATCAGGACGAAGTTGGCCTGGCAGAACGTGATCCCGTTATACGGGCTGGGAACCATGTCCATGACGCGCTCGTACGCCTTCCGGCTGATGATGATGCGCGCGATACCGCGGAGGGGACTGATGGGCGGATCGTCCGGATGGAGCGCCATCTTGACCTTGAACTTGTCCGCCACGGGCATGACCGCTTTGAGGAAGTACTCGCAGTTTTGCCACATCTTCTCTTCGCTCACCTCGCCCCAGCGGGTGGGCCCCTGGGCCTTGGAGGCCTCCAGGTCGAATTCGCTGGTCAGGGCGCCGCCGCGTTCCTTGATGTCCTGCCTGGTGCGCGTCCAGCCCAACCCGGCCATGAAGTTGTAGCAGATCATGTTGACGCCGATCTTGCTCAACGCTTCAATCGCCCACTTGGTGTTTTCGATCTCCTCATCGCGTCCTTCGGTCCCCAGCTTGATGTTTTCGAAGGGGACCGGGTGGCCTTCCACTCCGGCGATCTGCATGCCCACGGCGGCGAACGCATCCTTCTGCTTTTGCAGGGTCTCCAGGTACTGTTCCTTGCGGACGCGGCCCAAACCGCCGCCCGCGATTACCCAGTTGAGGCCCACCTGTTTGCAAATGGTCACATCGGTGCTCGTCGGGTTGCCGAGCAATTCCGTGAAATAAAAACAGCCCTTATTGTTCGACTTCTTGGTGGTCATCGCCGGCGCCGGCAACGCCGTGCCCGCACCGGCCAGTGTGGCAACCGACCCTTGAATCATCTTGCGGCGGGAAAAATCCATGAACATCACCTCACGTAGATGCTACCATCGCGCTCATTACTCCGACATCAGCGCCTCCACGTGCGCGGCCGCGGCGGAGGCCAGCCCATCCAGGTTGTAGCCGCCTTCGAGTACCGAGAGCACGCGCCCGCAGGCGTGACGATTGGCGATCTCCATGACGGCGCGTGTGAGGTCCGCGAAATCGCGGTCGGTGAGGGTAAAGCGGCCCAGCGGATCGCCGAAGCGCGAATCGAACCCCGCCGAGATCAGCACCAGGTCCGGCCGGAACCGTTCCGCGGCCGGCGCCAGCGAATTCTCGACCGCCCCCAAGATCTCCTTTCGCCCCGAGCCCGCCGGAAGCGGAAAGTTCATGGTGGTCCCTTCGCCCGGGCCCTCGCCGGTCTCATCCGCGCGCCCCGTCCCCGGGTACAACGGCCACTGGTGCGTGCTGAAGTAGAAGACCGTGGGGTCGGAGTAGAAAATGTCTTCGGTGCCGTTGCCGTGGTGCACGTCCCAATCCACGATCAGCGCGCGCTCGAGGCCATGCCGGCGCTGCGCATAGCGGGCCGCGAGAGCCGCGTTATTGAAGAAGCAGAATCCCATCCCGCGGCTGGCGCTGGCATGATGGCCGGGCGGCCGCACCGCGCAGAAGGCATTGCGCGCCCTGCCCGTCGCCACCGCGTCGACGGCGTTCAGCACGCCGCCCGCCGCCTGTGCCGCAACGTCCCAGGAATTGGGCGTGATGTCGGTATCGCCGGTGCTCAGCGACGGGCGTCCGGCGAGCACGTCGCGCTTGGCTGTTCGCAGGTATTCCGCGGTGTGGCACAGGAGCAGTTCCTCTTGGGTGGCCGCGCGCCGGTCCACGCGCGACATTCGCTCGAGCAGGCCCGCCCGGTGCAAACCACGCACCACGGCATCGAACCGCTCGGGCCGCTCCGGATGTTCGCGCCCGGCCAGGTGCTCGCGAAAAACGGGGTCGGCCAGCAGCGCGGTAGTTGCTTCCACGAGTAACAATATAGCAGGCGCGTCAGCGGAGCCGCCCAGGTTTGGCGCCTTTGGCGCCGCTCGGCCGAGCGAACCCCATCCCGTCCGCGGTAAAATCACGAATATCGTAACTCCGGGACCGGAACCTGCTCTGGCGAGCTTCCCATGACCACCCCGACGAACAACCGCGCCCAGGAATTCCGCGAGCAGTTGTCGCGGCGAGTCCTGGTGTCGGACGGCGCCATGGGCACCATGCTCTACTCGCGCGGCGTCTTTATCAATCGCTGCTTCGACGAGCTGAATCTCTCTTCGCCCGACTTGGTCCGCCAGATCCACCAGGACTACGTCAAGGCAGGCGCTGAAATCGTCGAAACCAACACCTTCGGCGCCAACCGTGCGCGGCTGGCCGGGTTCGGACTGGCCGAAAAGCTGAGGGCCATCAACCAGGCCGGCGTGCGCCTGGCTCGCGAAGCGGCCAAGGAAGCAGCCTTCGTGGCCGGCGCGGTTGGGCCACTGGGCGTGCGCATCGAGCCTCTGGGGCCCACGTCTTTCGCCGAGGCCCGCGCCATTTTCCGGGAGCAGATCGACGCACTTCTGGAAGCCGGCGTGGATCTGCTGATCCTCGAGACCTTCGGCAATCTCGACGAACTTCGCGAAGCCGTACACGCCGCGCGCGAGGCCGCCGGCGGCGAAGTGGCCATCGTCGCGCAGGTGACCATCGACGATTTCGGACACCTGCCGCGCGGCACCGATACGGAAACCTTCACCCGCGAAATGGATTCCTGGCCCGTGGATGTGATCGGCCTCAACTGCTCCGTGGGACCCAAAGCTACGCTGGAGACCATCGAGCGCATGATGCAGTTCTCTTCCAAGCCCATGAGCGCCATGCCCAACGCCGGGCTGCCCACGCGCGTGGAAGGCCGCAACATGTATCTCTGCTCGCCGGAATACATGGCGCAGTACGCGCGGCGCCTGCTGTGGGCCGGCGTCAGAATCATCGGCGGCTGCTGCGGCACTACGCCCGATCACATCAAGCTTATCCGCTCGGAAACGCGCTCGCTCCAGCCGCTGCAAAAGAAGCTGAGCGTCACGGTGGAGGAGCCGGAGGTCAAGGCGCACGCCCTGACGCCCGTTCCCATGGCCCAGAAGTCCAAGCTGGGCGCCAAGCTGGCCCAGGGAAAATTCGTCGCGTTCGTGGAAATCCTGCCGCCGCGCGGGGTGGACGCCTCCCGCGAAATCGCCGGCGCCAGGCTGTGCGCCGAACGGGGCATCGACGCCATCAACGTTCCCGACGGCCCTCGCGCCAGCGCGCGCATGAGCGCCCAGGTCGCCTGCCAGCTCATTCAGCGGGACGCCGGCATCGAGGCCGTAAGCCACTTCTGCTGCCGCGACCGCAACATTCTGGGCATTCAATCGGAGCTGCTGGGCGCGCACACCGCGGGGGTGCGCAACCTCATCTGCATCACCGGCGATCCGCCGCGCATGGGCCTTTACCCCGACGCCACCGCGGTCTTCGACGTGGACGCCATCGGCCTGGTCAACATTGTCAATAACCTCAACCACGGCCTGGATATCGGCGGCAACCCCATAGGGTCGCAAACCGCTCTGCTCATCGGCGTGGGCGCGAATCCCGGCGCGCTCAACATGGATGAGGAGATCCGCCGCTTCGAGTGGAAGGTGGAGGCGGGCGCGGAGTATGTGGTTACGCAGCCGGTTTTCGACCTGGACCTGCTGGAGAAATTCCTGCAACGCATCGAGCGCGTCAAGATCCCGGTGATCTGCGGCGTGTGGCCGCTCACCAGCTTCCGCAACGCCGAATTCATGGTGAACGAGCTGCGAGTACCCGTGCCCGGGAATTTCATGGAGCGCATGCGGCGCGTAGACAACGCGGAGAAGGCTCGCGAGGAAGGCGTGGCCATCGCGCGCGAAATGGTGGCGCGTGTGCGCGGCATGGTCGCGGGTGTACAATTGAGCGCGCCCTTCGGCCGGTACCAGATGGCCCTGGACGTCGCCGAGGCCATCGGCCCGCGCTGAGATGGAACGAAATGGCTACCGACCTGGTCGAGATCAATCCCGAAGAACCCCAGCCGGAAGTGCTGGAGCGGGCCGCCGCCGCCGTGCGCCGCGGCAAAGTGGCCGCCATTCCAACCGACGCGCTCTACACGCTGGTGGCCGACCCCTTCAACCTGGGCGCCGTGGCCCAGGTCTTTCAAGCCAAAGGCCGCGCGCCGCACCGCTCTCTTCCCATCCTGGTGGGGGACCTCATGATGGCCGAGGAGCTGGCCTCCGAGCTGAGCAACCGGTTTTTCATCCTGGCGCGCCGCTTCTGGCCCGGCCCGCTTACCATCATCGTTCCCGCTTCGGCCAGAGTGCCGCTCAAGGTGACCGGCAACACCGGCCGCCTGGCGCTGCGCCAGTCGTGCTCCAAGGTCGCCAACCAGTTGATCGCCACGCTGAACCAGCCGCTGATCTCCACCAGCGCCAACATTTCCGGCCGCCCGACCTGCCGCAGCGGCATCGATGTTTTCGGCATGATGGATGGCCGCGTGGACCTGGTGATCGACGGCGGCGTGTGCAACGGAACGGGCGCCACCACGGTGGATATCACCGAGCCGTACTGGCGCCTCATCCGGACCGGCGCCATTGAAGAGAAGGAAATCGCGGAGTGCCTGCAGCCTTCGTGAGCGTAGCGCTGGCGGCTTTGAACGGCCTTCGTGCTAACCTGATCTTCTACCGTCACCCATGCGAAATGTAATCATCATTGGCTCCGGCTGCGCCGGCAATACCGCCGCCATCTACTCGGCGCGCGCCAACTTGAAACCCCTCGTCGTCGGCGGCCATCATGCCGGCGGGCAGCTTTCCCTCACCACCCTGGTGGAGAACTTTCCGGGTTTCCCGGAAGGCGTCAATGGGCCGGACCTGGTCGAGAACATGAGAAAACAGGCGCAAAATTTCGGCGCCGAATACGTGCACGGGGCCGTCGTCGACGCCGATTTCTCCAGCCGGCCCTTTCGCCTCAGCATCGAAGGCGAATGGACGGAAACGCGCACCGTGATCGTCGCTTCCGGCGCTTCGGCGCGCTGGCTGGGCCTCGAATCCGAGCAGGCGCTGATCGGCCATGGCGTCAGTTCCTGTGCCACCTGCGACGGATTCTTTTATCGCGACAAGCATATCATGGTGGTGGGCGGCGGCGATTCCGCCATGGAGGAGGCCAACTTCCTGACGCGGTTCGGCCGCGAAGTCACGCTGGTCCATCGCCGCGATGAGTTCCGCGCGTCGAAGATCATGCTCGACCGCGCGCGTCACAATCCCAAGATCAAGTTCCTCACCAACACCGTCGTGGAAGAGGTCCGTGACGTTACCAGGGGAATCGTGACCGGAGTGCGCCTGCGCGACCTCAAGACCGGCCAGGCCTGGGACCAGGAGGTGGACGGCTTCTTTCTGGCCATCGGCCACATTCCCAATACCAAAGTTTTCAAAGGGCAGATCGAAACCGATTCGGAAGGTTATATCGTTTCGAAGGGCGGCGCGCGCACCAGCGTCGCAGGCGTTTTCCACGCCGGTGACGTCGAGGACCGCATCTACCGCCAGGCCATCACCGCCGCCGGCGCGGGCTGCCGCGCCGCCATGGAAGCCGAACGTTTTTTGGAAGCGGAAGGACACTGAATCATGATTGAGCGCATCTCGCCCCCCGGCGTGCCCGCCCCGCGCGGCCCCTATTCCCCAGCCGTCCGCGCTGGCGATTTCATCTTCGTTTCCGGCCAGGTCCCCATCGATCCCGGCACCCAACAACTGGTGTCCGGCGACGTGCGCGACGAAACCCGCCAGACGCTGACCAACATCATGCGCATCCTGGACGGCTGCGGCGCGGCCCTCAGCGATGTTGTGAAGTGCCAGGTATTCCTGGCCGACGGCAAAGACTTCGCCGCCATGAACGAGGTTTACGCGGAGTTCTTCGGCCAGACCAAACCCGCGCGCACCACGGTGGTGGCGGCCTTTGCGATCCCCGGCATCAAAGTGGAAATCGACGCCGTGGCGTACCGGCCGGCGTAAGCGCGGCTCATCCAAGCTTTCACACGCAGCCGGCGACGATTTACCTCTCAGCGGCTGGATTCCGCAAGCTAGCAAAAGACGGTGGTTTTAGACACGGGCTACTGGACTAGGCGACCCATTTGAGCCGTTCAGGCCATTACTGCTCTTCAATGCGGTGAGACTCCTCACTCTGCTCCATGCTGGTGGCCGGCCTCTTCGAGGCCTTTGCATAAGTGACAGGCTTTCGAGACCGTTGATTACTTTGTCAAGGCTCGCGCGCTCCTCGCGAAGTTCTGCAATCATCTTCAGAACATCCATAGTTCCATCTTTCCCCGGTGTCATGGCCAGAATTTCCTTAAGGATATAGCTAGGATAAATCTGGTTTGATACGCCGTCTGTTCAATATTGCACACATTGGCACTATTGTTTGGAACGTGGCGCCGCCGCCCCTGTATAACCTCGGTGCGGGATCGGCGCCCGAATTCAAACTCTCATCGAACAAGGCTCTGTATTGCCCCGATCCACTGCTGGATGTCGTCATCTTGTCGGGGCCGGTGGTCGCGCAACGCCGCTGAAAGGAATTTCCTGCAGGAGCCGCAATGACGGCTTTGGGAAGTGACCCCGAGGATTTTCAGCCCCGGTATGCGCCTGGCCATGACCATAGCGAACGAGCATACGCGAGGTACACTGCAGTTAATAATCAGCAAATCAAGCAGCCCAATATGCTCCCGGAGTAAATGCGCTTGTTCCACCGAGTCGGCCGGGATCAGCGAAATCTCAAAGCTCATTAGCCGAACTGCCAGTGCGAACAGGAACGCGACATCGGCATTGTCCACCACTAAGACAGTACTCATCCGGCCAACGCCAGTGCTTGCGCGGCCTTGGGATGCAGCTTGTACTCGTACCGCAGTATCCTGACGGCACTGCCACGTGCGCTACTCCTGAGAACCCGGCCCTGGATCACTAGGCGCAGCGGACACCGACCGTCGAGCATTGCCGGCCAGTCCAAGAGTAATACGACCCGTTTTCCAACTGGAAGAGGAGCTTGGGCCTTGAGAAAGACGCCACCGCTGCTAATATTGGACATCACAGCTGTGCCGCGACGATCTTGCAGAACGTACTCCGCAGGCCCAGAAATGGGGAATCGGCGATGCCGTCGACGCTCAACACGGACACAGCAACCGCCGAGGTCAGGATCGGGGGACATCCTTCACCTCTTTTGGGATAAAGGGATCATGCCACATATGTTTCAGGGTGTCAAGGGATTACTGCGGAGAGTTTTGCAGAGAGATTCGGATATTCTCGGGGTGTTGCATATCTCCGCAACTACGCCGCATGGTCCACTGCGCGATCAGATCGATGAGGTGATTGCGAATGTGCGGCGCGAGGAGGAAACGGGTGTGGAGATGTTACTAGTATCGAGTTCGCAGCGGAACGACCGGCCGGCCCGCAACTGGCCTGGTCCGAAACTCGCGGCGCAAGATTGTGACTGCGGCGCACTTCCCCTGACTGCGCACCGTGCGGCCTGTGACATGCAAAGTCAGTCCGGCCACATCGTCGAGACGCGCGGGCCAAGCAATCGCCAGTTCAATCTGCACCCTTTCGGCTACAGCTTGGTCCGACTGGAATAGAATGCCACCGCTTGAGAGATTGATCGTTTTCCCCAGTCCTGTGGCCGCCCTCCTGCCCGGAATAACCCACTCGAGTGCGGCCTCGATTGGGTATCGGGGACATGACCTGCGATCGCCGCTATTGCTACTCCCCGGTGCCATCGTATCGGAATAGCTCCCACTCGCATTGTGAAACGGGGCCGGGTTCCCGCGACAGTACTGGAGGCACTAATCGGGTACCGTCCGGCGTTCCTTCGCTGTGGGTCGGATGTGCCGCAAAAACGGTCGAGAGACAAGGTCGTCCGCAGTCAGCCGAAATTCCCCAACCTGCGGTACGGCCGGCGTCTCCCGCCGGCGGGCTACTGGATGAAGCCAGCGCACTCTAACATCATCAGAACCTCCACGCATGCGGATTCGTTCCAGGTTCCCATTCACGATTCTTACCGGCTGTTTCCGTAAGTTCTCGGACCGCCCACACGAGCGCTGCCGTCACAAGGACAAAGGAAACATACGCCAGTGTTGCAATCAGGCGAAGCATTCGGGATCTCCTCCGGTGCCGGGGACCTCCGAGATGCCGGGCGAAGGCTCGATGGCCTCGTTGTTCTCAATCATCATGTCTACGGCAAGCTGATACTGCAACAGCAACTGCGAACGCGAAAGGAGTTCTGAATTCCGCATAAGTTCCTTCAATCTCGCTCCAGTTCGTAGGTGAGAGCGCGGTCGAGGCAGGGAATACAGATGACCGCAACCACGCCTTCTCCGCCGCGGATCTGATGGGGCGTCTCCCTCTGACAAATCTTGCAAAATTTAATCGTCGTTGGCGGCTCGTGGAAGGACACGGGTTCAGGCCAGGAACTCATCGCTTACCTCCGTGGCATTCATTGTGGCTCCGCTCCACAGAATCTTCCAGTAACAGGAGGGCCTGTGGCGTACTGGCAGACTCCGCAATTAGTACTGGACCGGCAATGGTACGGACTGCTCTGGGCCGGGTAGTCGCTAGCCTTCATCGGAAACGCCTCGGCGGACCAAGGCCATAGCGGCTAAGTTTCCGCTCCAGTGCCCCGGCTCATCAGGCGCGCCGCAGAGCAGCAGCGTGCGGGCCTGCGGGCCTATCCCAATCCCGGCACGCCGCCGAGGGTGGTCGCGAATTTCACCGCGCGCACGATGGCCCTGGCCAGCGCTTCCGCCGCCGCCACACCCAGCATATCGATATCGGCTGCGCGGTCGCCAATCGACAGCGCAAATGCGGTATCGCCATCGGCCATGGTATTCACCGGGTAGATGGTGCGGGCCATCCCGAGGCTGGCGAATTGCGCCAGCTTGTTGGCCTGCACCTTGGTCAGCCGGGCGTTGGTGGCGACCACCCCCAGCGTGGTATGACTGCGCTGAGTGCCGCCCAATTCGCCTCGTAGCATCCGCTCCACCGTGCCGGCGAACTCCCGGCTGTCGGGAGCTTTGCGCGCGCCGGCGATGATCTTCCCGGAGTCCGGGTCGCGCACGTCGCCCAGTGCGTTCACTGCTACCAGGCTCGAAACCAGCACGCCGCCGGGGAGCGTGACCGTGAAGCATCCGATCCCCGACTTCATCGCTTGTTTCATGCCGAAGATCTTGCCCACGGTCGCGCCGGTGCCCGCGCCCACGCACCCTTCCTTTACCGCTTCGGTCGAGGCCGCGGCGGCGGCGGCTTCGCCCATCGCCAAGCCGGGGTGAACGTTCGACTTGCCGATTCCGAGGTCGAACAGAATCGCGGCGGGCACTATGGGAATATGCTGGCCGCCGAAAAGATAGCCCACCCCCTGCCGCGCCAGGTAGCGGCGCACGCCCGCGGCCGCTTCCAGGCCGAAAGCGCTCCCGCCCGCCAGCAGGATGGCGTGCACTTGAGGGTCCACGTGGAAAGGGCTGAGCGTGTCGATCTCCTGGGTGCCGCTGGCCGAGCCGCGTATGTCCACTCCGCCCACCGCGCCCTGTTGGCACAGGATAGCCGTGCAGCCGGTGATCGCATGGTAGTCGGAAATATGCCCGACCCGAATGCCCGGAATGTCGGTAAGTCCTTTCATCGCTAGGTTTACTCTTTGTATGGTAGCATCGGAGTTCGGGGACCATCCTGCTTGCTGGATCTGTTGAAAGAGCCTGTTCTTGCGGTTCAGGAGTTCTTCTTACTCGCCGGCAGGGCCCTCAGGAACGTCTTTCGCAGCCCCCATTACCACGACGATATCGCGCTCCAGATGGATATCATCGGAGTCGGCAGTCTTCCTATTGCGGTCCTGACCGGGTTCTTCAGCGGGGCGGTGATGGCGCTGCAGATGTCGCGCGCGCTCTCGCAGTACGGGCAGGTCGGCAAGACCGGGACCCTGGTTTCGCTCACGCTGGTGCGCGAGTTGGGACCGGTGCTGACGGCCCTCATGGTGGCCGGCCGCAACTCTTCCGGCATGGCCAGCGAGTTGGGCTCGATGAAGGTCACCGAGCAGATCGACGCCATGCGCGCGCTGGGCACCGATCCCATCCAGAAACTGGTAACTCCGCGGCTCATTGCCACCTGCGTGATGCTGCCGCTGCTGACCATCATCGCCGACTTCGTTGGAATTTTCGGGGGCTGGGTGATTTCCTACATCTTCCTGCATCTCGACTCGCGGCAGTACTGGAGCACGGCCTGGCGCGCGCTGGAGTGGAACGACGTGGCCCAGGGGCTGCTCAAGCCTTTCGTGTTCGCATTCGTGATCGCGCTCATCGGCTGCTTTTACGGCCTCCGCACTACGGGCGGCACGCAGGGCGTGGGCCGCGCCACCACCCAGGCGATGGTGACCGCCTCGGTGCTGATCTTCATCTTGACGTTGATCATCGCTAAGATCTTCGTCAGCCAGGCTGCAAGCTGATGTCCGAAAACAACCATCAGGCCGTCCTCCGCTTCGATCGCGTCACGGTTACATTCGGCGACGTGGAGGCGCTTTCCGGCGTCTCTTTCGAAGCGTTCGAAGGGGAATCGCGCGTCATCCTGGGCGCGGCCGGCAGCGGCAAGACGGTGCTGCTCAAGACCGCCTTGGGACTGGTGAAGCCCAACTCCGGTGAAGTGTACGCATTCGGAGAGAACCTGACGGCGCTGAGCGAGCGCCGCTTGTTCGATATTCGCAGCAAGATCGGCATGTTGTTCCAGGAAGGCGCGCTATTCGATTCCCTGACCATCCAGGAAAACGTGGCGTATCCGCTGCTAAACCAGAAGTCCATCCACTGCCCTCCCGAGCAGGTGCTTCCGCGCGTCGAGGAGGCCCTCGAGTTCGTCGAGTTGGGAGACACGCTCGAGAAATTCCCCAGCGAGCTTTCCGGCGGCATGAGAAGGCGCGCCGCCATCGCGCGCGCGGTGGTGACGGAACCCCCGCTGGTGCTCTACGATTCGCCGACCGCGGGGCTCGACCCCATCACCGCCCATACCATCATCGCCCTGCTCATTAAGGAGCGGGATGTGAAACAGACTACTACCCTGATGGTGACGCAGCGCTACCAGGACGGGAATCTGATCGCGAATTTTCGCTACAATTCGAAACAAGGGCGTCTCGAGCCGGCTCGGAACGGGGCGGAGCGCGTCATGCCGACCACTTTCATGGTGCTCAGGGAAGGCCGGTTGATATTTGAAGGCGGCCAGAATGAGCTGGAAGAGTCGAAGGATCCCTACATCTCGAAATTTGTGAAGCAGCGGGTATAGACCATGCCGGATCGCAGCACCAAAGTACGGTGGTCGCAGTTGAAGGTCGGAGTGGTCGGTCTGACCGCGTTCCTGATCCTGTCCATACTGATTTTCCTGCTCACGAGTTCCAAGAACCCGTTCCTGCGCACCGTGACCCTGCACGTTTACATGGACGACGCTTCCGGCATAACAGCCAGCACGCCCGTGCGGTTGAACGGCATCACCATCGGCTCGGTGGACCGCGTCACGCTCAGCAATTCGGCGGACCCCAAGCGCACGGTCGAATTCGACTTGCTGGTACTTGAAAAGTACCTGCCGGAAATCCCGGTGGACTCGGTCGCGGAAGTCACCGCGTCCAACCTGCTGGGCGACAAGTTCATCAACATCACCAAGGGCCGCGCCCCGCGGCACATCGAGGACGGCGGCGAAATCAAGAGCCTCCAGGCGCAGGACATTCCCGAATTGATGGCGCAGAGCGCCAGCCTGCTGGCAACCTTCCAGACCATTGTGAACCGGCTGGATGCGCTGCTCGCCGGCGTGGAACAGGGCAAAGGCAACATAGGTAAGCTGCTCAAGGACGAAGAGTTGTACGACCGGCTGAACGGCATCGGCTCGGAGATGCAACAACTGCTGGCCGACGTGCGCGGCGGCCACGGCACCATCAGCAAGCTGATCTACGACGACTCGCTGTACCAGGAGGTTCGCTCGCCCCTCCAGCGCGCGGATGCGATTCTGGCGGATTTGCAGGCCGGCCAGGGAAGCGCGGGCAAGCTCCTCAAGGACCCCGCGCTGTTCGACGAGGCCAAGCAATCACTGGCGGAGATCAAGGCGCTGTTGGCGGATGTCAATGCCGGCAAAGGCACTGTGGGCAAGCTCATGAAGGACGAGCAATTGCACCAGCACCTCGACGAGTTGGTCGCCAAATTCAACGCCACCATCGACAAGATCAATGCCGGGCAGGGCACGCTCGGGCAGTTCATGGTGAACCCGCAGCTTTACGAGTCGCTCAACGGCGCGACGCGCGAGTTCCAGTCGCTCGCCAAGGACATTCGGGCCAACCCCAAGAAGTTCCTGACCATTCGATTGGCCATATTTTGAGCTCCCGAAAACAACTGGTAGTCAACGCGGACGATTTCGGCTTCACGCCGGACGTGAACCAGGGCATCGTGGAAGCGCATCGCGGCGGCATTCTTACGGCCACCACCCTGATGGCCAACGGCGCGGCGTTCGAGGACGCCGTCCGCCTGGCGGGCGAAACTCCCTCGCTCGACGTCGGCTGCCACCTGGTGCTGATCAGCGGATGTTCGCTCTTGACCGGCAAGCCGCTGCCGCTTACCGTGCCGCAGTTGCTCACGGCCATGGCGCGGCGCCAGATCCGCGTATACGACGAACTGCGCGCGCAGGTGCGGCGCATCGTGGACGCGGGCATCCGCCCGACGCACCTGGACACACACAAGCACACCCACCTGGCGTCGCCAGTGCTGGATGCGGTGGCGCGCTTGGGTGAGGAGTTCGGTATTCCGTGGGTGCGCCGGCCTTTCGATTTCCCGCTGAACGCGCGCCGCGGCGCGGTCCCCACTGTGAAGCGGTTCACCAGCGGCGCACTGGGCCTGTTGCGCCGCAGGTTCCACCGCGTGCTGGAGGAGCACGGCCGCCGGACCACCGACCACTTCGCCGGCTTCCAGATCACTGGCCGATTCCGCACCGCCGGCTTGGTGGATCTGCTGGACGCCGTTCCGGACGGCAGCACGGAATTGATGTGCCACCCAGGCCGGTGCGGCGAGGCCTTGAGCCACGCACGCACGCGCCTCAAAGAGAGCCGCGAGCACGAGCTGGAGGCGCTGGTAGCGCCGGAAGTGCGCCAGGCGCTCGACCGAAATGGGATCGAGCTGGTGAATTACGGGGGACTCAGTTAGCGGTCGAGGAATTCGCGACGCGGGCCACAGGATCAACCCTTACCGTGATGTAATCGGACGGCACTGCGACCGTCTTGTAGGTCACTTTGTCTTCGCAATTACGGTCGGTGTGAGTCCAAAGACCATCGATATAGCTGCCATCGCAAAAAACCGAATTCGCTTCGTCAATCACCACGCGTGGGACAAAGCTCGGATAGGTGGTGACTTTAAAATCCTCCGCCGCGGCTGCCCGGTTCGTCTTGCGCGCGGACATCATCTGAAGCACCGCTGGGCTCACATCTAAGGGACGCATAGTCACACTGAAAGTGAAATGCGCGTTTCCGTATTCGTCGGAGCCTAGTGGCGGGCCGTTGTACGAATAGGTGATTTGATAGGCGGGCATCCGGGACCCGTCCTGCACGGAGGGACAGTACATGGAACCACCCGGTTCGCGGTAGCCTCCCTCGCAGTAGCCCTGGTCTGTGATTGAGGTCCTCGTTGTCGCGACTTTTACCGCCTTGATGCCTTCAAACCTGATTGAAGACAGATCGCTGCCCACCGGAATCTCTGCGATGTTCGTGAACGGTTGGAGCTGTCTGGTTTCGACTACTGCCGGCGCCGCTGCGAGAACAATCGTGCCAACGGCCGACACTACGGCCATTTTGAACATTCGTTTTTTCATCGCTTCAACCCTTTCCCCTCCGAATTGGGCCGGAGTGCCCGGTCCGTAACCCCAATGTAATCTAATTGTATCCAATTTGTCAAAGAACGGGCCGGAGAGATTTGCAAGTGTCTGATTGGAAGCGTGCAAGCGAGGTTTAGCCGCCTTCAGGCCCCCGCCTGCGCCTTGCGGATCGCCCTCTCAAACCCCGGCAGCGCGCGTTCAATGTCGCTCCGTGGGATCGTCAGCGACAGCCGCATGTACCCGCCGCGGCCGAAGCCCGAGCCAGGCACCGCCAAAATCCCCTCGGCTTGCAGCAGGCGGATGAACGCCAGGTCGTCGGGGATCGGCGTCCTGGGGAACACGTAGAACGATCCTGGCGGGCGCGGTGCTTCGTAGCCCATCGAGCTCAGCGCGTCGCACAGCAGATCGCGCTTGGCTTGGTATTGGCCCACGTCCACGGCGGCGTCGGGGACTTCGGCCACCACCCATTGCCAGATCGCCGGCGCGTTGATGTAGCCCAGGATGCGGTTGGCGAAGGTGCAGGCGTCGACCAGCGCCGCGGCTTCCTCCAGGTGCGGCGGAATGGCCAGGTAGCCGATGCGCTCGCCCGCCACCGCCATGGCCTTGGACCAGGACCACGCCAGCACCACGCGGCCGATGATGCTCAGAGTCTCCGGCGGCGCGGCGCCGTCGAAGATCAGCGGGCGGTAGGGCTCGTCGCTGATCACCAACACCGGCTCCCGGATGATGCCGTCGAGCTCGCGCAGCACCTCCGCGCCGTACACCGCGCCGGTCGGGTTATTCGGGGAATTCAGGATGAGCGCCTTGGTGCGCGGCGTCAGTGCGGCCGCGATGCGCGGGATGTCGGGCTGGAAGCGCTCATCGGTTTCCACCGTCACCACCCGGCCGCCGTGGTTCTCGATATAGAAACGATACTCGGGAAAGTAAGGGTTCAGGACAATGACTTCGTCGCCGGGATCGAGGATCGACTTGAGTACCGTGTTGATGGCCCCGGCGGCGCCCACCGTCATGATCACGTTTTCTCCGGTAAAGGCAATTCCCGTGCGCTCCGCCAGCCGTTTGGCGATGGCCGCGCGGACTTCGGGAAAGCCGGCGTTGGGCATGTAGCCGTGGCTGCGCAAGCGGTTCTCAGCCACCACGCGCCGCAGTGCTGCGATCACCTCCTCCGGCGGCTCTACTTCGGGATTGCCCAATGAGAAGTCGAAGACGTTTTCCGCGCCGCGCTCCCGGCGAAGCTGGATGCCGATCTCGAACATACGGCGGATCCACGAAGCATGTTCCATCTGCTCCGCGATGACCCGCGAAATGCTCACAGTTCGACGTCCGGCAGCACGTTCACGCCGGCCGCGCGCAGATGCTCGATGGCTACATCGGGACGGTCGAAGCGGAAGATCATGATCGCCCGGTCTTCCCGCCCGAACGTGAAGGCGTACATATATTCGATATTCACGCCGCTCGGCTCGATGGTCTCCAGCAAGCCGGCCAGGCCGCCGGGACGATCGTCCACTTCCACCGCCACCACCTCGGTCTCGTTGACCACATACCCGGCCGCCTGCAACAGTTCCCGGCCTTTCTTCCAATCGGAAACAATCATCCGCAGGATGCCAAACTGCTGCGTATCCGCCAGCGTCAGGGTGCGGATGTTGACCCCCGCGCGGGCCAGCAGGCGGCAGGGTTCCACGGCTTTGCCCGGACTGTTTTCCAGGAACAGGGAGAGCTGATGGATCTTCATGATTCCCTCCGGTCGATCACTCTTCTGGCTTTGCCTTCGCTGCGCTGAATGGTGTGGGGTTCGACCAGGCGCACGCTCACGCGCAGCCCCAGGATGTGGTCCAGCGCATCCGCCAGCCGCTCGTGCAAGCCCTCCAGCGCGCCCACTTTGTCGCTGAAGAATTCGGGCGTCACCTCCACCTGCACCTCCATCGCGTCCAGCCCCTTCTGCCGCGTGAGGATGATCTGATAGTGCGGCAGCGTGCCTTCCACTTCGAGCAGCGCGGCTTCAATCTGGGACGGGAATACGTTCACCCCCCGGATGATGAACATGTCGTCGCTGCGGCGCGAAATGCGAGCCATGCGCCGCAGTGTGCGGCCGCAGCCGCAGGGCGAGGCGATCAGGCGCGTGATGTCGCGCGTGCGGTAGCGGATCATGGGCATGGCCTGCTTGCTGAGCGTGGTCAGCACCAACTCGCCCTCCGCGCCGTCCGGCAGCGGTTCGCCGGTTTCGGGATCCACGATCTCGGGGTAAAAGTGGTCCTCGAAAATGTGCAGGCCATCCTGGCAGGAGCACTCGATGGCCACTCCCGGCCCCACGATTTCGGACAGCCCGTAGATGTCGAAAGCCTGTATGCCGCCTTCGGCCTGGATGCGGCGGCGCATGGAATCGGTCCACGGCTCGGCGCCGAAAATGCCCGCGCGCAGCGGCAAGTCGCGGATGCTGACGCCCAGTTCGGCCGCGCGCTCGATCAAGTGAATGAAATAGCTGGGCGTGCAGCAGATGGCCGTCACGCGGAAATCGCGCAGTACCATGATCTGGCGGTCGGTATTCCCGCCCGAGATCGGAATCACCGTGGCGCCCAGCGCTTCGGCGCCGTAATGCGCTCCCAGCCCGCCCGTGAACAGCCCGTAGCCATAGGCGTTCTGCACCACGTCGCCGCGCGTCAGCCCGCACGCCGCCAGGGCGCGAACCATCACGTTGGTCCATACCTCCAGGTCCTCTCGCGTATACGCCACCACGATGGGTTTTCCGGTGGTGCCGCTGGAAGCGTGCAGCCGCACCACCTCGCTCATGGGGCTGGCGAAAAGGCCGAAGGGATAGGTGTCCCGCAGATCGGCCTTGGTGGTGAAGGGAAACCGTCCCAGGTCGCTCGGGTCGCAAAGGGACTCCGGACCGAGACCACGCTCGTCCATGCGGGTCCGGTAGAGGTGGACATTCTGATAAGCGCGCGCCGCCACCGTGCGCAATCGCGCAAGCTGCAACTGGCGCATCTGCGCGAGCGGCAGGTAATCGGGCGCGCTGGCTTCAAGAAAACTCATAATCTCCCGTTCCGGCCGGCGGCGCGGCCGGCGAAGCAAGATTGTACCGCCCCACCTCCAGACGGGCAACACTCGCTATAATCTGGTGGTACTTGTGGTATCGGATCAACTTCACCGCAAAGGCTGTTGACACCTCATGACGCCCGCCATCGTCCGGCCCGCCACGTCGCGGTTTCGCTGGACAATCTGCGCACTTCTGTTTTTCGCCACCACCATTAACTACGTGGATCGCCAGGTGCTCAGCCTGCTGGCGAAGACGCTCGAGACCGCCATCGGGTGGAACGATATCGAATACAGCAACATCACCACCGCGTTCGTGGCGGCGTATGCCATCGGTCTCGTGGGGGCCGGGCGCTTGCTGGACAAGTTCGGCACGCGCATCGGCTTTTCAGTGGCCGTTACGGTGTGGAGCATCGCGGCCATGGCGCACGCGGCCGCCACCACGGCCTTTACGTTCGGAATTGCACGGGCGTTCCTTGGGTTGGGAGAGGCGGCCAACTTCCCGGCCTGCATCAAGATTGTGGCGGAGTGGTTTCCCAAGAAGGAGCGGGCGCTGGCTACGGGGGTCTTCAATTCGGGGTCGAATGTAGGAGCCACCGCGGCCATTCTGGCGGTGCCATTCCTCTACCATCATTTCGGATGGCAATCGGCCTTCGTCGCCACCGGAACGCTCGGCTTTATCTGGCTGGTGTTCTGGGTGTCGATGTACAGGAGGCCCGACGTACATGGCCGTGTTTCGCAGGCCGAGCTGGCGCTGATTCAAAGCGACCCCCCCGACCGGATGGAGGACGTGCCGTGGCGCCGTCTCCTGCCGCACCGGGCAACGTGGTCCTTCTCGTTCGGAAAGTTCATGACCGACGGGGTCTGGTGGTTTTATTTGTTCTGGCTTCCCAAGTACCTCCAGGAAACCTTCGGGCTGACCTTGGATGCCATCGTGATCCCGACGCTAGTGGCCTACAATGCGTCGAGCGTAGGCAGCGTTGCGGGCGGCTGGCTGTCCTCGAGTTTGATCAGGAAAGGCTGGAGCGTGAATGCCGCGCGAAAGACGGCCATGCTGGTTTGTGCCCTGTGCGTAGCTCCAGTTCTCTACGCGCCGTTTTCGAAGAATATGTGGCTGGTGGTGGGACTAGTCAGCCTGGCCATGGCGGCGCACCAGGGTTGGTCCGCCAACATGTTCACCATTGCGTCGGACATGTTCCCGAGGTCGGCCGTGGGTAGTGTGGTGGGGATCGGCGCCACGCTGGGGGCGGTCGGCGGCCTGTTGTTGCAGAAAGCCGCCGGTTACATCGTGACCTGGACCCACAGCTACTTGTCGCTGTTCATGATTTGTGGCTCCGCGTATCTGATTGCGCTGGCGGTTATCCAATTACTGTCGCCCAGGCTGGCCCCGGCGAAGCTGGATTGAGTGGTAACATCGCCTTAACGTGACCATCCGGCCGGCGAGTGACCGCTCGCTTTTGATCTCGTTTGGCGACGAAATCTCGATCGACGCGCACCGCCAGGTGTCGCGCCTTACCCGCGCCCTGGAGGGCCAGCGCGGCGTCCTGAATCTGCACCCGGCATTCGCATCCGTCCTCATCGATTTCGACCCCCGGCTGCGCAGCCATGCGGATCTCGAAGCTCTGGCGCGCCAGTGCATGGAGGCTGCCACAGACGAAGCCCGCGTGACCCGCGTGGTGGAGATCCCCGTCTGCTACGGAGGCGAATTCGGCCCCGACCTGGGGGACGTGGCGCAGCACGCCGGGCTGTCGCCCGAGCGCGTGGTGGAGTTGCACGCCGCGGCGGATTACCTGGTCTATTTCGTGGGGTTCTCCACCTGCTTTCCGTACCTGGGCGGTCTTCCGCCCGAGTTGGCCACGCCGCGGCTTTCCGCGCCGCGGAAACACGTGCCCGCCGGCAGCGTGGCCATCGGCGGCAGCCAGGCCGGCATCTACCCTCTGGCGTCGCCCGGCGGCTGGCGGATCGTGGGGCGCACGCCGCTGCGCCTGTTCGATTCCCAAGCTTCACCGCCGCCGCTGCTGCGCATGGGCGACCGCGTGCGCTTCATCCCCACAGCGAACCCAGCTCCCTGGTTGACGGATGAAAGTGCCTTAGTTGGGGCAGCCGGTTCCGCCTGCCAAGCAGCTTTTTCACACATCCGCGTCCTCTCAGCGGGACTCCAGACCACGGTCCAGGACCTCGGCCGCTTCGGCTACACGCACTTCGGCGTTTCCGCGTCCGGCGCCGCCGATCCCCTGGCGCTGCGCGCCGGCAACCTCCTGGTGGGAAATGCGGAAAACGCCGCGGCACTCGAGATGACGCTGGTGGGTGGCGCCTTCGAGTTCGAAACGGACGCCGTTATTGCGCTCACCGGCTCCGATTTCGGCGCCGGCCTGCCTCTGTGGACCGCCGTCCAGATTAAAGCCGGGCAAACCGTGCGCTGCGGAGCGACTCGCTCCGGGGCGCGGGGTTACCTGGCGGTGCGGGGCGGCATCGGCGTGCCAGAAGTGATGGGCAGCGCTTCCGTCCACGTCATGACGGGGGTGGGCGGCCGTCCATTGCGCGCCGGCGACGTGCTTCCCATCGGCGGCGCCGCCATCCGCCGGCCGCGCGCCGTGGGGCCCAGGGGGCGCCCCCGCGCGCCGGAGTTCGCGCGCACGGGCCCGCTGCGGGTCACCCCGGGACCGCAGGCGCACTGGTTTTCCGATGAGCTGTACGCTGCCGCGTATCAAGTGGCCGAGGAATCCAACCGCATGGGGCTCCGCCTGCGCGGGCCGGCCATCCCCAGCCCGGCGGGCCACATGCTCACCGAGGGCGTGGCGCTGGGCGCCATCCAAATCCCGCCCGACGGCCAGCCCATTATTCTGTTCGTGGAGCACCAGACCACCGGAGGGTATCCCAAACCCGCCAACGTGATCTCGGCGGATTTTTGGCGTCTCGGACAATTGCGGCCGCGCGACGAAGTGCGATTCGAACCCGTCACTTTCGAGCGGGCGCTGGATCTGCTGCGCCAGCAGGAGCAATGGCTGTATGCTCTGCTGTAGGGGCGAGGCATGCGTCGCCCCTACGCCCGCACCATGACCATGGATCTCAATTGCGACATGGGCGAACTGGAAGACGCCCGGCATGAAGCCGCGCTGATGGAGTACATCACTTCCGCCAACATCGCCTGCGGCGGCCACGCCGGCGACGAGGCCACCATGGAGCGCACGGCGCGCCTGGCGATCGCCCGAGGCGTGCGCATCGGAGCGCATCCCGGCTATCCCGATCGCGCCAATTTCGGGCGCGTTGAAATCCCCATGCCCGCCGCCGAAATCGAGCGCACCGTGCGCCAGCAGATCGAGCGGCTCGACGCCGTGGTGCGCAGCCTCGGCGGCCGGATCGTTCACGTGAAGCCCCACGGTGCGCTCTACAACGTGGCCGTGCGGAATGCGGAAGTGGCGCGGGCCATCGCCGGCGGCGTGGCAGCGTGGGACCCGCGCGTCACCCTTTTCGGCCTGGCCGGCTCCCCCATGCTGGACGTCTGGCGTCAGATGGGGATGGAGGTGGCGGCGGAGGCCTTCGCCGACCGGCGTTACGAGCCCGATGGCACGTTGCGCCCGCGCCAGTTCGCCGATGCCCTTATCACCGACCCGCGCCAGGCCGCCGCGCAGGCGTTGCGCTTCGCGCGCGAGGGCAAGGCCCAGACCATTTGCGTGCACGGCGATACGCCCGGCGCCGTGGACATCTTGAAAGCCTGCCGCGAGGCGCTCCCATGCCAGTAATGGAGCCGGCCAAGTTCATGGCGACTGGAGGCCCCTACCTGTCACGGAACAACTTCTCATAGACCTCCCTCTTTGACATCCCGCGCCGCCGCGCCACTTGTTTGATGGCGTCCATACGCGGCGTTCCCGCCTGCAATAGCGCTTCCACGGCTTTATCGACCGGCGTAGGATCCGGAGCCGGCCCCGAAGCCCGCCCGACCAGAACCGTCATCTCGCCTTTCACCGCATCGCGCGCCGCCAGTTGCGCGCGAATCTCCGCCGCCGTACCGCGCAGAAACTCTTCGTGGATCTTGGTCAGTTCGCGCGCCACCACCACGGGCCGCGGCCCCAGGGCCTTCGCTATCGCTTCCAATGCTTCCAGAATGCGATGCGGCGCCTCGTAGAAGATGAGCGTGGCGTGCTCTTCCGCCAGCGCTTCCAACGTCTTGGCCCGCTGTCCCGGTTTGGGCGGCAGGAATCCGCAGAAACGGAACGTGTCCGTCGGCAGTCCCGAAGCCGCCAGCGCCGCCAGCGCCGCCGAAGCCCCCGGCACCGGCTGCACCGAAATGCCGCTTTCGATGGCCGTCTTCACCAGCCGGTACCCCGGGTCGGATACCAGTGGCGTCCCCGCATCGGACACCAACGCAATCGTCGCCCCGGCGCCGAGGCGCGCCGCCAGTTCCCCGGCCCGCTGCGCCTCGTTGTGCTCGTGGTAACTGATGGTGGGGGTCCGGATGTCGTAGTGGGCCAACAACTTGCTTGTCTGCCGCGTGTCCTCGCACGCGATCAGGTCCGCCTCTCTCAGCACCCGTACTGCGCGGTAGGTGATGTCCTCGAGGTTCCCGATGGGAGTCGCCACCAGATAAAGCAGGCCGGCCATTCCTTGAGTATAGAGGCAGGCCCCCGGCCCCGCTTCCGCAGTTCTTCCTCGCCGGCGCCTCCGTCAAGGTAGAATCGAGGTTTGCCTGATCTCCTGGTAACGGTGGTGATCCCAACCCTGGCTGCGGATTCGAGGCTTTCGGATTGTGTCGAATCCCTCGGGCGGCAGACACGGCGCGATTTTGAAGTGATCGTCGTGGATAACAGCGGCGAAGGTCTGGTGCGTCGCAAGGGCCTGGCGCCGGGCGCGCGGGTCATCGAGAACCCCCGCAACGCCGGTTTTGGCGCGGCCGTGAACCAGGGCTGGCGCGCTTCCGCCGCCCCCTGCCTGGCTACCTTGAACGACGACGCAGTGGCGCACCCGGGCTGGCTCGCGGCGCTGGTCGCGGCGATGGAGCGGCACCCCGGCGCCGGCATGTGCGCTTCGCAAGTGCGCCTTTTCGGCGAGGATTGCCTGGATTCCGCCGGGATGCTGGTGGCCCGCGACGGCAGCAGCAAACAGCGCGGCCATGGGAAACCGCCGGAGGACTTCCCCGTAACCGAGGAAACGCTCTTCCCCAGCGCGTCCGCGGCGTTATACCGGCGCGCCATGCTGGAGGAACTCGACGGCTTCGACGATAGTTTCTTCCTGTACTGTGAAGACACCGACCTCGGCTTGCGCGCGCGCTGGGCCGGATGGAAATGCCTGTATGTTCCGCAGGCCGTGGTGGAGCACCATTACTCGCACACGGCCGGCCGCGCCTCGCCATTGAAGGCTTATTACGTGGAACGCAACCGGCTGTTCGTGCTGGCCAAGAACTTCCCGGCGCCCATGCTGCCGGCGGCGCCGTTGGTGGCGCTGTGGCGCTATCTGTGGCACGCGTGGTACATTCTCCAGGGACGCGGAAGCGCGGCCCGATACCGGGCGGAAGGACACGAGGGGCCGAAAATGATTTGGTACGTCATCCGGGCGCACGCCGCGCTGCTGGCCAATGCGCGCCGCTTGTGGCGGCAGCGCCGCGAGATCCGCGCCCGCGCGCGCATCACCCCGGCCGTCTTCCGGCATCTGATCCGCTGCCATTCCATCGGCGCCAGGAGGATGGCCGCGCTTTGACTCCCGCCGCCAATCCCGATTCCTTGTTGGTCATCGTGCCGGCGTTCAACGAACAGGACGCCATCGCCGGGGTGGTGCAGTCGGTACACCAGCACGTACCCGGCGTTCCGGTTCTGGTGATCGACGACTGCTCCGCCGACGACACCATCCTCGCCGCGCGCCAGGCCGGGGCCGAGGTGCTGGCTCTGCCCTATCACCTGGGGCTGGGCGGTTGCGTGCAGGCCGGGTACAAGCTCGCCTATGAGCTGGGATTCGAATACGTGATCCGCGTGGACGGCGACGGCCAGCACGACCCGCGCGACATTCCGCGGATTTTCGAGAAGCTCAAATCGTCGGGCTGTGAAATGGTGATCGGCTCGCGGTTCGTCGTCGAAAACGGATCGCGCACGGGGGCCGTACGGTCGCTCGGCATCCGCTTCTTCCGCCTCGTGCTGCGCCCCATTCTAGGCAAGCCCGTGCACGACCCCACCTCCGGCTTCGTGGGCGTGAACCGCAAGGCGCTGGGCGTTTTCAGCCGCACCTTTCCGCTCGAATACCCGGAAATCGAAGCGCTGGTGGTTTTGCAGCGGCGGCGGTTCCGGTTCGAAGAGGTGCCTTGCGCGATGCATCCGCGCACCACCGGCCGCTCTTCCATCACCGCCCTCAAATCGCTCTACTACATCTTCCACGTGCTCATGGGCGTCTTCGTCAACGTATTGAAATTCGATCGCCGGGCCCTGAGGGCACCCCGCCGCCGCCCACCGGGCTCCGGCGCTGGAGGATAGATGGACCACCTTTTGAATGTCACCACCGGCCTGAGCATTTTGCTGCTCATCATCGTGCTGGTCTCCGTGCGGCGCGCGCACATTCGCGTCGAATACTCGGTAAGCTGGCTGATCGCCACCAGCGCCATGCTGGCGCTGTCGCGAGCCCGGCCGGTGCTGGATGCCGTCAGAAGGTTGATCGGCCTGCCGGATACCCCGCTGACCCTTTTCCTGCTCGCGGGCGGCGTGTTATTAATCATGTTCTTCCGCTTCTCGGTCATAATTTCCCACTTGCGCGACGACAACATCGCCCTGGCTCAGCGCGTCGCCATTCTGGAGTACCACCTCCGGAGCTTTAAGAATCATGAAAAACAGGAAGCGTGAGGCCCGCAAGACCGTGGCAGCGCCGGGCCCAAGGGGCACCCCGCCGCACTCGAGCGCGTGGCCCTGGGTTCTGGCCGTAGTCGGCGCGGTGGCGGTGGCGTTCTGGGCCTACTCGCCGGCGCTGCACGGCGAGTTTCTGTTCGACGACAATGCTCTTCCCTTCTCGCTGCCGAATGCCGAGGCCCCGTTGCGCGCCTGGATCGGCCAGATCCGGCCGGTGCTCATGTTCACCTATTGGATCAACTCGCGCATTTCGGCGGAAGACCCTTACTCGTACCACATCTTCAACGTCATCCTTCACTGTCTCACCAGCTTGCTGATGTTTCCGATGGTCCGGCGCCTGCTTGAATGGTCGGGCGCCCAGGCATCCTTGCGCAATCTGCTGGCCGGCTTTGCGGCCCTGGTTTTTCTGTTGCACCCCGTTCAAGCCGAATCCGTGGCCTACCTGGCGGGCCGCTCGGAGGCGCTCAGCGTGCTGCTGGTTTTCGCGTCCTTCACGGTTTTCCTGTATCGTCCGAAACCGGCGGTGTCCTGGCCCCGGGTTGCCGTAATCCTGGCGCTGTTCGGCGCGGCCATATTGGCCAAAGAGCACACCGTGGTGCTGCCCGCGCTACTGCTCCTGACCGATTACTGGTGGAACCCCGGCTTTTCCTTCCAAGGCATCCGGCGCAACTGGAGGCTTTACCTGCCCATGGCCCTCGGCGCCGCCGCGGGGGTGGCCTTTTTCTGGAATCTAATTACCGGAGCCAGCACCGCTGGCTTTGCCATCAAGGATTTCACCTGGTATCAGTACTTCTTCACCCAATGCCGCGCTCTGTTCGTGTATATCGGCATGTTCCTGCTGCCGGTGAACCTGACGGCCGACTGGGATTTTCCCATCTCGACAACGATTCTGGATCACGGCGCCATCTTCGGCCTGCTGGCGCTCGTCGCCCTGGCCGCGGCGGCATGGCGCTATCGCCGCCGTTTTCCGCTGGCGAGCTACGGCTATTTCGTATACCTGCTGCTGATGTCGCCGACCTCCTCGATTCTGCCCATCAAGGACCCCATCGCCGAGCGCCGCCTCTACTTTTCCATGTTCGGTCTGCTGCTGATCCTGGTGGATGTGCTGAGCCGCCTGAAGGTGGACCGCCGGGCGCTCGCCGCCGCCTGCCTGATCGTGACGCTGGCCGCCGCCGCAGCCACGCGCGCCCGCGCCGCGGTATGGGCCGATCCGGTATCGCTTTGGGAAGACACCGTACGCAAGTCACCCCACAAGCGGCGCGCGCATTTCCAACTCGCTTACGCCTACGACCAGCAGACGCGTTACAGCGAAGCCCTCGAGGAGTTTCAAAAGACCGCGGAACTGGGGCCGCTCACGCCGGATCTGCTCCTGGACTGGGGCCTGGCGTACGACCACCTCAGCCAGTTCGACCAGGCGCTGGCCAAATTCCAACAGGCGGCCCTGATGCAACCTACGGCGCACGTCTACACGCAAATCGGTATGGCGTATGCCCAGCAATCGCGATGGGCGGAAGCCTTGCAAGCTTTGGCAACGGCTGAGAAACTGGACCCGAAGTTCCCCGACACTTACGTCTACCGGGGCAAGATCTACCTCAATACCAACCAGGTGCCGGCCGCCATCCAGGAGTACCAGCGCGCGCTGGCAATCGACCCCACGCTGGAGGAGGCGCGCCACGACCTGGCCATAGCCGCAACCCGCCTGCGCGCCGGCCATTGATATGCCGGCGCTGCGCATCGGGGTCAACGCGCTGTACATGATTCCCGGCGGGGTCGGCGGCACCGAGATCTATTTGCGCGGCCTGCTGGCCGGTCTCGCCGGGATCGATGCCGCCAACCAGTACCTCATTTTCACGAATCGCGAAACCGGTCCCGACCTGATCCCCCGGCAGCCGAACTTCCAGCGCCTTCCGCAACCCGTTCCCGCCGTCTCCCGTCCAGCGCGCATTTTTTGGGAGCAGGCCGCGCTGCCGCTGGCCGCCGTGCGCCATTCGCTCGACGTGATGCTGAACCCCGGTTTCACCGCGCCGCTTTTCTGCCCCTGCCCCCAGGTAACGGTGTTTCACGACCTCCAGCACAAGCGCCACCCCGAGTATTTCCGCTGGTTCGACCTGCCTTTCTGGCAGTTTTTCCTGTTCTGGTCCGCGCACGTTTCGCGCCTGCTTCTGGCCGTTTCCGCCACCACCGCCGCCGACCTCCTGGAGTGTTACCGTCTTCCCGAGTCCAAGGTGCGGGTAACGCCCGAAGGCGTCGATCCGGTTTTTTTTGACATCGCGCGCCGCCGCCGTCCCGAACCGTTCCTGCTCGCGGTTTCCACGCTGCATCCTCACAAGAACCTGGATGGCCTGCTGCGCGCTTTCGCCCGCTTCCGCCGGACCCATCCGGAATTCCGCCTGGTGGTGTGCGGCATGCACGGTTTTTTCACCAGCCGATTGCACGATCTTCGCGATTCCCTGAACCTGCGGGACGTGGTGGAGTTCCCCGGCTGGATTCCGCGCGACGATCTTTACAATCTCTACGCGCGCGCCTGGGCCTTCCTGTACCCATCGCTGTTCGAGGGTTTTGGCCTCCCGCTTCTGGAGGCGCTGGCCTCCGGCATCCCCACCGCCTGTTCAGCAATTGAGCCGCTTTCCGGCATCGCCGCCGGCGCCGCCCTCGAATTCGACCCGTTGGACACAACCGCGATCACCGAAGCCATGCTGCGAATTACGGCCGACGAGGCTTTGCGGGCGCATCTGGCCGAAGCCGGTCCCCGCCGCGCCAAGCAGTTCTCCTGGCGGGCGACGGCAGAAGCGACGCTGGCGGCGCTCGTCGCGGCGGCGGGTGGTTGAGACATGCTTTAGCTTGCCCACACCACAAGGAACTGCGTGCCCGACTCTTGCGAGTCGCAGACCCTCGCGGGACCCTTTACTTGACCGGCGTCTTATCCAACTGCTCCTTCGCCCAGACGCGGTTGGGATTCAGTTCGAGCGACTTGGCAAAGGCCCGGCGCGCCTCCGCCTCCCGGTTCTCCTTGCGGAGGCTGAGCCCCAGCCACAAGTACGCTTCCGCATTTTTGGGATCGAGCTCGATGGCCTTTTGGAAATCGGCGATGGCCTGTTTCGCGCCGCCGCCCAACTGCGCAGGCAGATAATAGCTGCCGACTCCGCGGGCCACATAAACGGACGAGGATTTAGGCGCTTTTTCGACGGCCCTGTCGACGGCATCCCGGGCGCGCGGGCCGTAGCTGAGGCCGCTCAGGACGTCGGTGATTGCCTGGCCGCAAAGAGTGGCCAGCACGCGGTAGTACTCGGCTTCGGGCTTGAGCGAGATGGCCTTCTCGGCCGCCTTGATTCCCTGTTCGGCCGCCAGCCGTCCCTGCTTCCGATCATGCTGCTCGATGGAGACCTCCGCCAGGTAGGAGGCAGCCAGCGCCACCCGGTATTGCGCGTCGGCATTGTTGGGGGCCTTGGCCGCGGCAGCGGAGTACTCATCGACCATCTTTTCGAGCGTGGCGCGATCCTGCCGGTCGCGCGCCGTTTCGAGCGCGGAAGGAGCGGCAGCCATGAAGCCTGCCATTACCAGTCCCAAAATCATGTCCTCGTCCTCTTACCTCAAAGTGCGGCGACCCTGCGTTGCACCAGGAGGAAGTACAGGCCCAGAGCAATCAGCAGCGCTCCGTTCACGGCGAGCACGGCGGGGGCCGTAAATACTGGGACGAGCCATCCAGCCAACAGGTTTCCGACGGGCATCCCACTGCGGAAGGAGAAGTTATACACGCTCATGACGCGGCCGCGCATTTGGTTGGTCACGATAAGCTGCACCAGGGAGCTGACCATGGCAAAGACGCCCATCATTGCAGCGCCGGAGAAGAACAGCATGGCGCAGCTCAACGCGACGGAGCGGGAAAGACCAAAACCCGAAATGGTAGCCCCCAGGCAGATCATCATGAGGAGAGCCAGGCGGCCTTTGTTGGGGACGTTCCCCAACCCGGCGACGGCCAGCGCGCCCACCACCGAGCCCATGCCCGATATGGACAGGAACAGAGCGAATGTGCCGGAACCTCCGTGAAGGACTTCTGTGGCGAACACCGGAAGAAAGGTCCTCATGGGCAGGGATAGGGCGGTCATCGCGAACGCCAGCACGATAAGCCCCTCCATGGCGCCTTGTTTGCGAACGAACCTGATGCCCTCTTTCATGCTGCCGAGGATGCTTTCGGTGGTTTTCTCAGGCAGGAAGCGAACCGTCAGCATCATGAGCGAGACGACCGGAGCCAGAAACGACAGTGTGTTCAGCGCAAAGCACCACGTGGCGCCGAGCTTGGCCAGAGCCCATCCCCCCAACGCCGGCCCGATCATCACCGCCCCATTGAACTGGATGGAGTTGAGGGCGATGGCGTTGGGCATGTCTTCTCTGGCGACCAGAGTGGGGATGAGCGCCGAATAGGCCGGGCCGCCGAACGCCTGGGCGAAACCCGCCACGAAGGAGCAGGTCAGAAAGTGCCAGACCTTCACCACGTGGAAGCCTACGAGAAAAGTCAGCACCAGCGCGCACAACATCTGGAGGAATTGGGAGAACATGAGCAAGTGCCGGCGCTCGATGCGGTCGGCGAACACACCGCCCACCAGCGAGAAGAGGAAGATGGGCGTCGCTTGGAGGATTGGGTCCAAGGCCAGCAAAAAGGTGGAGTGGCTGATTGTCCAGATGAGCCAGCCCTGCGCCAGCATCTGCATCCAGGTGCCGATGGCGGAGGTGAAGGCGCCGGTCCACATCAGCCGGAAATCCCGGTAATGAAAAGCCTTGAAGATCCGTCGGACCACAGTGGCGCTTACGGCAGGCATGGAAATATGAAAACGGATTGTAGCAGTTTCGCGCGGCGGGAGTCGGCCCGCGCGCTGTAGTATACTGGCCGCTGCTATGTTGCCGGACTATCTTGCGAAAGCCGTGCCCAACCCGATGGGCAAGCGCGCTCCGTGGTATGCCAATACCGCACCGAGCTACGCCGGGATTTTTCTGTGGATCGCGTTCTACCGGTCGATGGCCGGGGACACCCTCGCGCACGGCAGTCTGGCCGTGTGCCTGGCCGGGCTAGTGACCGCCGGGTTGCTCTGCTATTCCCTCTACTATCTGGTACCCGCCATGCTGGGGATGAAGACCGGCTTCCCGTTGTACGTGGTGGGAAGCTCGACGTTTGGGGCGCAGGGCGGCTACCTCATGCCGGGGCTGCTCATGGGGCTGTTGCAGATCGGCTGGTTCGCCGTGGCCACGTCCCTTGCCAGCGAGTTCATACTGAAGGGACTCGGCATGAACTCCCAGCCCGGCGGAGGGCCGTTCATTGTGACGGGAGTGATCTGGGGCTCGATCATGGCCTGGGTGGGCGCCAAAGGCATTCGCTACGTGGCCAAAGTCTCACTGCTCCTGAATGCCATTCCGCTGCTCATGCTGCTGATCGTCTTCTTCCAGACCGCCGGCGGGATCGGGCAATACCATGTGCCGGCGGGACAGGACAATCCCTTTGTGGCGTTCACCATGATGTTGGCGATCGTCATCGGCTTTTTCGCCACGGCGGGCGCGGCGGGCGCGGATTTCGGCCTCAACTCGCGCCACGCCAGGGACGTCCAATGGGGCGGCTTGGTGGGCATCGCGCTGGCCGCGCTGGTGGCGGGCGGGCTGCCGCTGGCGGCCATCGCGGGCGCGCACGGTTCGGGGCTCAGCCAGGGCTTCGATTACGCCGACGTGATCCACTCGATCGGCGGAGTGGTCGGGACCGCGATGTTTTTCCTCTTCGCCATCGCATCCATCCCACCCACATGCTTCTGCGCGTTTATCGCGGGCAATAGCTTCTCCACCATGATTCCGGGCGTGCCGCGCGTGGCCTCCACCATGGCGGGAGCGGCGGTCGGAATCGTACTGGCAGTCACGGGAGTGGCGGCGAATCTGGTTCCCTTCTTCAACATCGTGGGCGCCTCTTTCGGGCCCATCTGCGGCGCCATGGCGGCGGATTACCTGCTTTCCGGCAAGCGTTGGGCCGGGCCGCGCGCGGGCATCAATTTTGCCGGGTACATCGCCTGGGCGGTTGGGTTCGTGGTGGGGATTTTGCCGTTCCTGCCCCTATCCGCGGAGGTGAAAACCTACGTGCAGCCGGCGGTGCTTTACAGCTTTCTCACGGGATTCGTGGTGTATGCCCTGCTGGCGAAGGCGGGATTCGAGCCCAAGGTGGTGGAGATGCCGAAAGTCGCTTGAGCGGCTCATACGAAGCTCGCTGGCTGTCCGGCCATCTCCAGCGTGTCGGAGCCGACGCCATCGCCGGGCAGCTTGATGGTGAAGCGGGTTCCCATGCCGGGAGTGCTCTCGACCTCAATATTGCCGCGGTGCGCTTTGACGATCCACGCCACGAAGCTCAAGCCGAGTCCCAGGCCCTGCTCGGCGCCGGACTTCGCGCCCGACCCCGGCACGCGATAGAAGCGGTCGAAGATGTGCGACAGGTGTTCGGCCGCGATGCCGCAGCCGGTATCTTCCACTACCATCTCGATGTGTTCCGGCGAAGGCTTGAGGGCCATGCGAACTCGGCCGCCTTCGGGCGTGAATTTGATGGCGTTGGAAAGCAGGTTGTTGATCATGCGCTCGATCTGCACGCGGTCCACCAGCGCGGGGCACTCGGGGGGCACTTCGGCCGTCAGGCGAACTCCAGCGGCTTCAGCGGGGATCTGAAACTGCTCCACCAGGTCCTCCACCACTTCGCCCAGATTCAGCCGCGATTTTTGCAGAACCAGTTGACCCGACTCGGCCTGCGAGAGCAGCAGCAGGGCCCGCACGATCTGGGAGAGGCGGTCGATATCCTGAAGCGCGTTGAACATGGCTTCGCGGTACTGCTCGGTGGTCTTGGCGGTGAACAGGGCCACCTCGAGCTGGCCGCGGATGCCGGTGATGGGCGTGCGCAGTTCGTGCGACACATCCGCGGAAAACTGTTTCATCTGCTGGAAGGAAGATTCCAGGCGCTCGATCATGCGGTTGAAGGTGAGAATCAAGTAGTCCAGCTCATCGCCGGCCTGGCGCGTGGGGATGCGCAGGCTGAGGTTGGAACCGGAAATCCGCTGCGCCGCCTGCGCCACCGCCAGCACCGGCGTCAGGGCGCGCCCCGCCATGAACCAGCCCAGCAACGAGCCCAGGATCAGCGCCGCCGGAAACACGGCCACGTAGATCAACGTGAATTGACGCAGGATCTTGTTGCTCTGCGCCAGCGGCATTCCGATCGCCACGTAGTACGGCGCCACGTGCGCTTCGCTGAACACAATGCCGGAGCGGATCAGAAAGCGCTCGCCCGTGGCGTTGCGCCGCTCCGTCCAGAAGGTTTTCGGCGTGCGCGATGCCAACGCCGCGCGCACCATGGCCTGGATCTCCGCCGGGCGATCGATGCCGATGTCCTCGTAGGCCGTGGAAACTTCGGGGTCCTTGGTCTTGGCGTTGGGGATCACGTTTCCATCGGCGTCCGCGACCAGGCAGATTTTCCGCAGATCGAGCACGATGGCGGACTCATCCGGGTCTTCGTCGTCGTAATACCAGTTAGACGCGTACTTCCCGAGCTCCGGGTCCTTTTCGATGCGCAGGTAGCCCTTCATGGCCGCCCATTGCTGGTTGAGGTCATCCCGAATCTGGGTGTCGAGCTCGCTCGAGAGGCGCTGGCGAAACAGCCCGGCCACGGCGATCAGCAGCACAGCGAAGAACAGAGCGTAGCTGGCCGTCAGGCGGAAACGCAACCCGCGGGTGAGGCGGCGCAGATCGCGATCGCGGAACACATCACACCTGCCGTTCGGAAGCCTGCTCCGGGGTGGGCCCAGAGGGCGCCCCCGCGGGCTTGTCGGGAGCTTCGATCATGTAGCCGATGCCGCGCACGGTCTGGATGAGCTTCTGCTGGAAGCGGTCGTCGATCTTGCTGCGGAGGTGGCGGATATAGACGTCCACGATGTTGGTGAGGCCGTCGTAATCCATGTCCCAGACGTGCTCGACGATCATGGTGCGGCTCAGCGGGCGGCCTTTGTTCCGCATCATGTATTCCAGGATGCCGAACTCCTTGGGTGCCAAGTCGATGGTCTCCGGGCCGCGCGTCACTTTGCGGCGAATGCAATCCAGGGCCAGGTCGGCCACCTGCAACTTCTCCGGCAGCGGCTGGCCGCGCCGCAGCAGCGCCCGCACACGCGCCAGCAGTTCGACAAACGCAAACGGCTTCACCAGGTAGTCGTCGGCGCCCTGCTCGAGGCCCTTGACGCGGTCATCCAGCGCGCCGCGAGCGCTCAGGATCAAGACCGGCGGCCCCAGCTTGCGGTTTCGGATTTTGGCCAATACCTGGAGGCCGTCCACATCCGGCAGCATGAGGTCCAGGATGACCAGATCGTAGTCCGTGGAATGGATGCAATCCAGCGCCGCAGCGCCGGTGGGCGCGGCATCCACGGCATAGCCGGCGCCCTGCAAACCGCGGCACAGGAAGTCGGCGATCCGCTTTTCGTCCTCGACCACCAGGATTCTCATTTAATCTCAGCCTCTACTTGAAGCGCATCGTGATGCGGTTTTCGCGGCCGCCGTACGATAGCTCCAGGTCCTTCATCTTCTGCTTCTCCATGGCGAAGTAAAGCAGGCCGGAGACCGGCTGGTCGGTCTTCTTTTCGGGCAACTGCTTGTCTTCGAGCACCTTTTTAATCGGGTTTTCCTTTTCCGTGGCGCCGTCGTGCGCGGTGGCCTGGACATCACCCGAGCCGCCGCCCCCGCCGGTACCGACCGATACACCGCCAGGGTAGCCTCCTGGGTAACCACCTGGGTAGCCGCCGGGATAACCCCCCGGGTAACCGCCGGGGTAGGGATAGCCCCCGGGATAGCCTCCGCCGACGGCGACACCGGGGCTGCTCCTTTGCACGGGGGCCTGCTTGAGCACCAGCGCCCCGGTGCCGGCGATCTGGCTGGGGGCATAGGGCGTGGTTTTCTCCCCGTCCTTATCGGTCCGGAGCTGAAAATCGTCCCGGTCGATGGAAATCTCCTTGCCGTATTTCGGCTGCACTTTTACGTCGGCCACAATGTAGTGTCCATCCAAATCGGAACCGACGAGTTCCTTGACGTCGGCGGGATCGATGTAGAGCGTGACCGTCAAGGCGAGGTCTTGATTCTCGCCCCGGGCCGTGGCGACGGTTTTCTTGGGTGCGGCCGGCAGCAGAAATGCCGGCAACAGAAACAGGGCGAGACAGCGGGCTACCGCGATACGCGCGTTTCGCATGTGGGACGCCTCTGGACCGATTATACCGCCCATCCGTAAGACGACGATCCGGGAAGCTCCTCAAGGGGGACTTCAATTCAAAGAAATAAAACCGAGAGCCCGCGATTTCGTTGCGCACTATTGTCCGGGCCGTTAAGATCACTACCCTAGTTCCCGCTGGTACAATGGGTTCTTCAAAAGGTCTCCAGGAGTAATGCCCGTCATGGACGAAAAAGAGCGCACGCGCGCCTTAGAACTTGCCTTGAGCCAGATTGAAAAGCAGTTTGGCAAAGGCTCGATCCTGCGTCTCGGGTCGAAGGATGCCATCGTACCGGTCGCCGTGATCTCGACGGGGTCGATTTCACTGGACGCCGCGCTGGGTGTGGGCGGTTTGCCTCGCGGCCGCGTTATCGAAATCTTCGGACCGGAATCCTCCGGCAAGACCACTATCGCGCTCCAAGTGGTGGCGGAGGCGCAGAAGAAGGGCGGGATTGCCGCCTTTATCGACGTCGAGCACGCGCTCGACCCGGCATACGCCAAAAAACTCGGGGTGGACATAGACAATCTTCTGGTTTCGCAACCCGACTATGGGGAGCAGGCATTGGAGATCACCAATCACCTGACCGGTTCGGGGCAGATCGACGTACTGGTGGTGGATTCGGTGGCGGCGCTGGTGCCCAAGGCCGAGCTGGACGGCGAGATGGGCGACAGCCACATGGGGGTGCAGGCCCGGCTGATGTCGCAAGCCCTGCGCAAGCTCACCGGGGTGGTCTCGAGATCGCGGACCTGCCTGATCTTCATCAACCAGATCCGCGAGAAGATCGGGGTGATGTTCGGCAACCCGGAAACCACCACCGGGGGACGGGCGCTGAAATTTTATGCCACCATACGGCTGGACATCCGGCGCATCGCGGCCATCAAGGATGGCGATAACGTGATCGGCAACCGCACCAAGGTCAAGGTAGTCAAGAACAAGGTTGCGGCGCCCTTCCGCGAGGCCGAATTCGACATCATCTATGGCGAGGGAATCTCCAAAGAAGGCGACCTGATCGACCTGGGGGTGGCGCAAAATGTGATCGAGAAGAGCGGCTCGTGGATCAGCTACAAAGGCGAGCGGATCGGCCAGGGCCGCGAGAACGCGCGCCAGTTTCTGAAAGACAACCCGGATATCCGGCAGTCGGTCGATACCGAGCTGCGCAAGGTTCTGGGCCTGATGAAGCCGGAACCAGTGGCCGCCACGGAGACGCCGCCGCCGCCCAGCCCGGCTCCCAAACCAGCGCTTGCACGCAAGTAGGCGGGCGATGCCTGGCCCGCCGCGATGAAGGAAGAAGAGCGGCAGCGCGCCATTCGCCTGAAGCTTTCGCAAATGGAGTCCGCTCCGGCGCGTCGCGCGGGGCACGGTCCCGGTACGGCGCTTTCCACCGGATTTGCGGCCCTCGATGCCGCCCTCGGCATGGGAGGGTTGCCTCGCGGCTGCCTGGTGGAGCTTTTCGGGCCTTCTTGCGGGAAGACCACTTTGGCGCTCCAGGTGGCGGCTCACCTTCAGAAAGAGGGCTCGACGGTTGCGTGGATCGATTCCGACCATGCCTTCGATCCGCACTACGCCGTAAAACTGGGGGTCGAGATCGAGCGCTTGCCGGTGGTCGAGCCCGAATCGGCTGAGGAGGCGCTGGAGATCGCGCGCCGGCTGGCTATCTCCGGCGCAGTGGATCTTCTGGTGGTCGATTCGGCCGCGGCGCTCGTCCCCAGCCTGGAACTCGAAACGGGAATCGGAGCGAGCGGTCCCGGCCTGCACAGCCGCGTGCTGGCATCGGGGTTGCGAAGACTGGCGATGGCCGTGGCCAGGGCCGGCGCCTCGGTGCTCGTTCTCAACCAGACGCGCGGACGCCCGGAGCCATCAGGAGGAGAGGCCGAAACCACCGCCGGCGGCCCTCCGCTCAAGCTCTACGCCGCGGTGCGCATCGCGCTGGTCCCGGCCGGCGAGCGGCGGGTGCGCTTCCGGGTGCTGAAAAACAAGGTGGCGGCGGCCTTCGTCGAGGGCGATCTGGAGAGGAAGCCCGGGCTGGGATTCGCGGGAAGCCCGTAAAACGGCCCTCCCAGCAGGCCGGAATCAAAAAAACCGCGAAAAATCGGGCTTTTTTTGCGTAATTCTCTTTACATCGCCATGTCCTTACCTTATGATTGATATCGATTAGGACGCGCGTCCGCCAAAACGTGCGATCTTAGAAATGTTTTCGATGGTGATGTGGTGTAGGGCGCGCAAGGCGCGCGGTTTGCTCCACGCTGGATTGAAACAGACAAAACGACGGGAGAATCAAAGGAGAGATATGGCGAATCAGAGAATGACCCAGACGCAACTGGTGAAAGAGCTCGCGGTACGCTGCGAAGTCAACAACAAGGCCGCGAAGGAGTTCCTGGAGTGTCTCGCCGGTCTGGCGATCGGCGAAGTGAAGAAGAACGGTGTGTTCGTGCTGCCCGGCATCGGCCGGCTGGTGAGGGTGGATCGCAAGGCTCGCACGGGACGCAACCCGGCGACCGGCGAAGCCATCAAGATTCCGGCCAAGAAGGTGGTGAAGTTCCGCGTGGCAAAAGCCGCCAAGGACTCGATCGTTCCGCCCAAGAAGAAGTAGCCGAGGGACAGGCCTACAACGTAAAACCCCGCGAGGCCCAACCGGTCTCGCGGGGTTTTTTCTTGGCTCGATCTCTGGAAGCCGAAATGAACCCAACCCAACGTGCGGGCTGTTCCACGAAGCTGCCGTCTACTTCTTCTCTTCGACCTTCTCTTCTTCCTTCTTCTGTTCGTCGCCCTTGAGGGCGTCCTTGAAGCTCCGGATCCCTTCGCCTATGCCTTTCCCCAGCTCGCCGACCTTTTTGCCGCCGAACAGCAGCACGGCGACCAACGCGATCAGAAGAATGTCCTGAAAGGAAAAACCGGCAGTTAGCACGCCAGTGGGTTCCATACGGCCTCCTTTACATAGGTCATTGTAGCGGATTCCGGGCGGGAAGTCCGGCCACTAACGGAACCAGGAGCGCAGGTCGAGAATGTCGCGCCGCATCCCCTCGGAGAGAGGGGCCATCAGCACGTTGATGACAAACCAGGTGGTGCTGAGCGAGATCAGAACCCGCGTCAACCGGTTCTTCCCGACGACGAACCGCAGCAGCAGGGCACCCGCGAACGGCAGGATCGCGGTGGCCACCCGAGCGTGCGGGCTCAGGTCCTCGAAGATTCCTGCTACTGGCAGCACTATAGCAGTCTAGCGTCGCCGAGAGTTAGCCGATCAAGCTATCCTCGGTTAAGGCGGGAGGGTGACAGGTACGATACCCTACATTCATGGCTGAATCTCTGGATCTGGGATCGGGTACCCCGCTCTCAATTGAGGATGTGGCGCGAGTGGCGCGCGAAGGCGCCGAAGTGCGCATCGGCGATGCGGCGCGCGCGCGCATCGCGCGGGGCCGCGAGCGGCTGGATGAGCTGCTGGCGCGCGGCGAGCGCATTTACGGCGTGAACACAGGGGTGGGCGGAAACGTCGGAATTTCGCTTCCTCCGGAGAAAATGGATCTGCTGCAGCTCAACCTGGTGCGGCACCTTTCCTGCGCCACCGGGCAGCCTCTGCCGGGCGACGCGGTGCGGGCGGCCACGCTGCTGCGCGCGGCCACCTTCGTGACGGGCGCCTCGGCGGTTCGGCCGGAAGTGGTGGATGCGCTGGCGGCGCTGCTGAACCGCGGGGTGACGCCGGTGGTTCCGCGGTACGGGTCGGTGGGCGCGAGCGGCGATTTGATGCCCTCGGCGTACATCGCGCGCGTGCTGGCGGGGATGGGCGAGGCGGAATTCCAGGGCCGGCGCCTGGCGGCGGTGGAAGCGCTCGAGGCGGCGGGGCTGGCCCCCATCCGGTTCGCGCCCAAAGAGGGGCTGGCGCTCATCAACGGCACCACGGTCATGACCGCGGTGGCGTCGCTCCTGTGGATCGACGCGTTCCGCGTGCTGCGCGCGCTGCTGGGCGCGGTGGCGCTTTCCGTGGAAGCCATGCAATCGCCGGACCTGCCCTTCGAGCCGTGGGTACACCAGCAGAAAGGCCACCCCGGCCAGATTGCGGTGGCCGCCTACCTGCGCGGGATGCTGGAAGGTTCCGCGTACACGCAGCCTTCCGGCGGCCAGAGCTGCTACTCGCTGCGCTGCGCGCCGCAGGGGCTGGGCCAGGTGTGGGAGGCGCTCGAGGATGGGCGCGCGGTGGTCGAGCGCGAAATCAACTCGGCCAACGATAACCCGCTCATCGACCCGGATACCGGCAGGATGTATAAAGCCGGAAACTTCTACGGCGGCCACATCGCCCGCCTGCTGGACACCTGGAAGATTGACTTCGCTTCGATGGCCAACTGGGGCAACGCGCTGGTGGCGTTGCTGGTGGACGACCGCTTCAACCAGGGGCTGCCGGCCAACCTGACGCCCGAGCCGGGTCTGAACTCCGGATTCAAGGGCATGCAGTTGAGCGTGACCAGCCTGACCTGCGCCGTGCGGCAACTGGCGGGCCCGAGCTCCATCCACTCCGTGCCCACAGAGCAATACAACCAGGACGTGGTGAGCCTGGGGATGCACGCGGCGGTCACGGCCATGGACGCCCTGGAATGCCTGCGCAACGAGACGGCCATGGTGCTGCTGGCGGCGGCGCAGGCCGTGGATTTGCGTGGCGGCCCGGCGAGGCTGGGGCGCGGGTCGCGGACGGTCTACGCAGCCGTGCGCCAACTGGCGCGGTTCCAGGATCGGGACCGGCCCATGGAGCACGAGGTGGCGGCGGTATCGGCCAAGATCGCGGCGGGGCAGGTTTAAAATCCGCAAGATCCGTCAGGCATATCCCTCCCGCTTGCCTTACCCTCTGGTTTTGGGGGCAAGTACGATCCTTTGGAAACGCGCCATCATTGCGTTTTGGGTCGGCGCGGCTGGCGCGACGATGAAGGCATCCACCGAACAGGACAATCGCGAGCGAATTGTCAGAACGCTCGTGTATATCCAGCAGCATCTGGATGACGAACTGGAGCTGGAGCAGGTAGCGGGGGTCGCGGCCTTTTCCAGCGGCCTGGCTGAAGCGGAATCCCCGGTTCGTGTCCCACTTCGTACCCACCAGTTCCAGTTGGCTGAATCTTGTCGAGAGGTGGTTCGGCCACCTGGATACCAAGGCCATCCGCCGTGGCGTCTTTCTCAGCGTAGCCGACCTGAAGGCGTCCATCGAGGCATTTCTCAAGGCTTGGAATCAAGACCCCAAGCCTTTCGTGTGGACCGCGACTGTCGAATCCATCCAGGAAAAGCTCACCCGGTGTCGCCGGACCCTGGAGCAAATCCAGCCCGGCTGCACCAGCGCCAAGTCCAGAAAGCGGAAGCGGTGAACTGTCTAGTTATTTCGAAGACACTGCCCTAATTTATCTCAGTTATCCGGCTCCCGTTTTCTCTTGGCCCGCACCTTTTTCGAGGCGGCCTCCCTGGCCGGATTCTTCATGCTTCCAGCATGGCGCGGATGCGTGAGCGATTCAAGCTAAATTTCAAAGTAGCCCACTACCAGAACGCCCCTCCATCCCCCCACCCGTTAACCCCCTCCAGATCGCCTGTCGGTGCAATAATAGACCATTCAGGTCTGATTTGCTTGAATTTGGCCGGCCGGCCGGCGGAAACTGGATGGAAATGGGCATCAATATCGGTCTGGACATCGGGGCCATCAGTCTCAAACTGGCCGCCTTGGGCCATCCCGGGGACCGGCCGATCCTGGAGGCCCTGTGCGCCACGCACCCGCAGTTCCGCATGACGGAGATGGGAGCGCGGCCGCTGGTCCTTTCCGAGTACCGGCGCATCGCCGGCAGCCCCATTCAATCCACGTACGACCTGTTGCAGGAGTTCTACGAAATCGTTCCCGAGACCCAGGTGGAAGGCATACGCGTAACCGGCTCGGGCAGCCGCACCATCGCCAAGGTTTTGGGTTTGTTCTTCGAAAATGAGTTCAAAGCCATCGCGCGGATGATGAGCGCAGTCTACCCGCGGGTGCGCACGGTGTTCGAGATCGGCGGGGAAAGCTCGAAGTACATCCGGCTCGAAGGCGGCAGCATCGTGGACTATGACCGGTCGGGCGAGTGCGCGGCGGGAACCGGGTCGTTCCTCGATCAGCAGGCGCTGCGCATGCAGTACTCGGTGGAAGAAGTCGGCGGGATCGTTTGCACGGCCAGGAGCGCGGCGCGGATTGCCGGGCGCTGCTCGGTGTTCGCCAAGAGCGACATGATCCACGCGCAGCAGAAGGGCTACTCGCCGGCCGAGATCCTGCGCGGGCTGTGCGACGCCGTGGCGCGCAACTTCAAGAGCTCCATCGTGAAGGGGCGGCCGGTGGAGGCGCCGGTAGCGCTGATTGGCGCGGTGTCGCAAAACGCGGGCGTGGTTGGGGCGCTGCGCGAAGCCTTCTCGCTTTCCGAAGGCGACTTGCTGACGCCCGAGGAATACGCCTGGTGCGGGGCCATCGGCACGGCCATTCTGGAAGCCGAGGAGCAGCGCAAACGGTCCATCCTGGAAATCCATCGCCTGCGCCAGCACGATTCCGAAGAGAAAGTGCAGGACACCCAGCCGCTTTCTTCCGTTGACGTGGTGCAGTTGCGCGACCGCGTGGGCGTGTACGTGCCGCCGCCCAACGATGAACCCATCCCGGCGTATCTGGGTCTCGACATCGGCTCGGTTTCAACCAACGTAGCGGTGATCGATCGATCCGGCACGGTGATCCACGATGTCTACCTGCGAACCGCGGGGCGTCCCATCGAGGCCGTTCAGCAGGGGCTGGCCGAAGTGGAGGGCATCTGGGGCAGCCGGTTGAAGGTGTGCGGCGTGGGCACCACCGGCTCCGGGCGCGAGTTGATCGCGGAGTTCGTGGGCGCGGACGCGGTCAACGACGAAATCACAGCCCACAAGACCGGCGCCATCCACGTGAGCAACACGCTGGGCGGCGAGCCGGTGGACACCATCTTCGAAATCGGCGGGCAGGATTCCAAGTTCATCTCCATCGAAAACGGCGTGGTGGTGGATTTCGCGATGAATGAAGCCTGTGCCGCGGGTACCGGCTCATTCCTGGAGGAGCAGGCCGAGAAGCTGGGCATCGGCATCAAGGGCGAGTTTGCGAAATTGGCGCTGGCGGCGGCCAGCCCCACGCGCCTGGGCGAGCGCTGCACGGTCTTCATGGAGCGTGACGTCACCGGCTGGCTGCACAAGGGCGAGACCGTGCCCAACCTGGTGGCTGGCCTGTCGTATTCGATTGCGCTGAATTACCTGAACCGCGTGGTGCGCGGCCGGAAGATCGGCAAGGTGATTTACTTCCAGGGCGGCACGGCGTATAACGACGCCGTCACCGCGGCGTTTGCGAGCCTGCTGGGAAAGAAGATCACGGTGCCTCCGTATAACGGCGTGATGGGGGCTATTGGAATGGCGCTCATTGCGCGGCAGTGGCACCAGGCCACGGGAGCCCCGAGCCGTTTCCGCGGATACGATCTTCACAAGCTGCGATTGGCCACGCGCGATTTTGTGTGCAAGGCCTGCTCCAATCTCTGCGAGATGAAGCAGTTCGATATCGAGGGGCAGAAGAGCTACTGGGGCGATAAGTGTTCGGACAAGTTCCGCAAGCCCTCGTTGACGGGGCGCAAGCCGGTAATCGAGGATTTGTTCGCGTATAGGGAGCAGTTGGTGGAAGCGAGTAGCGCCGGTGGTCTTGCCACCGGTGTCTTACGCGTCGGGCTGCCGCGCGCCATGTCGCTGCTGGATCAGTTGCCGTTTTGGAAGCGCTACTTCGCGGAGGTGGGCATCGAGACCGTGCTCTCGCCAGTGACCGACCCGCGGATTTCGGCGGCGGGCATCGATATGGCGGTGGCTCAGCCGTGCTATCCGGTGCAAGTGGCCCACGGCCACGTGCAGGCGCTGGCGGAAGCGGGCGCCGATTACATCCTCATACCCAACCTCGCGGACGCCGAAGCGGGCAGCGGCCAATCTTGCCCTTCGCACTACTGTCCATGGAACCAGACGCTGCCGTGGGTGCTGCGGTCCGCGCCGGCCCTGGCGCCGCACCAGCACAAGTTTCTGATTCCGACGCTGCATTTCCAGCTTGGCCCCGCGCAAGTGAAGAAGGCGCTGGCGGAGACCATGCGGCGCATTGGGGTTACCCGGCGCGCCAGCGACCGCGCGGTGGAAGCGGCCTACGCGGCGCAGCGCGAGTTCCAGGAGAAGCTGCTGGCGGCCGGACGGCGGGCGCTGGCCACGCTGGAATCGACCGGCGAGCCGGGGCTGATCGTTGTGGGACGCAGCTACAACATTTACGACCGCGGCGTGAACTGCGACATCCCGCGCAAGCTGCGCCATCGCTACGGCGCCAACGTCATTCCGCTGGACTTCCTGGTGACCGGCCGCGAGCCGGTGGCGGACACGCACGCCAACATGTTCTGGGCCTCGGGGCGGAAGATCCTGGACGCGGCGCGCTTCGCGGCCACGAACCCCAACCTGCACCTGGTCTACATCACCAACTTCAAGTGCGGGCCCGATTCCTACATCAAGCATTTTGCCCGCCAAGCCGCCGGTGCGCCGCTGCTGATCCTGCAATTCGACGGGCACGGCAACGACGCCGGCTACATGACGCGCTGCGAAGCGTACCTGGACAGCAAAGGGATTCTGCGATGCTACCAACCGTCGACGTGCCCAGAGGGCACCCAGCCGCCCCCGCGGGCGAGCATCCACTAAGCGGCAAGCGCATTTACATTCCGCCCATGGCTTACGGCAGCGCGCAGGCGTTCGCCTCGGCTTTTCGCGCCATCGGACTGGAGGCGGAGCCGACTCCGCCCTCCGACAGCCGGACGCGCGAGCTGGGCGCGCGCTACACGTCCGGCGACGAATGCTATCCCGCCAAGGTGACGGTGGGCGATTTCATGAAGGTGCTGGAGCGGCCCGAAACCGACCCCGCGCGCGTGGCGCTCTTCATGCCGACCGCCCAGGGCCCCTGCCGTTTCGGCCAGTACGCGCCCTATCTACGGCACATTCTGGACGCCAACGGATACCAATCCGTGGAGATCCTCTCGCCCAGTAGTCAGAACGCTTATGGAGGCCTCGGCACGCTCGCCAAACCGTTCGTGCGCACCGGCTGGCGTGCGCTGCTGTGCGCCGATCTGCTGCAAAAGCTGGTGCTCATGCACCGCCCGTATGAGGAGCGGCGCGGCGACACGGAAGCGGTCTACACGGAATCGCTGGCCGACCTGTGCCGCACACTGGAGCAGACTCCCGTCGAGCCGGGCGTGCAACTCCATTCGCTGCGCGATTCCATGATTCGTAGCCGCGGCCGTTTCCGCAAGCTGGCGGCGCAGCGCGGCGGGGTGCCCTCTGGGCCCCGGCATCCGCTGATCGGAATCGTGGGAGAGATTTTCTGCCGCTTGAACACGTTCTCGAACGAGAACCTGGTGGAGTGTCTGGAGGAATACGGCGCGGAGGCGTGGATCTCCGACCTGGTCGAGTGGATCTGGTACACTAACTCCGAGCACTTCCGCAAGCTCAAGCTGGAGGGCCGCGTGTGGACGCTCGAAGCCTTGGGCGCGTGGGTGCGCAAGCGCGTGCAGAAGCAGGACGAGCACGTCCTGGTGGCGCCGTTCCAGGAGGATTTCGCGGGCCGCGAGGAACCCGACATCTACGAGATTCTGGAATGTGCGCGCCCCTACCTGCCGCGCGAGGGCGCTTTTGGCGAGATGGTGTTGAACGTCGGAAAGACGGTGTACCTGGCGAAGAAGGGCGCCGCCGGAATCATCGACATCAGCCCCTTCACCTGCATGAACGGCATCGTGTGCGAGGCCATCTATCCGCGCGTCAGCCGCGACCTGGGCGGGATACCCATCCGCAACTTCTATTTCGACGGAACGCAGTCGGACCTCGACCGCGACCTGGGCGTCTATATGGAGCTGGCGCGGAGCTATCGGAAGAAGCGGGGGTAGGCCGTTGCGCTTTCGCCACAAGGCGTGCCCGGGCGTCAGCGACAAAGCCGTCTTGCATCGCGGTGTTTGTGCTGCGGCCTTAACTTGGGCGTTTATATACCTAACTCACCCAAGCCGCTAATCCACATCTTCGACGGGCAGGATGGTTGCCAGTTCATCTTCTACGTCAATGCCATATTGGACGGCTAAGGAAGCAACGTTAAGGCCAAACGATGAACGCAATTCTCCAAGAGCGGTATAGAAGTCGTAGTTGTTGCCGAACCGGGGGCGGGTTCGCATCCCGAACTCGTGGTGCATGTCGTTCAGAAACTTTCGACAAGCCGCACGCATGGACCTCATCGGTGAAGCCAGTTCGCTACCATCCTTGAGATTGCCCAGCTCCGTCGTTAGGAACTTGCGAATCTCCAAAGCCGATTGTATGCACTGATCCGGGACCTCCCACGCAAAATCGTTGTAAAGCACCCGGCGATCTTCCAGGAACCTGATGATCCGCCGTGCCACGAAAACGTCGGGTGCGCTTGGTGTCCAAGAGACTCCGAACACTGGGCAACTGACCCCATTGAGGCGGGCAATAATCTCAGTGAACTTCATAGTGAAGAGAATACACCTTTCCTCTGGGCGCGTGGAAGCCGGGTGAGCCAAGTATCTTTAGCCGCTCTTTTGTCAGGGCTGGACCTTGTTTCCTCAACAAAAGAGGCCGATAATGTTTTAGGGGAGGAATGGCCTTCAAGAAAACAGCGGCGTCTTACGGAACCGACGATCCACGTCTCTTGCCTGCGTACTCAGTGGCGGAGGCGGCGCACTACCTCCGAATGCCCGAGGAGACCCTGCGTAGCTGGGTGGTTGGCCGTTTGTACCCCGTGTCCGGACAGTCAAAACGGTCTCGGCCTCTGGTCCACCTCGACGATCCTCAACGGAGATACCTGTCCTTTATCAACCTGGTGGAGGCACACGTCCTGGCTGCGATTCGCCGCCGTCATGGAGTCAGGCTGCCCAAAGTCCGGATAGCGTTGGATTATGTTCGGAAGCAGTTCCAGGTTGAGCGCCCCTTGATCGACCAGGCATTTCAGACCAACGGGCTGGATCTCTTCGTGGACCGTTACGGCGAAATGATCAACGCCTCGCGCGAAGGGCAGCAGGCCATGAAGGAGATTTTGAGCGTCTACCTTCAGCGGATTGAGCGGGATACCACGGGGCTTCCGATCAAGCTGTACCCGTTCACGCGGGACACGGAGTCGGCCACGGCTCCGAAGCGGGACCCTCGGGTTGTGGTGATGAGTCCCACTATCTCGTTCGGCCGCCCTGTTGTAGCCGGTACTGGCATTCCCGTTTCTGCCATCTATGAGCGCTACAAGGCGGGTGACTCTGTCGCGGATCTGGCAAGGGATTTCAGGTTGGAAACCGGTGCCGTCGAAGAAGCCATTCGCTGCGAAGCCGCCTGAAGGAACTGTCTTTTTCATTGACAGATCGTTGGGCGTAGAGCCGATCCGAACAGCACTCGTGGGCGCCGGTCTCAGGGTTGAGATCCACGATGACCATTTTGACCGCGATGCGGAGGACCGGGTGTGGCTCCGAGATGTTGGGGCCCGTGGGTGGGTAATCCTGACCAAAGATCAGCGGCTGAGGTATCGACCGTTGGAGTTGGCCGCGTTGCGGTCCAGCCGGGCAAGGGTATTCATCCTGGTCGCTGGCAACCTCCGTGGAAGTGAAATCGCCGCCGTCTTTGTAACGGCCCTGCCGCGGATTTGCAAGATCCTGGGCTCGCGGCCAGGACCTCTCGTAGCGCGCATCACCAAAGCCGGAGAGATCGCCGGCGTTTGAGAGGTGCAGCCCTGCCCCGCCCTACAGCTTCTTGAAGAGCTTGTCGAAAGCGTTGCGCGCGTCTTCGGGATTGCGCGGCGCGGGAGGTCCCACATCGATGGGCACCGCCGCCGGCACGTTGTTGGTGCCTTCGCGGGCCACCGTCACCCGCGGCATAAACGAATTGCAATCGTTGGCTTTGTCCTTCACGGCAATGCGCACCGGGATGGGTTTGAGACATTGGAAACGCGTGGATGGCTCAAAGTGGGAACACTGCTTGCAGCAGTGCAGTTCGGCGTTGCACTTGGGGCAGTTGCCCCGGAAGTCAACGTCGGGTGGAAGGGTTGTCGCGCAGTTGAAACACCGGGCCGCGGCGACATGCTGTACGAGACGCGGCAGGCGGGGGCCGGTGACGTCGATGGGAGGACGCGGCCCGAGGGGCTTGGGCCGCTCTGCGCCGTAGCCCCTGGAATCCCGGTCCGAATCCATGTACCCCGGTTGTCTATACTTGCGATCGCTGTCCATGGGGAAAAGTTGCTCCGTAACTAGCGGGACAAAAGAACGTTTTTTTTTCGAAAAACCGGCGCTTAAAATACCGATCAATCCCCACGCAGCCGCGCGGCACTCCCGACAATGGCGGTTAGCGTGGATTTACCGGAGGGGTTCTGCGGGAACGCCGAGGCCCCTGACACAAACAGGTTCGCGGCCCGCCAATGCTTCAAATACATATGTACCACGGATCGAAGCCTTTTGCACCCCTTATCTCACTCTCCTTGGATAGGGCCGAGGCGCTTACCGTCCCCTCCCACACTCTTGGCCCCCCCTGCCGCACCCACCCTTACCCAACTGAACTCCACTTTAGCAGGCTGGTGCACGGCCGTGTAATGGGATCGTCAAAATGGTTAGGGCTGACGCGCAGCGCGTAGCCCAGGCGGCCGGTGCGTTCGGGAACGATGTCCCTGGCAAACACGGCAACCGAGCCCTGCTGCTCCACCACGGGTAGCACCAGAACCTCAGTCTCTTCCAGGTGGCCATTGCTATCCACGCGCCCCATCACCACTTCCACCCGCACATCGTCGGGTTTCAAGCCCGCCAGGTCGATAGCCGCGCGCACCGGAACGGGCTTGCCGCTGGTCACTGAACCCGCCGGACCGGGCCCCGCTTCCACAAATCGCACGCGATCCCAGACCTCGCGAATGCGCGAGTTCCACCGGGCTCCTCCGCGCACCAGGTCGTAATCCGTCTTGAGGATGCGCAGATGCGACGAATGCGCGGGCTCGTACAATTCGCTCATGTACTCCCGCACCATGCGGCGGCAATCGAAATGGGGGCCGATGTACATGAGTGACTGCTTCATGCGGCGCACCCACTCGCGCGGCGTCTGCTCGCGGCGCTCATAGAACATGGGGGCGATCTCGCTTTCGAGCAGGTAGTAGATGGCGCTGGCATGCAGCGCATCCTGGTCCTCCGAATAGGGCTCCCGGTCGCCGATCGCCCAGCCACCCAAACCCTCATGGGCTTCGTCGAACCAGCCGTCCAGGATGCTCAGGTTGAGAACGCCGTTGATAGCCGCCTTCATTCCGCTGGTGCCGCAGGCCTCTTCGCCGCGCCGCGGATTGTTGAGCCACAAGTCCACGCCCTGCACCATCTCCCGCGCCACCTTCATGTCGTAGTCTTCCACGAAGACCAAGTGTTTCCACAGGTCGGGATCGCGCGAGAGCTGCACGATCTCACGAATGTAAGTCTTCCCCGGCTGGTCCTTGGGGTGGGCCTTGCCGGCGATGACAATCTGGACCGGCTTGTCCCTGTCCAACAGAATGCGCTTGAGCCGCTCAACGTCGCGGAACAGCAGCGTGGCGCGCTTGTAGGTGGCGAAGCGGCGCGCGAATCCGATGGTGAGAGCGTTGGGATCCAGCACCTCAGCCGCTCGCCGCACTTCCGCGGCCGAGGCCTGCCGCCGCACTGCCGAAGCGCACTGGCGCGTCCGCACGAAATTGACCAGGCGGCGCTTGCGCCGGCGATGAGCGTCGAGCAGTTCCTCGTCCGGGATGTCCTTCACCTGTTCCCAGATGGTGGCATCGTTGAAGCGCTCGCGCCAGTCGGGTTGCAGGTACTGATCGTACAGCAACGCCAGGTCGCCGTTCAGCCAGCTCGGCAGGTGCACTCCGTTGGTGATGGAAGTGATCGGCACTTCCCACAACGGCAACTGCGGCCACAGGTCGTGGAACATCTCCTGCGAAACCTGCCGGTGCAGGCGGCTCACGCCGTTGCGGTAAGCCGAGGTGTTCAACGCCAGAACGGCCATCGAGAACCGCTCGTCACGGTCGAATACGTTGCGCCGGCCCAGCGCCATCAACTGCTGAAAGTCGATCCCCACTTCGGCGCAATACTCCGAAAAGTAGTAGTACATCAGGCCGGGGTCGAACAGATCGATTCCGGCGGGAACCGGCGTGTGGGTGGTGAAAACATTGCTGGCTCGTGCGGCTTCCAGGGCTTCTTCGAAGGTCAGCTTCTGGTCGCGCATCAACACCCGCACCTGTTCCAGGGCGAGAAACGCGGAGTGGCCTTCGTTCATGTGATACACGGTGGGTTTCAGCCCCATGGCCTTCAGCGCCCGTATGCCGCCGATGCCCAGCACGATTTCCTGGCGGATGCGCGTATCGATATCGCCGCCGTAAAGCGAATCCGTGATGTCGCGATCCTGCGGCAAGACGTTGTCCGGGATGTTGGTATCCAGCAGGTAGAGCGTGATGCGGCCCACATCCAGTTTCCATACCTGGATGCAGACGTCGCCGGTGGGCAGCTTGACCGCGACCTTCAGATCCCGGCCATCGGCGGCCTTAACGGTCGCCACCGGCAAGGTGTAGAAGTCGTTCATGGGATAGCGTTCCTGCTGCCACCCGTCGGGGTTGAGGAATTGCCGGAAGAAACCTTGCTGGTACAAAAGGCCTAGCGCGATGAGCGGATAATCCTGATCGCTCGAAGACTTCAGATGATCGCCCGACAGAATTCCGAGGCCGCCCGAGTAGACTGGCAGGCACTCTGTGAGACCGTACTCGGCGGAAAAGTAGGCGATCAGCCGGCCGTCGGCGGGCGGCGGAGCCTTGCGCACGCGCGCATCGTAGGTGTCACACGCCGCGCGGTACAGGACCAGGTAGCGCGGATCGGCGCCTGCCTTTGCCAGCGTAGCTTGGGGAACACGGCCGAGCATCAAGACCGGGTTGTATCCGCACTCCCGCCAGAGAGCTGGATCGAGGCGGCGGAAGAGCGCGCGCACGATCGGTTCCCAACTCCACAGGAGGTTATACGCCAGCTCGGTCAGGCGTGACAGGGATGCGGGCAACGCGGGGCGCACCAGAAACTCCCGGATTGGCTGAATATGAAAAGGCATACAGGAGGAGCTACCTCCAAGATAGCAGATCGGCAAAACAAGTTCTCTTCACCATGTCTCTCCACGCCGGGGGGTATACATCCGTCATCTATAATGGTAAAAGCTAGATGCGGCATCTTCCGGTAATATATTTGTGGTTTGTGACCGGCGTAGCGTTCGCCGGCGAATATGCCGTGTTCCCAAGCGGTTCCAGGCTACATGTCGACCGGCACGAGACCTCCGGCGACAAGGTTCGGCTTTACAACGCGGACGGCTATATCGAGATGGATGCGGCCGCTGTGCGGAGCTTCGAACCGGAGGAATACGCGCCGCCGGCGCCCGTGCCGGCCAACCCCGCCCCGGCAGCGCCGCCGGCGCCTTCGCCGGCGCAACTGGCCGATGCCGCAGCAGATAAGTACGGCCTGCCGCGCCGGCTGGTGCGCAGCGTGATCTCGACCGAGTCGAATTTCCAGCCGCAGGCGGTTTCTCCCAAGGGAGCCATCGGGCTGATGCAACTGGTGCCGTCCACGGCCCAGGCGCTGGGCGCCGACCCGCGCGATCCCGCCCAGAACGTGGATGCCGGCACGCGCTACCTGCGGGACCTCCTGGAGAAGTACGACGGCGGCCTGTGGCATGCCCTTGCGGCTTACAACGCCGGCCCCGGCGCGGTGGACAAGTACCAGGGCGTTCCGCCCTACCCCGAGACCATCAACTACGTCGGCAAGATCGACAGGGATTTGAAGAAAGCCGACGCCGTTACGCAGTGACTGTCACCTGGAGGGAAAAGGCCGGAAACTGCTCTCCAACTCTTAACACCTGTGATTCTCGATTTAGTTGGCATGCAGCCGATCGATTTTGGCCGCGAGAATAAAATCGCTCTCCGTCAAGCCGTCGATCTTGTGGGTCCAGATCTTGACTTCGACCTTTCCCCAAGCCAGATACAGGTCGGGATGATGCCCCTCCTTTTCGGCGATCGCACCCACGCGATTCACAAAGTCCAGAGCCGTCCGGAAATCGGGGAATGTATAAGTTTTCGACAGATGGTGCTCGCTCACCACCTGCCAGCCAGTCACCTGCGCCTGCATTCTTTGCAATTCTTCGCCTTTGAGCGGCGGGACGCCACCCCGGCACGGCACGCATTGCTTTTCAGCCAGACTCATTACTGCCCTCCTCAATTGGACAAGATCCAGAACTGGTCTATATTTTACCGAATCCTGGGCGGTCGTTTCCGCCCTGCCGACCCCCACCAGGAGTTGCCATCGCCCCGGCCTGGAACGCGAGGCGGACACGGAGGCTAGACGCACCATTAAAACGGATTCATTCGTTCGAGATCGATGCGTTTTTTTCTTGACACCACAAAAAGGTGCGCGGTATTTTGGGAATGGATGGATGTGGTCCGTAGTTTGGGCCTTTTCACCTGATTTGCATGGATCCTCGGCAGGCGAGGCGTCCGCCCGGCATACAAGCCACTGCCCTCCGGCGTCGAAAGATGTTCGTCAGGGTGGACCAGGGATTCCCGGGTTAAGGGTTTCTCTAATGTGGCTGAGGTCATCGGATCTCTTACGGCGTGCGGTGCTGAAGCTTGGACCAGTGGGGGAATCCGTCAGCAATCGTTCTGCGATAGTTGGCCATTTCTTCCGCTGCGGGGGGAATGGCTTTTTTGTTCCCCTCGTAAGCTTCGAACTCGCCTCCAGAAAGGTATATGGGACCAAGCGACGATGGGCCTCCGGGCCAAGCAGGCGCCCCGGAGGATGCGGCGTGGAGGTTCCGGCGGTAATCCGATAGTCTTTCTGCTATCGCCTCAGCCGCCGCTTCTTCCACAAGTATTTTGGTGGTGAACGCGGAGGGCTCAAGGCGAACGCTCCGGTTTCCTGGGCGGAGTTGCTTTCCCCTTCGACATCTCTAATAGCGCTTCAATTGCCGGCTTTCGGCCGTCGAGAACGCCGAAAACCATAACGGCCTCGTACTGTTTGCGCGGGGCGGGAAGGAGATGCTTCGATGAGCAACCGGGCAATCAGCGCGCCCGCGTCCGGCTTGGAGACGGAAGTCATGCCGGTCCGCGGGCGGGTAGTGAAATCCAAATGGACGCGCGATCTGCTTACCTTTCTTATGGTGGTCGGCCCCGGCCTCATCGTAATGGTGGCGGACAACGACGCCGGCGCGGTATCGACGTACAGCCAGGCTGGGGCGCAATACGGCACTCATCTGTTGTGGGTAGTTCTGCTCTTATTACCGATTACATACTTCATTCAGGAAATGGTGGTGCGGCTGGGAATTGCCACCGGCAAGGGCCACGCCGCGATGATCTATCAGCGCTTCGGGAAGTGGTGGGGCCTTTTTTCGCTCGTCGATCTGGAACTGGTGAACTTCCTTACCCTGGTGACCGAATTCGCCGCCATCGACCTGGCGCTGAACAAAATGGGGGTGGACCCGCGCCTCGGCGTGCCGCTGGCCGCGGCGGCCCTGATTCTGATCGCGGTGACCGGAAGCTATCGGCGGTGGGAACGCACGGTGGTTCTGCTGTGCCTCCTGGACCTGGTCTGGTTCGCGCTGGCGTACGGGCTGCGGCCACCCATAGGGCAGATCGTGAGCGGGTCTCTGGCGCCCTCGATGCCCGCGGGAGGGTTGACGCCGGACCTCATGTTCCTGGTGATCGCCATCGTGGGAACCACCATCGCGCCCTGGCAGCTTTTCTTCCAGCAGAGCTGCATCGCCGACAAGCGCCTGCGCTTCTCCGACGTGAAGTGGGCGCGACTGGATACGTTTCTGGGCGCCTGCGTCACCATCACCGCAGCGGGATGCATGATGATCGCCGGCAATGCCTCGAGCGTGCACGGGTTTACGTTTACAGACCCGGCGCAGATGGCCGTGGATATCGGCAGCTTCACCAATGGGTTCTTCAAGAACGCCATTCTGCTGCTGATGATCAACGCCGCCGTGCTGGGGACCACGGCCATCTCGCTGTCGAGCGCCTGGGCCTACGGCGAAGTGCGCGGCTGGCCCCACAGCCTGCAACTTCCTGTCCGCAAAGCGCCGGGCTTCTACGTGGTTTATGCAGTGTGCGTGGCCGCAGCCGCCGGGCTGGTGCTGATTCCGCGCGCGCCGCTGCAACTGATCATTCTGGGCGTGCAGGTGCTGGCGGGAGTGATGCTGCCTTCCGCCATCATCTTCCTGCAACTGCTGCTCAACGACAAAGAACTGCTGGGCGAGTACTCGAACAAGCCCTGGAATAACTGGGTGAACTGGACCATCATCATCGTCCTGTTCGCTCTGTCTTTGATTTTGGCCGCGCAAGTTGCGGCTCCCAACCTGTTCCCCGCGTAAGGGAGCGTAGCGAAGAGGAGAAACGATCATGGCCACGATGCTGAACCCGATGGAGACGAATGAACTGACCAACCATTTCGTGGTGATTCACCCGCTCGACGACTTGCCGGAGGAAAAGGTGGACACCGACAGGCTCGGCCCCATGGCCATGACCATGAGTGTGCGCATTTCGTTGCTGAGCCTGCGCGCGTACCTGGTCTTGATGATGCTGCTGGTCTTCTACCATGTGATGGGCATGGCCGGACTGTTCGGCCATCACGGGTAGAGCTTCACACCACGGGGTTGCGCAATACGCCGATTCCCTCGATCTCCACTTCCACCACATCCCCCGGCGATAATTTGCGGGTGGCGCCCGGCGTTCCGGTGTAGATGATATCGCCGGGCATGAGCGTGACCCAGCCGCTGACCCAGCTCACGATGCTCGGGCAATCGAAGATCAGGTCCGAGGTGTATTGCCTCTGTACCACCTCGCCGTTGAGCCGCGTCTGGAGCAGCAGGTTGCCGTAATCCAGGCCGGTGGCGACGGCCGGTCCCAGGGGCGCGAAGGTGTCCGCCCCCTTAGCTCGCCACCACTGCAGGTCCTTTTGCTCGCCGTGCTGCCAGTTGCGCTCGCTGACATCGTTGCCGCAGGTGACGCCGAAGATCGCGGCGCGCGCCTCTTCGGGCGTTGCGTTCTTCACCGGCTTGCCGATCACCACCACCAACTCGCCCTCGTAATGGACGTCGGTGAAGCCGTTCGGGATCACGATCGGCTCCTCGGGGTCCAGGAGCGCCGTCACCGGCTTGTAGAACATTTCCGGATGCGAAGGCTGCGGGCGGTTGCCAAGGTGGCTCCGGTAATTCAGGCCCACGCCCATGATCTTGCCCGGCTGGCAGGGAGCCAGCAGCTTCGCGTCGAAGAGCTTGTGGATGGCGCCGGTTTCGGCGTGGCTGCCGAACAGGCCACCGTGAATCTCGCGAACGGCGTCACCGTCGAGGATGCCGTAGGACACGCCCGCCGCGGAACGATAGCGAAGGTATTTGGTCACGCTCCGCCATTGTAACGCCGAAGCAGGGGGAACAACGCTATACTTGTTTTCGATCAGGAGGACTCATGGAATCGCACGTGAAAATACTCGGCACCCTGCACATCGTGTTCGGATCGCTCGGAATACTCGCGGCTGTCTTTTTCTTGCTGCTGTTCGGCAGCATCGCCAGCGTGGTCAGCCTCTCCGACTCCACCAGCGCCCGCGACGCGGCCATCGCGGTCCCCATTCTCGGCGGCATCGGTACCATCCTGTTCATGGTGATCGGCGCCATCTCGCTGCCCGGTCTCATCGGCGGCATCGGGCTGCTCAAGCTCGCGCCATGGTCCCGCATCTTCATGATCGTGATCTCCGCCCTCGACCTGCTGAGCGTCCCCATCGGAACGGCGCTGGGGATTTACGGGATCTGGGCGCTGACGCGGCCCGAGACCGAAGCGCTGTTCACGCGGCGCTATCAGCCCGTTGCTTAGCTGCGCCGCACCGATCGCGCTCGATTGCGGCGCGTTCCTCGCCGCGATGAGCGGCGCGATGCAACCCAAAAGACCCCGAAAGATGACGTGAATGCATTTTTCTCTTGACTTTCATCGCGAACAACCTTATATATGAATCACATTGCGATTTTTTTGGATCGCAAAATTTGATGTTAGGGAGAATCAATCGATGAAGAGCGCAACCAAGAAAGCCCCTGCGAAGAAAAAGGCTGCTCCGAAGAAAAAGAAGTAGCCAGGGCGCGCCCTGAAAAAGGGCATGCAAACAGGTTTTACTCCGAGGCCCCGGTTTCCGGGGCCTTTTTCATTGTTTCGGGCTTCTCTCTCCTGGTTCTCCCGCGTGCTCCTTCCGCTGCAACAACACTCGGTACGTCTCTCCCATCCCGAACAGCAGCGTCTTGAGCTGCATGCGCCGCCGCAACTCCTCGGCGGGGTGCCCTCTGGGCCCGCAGCTCAAGGCGGCGGCGAACTGGTCGGCCTCGCCGGCAGTTATGAGCGTCCGCGCCAGTGTCTCGAAGCGCTCCCTTCGCAGGCCGCAAGCGGCGCCGCATTCTTCGAGCGCCGCAAAGTTGACGTGCGCCGTGATGTCCCTCTCGCCCGGATCCTCGAGCACATCCTCCCGCGCCATGTGCCTCCGGTATCCCATCAGCGTTCCAGCCGGGAACCGCACGGACTCCGCACGCGTGTAGCCGTAGTCGATGGTCAACGCGTAACCGGATTCGAGCGCGCGCCCGATCCGCTCCATCCAGCCGAGCGCCTCGAGGTTAGCCTCGTACCAGCGGCCTTCTTCCGGCGGAGGGAACCAGCGGCGCAGGTAATGCTCCACTTCTTCACCAACCGCGCCGGCCGTCCGCCATCGGAACCGCCCGTCTTCGAGCGCCACGCGCTGCTCCAGGAACGCGCCCTCTCGATACACCGCCACCTCCACCGGCAGCGCATCGAAGAACTCGTTGGAGAACACCACGCCGCGAAACTTCTCCGGCAGACGGCCGGCATCGATGTCCACCGGGACGTACACCCATTCCGAGAACGCCTCGGCCATCTCCCGGCGTCCGGCGCCCAGCTCCACTACCGTGAACTCACGCGGTTCGCCCATCTCCCGATAGAGCTGCCGGATACGGGCTGCCATCAGAATGCCGAAGACCGGCTGGATCTGCTCCGCCGTGAAGAAGTCGCCCTGCTTGCCGAAAGGATCGCGGGGTGCCCTATGGGCCCGGCGATAGTAGCCGTGTTCGGGGTGGTAGAGCGCCACCTCCATGAAGCGCCGGAAGGTCACCGGCCCGTTGCGCCGGATCTCCCCGGCCAGCAGCTCGCCCGCGGGTGTCGTCACGGACTTATGCTAGCGTGAAATCAAACCATGGCGTTGCCCCCGACGGTCCGCGTGAAACTCAGCTCCGAAATTGCCGAGGCCATCTCCATCACTCCCGTGGTGCTCCAGGAACTCCCCGTGCGCGAACTGGTCGAGCACCTGCTCGGCGTCGCCGGAAAGGATGAGCCGCGCATCCGCGAAATCCTGCTCCGCGGCACCCTGGTGAGCGGCGCCTCGCGGTTCCGCTGGGCGGGCTGGGAGGCCGATCTCGAAAGCCTTCGCGAACTGCTGGCGACTTTTCCCGACGCCGACCCCTCCCGGCCCTTTGCCGCCGCCGGCTGCTTCCGCGCCATCCTGCGCGGAGGCCGCCACGCCATCGAAATCCCGCGCGAGGCCGCGGCGCGCAGATCGTTGTTTCAGCGGCAGACTTTCTGGAACCTGCTGATGCAAGTAGTCGCCGGGCCCAGAGGGCACTCCGGCCCGGCCTATTCCGGCTACTCCTACCGCGACCGCGCCGACCGCTACCTCCGCCGGTTCACCTCCGCCGAAATCGAACGCCTTCGCGCCGCCGCTTCCGCCGTGCGCTACAGCGCGCTCCGCGACCAGATCCGGAGCGTGGAGTTTACTCAGGCGGAGCTTCACGTGGCGCGTTAATTAATTAGCGGCTGTTTGGGCGCGGGTGGTAGCTCCCCCGGCAGGTCGATCTCTCCCGTGTCCTCCGCCCGGTTCTCGAACTTCGTCTGCGCGTGCAGAAAGACCAGATTGACGGTTCCTACCGGCCCGTTGCGCTGCTTGCCGATGATCAACTCGGCCAGGCCCCGCAGGTTCTCGTTCTTCGGTTGGTAAACCTCTTCGCGGAAGACGAAAGCCACCACGTCCGCATCCTGTTCGATGGAGCCGGATTCGCGCAGGTCGCTCAGTTGCGGCCGGTGATCGCCCTGGCGGTTTTCCACCGCGCGGCTCAACTGCGACAGCACCATCACGGGAGCATTCAGCTCCTTGGCCAGCATCTTCATGCCTCGCGACAGCGCGCTGACTTCCTGGTTGCGGTTCTCGAAGCGCGCGCCCGCGGTCATCAACTGGAGGTAGTCCACGATCACCAGCCCCAGGTGCTGCCGCTCGGTCTGCAAGCGCCGCAGTTTGGCGTGCATGTCCATCAGGTGCGCGCCCGGGGTGTCGTCGATGTAGAGGGGCGCCTGCACCAGCTCGTGCAGCGCGTGGTTGAGCTTGCGCCGTTCTTCCTGGTTGAGATACCCCGCGCGGAACTTCTGGCTGTCCACGCGCGCCGCCGAGCAGAGCATGCGCGTCAACAGCGACTCCTTCGACATTTCCAGCGAAAAGATCGCCACCGTCTGCTTGTTCTTCAGCGCCACGTGCTGCGCGATGTTGAGCGCCAGCGCGGTCTTCCCCATGGAAGGCCGCCCCGCCACGATAACCAGGTCTCCGCCATGCAGCCCGCCTGTCAGCTCATCGAACTTGGCAAACCCAGTGCCGATCCCCTTGATGCGCTTGCCGGGGTCCAGAAAAGCGTTGACGCCGCCTTCGTAATCCTCCAAAATCTGGCCGGCGTTCAGCAGCCCGGACTTCATCCGCGCCTCGCCCAGCTTGAGCAGGGTCTCCTCGGCGCCGGCCAGGATCTCGTCCGGCTCCTCTTCGCCCAGCGCCGCCCGGTTCATCATGTGCTGCGCAGCGAAGATGATGCGCCGCAGCACGGCTTTGTCCTTGACGATCCGTATGTAGCTGTCGAGATTCGGAATCTGCGGCAGCCCGTCGTCCAGCTCCACCAGGTAGCTCAAGCCGCCGCAGGCTTCCAGCTCATTGAACTTCATGAGCTCGTTGGCCACCGTGATGCGGTCGATCTTTTCGCCGCGCTCCTGCAGCTCGCCCATGCGCTTGAAGATGCGCCGGTGGCTCTCCAGGCTGAAATCGTCCGCCTCGAGCGTGCCGGCGGCCTCGACGTACAGAGTGTCGTCGAGCAGGATTGAACCGAGCACGAATCGCTCGGCGTCTACATTGGTGGGAAGACCTTTTTCAATCGCATTGGCCGCTGACATGGCGTGAACCTAAGCCTAAACTCCGGCGCGCTCGCCGGTCAACGGATAAAACGCCTGTAAAACGCCTAGGGCCGAACATGTCTGTGCATGCTGAAACTGCTTTGGAATCAGTCGATGCACTCCGATTTCCGCAGCCCTCCACAAAACATCCACAGCCTTTCGACAAGCTAAAACATCCCCCATTATATATGTTTTATCGGGTTCGCGGAAATCCTGCATAATCGGCAATGGGAGGAAATGACGAATGCCCGATTGGGCCATCTCGAGCGGCATGTGGAACGCGATCTTCGGCCTGGGAGCGCCTCTGGCGGAGAAGATCCTGCGTCCAGCGGTGGTTTATGTCTTCTTGGTCGTACTCCTGAGGATCTTCGGCAAACGGGAGTTGGCGCAGCTCAACCCGTTCGACCTGGTGGTGCTGCTGTCGCTCTCCAACACCGTGCAGAACGCCATCATCGGCAACGACAACTCTCTCACCGGCGGCCTGGTTGGCGCCTTCGCGCTGATGGCCATCAATTACCTGGTCGTGCGTTTCCTGTTCCGCCACCGGCGCCTCGACCAGGTCTTCGAGGGGAAACCGACGGTCCTGGTCAAAGATGGCCGCATCGTAAGGCACGCGCTTGCCAAGGAGTTGCTGACGCGCGCGGAGCTGATGACCGTCCTGCACCGCCAGGGTTTTACCGGGCTGGACGAGGTGGAGCAGTGCGTTCTCGAACCCGGCGGAACGTTCGCCATTCGCCGCAAGTTGCCGCCGCTCGAAGAGGTCCAGCACCAGGAAGTGATGCGCCGCCTCGACGATCTCAGCGGCAAGCTGAATCTGCTGCTTCAACAAAAGAGCGGCCCGGTATAATAGGTAGCGGAGGAATGGCCGAGCGGTTGAAGGCGGCGGTCTTGAAAACCGTTAGTGGGGAAACTCACTCGGGGGTTCGAATCCCTCTTCCTCCGCCATAGTTATCCTGTTTGAAAATCAATAGCTTATAGGATACGCAGGATGCGCGGCTCCGATACGTGTGGTATCCGCGGGCATGATCGTTGTGTTCCGCCGCCACTTCGCCGCGGTCAGAATTGACCGTTCCTGCCCCATTTGGGAAGGCACCGTGCACGGCGAAAAGATCAGAAGGTCGTTGGATCTGCGGAACTGGGAAGCGGCCGTCCGCCTCGTCAGGGAATGGGAAATGCACGCCCCGAAAGGGACGCTGTCGGTCTCGGACGCTTGCGACAAATTCACATCCCACGCGACGGCTGAAACCAGCGTTGAAGAGAATCACCCCTGATGGTATGATAGCTCACGCGCATGAGAACCGAGGTGAACGGCGATGCCAACGTACACACAGACGGGCCGGCCGCTAAAGATCACTACTCCACTTGGCCCGGACGTCCTGTTGATCAACAACTTCCGGGGTCGCGAAGCCATCTCGCGGCTCTTCCAGTTCCAACTCAATCTCATAGCCGACAGGCAGAGGCTGAGCGACATCCGCTTTGACAGCATCCTCGGCCAGTGCGTGACCGTTGAAATGACCTTGCCTACGGGCGATACCCGCTGTTTCAACGGGTTGGTAAGACGGTTCACTCAGGGCGTTCGCGACGATAGCTTCGTGGCTTTCCGCGCTGAGGTGGTGCCCAGGCTGTGGGTGCTTACCAAGAAGGTCCAGTGCCGCATTTTTCAACATGCCTCGGTCCCTGACATTCTGAAGCGGGTGCTCTCCGACCACCACGTTGACTACGAGTGGGATGGAACCGGGACCTACTACCCCCGCGATTATTGTGTCCAGTATCGCGAATCGGACTTCGATTTCGTGAGCCGGTTGATGGAGGAAGAGGGCATCTATTACTACTTCAAGCACTCCGATGGCGGGCATCGAATGGTTGTCACCGACACGGGGAACGTGCATCCAGCCGTTCCCGGACAATCTACGGTCATCTACCAGGAAATATCCGGCGGCGTGTGGGAGGACATGCGGATCAGGGATTGGGAGAAGAGCCAGGAGTTGCGCTCCACCAGGTACACGGTTTGGGACCACAGCTTCGAACTGCCGGGCAAACACCTCGATGAAAGCGTGCGGACCATGGTTGAGGTGAATGCGGGCAGCATAAGCCACAAACTTAGTCTGCTCGACGATCAACCGGAGATCTATGAGTATCCCGGGGGCTACGCCAAACAATTCAATGTCCCGGAGGATACCAATCTGATACCCGAAGTCAGAAGCCGCATGGTTCGGGTTCGCATGGAGGAGGAGGAATGCGCCGGCCTGGAAATCACCGGCGCCGGGGATCACGGCAATTTTGCGGCGGGGCATAGGTTCACGCTGAAGGGACATTTCAACGGCGACGGCGATTATCTGCTGACCAGCGTGGAACACGACGCCTTGCAGTCGGGATACCGGAGCGGGGAGCGGGACGCGTTCCGCTATGAAAATCGCTTCTTAGGCATGCCCGCCGGCCTGCGATACCGGCCGCGCCGGGTCACGGCCAAGCCGTCAATCGCCGGCATCGAGACCGCGACGGTGACCGGCCCGTCCGGCGAGGAGATCTTCTGCGACCAGTTCGGCCGCGTCAAGGTGCAGTTTCATTGGGACCGCGAGGGGAAGTTGGACAACAACAGCTCATGCTGGCTGCGGGTGGCACAGGTTTGGGCGGGCAAAGGTTGGGGCGCGTTCTTCTGGCCGCGCATCGGTCATGAGGTGGTGGTGGCCTTCGAAGATGGCGATCCGGATCAGCCGTTGATTGTCGGCAGCGTCTACAATGCGGAGAATATGCCGGCGTACAAGCTGCCGGACAGGAACCAGCTTGCCGGCATCCGGTCGGCCAGCGTGCGAGGCAACGCTCACGAGAACTATAACGGCATCGTATTCAACGACGAGAAGGGCAGTGAGCACCTGGGGCTGCATTCGGAGCGAAACATGGGCTTGAATTCGGAATTCGACAAGCTGTTCCACGGGAAGAACAAAGGTGAACGGATCGCGGGCGCCAGCGTGCACACGGTGGGCATTCTTCCCGGCGGCAGCGGCAGGGGCGACAAAGGCGGCGGTAGTGGCGGCGGTGGAGGCAGTGGCGGAGACAGCTACTGGAAGGGCTGCGTCATGCCGGCCGCGGACGAGCCGATGGCTCCTGGTATCAAATGCGACACGGTTTACGGGATGTCCCAGGATCTCACGCTGGGCAGCAATTATGGGTTGGTCTTCGGCAGCAAGAACGATGTCTGCATCAACCCGATAGGTCTAATTCCCATGCCGTTTCCAGACGCGGTGTCATCCTGGATCTCGTCTGTTCTAGGGGGTGGCCTCGGCGGAAAGCTGGACTTCCTCATCGGCACCAAGACAGAACTCGTTTGGGGCCCGTCCTTGAGCATGGAACTGAGTACAGAAAAAAGTGCAAGAGAAAAGCCAGGTGAAGAAGAAAAAGAGGCTCTCAAATTCAAGCGAAATGCTAAAGCTTGCCCGGTCGTCTATGCCCTGTCTGTGGCTATGGGTGTTTTATCAACGGCCTGGGTCGTAGTCCATTCCCTCATGGGCGACGACGAGATGCGTGTGATTTTGGGGGGAATCACTCAGACCGCTTCTTTTGCTCTCCTGACTGCTATCACGATTGCGGCAAAGACGTACGAGACGAGGCTTGAGAAACCAGCAGACAAAGTCCACGAAAAGGTGAACAGCGCGAAGGAGATTCCGAAATGGTCGTATGGCGTGACACAGGATCAGCTAACGGACGCGATAAAGAAGCTAAGGCACGTGTAGCTTTCCAAGAGCTAGATGACAAGATCCGGCAGTGACAAGTAGTAGCGAGGAGCATTCATGCTAATGACTGCACAGAAAAAGGTCCTCGGTGGTGGGACGGGGGGCGGAGAGGATTCCCACAATCACATCGAAAATATCAGCGGTGGATATCGAATCCAGGCGAACCAGTTGGAACTGCTCAGCCGGCCCCCTGTACCTCCGGTGACGCCAGACCCCTGCGTGATTCTGGTGCTGGCCTCGGATTACGGCGAGGGCGGCCAGGTGGAAGTGAGCGGCGGCCAGAGCGTCCGCATCACTGTCGGACCAATGACCCTCCCGCCGACTTCGTCGGACTCCAGCAACGGGGTCGAGATCGTTGTGGGGGAGACCCAGAATGTCACCATCCAGCGCGGCCTTATGCCGACGGATCAAAAGATCGAGATGACGCCGGAAGGAATCACCATTGACGCCGGCATGGGGACATTGACGCTTAAGAGCTTGACCCAAATCACCCTCTCGGTGGCGGAAGGATTGGCCACCATCACCTTGGGACCGGAGGGTATCACAATTCAGGGTTTACTCATCCAAATCAACTGAAGTTGGAGGGACCGGGAAGTGAGCAACGGGCCGATGGTAGGGATAGAGGGGCTGACAGCCGCCGATATCTGCGCGCGCTTCAACGCGAACAAGGAGGCGCTGGCGCTGCTCCGCGAGGGGATGGCGCCAGGGGAGTTCGTACAAGCCCTGATGGCCAACCGCCAGTACGTCAACGGGATCGATTTCATGGCCCATGCGCTGCCGGCGCGCGAAGGGGTATGGTGGGGCTGCCTGTGCGTGCAGCACGCCTGCGGCGCGAATCTAACGGAACCGGACAGGGCCGCATTGCTGGCCGCCACCAATTGGGTGGTGTGGCCCACCGAAGACAACCGTGCCGCGGCGCAGGCTCCGGCCGAAGCCGCCGGACGGGCTTCGGCCGCGGGCGCCCTGGCCATGGCGGCGAACCTGGCGGGCGTCGCCGGTCCGGTCCCGATGACCCCGGCGAAAGCGGTCGCCAATGCGGTGAAGCTGGCCACTACCAAGGGCGATCCGGCCCGGATCGCCGACACCCAACGTCTGTTCGTGGAACTGGGAATCGGAGTGGCGGAGGGCCGCTTTTGCTGGCCCAGCGACTGAAAAGGCCCGCCGGGAGCGGCGGATTGCGGAGGATTGAGATATGGGGCCGCCGGCTGCGCGCTTGACGGACATGCACACCTGTCCGATGAGGACGGGACCCGTGCCGCACGTCGGCGGGCCGATTCTGCCCCCGTGCTGCCCCATGGTGCTGATCGGCGACTTGCCGGCCGCCCGGGTGGGCGACCCGGCCACTTGCGTCGGTCCGCCGGATGTCATCGTCAAGGGTTCTTTCACGGTCCTGATTGGCGGCCAGCCGGCCGCGCGAATGGGCGATTCTACGGCTCATGGGGGCGTGATCGTGATGGGCTTTCCGACCGTTTTGATCGGCCCATGACCGCTAAATGAGTGGAAAGGAGTTCGCGAGATGAGCGAAGCCACGGCGGAAACGGCTTATTCCATTGTTTACGAGAAACAGTCCGATGAGGAGAGCAACCGGACGTGCGGCGCCGCATGCCTGGCCATGGTGTACCGTTCCCTGGGAATGGAAGTCCCGCAGAGCCAGATCTGGCCGGCGATAGCCAAGGCCAACCGATTCGGCGATATCGGTTCCACGACCCACCTGATGGTCCGCGATGCCTTGAACCGCGGTTTTGACGCGGTGGCCATCCAGGCGCGGCACCCGTGGTACGTGTTGCGGCTCTGCCGGGACGCCGGCATCCGCGTCATCCTGAACCATCGCCTGCACGCGGAAACGGCAGGCGGCCACTACACCGTAATGGCCGATATCGGAGAAGAGGATGTAACTCTGCACGATCCATTCATGGGTCCGCACCGCCGCCTTTCGCGGGCCGAGCTGACAGGGCTTTGGGAGGCGCGTCCCGACTCGGAGATCGGGGGTAACACACTGATTGCCATCGCCGCCCGTCAGCCGGCAGCAGAGGCCGTGTGCGGAATCTGCGGCGCGTCGATCCCGGCCAGTGCGGCTTGCCCCCAGTGCGGCGATCCAGTGGCGCTCAGGCCGGCGCGGGTCCTCGGCTGCATCAGCATGGCCTGCATCGTCCGGCTTTGGCATTATGTCTGCTGCCCGTCCTGTGACTATATGTTTAACCTCAGCGCCGCTCCGCAGCAGGAGGCCGCCGGGGCTGAGAGTGCGCCCCCGCCGGAGAAGGCGAAGGATGCGGCGGAAGATCCCTTGAACCTGAATGAGGTGTTCGCCCAACTGGATAAGTTCTGCGCCTTCGTCCTGGCAAGGCCGGAAGCCGCGGGCAACCCGGACGTTATGAAGCAGATCGCTCTAATCAAGGACAGCAAGGAGAAACTGAAAGTGGCACAGGCCGAGGAACTCGCCATTCAAAAAGCGCAAGAGGCGAAGATGGCTGCAATCCTTCAGAAGGCGCGCCAGATGGAGGAAGCCCACCGCCAGAAAATGGAGAAACTCACCACGCCCTCGCCGCCCCTGGATGGAAACGCTCTCGGCCGGGACCTGCTGAAAAACCTGGGGCTGACCCGCTGACAGTACCGCGGCTGAAATCTACTAGTCGGGCCTAGTCTGGGTGAACCTGAAGTTCGCCAGCCACACCTGTGAGTTTCCCGGTAAATGAATCCCGAAGCGCCCGCGGGTGAACGGTTGGTCCGGACGGTTCCAATCCTGTAAGGTGACTGACTTTCCCTGCTCGTCGACGAGCGTCGTTACAACGTGCGTCGGCTCGACCGCCAAGTTCACCGTGAAATAGTCGGTCTTGACGCCGTGCCGCTTCCGATCGGTGATCACTTTCCGACGGTTGTTGGTGTATTCGCTCGAAGTGAATGTCTGCTTGTCGATCTCGAACAGAAGGTAGTTGTGCGGATCGCTGTAATCGAGGACCCACTCAACCTTGGACTTGGCGCGCAGGGTAAACTGGAAAGTCCCCGCTGTAGGAGTACGCCGGTACAGGACGAAATCACCTCCCCGTCGCGTGAACCATTCACCATCGGGCGTCCACGGTTTCTCCCAATCTGCCGGGTCCATCTGAAACACTTCCGGCGGCCGGACCATGGGCTTGACCGGCGTCAGTTTCAACTCAGCCGTTTGGGTGACGCCGGCTGCGATCGGGATCGTGACCGACCCCGCGCTGTAGCCTGGCGCGCGGCCGGAGAGGATATAAGTACCTTCTTCGAGGTTCAGCGTAGACGAAGGCGCGGGCCGCGGCGCTTCGCCGGCGCGCCCGTAAGTTACCTCCGCCGAAGGCGGCGACACCTTGATGTGAAGCTCGCCCAATGCCGGCGGGGCCGTGCCGGCGGGCACAGCAGTTACGGCCGTCACCGGCTGGTGCTCCAATCTCGCGGGGGCGGCTCGATGCCGCAACAGCAGCCAGGAGGTCAATGAACCGGCCAGAGCAAGCACCGCGATCGCCGCAATCAGGGTGCGGCGTGGAAGTCTGCGCCCGGACCTGAGTGCGTGCGGTCCGGGGACACCCTCGAGCTCCGCTGCCAACTCGCGGGAAGGTCCCGATGTTCCGCTCTGCCCGGCGATTGCATCGGCTGTGTGCGCGGCTTCGGATTCCGGAAACACAGCGGGCACGGGTTCAGCCGCCTCGGGTGCACCGGGAGCGGGCGGTGGAATGGCGTCCCGGCTCATGATCTGAGTCGCGCTGATCGGTCCGGCGGCGCTCGCCCCGGGCCCGGCCGCCTCGCCCGACGCTCCCGCCGCCGAGGCCGCTCTCGCCAACCCCGGTGGAACTGGCCCGGCGGCCCGTTGCGGCGCAGCCGGAGGTCGGGCCACCTCACCCACCCTGCTTTCCAGGGTGGCCCGAAGCTGGAGCAATCTCGGCTCGTTCCCACAGAACGAAAGAGCACTCTGTAGCTCGGCCGCCACACCGCTCGGGTCGCCGCTCGCCTGTGCCTGACGGATGCGAACCATCGCCTGGTTCAGATACTCTTCCCGTTTGAGGTCATCCAGGAGGGCCAGCACTCCTCTGGCTCCCGCATGAGCCGGGTCGCACTCCAGCGCGTGCTGAATCAGAACCTCGGCCGCGTGCCAATCGGTCGCGAGTAAGCTTTGTGCCCGCGCGGACAGCCTGTCCACGAGGCTCCGGCGAACCGGCTCGCTCCGTGCGTCCAACTGGTGGGCCTCCCACAACAGTTCCAGTCCTTCCTCGAACGATCCCTCCGCAAACAGCTGTTCGCCCCGCGCCTGGAGCCGTTGGGCTTCCTCACAATGCTCCGCGCCCTGCCGCGCCAGTTCCTCGAGCGCTTGCAACTCGCCATCTCCCGGGGACTCTTCCAGCGCCCGGCGACACGCGTCCAGGGCCCGCCGGTACTCGCCCGCTTCCATGCACGCGTCGATTTCCTGCGCCCAGCGCGCCTTTGATTCCATCCGCGCCTGCTGCTCCCGCCGCTTGATCACGCGGTCGATCTCGAGCTGCAGCCCGGGATACCGGTTGTGTATGGTGCGCAGGATCTCCCACTGCCCGAGCGCATCGTTGAACTGCCCGTTCTCCTCGTGATAGCGGGCCCTGGCCACGATTGCGCTCACCAGGTTCAGCCGCTCATCCACGATTTTCCGAAGGCGCTTAAAGTGCGGCTCGTCGGGATAGCGTTCCCCTGCCTCATTGATGATGCTGACCTTGCGTTCCAGGTCGGTCTCCGCTTCAACACGGCGATCGATTTCCGCGATGTAAGCCGAAAGGTGCAGCCGCTGCTGCTCTTCCGCGTCCAACTTGAGGCTCTGGAACAGAGCGTGCGCTGGGTACTTCGCGAGAAACTGATCGCTGATGGCCAGCGCTCTGGAGAAGTTCCGGTCTTCCAGGTGCTTCCTGGCCTCCGCGTAAGCGTTGCGGATGGCCTCGTATTCCGAGCGCACGTCGTTGTAGAAGCTTTGATAGACGTTCGCGCGGCCCTGGCTCTCCGGCGCGCGCCGGTCCATATCGATCACCTGCTCCAGCTTGGTAATGGCCGAGCTGAGGTCCCCCTTCTGATGGGCCTCGACCGCGGCCTGGTACAGCCGCTCTTTTTCCTGCAGGCTCCGCCGGTACTCCTGCTCCCGCCGCTCGATTTCGGAGAGCAGCCCTGTGGCCCGCGTGTCCTGGGGACGAATTTGCAGGATGTTCTGCAACGCCTCGCGCGCGTGCCCGAACGCGCAATTTTCGGTGTGCTGCCGCACCAGCCGGAACCAGCTCTCGATCTGCGCTTCACTGCGCGTGCTTTCGATCTTCGCCCGCAGGCTGAGCGCCCCCGTGTTCTCCGGGTCCAGCTCCAAGGTCTCCTGGATTTTCTGCAGCGCCAGGGGATATTCCTCCACTTCGAACCGGCTGCGCGCGGCGTCGAGCAATCTGCGGACTCGCTCCTGTCGGACCGCCGCGTCAATTTGCATCCGCAGCAGCTTCACTTCCGGGTCGAGGTGGCCCTCCGCCTCGAGCTCGTTGATGATCTCCAGGGCGAACTGTGTATCGCCTTGGGCGAACGTGGTCTTAGCTCGCTGGATTCGCGGCCCCAGGTGAGCGGAGTCGAAGCATTCGATCGCCTCGCCACGATGCGCCTTTTCCAGGCACTCGGCGAAGTCCCGAGCCGTCGCAAAGCGATGCCACGGCTGCTTGGCCATGGCCTTGTGAATCACGCGGCTGACGGACTGGTCCACCGTCGGATCGATGTCGGATGCGCTCGGCGGACTTTCTCGAAGAATCGCCTCGACAATCTCCCGTTCCGTCGGTCCTTCAAACGGTCTGCGCCGCGTGAACACCTCGAAGGCCATCACACCCAGAGCGAAGATATCGGACGCCGGTGACGGCGGCTTGCCTTCGATCAGCTCGGGCGCCATATAGTACAGGGTTCCCTTCTGTCCCGTCATTCCCGCGCTGACCATGTGGGCAATGCCGAAGTCGATAATTACCGCGGAGTAGTCCGGCATGACGAAGA